>PVBE011623085.1_pt1 | contig 67098 bp, 49 predicted proteins | sample 1631181 | NCBI WGS metagenome assembly PVBE01 (sample SAMN08397723, study PRJNA350692) | Marine metagenome, whole genome shotgun sequencing project. | isolation source: water | place: Pacific Ocean | collected 2012-04
AGTGCCGATTCGACAAGTGTTCAAACGCTCGCGTTTCGCCCGCGCATGTGAACCGACGCCATCTCGTAGTGCGTTGTGCCAAGGCCGCCAGCGTTTGGGAATTGCGCCGATCCGTCGTTTGGTCGAACGGATCGTTCGGCGTTCTTGTTGGGTCAGTCCCGGCGACGATTGGGAGCGCGAGGCGTGTGAGTTGTTTTCGGACCCGGATTATCCACCCGAAGATCAGCTTGATCTCGCGGAACTTTTCCTTCCGATACTTTGCGATGGAGTTAGGGGTGTCGATTGCTATGGCATCGCCCAAGCCATTCTACGTTGCAACGGTCACTGGAAGAAACAAGATCGAATTCGCCCGGACCTCTTGCCGCCGACGCCGGAACAAGATCGCCGGGAGTAAATCGAGAGGTATTTGCAGCGTCTAGCAATGGTCACCTTCGCAATGTGTGATCGAAAACGCGGGCCAGATGGAATGCCACCGTCTGGCCCGCGTCTCTTTTGTCTGTGACGGGGCAAACCGGCTCCTTCCCCGTGGCCGCTGCGTACGGTGTGGGTAAATCGTCGTCCGGCGCGTCCAGAGCTGGACGCAGCCAATCCTGATGGCGATCCGGTCGCAATCTTGGTCACGCTGTGGGTCTGGCAGTCACGTTTGTGATGTCTATTTCTTTAGCATTCAGCCCGCCCATGTTCGGCAGGCGTTAACTCCGCGAGCAAATTCAGAACATTGGTGAGTGGATGACTGGATTGCGGACTAACCGGTCGTCGCCATGATCGGCACCGGCCTCGGGGCGACGGTCACTCTGGCCAGCGTCGCTTGACGGGATGGAGCCGGTGATCGGCTACATCGGCTAATCGACCGAGACCCAAACCGGGGTCGAGGGTCCCCAGAGCCACGGTTCCGGTGGCTGTTTGGCGGCTTCAAATGGTCCCCCGAGAGACGCCAGTGAACGCGGGTTAGCGGACCCGAATACCGGGCCCGCCAGACCCAGTCGCCGCCGTATCTTCGAGGAACTCGGCCACAAAGTACGGTGGTGCGATCCACGCTGTCGAAAGGACGCAGTTGACCGTCGCCAACGGTGAGCTTATCAATAGTCCATTGCTCCGCGTTCACTCTTGCAAACCAACCGATCATTTCAAGACCTAAAATGACAATCTCGTTCCAGCCAATGACATGCCGTATCTGTGGCAACCAAATTTCGCCAATAGAATCCGTCATGGAGAAGAACCGGCAGACGCTATCGTACGCCGACTGCAATTATCAGTGCGTGCCATGCGGCGTTGGTTACTCAAACGGGCAAGACGAAAGTGCTCGGACTATGATCCACGCTTGTCACCTCGACAACTTGCCGAAAGGTCCTGAGGGCTTGCGAACCGATCTGGAGAACTGCTTGGCGAATGCCGCGAACGTGCAGAATCGCAGTAACAAACGAAACAAATTTGCGTTCTCAACATCGGAAGACGCTCTGACATGGTCGGTGTTTTGGTATCTGGCGCATACGAACCAACTCGCGAGTGCACTCGGGGACGAAAACAGCGATTCGGCGACACTGTTTTTGTGGGGGTGCCCGGTCAACAACGATCCTTCATCGGTGCAGTCCAAGTTGCACGTAATTCAAGTCGACGAACTGGGTGAGACACCCAACTCCAAGTCCGAGCCGGATGTCATCGTCGAGACGGACACTCGCCTGTTTTTTGTTGAATCAAAACTCGGATCACCCAACCCTTGTAATCCTAACTATCAAAACTGGAACAAATATCTGCGTGAGGGGGAAACGTCGAGTCTCTTCCGCAAGAGTGAAGAGGAAGTCAAACAGGCGGGGCTGGAGGAGTTGACTCGTAACTGGGTGATTGGAAATTTGCTTGCCAATCGCCTGGACAAGGCATTTGAATTAGTGAATCTCGGCCCCAATTCAGTCGAGAGCAGCTCGAACCAATTCGCTGAACTGGTCGACCAAGCCAAAGCAGCTTATCGCTTTCTCTCGTGGTCAAGTTTGATTGGTAACTTGAATCAGCCGGTTGAAGAATGGTTTCAAGCCTATCTCAAACAAAAGCACATCGGTTGATGCATCTCTCCTGTTAGCTCATAAGGTGTCTGAGTGCGGACGCGTCGGACGGTGCGGACGATGTTTTTAGCCTTCTTTCAGTTAAACCAGCTCGTGAACGGTATCCACTTCCCCATGAAACCGCTCCCAGTCATCTTGCAGTTCTCGCCGTAGCTGGCTGATCCTCCCCAGGCTCACCTTAAACTTCGCCGCCGCCACACTGGTCGTTTCACCCTTGGCCAACGTCTCGGCAACCTTACGTCGTCGACCACCCAGCGTCCGCAGCCAATCCCCGAAATCGATTCTTGCCGCCGCCGTCTCCGCTGGACCTGCCTTTCGATCCTCCACCAGCAATTCCAGCCACATGCATTTCCGTTTGTTGTACCGCGTCAGCCGTTCGACCGTAATCTGCTTCATCCTCTGGGCGTACTCCGACGTAATGTCATTCTTGTTGAGCGTACCGCCAACCTTGCGGCCACTGTAAACCTGCCGAATGGCAAACTGAGCCAACGGCGTGGCGTAGATCACGTCTTGCAGATCACGTTGTACGAGCTTGACGAACGACACCCAGCAATTGGCGATGGCTTCGGCGATCATCTCTTGCCGTCGTTCGGGCAACTCGTGTCGAAAGGCGAAACGTAGTTGATCGTAAATCGTCGGCAACATGTCCATGAATCTGTGTTGCAGTGCGTCTGCGTTTTGTTCTTTGGGCAAAGCGATCATCGGCGCGACCTCCAATGGGGTAAGGCCACCCCTCGCGGGGGCAGCCTGTGTTGGGAAACACAAACTGCCCCGCTGGTGCGAGGCAAGAACGAAAAATGGTTGAAGCTGACGTGTTACTGGTTGTCAGCGGACTTTGACGTCATGGCTGCCCGCGATCACGTCGTCGCTGTGATCAGCCAGCCGTGGGCGAAAGAGAGCGGCGATCAGCCTGAAAAGGCGCGTTGTGAAAGTTATGCCGTGGGCATCATTGGATTTTGACGTGTTTTGGCTGATTCTTTAGCCAGCGAGGAAGTTTGGCCGAGGCTCCGCCCCTGAGTTTCAACGGCATTGGCCAGACGCAGCACTAGACAAGTCTTGGGACGTTTCTTCTGGTCAGGTGCTACCACCTCACTCTTTGGGTCGATTAGAATCAACCCGAATAGACGGGTGCCGATCCTCGGTGAGTGCAGCATCCTGCTGGAAATTGCTTGAGGGGGAGAGGGTGTCACAAAGCGAGGAATGAATCATCCTTTTGTGGAGTTGTCGCGGAACCAGCTTGGCACGGGCATGCTTGTTGCTTGGTCGCCCGATGCGAATGAGCGAGCCATTTTCAACAGCGTCAAGCGTGATGCCAAGAATTGTGACCGACGGGTTTTGCTTCTCTCGGCGACTCCGACTCCCGTCTTGCACAACGAGAAGTCGTTTCTGGCCATCCTTCATCTGCTTGATCCTCAACTCTATTGGCCAACTGGCCAAGCAAACTTTCGACGACATCAAACTCCATTACGTCCACGACAAATCTCTCACCGACCGAATGAATAGCCTGACTCACTCCGCCTAAATCTTCATCGCCAACACCTAGGACGCTAATCATGCGCAACTAATGGCATCAAAGACAATCGGCAAGAGTCGTCAATTACGTTGGAGTCCTATGGCAAGTCGGCGACACGCTTAATAATGGCCTCGTCGTCGACTTCGTCACATCTGGAGTCTGAATAATGATCACTGGATTACGCCTCCACAACTTCAAGGGTTTTCATGATCACGAAATAGAATTCCGCGAGTTCTCCGTGGTTGTTGGGCGGAATAACGCTGGCAAGTCGTCAGCTATCGAAGCACTGCGTATAGTCTCGACATTGGCAAAGAACTTTCAGAGTACGAGGTCTTTCGCAAAGAAGACCCTCACGAACAGGCCTCCTTGGCTCACAGGCGAAGGGCAAGGATTTCATCCTGCCTTGGAGGATGTAAAGCTAAAGCCAGAAACGGTGTTTCACAAATACCACGACCCGCCAGCTATCGTCGAAGCGAACTATTCAAATGGAGCGCAATTGACTGCCTTCCTCGGCCCTGACGCCATGATCTATGCTGAGGCGAAGGCGCCTTCGGGAGAACAGGTAGTAAGCCACAAGCTTGCGCTGGAATGTGAGTTCGCACCAATCTGCATACTTCCGCAGATTGCGCCATTACAAGACTACGAAACAACACTCCGCAAAGCTTATGTCGAGCAGTGCCTAGAGTCGCATTTGTCGTCAAGGCACTTTCGAAATCAAGTCCGATACCTTCATCAACATTATGACGCATTCAGAGAGTTGTTTCAGCAAACTTGGAGCGGAGTACGCGTCTCCTCATTTGACTCTCCAAATTCCAGTTATGAGGACGAGTTGGCGCTAATGCTGAGTGAAGACGGCTTTGTAGCCGAGGCATCTAATTTTGGTCACGGCCTGCAAATGTGGCTTCAAATTGTGTGGTTTCTAGCCAGAACTGCCTCAGATTGTGTTGTGGTTCTTGATGAGCCCGATGTGTACATGCACGTAGAGCAACAATCAAACATGATCGATATGCTGAGAGGACGATTTCGACAGTGCATTCTGTCCACTCACGCTATCAAGATCATCGAAGGATGTGACGACTCCGAGGTACTGCGACTGCACCGAAAACTGCCGACGTCATTGCACGGTGTCGATCAACGAACGTACGATCGGCGCGTCAATGAGGTCATGGCCGAATCATGTCGTGATTCGCTCGGAAATCGGGAGGAAGCGCCGAATGTCACTACGAAGCCTCATACAGCACCAGTTGTTAAATCAGTTAATCTCACTGCCCGTCGGTTTGACAAGGCGTTTGTTCACATTAGGGATGAGGCGGGAAATACAGTTGTCAGACTCGAGGCTGATGGTGATGAATCCTCCGAAATGGTTGCGATTCAAAAACAACGGTTGGACGTCCAACTAACTTTTCCCGAAGACGTCGACATATACATTGGTAAAGACGCAGTCGACCTGAGTTCATACTTCGGAAGGCAAACCGCAAGGGTTGAGGTCGACTTGAACGACTATTAGGACTTGCCCACATTCTTGGAGAATCAGATGAAGACGATCGACGATTGTGATCCATTCAGGAGTGTTGGACTCGACAACCATGCTTTATCACCTTCGAACTGAGTGGCGATTTTGATGGAAACAGTGATCTTTATGACCGCCCGTTCGATCCGCCCAGCCTGCCCTCAGCGATGATCACGGCACTGGGCATCGCCATTTGGTATGGGGCTTCGATGATAATTATGGCTTCCGTTGGCTGAAACGTCACTGCCATTTGGCGCTTGATTTGGACACTTTCCGTACTTTGGTGACGAAGACGTGTGCCCTTTCAAGCTTGTTGTGCGAAATCAATCCAGATCGTACTCTGGCATGTCGTATTTTTCCGACCACGGTCGAACAGCGTCTTCACGATTGGACAGGTTCGGCACGTTTCGCTATGAAGCACTAGGAAGTTGTGTGTTCAGTCGCACAAGAGATCACGGCTTCCGTAAACGAATCAGTTGCAAGTGGAACTTGTGCATAAGTTAATCCGGTTTCACCTTCGAGCTTGGCGAGCATGTGGCCTTTTCCGAGCAGTTTCTCGGCTCCCTTATCGCCTAGTGCAATCTCGGACGTTCCCTCACCATCGACTCGAAGAATCAGACGGTTACCCAGATTCGCGCGGAGCTGCATGGGCATGACGTTGGCGTCGGGACGTTGGGCTGCAAAGATCAAGTAAATGCCGGCCGCTCTGGCTTTAACACCAAGTCGCTGGACGGTTGTTGAGACTGCCTCTTTGTATTCGTCAACCAGCATCCATTCGGCGAACTCGTCGTGGATCAGCCAGATGGTCGGCATCCTTTCTTCAGCGGACACCTTCTTATTGTAGCTAGTGATGTTTTTTGCCTTAGCACTTTTGAAACGCTTGTACCGTACTTCCATTTCTTCAACAAGCGTTTGTAAACGTTGAATTGCTTGGTCACTGTCAACTATCACGCCGCCATCTAGATGCGGTAATCCCTCAAACTGAAAGTAGTCCACGCCCTGTTTAGGGTCGATCAGTACGACACTGGCCTGATCAGTTGTGTTCGTCGCAGCGATGCCAAGCAAAATGTCTTGCATCAAGACTGATTTTCCACTGCCGGTTGATCCGGCGATCAGAGTATGCGGTGCATGTTCACCGCTAGGGTCTAGGTAGAGAATGGAACCGTCGTTCTCCCGCACTGCGATCGCAATGCGTTGGTTGCCGTTTTCGCATTCGGGATTCCAGCGTTTCCAGACAGATGCAGTATTGACGATCTCTCGTTCGGGTCGCTCGATGGCGATTGAGACTACTCCGGGCTCCGGTTGGACCGAAATGATGTTGAGTCCGTGCGTTGTGAGAAACTCTGATCGACGTTTGGCGACTTGCTCGACCGTAAGGTGCGCACTACCAGCGAACTTCAGGAGTGCGGAGTTCGGTGTCATCTTTGACTCAAGCAACTTTGCTTGAAGGTTGAACTGTTGGAGCCCCGTCTTCGCTGTCTTGACCGTTTGCTTCAGCCATTGTTCGTCAGCGTCAGATGCATGTTCTTCCTCAGCGTTTTGTTCCACAATCGAGGACAGCCCAACGTGCGCCCAACTTTCAGCAACATCCGCTTCCACGACCTGAGTCGTTGGATTGTCCGGCGTTACATTCTCTTCCTCAGTACTGACGTTGTCATGAGGTTTCACTGTCCCTCCTCCATCCACAGGTTTGTGATCGTTAGCGGATTTCGTGGGCGTTGTGGAGGTTACGGCTTCACGACGAACCGTCTGCTCCTTGCGTCTGATGGATGTCGGCGGCTGAAACTCTTGGGGATACAAGGAGGGCGGGGAATCGAAGCAGCGGTTTCGTGGTTCTTCTGGCCCCTCATCCTTCCAGTATGCAGTGAACAAATCGCGAAGTTCCTTTCTTGCGAATACTTCTTGAAAGCAATTGTCGGCTTCGGCAATCTCAAAGGCACTTGAGTCATCAAAGTCCGACGAATGGACGAAGACATGTGAATAGCCTCGAAGCATGATCTTGCAATTGCCGGCTCGAATTGCGTGCCGCCATTTTCCCACGTTGGGAGATTGTCCAGCAGCAAACTGAACGCCATCTAAAACAAGATCGGCAAGTCGCGCAAGCCACAACTCTCGATCGAGTCGGTCCGGATTGCCGAACAATGCCTCATAAATGCGGCGAACAGTGTCGCGCAGTTGCTTCTGACTTTCTTTCTTCTTTTTCGCCAGATTCGCTTCGTCAATGTACTTGGCTTCGGAGACGACGATGGAAAGAAGAAGCTCTCCTTCCTCAGTCTCTTCAGGACTGACGATCATTAGGTCCGCAATCTGCTCCTCACGTTGCCCAAGCCATTCGGCATAGTCGTCTAAGAAGTACCAGCCAAAGTAGCGATCACCGGTAAACTCGCGACGGATCAAGAATCGGCTCATCACAACCCCCATTAGTTCATACGCACTGCGTCCCCGTTTTGCCGCTCGAAGTGCCAAGTCTCCCGAAATTGAGTTCGCGTCGGCAATCATTTTGTCGGCGAGCCCGGCGACATCTTCATCACTCAAACCAAGGTTCAACTGCACTATCCTGCTCTGCAGCATCGTTTTCAACAGACCCGAGCTCGCTTTAGACGAGATAACTAAATTGCGGCCTTGCGTCGCAGATTGCTTGTAACGAATTACGCTGACGTCCTGATTCTGAAGCTGTCGACGGTCAAGCAGCTCATCGTAGTTGACCACCCAGTTCGCAAGGTTGTGAGTCTCCTCAAAGATTTGTGCGGTTTCCTTGTTGTTGAAATCGAGTTGACGCACAGGCAGAAGGCGGGTCTTTTCATTGCCATCCCAGTCCCCCTTCTTGAAAGTAGTGACAGCCGTGAGGAATGCCCATGTTTCTTCGCTTTGCACCGGGCAACAGAGATACACGACAGACTTCAAATCGTCTCTCGCAGCCGGGCGACGGCGAGACCATCGTGGCGGTACGAGTTCGGAGAGGGCCATGGGATTGTATGCTTCGGGATACCACTCCAACTCCGCATGCCGAGCAATCACATCCTGTGAAAACGCAAGATCGTGCGGGCAACCATCTTTGGGGTCGGGCGCCGCTGCTTGATCTACGAGAATCCCAATTCGAAGACGCGCAAGAAAGTCCTGAGTCGCTTCGCTTGGATTGTACGCATCCACGTCCTCGTCGGCGGATTCGATAATCTCCTGATAAAGATGTCGCAACCGCTTCGGCTCTGTGTGCCGGAGGATGATTTGACAGTGAACGTCATCGTCGTCTTCGTGGAGCGATCCAATCCTGTCAACGACCGTTTGTGGTAGGCGAGACGAGTCGCTGTTGAACAATACGACCGACAAGTTACTTCGTTCGTGAGGGTGCAATTTCACGTACTGGTGCAGCAGTTCCATGAGGCGAGTCGCGGCAGGCGTAGGATTCTCATGGGTGGCCGCAACGCGTTTCTTCTCGATCACAGGCGGCTCGTGAAGGCTGTAATCGCCAACCGTGTCAGTTACGGTGAGCAGATGTGCTTCATTTTCCGTCCAGCCAATTACTACCTCCGGGTAAAACGGGTGTTCCAACTCTCGAATCATCTCCTTGAAATATAGCCGTTGGTCTCCGAATTCGACTTGATTGTCTGTAAGTAATCTACGAATGACATCACTGACGAGCTTCGCCTTTCTGGCGATAGCAGCCATGCGCAGTGGGTGCCACGGAGCTACGACAACCGTTGGTACATCCGCGTTGATTGCTACGGCGCCGATTTCTAAGAGCGGCCGAAGCAACAACTGACGATTGCTGTCTCCTTTCGCCTCGCAGCAGATCGTTTTCAGCAACTGGGCATAAAGCCCAAGCTGCTCCGTCAGCGACTCACCAGAGACGCCAGTTTCGGTGAAGTCATCAATGGCCTTCCGATACTCATCGAGGAACTGGTCGAACTGACTACTAATTTTCGAGCTCACTGTGTCCGCGACCAGCCCGTCGCTCGTGGCTTGAGACAGATTGGCTCGCCAGATCTTCTCAAGATCATGCTCCTTCTTGTAAGCCGCGACAAACGACCCACGATTTCGATCGTACGACGGCACGAACGTCCGTACGTTCGAAAGGTCGATCGCCTGATAGATCCCTTTCGAGCTGATTGGGTCAAGATCGGTCTGGCAACGAACAAGCGGATTCTTCTTCAGTCGTTTCCAGTCTTCAACAAACTCGCTTGCTACTGAGTTGGGGTCGTACTGCCAAATCAACTGCGTGGACGAAGTTTCGACGGCTCCTTCGAGTGTCTCCGTCTCGACCTCGAGGATAAACTTCAGTTGCAAAGCTTTTTTTGCTTGCGATCGATTCAAGCGAATCTTCTTGTTCTCGCCCCATTCAACGACTAGATCAGGAAAGTTTAAGAGCTTACCGACATTCCACTTCACCTTGCTGCCGAGCAGTGATCTGAGTCCCGCATATCGCCTGGCAAAGAACTCCCCCGCGTAGATGTTTATATCGCGGAGTTCACGTTTATCTGCACTGTCACAACGGATCGTCAGGGTCCGCTTTTTCGCCTCAGTTGCTTGGTTGAATAGTGATTCGATACTGGCAGCAAGGCCAACGACGAAATCAGTGCATTCACGCGGACGCCCATAAATGAACTTATCCCAAGCTGACCGCAGTTTGCGATCTTCTTTGATTTCGATCCGGTGCGATTCATAGAACGCTTGGTCTTCTTCGGTCGTGTCGGCTAACTTTTTACGCTTCGAAAGCAACTCGAGATATTCACCGTCGTCTTCGTTCAGCAAGTCAGGGCTACGCTCATCGTAAAACAGCGTCGTCTCTTCGCCGAGGTTCAACTTAACTCGTCGCAAACCATCGAATAGCAGTCGGACCTCTTCCCATTCACATCCAGCCAAAGCAGCAGCCTGAGGGTTCCAGCCACTCGGCGCTGAGATGAAATTAAGGATGATAGGATGATGTTCGTCCTTGATCTCGTTCTTCACTTTCTCGAACGATTTGGTAAGGTCTTCCTCGCTCAGAAATAGCTGCGAAGTCGTCTGCTTTTCGAGGAAGCAAGCGTTCTTGCGATAGACTCGGTTGAATTCACGTTGCCAAACCGATTTGTGAGTGCGGCGACCTTCCTTGATACGGTCAAAGAACGTGGAATCTTTGGGAAAGTGCAGCGCGGGCATCGCCCTTCCCAATGCAATTCCGATCGGCAACCCCTCGTCCCGAATCAACTCTCGTGTCATCACGATGTATGACGCCAATCTCTCCAAGGCAACGACTCGGAGATCGCAGAGACCTGCAATCGCTTTTTCCCACCACTTTTGTTGTTCTTCAGTAACCGACTGGCACCACCTGGCACTTTGGCTGGTGCCACACTTAACTCCCATGCTGACAACAGGTTAACCATCCGGTGGCACCTTAGACGGCTGTAAGCAGGAGTCTAATAGTCGCCGCCAAGGCTGTCGTGGGGCGCACGCTCTGGACGATGCGGACGACGTTCTACAGACACTTAAAGGTCGCTGATCCCGGAAACGCGGGGAAATCCAGGAACGACTGGCGAAAACTGACCAAGAGAGCCAGTTGAGTGACCTGTTCGCGGCGTAACGCGACACAATATATATAGTGTCCCGCAAAAGAGCGTCCGGCGCGTCCAGGTCGTCCAGGGTTGACCGAAGTGCGGACGCGCCGGACGCTCTGGACGACGTTTTACAGGTACTTTGGTGCCGCCGATCTGAGATCGTTCACACGCAGTTGGCGAGACGAAGTTACTGACTTCTGACGGTGTCCGCAGCTCGCAAGTCGTCAATGCCAAGGACGTAGAGCATGTCAAGCTCCTTGATTGTAGGGGTAAGTCACTGAGACTGACGTGAATTTGTTGCGAACGAGTGTTGCAGGAGTTCCGCCGTGCTGCGACTCAGGCAGTTGACATGCGTTCACTACTTGGTAGAATGCCTTTTAGTTGAGCAAAGCGTTCATTTCTGGGGGAGGTCATCGAAATGCTGGAACCAATCTGCGATGAACGCCGTGATCCTAACCGAGTCCGGGGCCTGCAACACATCAGTGAGATTGTCCCAATTGTCTTGGCGAAGATCGGAACCGTTAAGGCGCAACTGGCTACGGAGTGCCATCCGAAGGTGAAGCATTCGCCTTCGCACATAATGCCTACCCCCGGCGTCTTGACGGAAATGTGAACAATGCCCCGCCCGGCTAACACCGGGCGGGGCGGATCACCTTCAACAAAGGTGACGGTCAATCGTGGGGTCCAACATTTATAATGGTGGCTCGACTGTGCGGCAGTTACGCTGAACCATCGTGCTTTTCAACCGTTGCTGTTCAAGACGGCCTGCGTTCGCGAAGGATTTAGTTGCGAACTCCGGAATTCGCTCATCCACATCGTCCAACCACTGGACGCTCTGGACGACGTTTTACCCCAACTGCTTGTCCATCGCTGAAACCAGGGAAGATCGTCCAACCACTGGACGCGTCGGACGCTCTGGACGGCGATCCGCAGTTCTTCTGGCGACAATAAACACAAGCCGACGTGGCCAAATCCATCACACTTGGCAAACGAAGCCAGTGTCGGACGCTGCTTGAAAGAAATTCGCCACGACGTAACACTAGAACTCCGTAAAAGAGCGTCCGGAGCGTCCAACGCGTCCGCTTTCGACCAGCCTTCGGACGATCTGGACGCTCTGGACGACGAATTGCGAGCACTCTCATAGAGCTAGAAGTTTGCGTTCGCGGTCAAGGCTTGTCCGACCGTTGGACGACCTGGACGCTCTGGACGACGTTTTACGGGCACGTCAGCAAAGCACGAAGATTGGTCCAGCCAACCGACCACGAATCACTTCTTCGCCGTAATCTCGTACCCGAGGTAGTCCAGCAGCAAGCCCGCCGTCTCCATTTTCAGTGAGCCGCCATTGAGGAAGCGGCTGAGGCAGGGCTGGGGAATTCCAGTATCGGCAGCAATACGGTACTGCGTGAGCCGCTGCCTCTTGATCTCGCGGAGCAGCAACTTGGCGATCCTGCTGGCTGGCATTCTGAAATCCTTTCCGGATTGCTGACGCTTGACTATATATAGCGAACGCTATATATAGGTTAATGAGGTGCGAGGAGAATTGCAACCTCGCCACCAACATCAACGAGCTCGACCCGATTGATGTTGGTTTCCATTCTGGTCGAGCGAAGGAGCGCAGCATGGAAGACGGAGTGCCTTACAGCGTGTAATAGGGCTTCGTCGTTTCTTGTGCACTGAAAGGTACAAAATGAACAAACGCAAGATCCCCACCGTCCGCATCGGTCGCCCGTCTCGGCGTCCGTTTCAATTGCGGTACACCTGCCCTGTGGAAGACCGCGAAGTCCGCATCTCGACAAAGACACGTGACGAATGCGAAGCCGAACGGCAAAAAAAGGAACTGGAGGCCAAGTTGCTTTTGGGTATCGAAGCCAAGCCACGGACGGTCGTCAAAGGGCCATCGATGCCCTGGGGTGACTTCCGCCACGAGTATAGCCGGCTCAAGGTCTCAACGTTTCTAAGTGAGAATTCGATGTACACAGCGGAGATGCGTTTGGATGTGTGCGAGTCAATCATCAGCCCGCGCACGCTCGGCAAGATGGCATCACCGGACACGCTTGCAAGACTGCAAGCGGAACTGCTGGCCGGTGCCATGAGCAAGAAAGAGAAGCGCTCGCCAAACACTGTCGAGTCGTATGTCCGAACACTCCAGGCAGCACTGAACTGGGGCCACAAATTGGGATGGCTTCCCGAGGTGTTGCATCTCGACTTCGACGTAGACGACGAAAGCGAGACGTTCAAGGGTCGTCCGCTCACGGTGCCAGAGTTCGATGCTATGTTGGCCGCGTGTGACGAGGTGTGTAAGCGAGGCCCTAGTAGTTGGAAGTTCCTGCTTCGCGGTCTGTGGGAGAGTGGCTTGCGTCTCGCCGAGGCCATGCACCTGAGTTGGGACGATGATGCGCTCATTATGCCGCTCAGAACACGCGGTGGTGGTTACCTCCTAAAAATACCCGCGAACATGCAAAAGAGCCGTAAGTCCCAAGAGGTGCCGACGACGCCGGCGTTTGCAGCTCTGCTCGATGAGGTGCTGATTGACGCCCGTACCGGTTGGATCTTCAATCCTGAACCGCGTCGCGTAATGAAGACGAGGCTCGGCGCAAAGCAGGTTGGTCGGATACTCACGGTCATTGGCAAAAGGGCGGAGGTCTTCGTCAACGCCGAGGACAAGCCAGCTAGCGCTCACGACCTGCGGCGATCATTTGGCAGAGAATGGCCGATGCTGGTCTGCCGCCGCGTGACCTGCAGTCCATTATGCGACATTCGAGCTTGACGACGACCGAGAAATACTACCTCCGCCATCGAGCGGTTGAGCAGGCGGAGCGAATTGCCATGTACCTAGGTACATCTCAGGCCGTCCATAAGAAAACGGCTCACGTCGAATCGACGCAAACCGTTTCGTAGCAACAGTGCGGGCGAGAGGAGTCGAACCTCCACTCTCTTGCGAGAACAGGAACCTGAATCCTGCGCGTCTGCCAGTTCCGCCACGCCCGCGACTGATAGAGTTTATAGGCAATCCGTTTCCATTCGTTCAAGGGGAGGCCCCCTCGAAATCCGCGGAGATGGCTACAATTCTGTCGCAGAGCCGACGAATACATGCGATTTTCCTTCCTGATCAACCAGGGACTTGCCATGTGAACATCCACCTCCCTGGGCAGGTCATTACAATGTCCAGCAGATTGCCGTGCACCCAAACCTTCCGCATCACCCCAAAATTGCAGGTCGAGTGAATCAACCGAGTCAGGCCCGTGAGTTCGCGATCTCTGTCGTAAAGAAGCTCCATGACGCGGGGTTTCACGCGCTGTGGGCGGGGGGCTGCGTGCGCGACCAGCGGTTAGGCCGCGAGCCGAAGGACTACGATGTCGCCACCGACGCTACGCCGGAACAGATTCGTGAAGTCCTTGGCCGGCGGCGGACCTTGGAGATTGGTGCCGCGTTTGGTGTGATCACAGTGCTTGGCGGCAAGCAAGCAGGACAAGTCGACGTCGCCACGTTTCGTCGTGATGCCAATTACTCCGATGGCAGGCATCCGGATCACGTTACCTTCAGTTCGGCTGAAGAGGACGCTCGGCGGCGTGATTTCACCATCAACGGTCTGTTTCACGATCCGCTCACCGGCCAGGACATCGACTACGTCAACGGCGGCAACGATCTGCAGAGGAAACTGATTCGGGCGATTGGCAACCCCCACGAGCGCGTCGCCGAAGACAAACTGCGCATGCTGCGAGCCGTTCGATTTGCTGCGACATTCGACTTTGCGATCGAAGGCGAGACGCTTGCGGCGCTGCTTGAACACGCCACCGAATTGGCCGTCGTCAGTGCAGAACGGATTACCGAAGAGATGCGCCGTATGCTCGTGCATCCTTCACGACGAACGGCCGTGGAGTTGCTGGCAGCGACAGGTCTGCTTGCGGTGATTCTTCCGGAGGTTGCAGATTCCGCCCGCTACGAAGGACAACCGTGTCAAGGCGAGCAATGGGAGATGACGCTGAAGATCCTCGAAGTGCTCGATAGTCCTTCCTTCGCTGTCGCCTTCGCCATATTACTCCGTGGCATTGATCAAGGTGCGGATGACGAGGTGACGAACATCTGCCGCAGTCGGCGACTTTCCAATAAAGAAACCTCCGGTGTACGGTTATGCCTCCAGCATGAAGCGCTGCTTCGCGGTGCGCACCAGAGCGAGTGGCCACAGGTTCAACGCGTACTCACGTCCAGCCGAATCGATGAACTACTCACCTACGTCGCTGCGGTTAGCGACGTGCTGGACGACGAACCGACGGGCCTGGCATTTTGTCGCGACAAACTCGTCTTGCCAACGGAACAATGGAATCCAGCCCCACTGGTCACCGGCGACGACTTGAAGGCGGCCGGCCTGCCACCGGGGCCTGACTTTCGGCGAATTCTGGATGGCCTACGGGATGCACAGTTGGTCGGTAAGCTTGTCGACAAGTCTGATGCCCTTGCTGAGGCGAAGCGGCTGTGGACGTCGCAGGAGTCGCCTTAGCAGTGTTCGATCTTTTATAGTCGTCTTTCGCTCCGCGAAAGGCGACTATCGGACAGTAATTCCTCGAACGATCCTTAGTGCGTCTTAAGCCCACGGCCTACGACCGTGCGACCCTGAAAGGTGCCGCCGAACGTGGGCTGGTTGGGAGACCAACCCACAGCGTATGACCAGCCGACAACGTGTGGCGCGAGAAATCCACCGGTGTTGTGGCACGGGCTCCCGACCGTGCCACAGGCTGGCGAAAACCAGCAGACTGCTAGACAATATCCAATGTCGGCGCTACCATCGGTACCTTCACATCAAGTCAATTCAGACCTTCAAAATGGTTCACCATGTTCTCGGCAGACCTAGTGCTTCGATGGATACATATTCTCGGCGCGATCACACTGGTAGGCGGTGTGATACTCATGCGATGTGCCTACGTACCAGCCATGGCGGAAAATGCAGCGCCGGAGTTTACGAGTGCCTTTCGGCGACGTTGGTCCAAGCTGGTGGTGATATCTAGCGGATTGCTGCTGCTCAGCGGCTTCACCAATTTCATCCTGTTGGTCAAACAATACGAATTGCCACGCCAATATCACATGATGTTTCTCATTAAGTTTCTGCTTGTTTTCTTGGTGTTTTTCCTGTCAGCCGCGTTGTCCGGCCGCAGTCGGTTGGCAGAGAAGCTGCGGCAGAAAGAGCGGAGTTGGCTGACCGTCAATCTGTTTCTTGCCGTGGCCATTGTGTGCCTGGCGGGACTGTTGAAGACAGTCGAACGAACGGCAAAGACGTCCCAGGCACCCTATTCAGACTCGACCAGCTTGCAATCAGCAAAGCTTTCGTGAAATCCGGCATGGATCTTCCGATCAACGAATAAGGTAGATTCAGAAACCGTCATGAATTGCCGATTCCACTGGCAATTCGGCTCCGATTCAAGAATCTACTCGGTTTGCCCATGGATAAGAAAATCAAAAAGAAGCTGGACAAGGCCAATCAAAAGATTCAGAAACTGCTGCAGCAACTCGCCGGTGCAAAACAACAGGACGACGAGCCCGGAGAAGTGGCTCGGCTGGAGCAAGAGATTGCCGACATCCGTGCTGAAATAGTGCAACTCAGAGCCTCTTAAAGGCCGGCTGATTTTCGCGTCGTCCGGTAACAAGGAGCGTTAGCGACGTAGCTCTGGCGATGGAAACCACTGGTGCGTGATGATCCCGCTGGGCAAGCGGTTCCACAGATCCTGAAATCCGCGATTCCCAGTGTTCAAGCCTCTCCAGTGTCCAGGCCTACCAAGCGGCACAACCGCACCGTGGTAGAACGGTCCGCAGGCATCGCGGATGAGCTATCTTTGAAGTATGAGTTTCGCCAACCTCTTCATGCGCATTTGGTTCGGAATCGCCAACCTCACCGCTCCCCTCTGCGTTGCTGATTACCGTCAACGCGTTGGCCAACCCGTATACGCCAATCTACGACTTGACACTTTTGTCTGCTGGTCTGGTCCTGATGGCACCGACGTTGGCAACTACGGGGCGTTACCCGCTCGCCAGGCATTATGTGGCCTGGCAGGCAGCGATTGCCGCCATCTATTTTGGACCGCATCTGTTTCAGCTGATCGCCAAATCGTGGGTACTGCAGTTCTTTCCACCTTCAGAACAGCTGCACAACGGCCTTGGAAGACCATCGTACGAAAGCGTGATGCCACTCGCGAGGTGTCTACGTTCTCTGTCGCGCTGCGTAGTGCCGCACTACGTGGTGGTGTGCTACGCGGCGTCGCGATCTGGATCGATTTGTTCTGAATAGATGCCCGGATCGTCAATTCCATCGCCGTTCCAGTCGCCCATTACGGGTATGTCGCGCTCACCACCCATTTCGAACACTCGATCATGGGCGTCCAGCATGTGGTTACCGTTGGTGTCCAGCAGCCATTTGCCGTCACGATAGACACCGATTTCTTCGATCCCATTACCGTCTAGGTCGCCGACGACCGGCAGGTCTGAAGCCTGTCCAAACTCGAACTGAACATCGCGATCCGTCCAGCGGCCATCGCCATCTAGATCCAGCCACCACAAGCCGTCTCGAAAGACGCCTATATTGCGAATTCCATCTCCATTGAAATCACCTGCGACAGGATGAACGCTGTTAGCGCCAAATCGCAGTACGTGGTCGATCACGTCGGCTCGGCGAGTACCGTTCTTGTGTAACTGCATCAGGCGTTGTCCGTCCGTCGCATCGAGCAGGGTAGGTGGGACGTTCTTTGGCCTGCCACGTGTCAGATTCTGCGCGTCTGGAAGACCGGGTTCATGACGCAGCGCGTTTTCATCTCCAGCCCATTCTGGACCGAAGATTCCTATGTCGTCCTTGCCATCGCCATTCCAATCGCCCGTGACGGGCAAGTCATTTTCCGACCCCAGCCGCGCCCAGAGATCTTCCTCATCCCAAATCCCGTTACCGTTCAGATCGATGAACCACTCGCCAAGATAGAAGACGCCCAGTTCATCGATGCCGTCACCGTTGAAGTCGCCGACGATGGGAGTCGCGCCTTCAATGCCGAAGTCCGATCTGGGAGAAGATATGTCGACGCCGTCTTCGCCATAGATGCGTTGCCAGTGCCCCTCCCGCAATAACTGTGTGTTCCAGCGGTTAGTATTGAGGAATTCGCTCGTACTCCACAGCATCGCATTGTAGGGTGTCGCTGACGCAGGATCACGAGGCGTGCCTGCGTCGATGACGCTTAGATGCCAAGTGAATTGAAGGCTGAAGTCGACTCCACCAACGTAGGTGACCTGGACATTTCGAACGACTGGGTTGATGATCGCGGGTACGACCAATCGTGGCGGAGACGACACGGGGGGAATCGAAGTTGGTGGAGTGGGTGTTGGAGGTGGAAAGAAGATCGGTGGATCCGGGGTTGTCAGAACCACGATTTCGCTGAAGTTGTTCTCTAACGATATCGCTCCAATTCCCAGGGGAATTCGGACAATTGCGTCGTTCTTGGGATCCTGAATCAGCTGCGAAATAATAAACTCGAAGACTGGTCCACCGACATTAAACGCGGTGCCCGTCGTCGTTCCGGCCACGTCGATCCCGTCAGCGAATCCACTGGGTTGCACTTCGTAGACTGCGTAGCTGCCGCCTCGCAATCCGGCGAATTCGTAGAAGCCGTTCGCGTCGGTCGTCGCCCTGATCGGTCCGGGCTCATAGAAGCCAGGTAGTGCTTCGCTGGCATCAATGACAACACCCGTCAGACCGTCGCGCAATTCAATGACGACACCGGCGATGGGCGTATCGTCCAGTGTGCGAATCCCGTCACGCAGCTCGGCCAAGTTCGCCGGGAGCTTTCCGTCTTTGGTTTCAATGGCGTCGCCATCTTGGAAGACATATCCAGACAATTGCGACGGGGGAGCTTCGCAAAAAGTGTAACCGACCAATTCGTCGCCAGAGAGAATCATGATCTGGCCAATCACGTCATCAACGCGAATGTCACCGCCTCGGTTTCCGGCGCGCTGGCCAACGTGGAATAGCCCTTCGGGCTGAATCTCCCGCACCGAATGCACACCAGGGCGGAGAGCGTCAAACCGATACGAACCGTCGTCGGCCGTCTTACGCGTTGCCACCACATTGCCATCGGCGTCCAGTAACTCGACGATGACGTTGGACAGCGGCGAGTCACCTTCATCGAACAGACAGTTGCGGTTGGGATCAGTGTGTACAAAACCAGCGATACTGGCCAATTGAATCTCGCCAAAATCGTAGTCGACGCCCATGTCGCCCGGTTGTAGAACGACGTCGCCAATCCGGTCGTTTGTGGCGACTCCGCGGGTCTGACCCGCGACGGTGCCTGCCGAATCTTGGCCGTCTATCCAGCCGTTGGGTTGAGTTTGCACAACCGAGTAGGTTCCGCTCAACAGATTCTGGAACTTGTAGCTGCCGTCGCTGCCGGTCGTCGTGATGGCCACCAAGGTGCCGGCGCCCGTTCGCAGCTCAATCACAACATTGGAAATCGGGGATTCGCCGGTTTCGAGTATGCCGTTGTCATTGGCATCGTGAAACACCGAGCCTTCCAGCGACGCCGGCAGGTGCTCACAGAAGTTGAAATTGATGGCAGACTGACCGGAACTCATCGCAATTCCACTCAGCAGGTTCAAGGCCTCCGACCCGATCGTCACGCCGTCGATCGTGCCGACGCGTTGTCCACCTTCAAGGTATCCTCGAGGCTGAACCTCGCGTACCGAATAAGTTCCTGGCCGCAGGCCGTCGAACTGGTATGAACCGTCATTCCTGGTCGGCTGTGTTGACAGGATCTTGCCGTCCTTGTCCAGAAGTTCGACGCTGACGTTGGCCAGCGGCCTATCATCGGCATCGAACAGGCAGTTGCGATTGGGGTCCGTGTGGACGAAACCAGAAATACTGGACAGTTGAATCTCGCCAAAATCGTAGTCGATTCCGGCATCACCCGGTTTTAGAACCACTGTGCCGATGCGATCGTTTGTAACGACACCTCGGCGCTGCCCCGCAACGGTGCCGGCAATGTCATGTCCGTCGGTCCATCCGGACGGCTGAACTTCGACAACCGTGTAGGTGCCCGCCAGCAAGTTCTGAAACTGGTAGCTGCCGTCGCTCTTCGTCTGTGCGAAGGCGATCGCGGCACCGGCCTCGTTCCGAAGTTCGACCGACACATCGGCGATCGGCTCGTCGCCCGCATCGCGGACGCCATCATCATTGAAGTCATGAAATACATTTCCAGCCAGTGATGCCGGTTGGTGTTCGCAAAAATCAAAGTTGATGCCCGCCTGACTCGATGCCAATCCGATCTGGCGAAAGGCGTCTTGTTCAGATAAACCAACCGTGCTGCCGGCGACCGTCCCCAGATGTTCACCGCCGTTGAGGAGTCCAGCCGGTTGCACTTCCACCACTGAATAGACGCCAGGGCGAAGATTATCGAACAGGTAATCGCCGTCGGAGTTCGTTGTCGTTTCTTCGATCTGATTTCCCTGCGCGTCCAGAAGGCGCAAGACGACGCCGGCCAACGGCACCTGGTCTGTCGTGTTGCCAAAGCAATTACCGTCGTCGTCAGACAGGTGTACGTTACCGCTGATTGACGCCGGCCCGGCCTCGGCGAAGTCCATGTCGATCGCATGTTGGTCGCCCAACGGTATCGCGATACTCGTCAACACATCGGGGTCTCCGCCGACGACACCCACCGGTCTGCCATCCACGGAACCGGCAACTGCGCCAACGCTGAACAGTCCATTCGGCTGAACTTCACGAACCTGGTAGACGCCAGGTCTTAGATCCAGCTCCAAGCCAAACTCGTAATCGCCATTGGCGTCAGTTTGCGTCGTAAGGCCTGTCGACTCGTAGGAACCACCAACTTGTTGCCACAGTTGTAGCTCGACATTGGCGATGCCGGGATCGTCGGCGTCTTGATTCAAGTCGACATCTTGATCCAAGTAAACCGTTCCAGAAACCGTCACGGGCATTATCTGTTGGTGCAGTTCGACGAAGGCCCCATCAGACCGATCGCGTTTTCCGCCACTGTCGTCCGCCGGCAGGTCCAATCCACTGGTCACCAAGGCGTCGTCGTACCGATTACGAAACGTTGCCGAGCCTGAGACATCGAAATAGCGGTCTGCTGTAAACTCGACCCGCAACAGCGATCCCTGGAACTCGACGCCCGAGGCGATCGGGTCCAGTTCGTCATTTACCAGTTCCAAATTGGTTTGCTGCGGATCAAAGCCTTCGACCTCATCGACGTCAATACTGAACACTAGATGGTCGCCAGCCTGAAAGCCGACCAGATCCACGACCAGCTGATGCCCCCCGTCAGCAACCGTTGCTGTCACGCCGGCATTCGGGTCCTGGCTGGTAAGCTCGAGCAGCATAAACGGTAGGGGCTCATCAGCGCCTAGACCGCCCGGTTCGCTATCAAAGATCATGTCGCCCTGGCCCATTCCCGGCGTGCCTTGGTCTCCATCAATGATCAGCCGCGTCAATTCGGTATTGGCCGCCCCGCCTTGAAAAGTGATCTCGAAAGTGTCGCCATGCTCGTCTCCCCCAAGGTCTTCCTCAAAGTAAGTGGCTCCGATTTGCAGCGGATCGGCGTCGAGCATACGACGCGGCTCCATCGTCTCGAAGAAACATCGGCGCAATGAACTGTGATTCACAATTTGCTTCGATGATCGTTCTACCTTACGACCTCGCCTAGCCAGACGCGACAACTTTGCCAGCAACCCCACGATTTACCTCCGTGTGAAAACTATCTCTGTCAAATGACGGTGTTGTTTCGAAGTTGTTTGGGAATTCGCCAATTGCGTGGCTTGTCTTCCACGCCGTTTGGCAGTTTCTTCACTTCTTCGTTCATCAAAATCAACCCTGACTTTGTGAACGACTAACGATTCTCGAAGATTTTCGTTCTTCCGATCCGAACTGATGGAGTCCGCACTTCGCGGGTAGCACCGTCTTGGAGTCGCCAGATCCGCACTGTGGCATCGAAGCCTGCCGATATCAACGTTTCACCGCGGTAGACCAACGCCATCACCGACCCCGTGTGTCCAAGAAGTTTCGCTACTTCCTGTCGCGTATCGAGATCCCAGATCCGAATGACATTGTCGCTGCCACCGGTGGCCAGACGATTTGGACCAACGAACGCCACGGACATCACCTTGGCCGTACCGCGTGGGAACGTAAACTCGTTGCTGCCGTTGACTGATGCGATGCGTACGCGTCTATCATCACTGCACGACGCCAACCAGTTCCCATCTGGCGAGAATGTCAGGTCGCGGATCCGCAGGCGGTGTGCCGACGTTTCGCCTCGAATCTCGCCGGACGCAGGCTCCCAAATTCGAATCTTGCCATTTCGTCCACCACCGGCCAGGAGATTCGCCGTTGGCGAAAAGGCAATCGCGCGCATGTCGTTGCACGGGCACTGCAGTTCGAGCAACCGCTCGCCCGTACGCGTGTCGAAGAACCGCAACGGCTCGTTGAATCCAACACACGCCAACTGCGACGCGCCGGGTCGAAAGGCTACCGCACTGAGCGCTCCGTCGCCATGCATGAGTTCCCGAAGCGGTTGGGATGTTTCGTCGCTCCAGAGTAGCACTCGCCCATCGTTGCCGGCCGAGGCGAGTTGGCTTCCGTCAGACGAGAAACAAAGCGAACGCACCCAGTCTGTATGTCCGACCAGTCGCTGAATCACTCGTTGATCGGCAAGGTGCCAAACGCGGATCGCATGATCATCACCGGCAATCGCCAGTCGTCGACCTGCTGGGTCAAGCGTTACAGCGACCGCGACGGGGCGCGCACCGGCCGACCTGGCAGGCTGTAATTCAATAATCTCATTCGACCAGTTGACCGACTGCGCAACCACGGGGGACGCGGCCAATCCACTAACCGAAATCACGATTCCGAGGCTAACGGTTTTGAGACACCGTACGGCAGGTGAAATCATCATCCTTATTTTCCTTTGATCGCGTTTGTCGTTTCCGTCGACTACGATCGCGCGCAACAGCCGCTTGATAGTCAAAATGTACTATCGACGCATTGCATAGAAACGCTATAGGCGAACCGCGGAGACTGCGAGGACGGAGCGTTTCGGAGGAGTTCCGAGCTTGGTAAGTTGTGACGATTCCACCGAGTTGCGCGACTGCGGCAAGTTTGCTCACGCAGTTGGGGGAGCAGGCGGAGGACACCGGTGCCCTCAACTCGTACGCGGCGTCACTTCCCAAATGATCCGCGTGAAGCGGCAAACGACCTCGAGCGAGTCGCCGTCAACGGTCTTTAATGTCAACAAACTCGCGCACACTGTTGCCCGTATAAACCTGCCGTGGCCGGCAAATGCGTTTGCTCGCTGAACGGTGCATTTCGGCCCAATGGGCAATCCAACCAGGCAGGCGTCCCATCGCAAATAACACCGTAAACATCTGCTGCGGAATGCCAATCGCGCGGTAGATGACACCCGAGTAAAAATCGACGTTTGGATATAGCTTTCGTTCAACGAAGTACGGATCGTTCAACGCCACTTCTTCTAGCTGCTGTGCGACGTCAAACAACGGATCCGTCAGATCCATTTTTGCCAGCAGCTTGTCACAGGCCGTCTTGATGATCTTGGCGCGGGGGTCGTAGTTCTTGTAGACCCGGTGTCCGAAGCCCATCAAGCGAAAACCGCTCTTCTTGTCTTTCGCCATATCGACAAACTTCTTGACGTTGCCACCGTCGGCAATGATGTTTTCGAGCATATTCACGCAGGCTTCGTTGGCACCGCCGTGCAACGGTCCCCACAGCGCGCATATGCCTGCGGCAATCGATGCGAACAGGTTGGAGTTCGCCGAACCGACCATTCGCACCGTGCTGGTACTGCAGTTCTGTTCGTGATCCGCGTGTACGATCAGCAACATGTTCAATGCCGCGACAGCATCGGCGTCGATCTCGTACGGTTCGCTGGGAACCGCAAACATCATCTGTAGGAAATTCTCGCAATACGTTAGATCGTTTTGTGGATAGATGAATGGCTGGCCAATCGATTTCTTGTAACTGTATGCGGCGATTGTAGGCAGCTTAGCAAAGAGACGGTGGATGCAAACCATCGCCTGCTCTTCGTCCATCGGGTCCAACGAGTCTTGATAGAACGTGGACAATCCACCGACGACCGAAGATAAGATGGCCATCGGATGTGCGTCGCGAGGAAAACCGTTGTAGAACGACCGCATGTCCTCGTGCAGCATCGTGTGGCGACGAATCGACATCCGGAATTCATGCAATTGCTGTTCAGTCGGCAACTCGCCATGAATCAACAAATAGGAGACTTCGACAAAATCGTGTTGGGCAAGGTCTTCAATCGAGTAGCCTCGATAGCGAAGGATTCCCTGCTCACCATCCAAATAGGTGATGTCGCTGGTTGTGGAACCGGTATTCACAAATCCATCGTCGAGCGTGATCAAGCCGGTCTCGGCCCGCAATCGCGAAATATCAATTGCCTGTTCGTTCTCCGACCCGACGATCAACGGAAGGTCAAGTTCCTGGTCCCCAAACTTCAATTTAGCAGCATCGGCCATCGACGGCTCACTTTCCGGGCTTCCCTGAATCCTGCTGGAATCGTCCAATACTCCTCTCGCGACAATTTCGCACGAAGTGGCAGTGTACCCGTCACGAAGCTGTTCGGCAATTCGCCAATGTCAAACTCGGGCGTTTGGGCGATGCTGTAAATTCAGAGTTGTGAGTGTTCTCCGCCGATCTCGCGACGAATCACGTATTGCCGCTGCGGTCGCGTGTCACGGATCTCGTATCTCGCTGGTGGTGGCAAGTTCGACAGCCCGGCGTCCCCCGCATTTGGTTGCAAAGCGAGCGTTAATTGCCAAGAATTGCCTCCCCAGGAACAATGCAATTCTACGAACGGTTGGTTTAACTCACCATCGAGGCAGTTGTCATGACAGAAAATCATCCCACACCGGCCAAGCAGCGCAATTGGGTGCCGTGTGGCTGCATACTCGCCATGTTCCTGATTTGCGTCTTCCTGCCTGTGGCTGCGTACATGGCATGGAGTTTCCGCTCATCCGGTCAGGTGAACGCGCAGTTAGCCAGGATTCGACAAGCGGGCTTGCCAACCAATTCCACGGAATTGGACGAGTTCTATCAGATTGAATCCGGTGTCGCGGACGCCACATTACTCTACATTCAAGCGCAGGAGGAATTCTCCGGGAGCTCTTTCGAGGCCGATTGTCGTGACCTGCCGATTGTCGGCAATTCGGAGCTAGAGATTCCTCCACCAGGCCAACCTTGGGCCGAGCAGCAGGCGGTAGAAGAGTTTCTGGTCGAGTACAAAGGCGGTATGCAGGCGCTTCACAAGGCGGCGGCGATGGGGGGTGCGGCGCGGTTTCCGCTGGAATTCGAACAGGGGTTTCATATGCTCTTGCCTCACGCTCAGAATATGCGTACGTGCGCGCGAATGCTCACTCTCGAGGCGCACGTCAAAGCGCATCAAGGTGATGCCAAAGGGACGACAGAGGCAATTCTCGCCGTGGCGAAGACCAGTAACGGCCTGGAGAATCAACCGATCATCATCTCCCAATTAGTCCGTATCGCCATCAATGGAATCGCGGCTGACTTGACTGGTCGACTCTTGCCGCATGTCGATTTTTCTGATGAAGACTTGGTGCAGCTCCAACAAGTTTTTCGGCAAAACGATTTCAAGTCAGGGCTTGCGCATTCGTTGGTCGGCGAGCGTGTGATGGGCTCTGAAGCCTTCAAGAGCCCTGCGGCAGCGTTTGGCGCAGATAGTGGTATCCCAACCAATCGCTTTATTCGCGGTAGTAACGAAGATCTCGCCTTCTATCTGGAGATCCAAACTGATTTGCGTGATGCCGTGGAATTGGAGTACCCCGATGCACTGGATGGCGTGGAGATTGCCAATGACAAGTTGAGGGCGAAGATTTCCACACCATTGGGTCGCATGCGCTATGTCATGACAGGACTGACACTGCCTGCGGTTGCCTCGGCCGCCAGCGCGGCAGCTCGAGGTGACGGTTCGAATCGCTGTATTGACGCGGCAATTGCCATCGAACGATTTCGCCGCCGCGAAGGAAGGTTGCCCGAGTCTCTGGACGAGTTGATTCCTGAATTTCTGGAGGCGGTGCCGATGGATCCGTTTGACGGACAGCCCATTCGCTACCTTGTCAAGAAGGACGCCTATCTGATCTACACCTGTGGACGCGATCGAGCGGATGGTGGGGGCATCGAAGATGAGGGGCGGACGGACGATGTGATTCGGATCGATCTGAAGTCCGCGGACGCGGAGCCAGACAATGCTTCGTCAGGAAAGAGCCCCGAATGACGTCTCGGCAGGCGCAAATCGAGCAGGCCATCAAACACCTTTCGAAACGTGATGCTGTGTTGCGTAAGGTGGTCCGCCGTATCGGACGCTGCACGCTGCCGCGTCGACGCGATCGCTTCGGCATGTTGGTGCGTTCGATCATCTCGCAACAAATCTCCGTGCACGCGGCGCGGTCGATTCGCGGCCGGCTCGAAGCGAGCTTGCTACCCGCAAAGATCGCCCCCGATTCGCTCGTCAGGCTTAGCGTCGATCAACTCCGATCAGTCGGCTTATCCCCACAAAAGGCGTCGTACATTTTGGACTTGGCGGGCAAGACCGTGGCAGGCGAGGTCCGCTTTGATCGCTTTTGCCGCATGAGTGACGACGCCGTTATCGACGAACTGACGAAGGTCAAAGGAATCGGGCGATGGACCGCGCAGATGCTGCTGATTTTTTCACTGGGGCGTCTGGACATCTTGGCGGTTGACGACCAAGGCTTGCGCGGCGCGGTCCGCGACCTGTATGACCTTGACGATTTTCCGACGAGGCACGAATTCACCGAGATTGCCCGGCCTTGGCGACCCTACGCCAGCATCGCGTCGTGGTATTGTTGGCGTCATGTCGACGGCAAGTAGACACCAGCTTTCACCGAAACGACCTGCACACCTTTAAAAGAAATATTCCGTCAATGGACCCGCGCAAGACACTGCAGATGACCTGTCGCTGCAAAGACCGTCGAGCTGATAGAGTAATCAATCCGAATTTGTGTGCCAGAGAACAATCTTTTGGCCAATCGGTATAGGCTGATTTCGTCAAAGCAGTAGAATCCACCGATTGCGAGCTCAGAACGGACGCGAATCGGATCCAAGGAAGGAATCAAACGACGGCGAAGCAGCAAGGACCAAGCTTGGAAGGGCATGGAATCACCGCCGGTGATGTACGTCGAAACCTGGCGCCCGCACGCCTTTACGAAGAAGCGATTGCCAGTGGCGAAGCGACGATTACGTCCCTGGGTGCGCTGGCCATTCGATCGGGTGAAAAGACCGGACGCAGCCCTCGAGACAAACGGGTCGTCGACCATCCCGATAGCACGCTCGACCTGTGGTGGGGCGATGTCAACGTGAAGTTGTCGGCCGAATCTTTCGCGGCGATGCGTGCACGGGCCATCGAATACCTGAATGACCGCCCTCATCTATACGTCTTCGATGGGTTTGCGGGCTGGGATCCGAAATGTCGCTTGAAGATTCGTGTCGTCTGCGAGAGCGCTTATCACGCGCTGTTCATGCACAATATGCTGATTCGCCCTAACCAGGCAGAATTGGAGAACTTTGGCGAACCCGATTACACGATTTACAACGCGGGTCGCGAGGCTGCAGATCCAAGCGTCGACGGTATCGGATCCGAGACTGCTGTCTGCTTGGACTTCGAACATGGCGAGTTCGTGATACTGGGGACTGAGTATGCGGGTGAAATGAAGAAAGGGGTGTTCACCGTGATGAACTACCTGATGCCGAAGCAAGGCGTACTCTCTATGCATTGCTCGGCAAACGAAGGCGCCGAAGGAGATACATCGTTGTTCTTTGGTCTTTCGGGAACTGGCAAGACAACACTGCCCGCCGACCCGCGCCGCCGGCTCATCGGCGATGATGAGCACTGTTGGACCGACAACGGTATTTTCAACATCGAAGGGGGCTGCTACGCGAAAGCGATCAACTTGTCTGCCGAGAAAGAGCCAGAGATCTATGGAGCGATGCGATTTGGGAGTGTCGTTGAAAATGTCGTGTTTGATCCAGGAACGCGCGTGATCGACTTCGACGATACCTCGATCACGGAGAACACGCGGATCTCGTATCCAACGGATCGCAGGCATGGCTGATCAACACCGGATGGACTGGCGGTGGCCATGGTGTCGGCAGCCGCTTCGACCTAAAGCACACGCGTGCGATCATCGACGCGATTCATGACCGCTCGCTGCGGCTTTCGAGGTCAATCACGCAAAGTATGCCGAAGACAGAGGTTCCTCTGCGGCCGCTTAGTTCGTCTCAAACCCACGGTTGACGGCCGTGCGACCCAGATAGGCTCGGCGAAACGCGGGCTGGTCGGGAGACCAACCCACAACGTGTGACCAGCCCACAACGTGTGGCGTGAGAAATCCACCGGAGTTGTCCCACGGTGGCGAATTATGACTCACCGATTGTCTGGATCAACCCACGCGCGCGGCTCTGGGCCGGTGTAACGCGAACGTGGACGGATGATCCGATTGTTGTCCAGTTGTTCGATCACATGAGCGCCCCAGCCGATGACGCGGCTGAGGACAAACAGCGGGGTGTAGAGTTCGATCGGCAAGTCCATATAGTAATATAACCTGGCGCTTGGCCAGTCGAGGTTAGGCGGCAGTTTCTTCTCACCGCGGACAATCGTCTCGATGACGTCGGCCGTCTTTTCGAAATCCTGATGCCCGGTTTCTTCGGCCAGTTCGCGGCAGAGCGACTTTAGATATTCGGCACGGGGATCACCGGTCTTGTAAACACGGTGCCCAAAGCCCATTATCTTCACCTTGCGGTCGAGAGCGTCGCGAATCCATGCTTCCGCCTCGTCCGGAGAACCAACTTCGTTCAGCACGTCCATGACACGTTCGTTTGCTCCCCCATGCAAAGGCCCTTTAAGCGCACCGATGGCGGCCGTGATGGCGGAATGGACATCCGACAGCGTGGAAGCAACCACGCGCGAAGCAAATGTCGACGCATTGAATTCATGTTCCGCGTACAGGATCAACGACACATCCATTGCATGTTCCATCCGCTCGGAAGGTCGCTCGCCCGTCAACAGCCACAGCACATTGCCTGCGAACGACAGGTCGGGATCGTACTCAACAGGTTCGTTGCCGTGGCGTATCCGAAACGACGCCCCCAGCACAACGGGCAGTTGCGCAAGCAAACGTTCGACCTTGCGAAGATTGGCATCGTGTGAGTTGTCACTTGCCTCGCTGTCCCAGTGAGACAGTAGGCTGGTGCCGGTTCGCATCACATCCATGAGCGACGTTTCCGCCGGCAATGCGCGAAGTGTATCAACGATCGCCGCCGGAATGGTGGATGCTTCGATCAATCTTTGGCTGAAGCTGGACAACTGGTCGACGGTGGGCAATTCGCCGCGCAACACCAAATAAGCGGTTTCCTCGAAACTCGCCTGGCGAGCCAACTCTTCAATGGAATAACCACGGTATCGAAGGCCGTCGGCAATGGTGCTGATGGCCGTCTCGCCGGCGATGATTCCTTCAAGTCCGGGGCGATAGATTGGCTCGTTCATGGTGAACTCCTGGGGCGATTCGATGAAGCAAAGCGTAGAGAATGAATGTGAGGTTGGCGATCCAGATTCGAGAGAGCTTTCATGCTGGTTCTTGGATTCGACCCGGCAATCATCTGCGAACACTGCCTAGGATGATCGTTGAGTTTGAAAGTTCTCTCGATCTCGCTGATCAAACGTATCATATTGCAGCAGCTGATAAAGTTCTTCCCGAGTCTGCATCACGTCGATCAAACTCGCCTGCGTGCCCTTATCGGCGATGGCGGTCAAGGCGGATCGCGCCGCCTGCATGGCGACACGCAGTAACGTTACTGGGTACAGGATTGCCGCGTATCCAAGCCCGGTCAGTTCGCCGACAGTCAACAGAGGGCTTTTACCGAATTCGGTCATGTTGGCGACCAGAGGCACTTCGATCCCATCAGCGAACCTGGCGAATTCGTCCCGATCGGTCAGCGCTTCGGGGAAAATCCAGTCCGCGCCGGCCGCCACATATTCCTTGGCCCGCGCCATGGCGTCGTCGAAATCCGTGACGCCGCGGGCATCGGTGCGTGCGACAATCACCAAATCGTCATCCGTCCGCGCCGCCACGGCAGCTCGAATCTTGGTGCTCATCGTTTCCACCTCGACCAGGGTCTTACCCGTCAAGTGTCCACAGCGTTTGGGCAGTTGTTGGTCTTCCAACTGTATCGCGGCCGCGCCGGCACGTTCCAATTCGAAGACGGTCCGTTCGACATGTAGCGCATCGCCAAAACCGGTGTCCGCATCAACAATCACTGGAATCGCAACGGAGCGGGTCGCATAGTTGGTCTGTTGTACAAGCTCGGTTAGTGTCATCAGGCCGATGTCCGGTAACGCCAAGACGCCGGCCGAAACTGCGGCACCAGAGAGGTACGCCGCGGGAAAACCAAGCTGTTCGATTAGACGGGCCGTCAGTGCATTGGGCGCGCCAGGAACTTGGATTGTTCCTTGAGTGACCGCTTGGCGAAGCAAAGCACCTGGGGATTGAGGCATGAGTTTGATGTTTTCTGGGAAAGCAAAGTTCAACAGGCTGAATATACGTGGGACGCGTCGCTGCTGCCACCCTCGCAAATTCCCCGGACTGGCCATGCGAACGAACCGACGTTAGTCTTCGTATGGTCGGAAACTTGTTGTCTTTGAGTCAAATCCTAGCGACGGGCACCGACCGCAGGTTGGTCGGGGAGCGGGTTAACAAGACCGAGCGGTAGCTCGGATTGGTTCGAGGCCCTGCCTCGTTAGAGTCTCTAAGAATCCCAATGCTCGTCGCCCACAACGCTTACACGTCATGAAGACTTCCCCAAATCAACTATCACAACCATCGTTGCCCGGGCAAAGACAGGCAGCCATCGAGGTGTTCCTGTTGGTGGGCCTGATGTTCCTAATCGCCGGCGGAATTCCCCCAGGTGTCAACGAAGCGCATTATCTCGCTAAGGCCAAACACTACTGGATCCCGTCGTGGTGCCCATCGGATCCGTTTCTCCAGTCAGTCGACGCGCATTTGATCTTTTATTGGACGATTGGTTGGCTGACCCTGTTCTTGCCGCTCTGGGCAGTCGCCTGGATTGGGCGATTCGTCACGTGGTTCCTGCTGGCCTGGTCCTGGCGGCGACTCAGCGAGAGGATCGTTCCCGGAAACTGGTGGGCACTGTTGACGCTGGGTTTGTATGCCTGCTTCCTCAGCTGCGGTCACTTAGCAGGAGAATGGGTTTTCGGTGGTGTGGAGGCGAAGGGCTTCGCCTATGCGCTACTGTTCCTGGCTCTGGAGGCGCTGCTGCAAGGCCGCTGGAATCGTGTCTGGCTGTTGTTGGGCGCGGCATCGTCCTTTCACGTCTTGACGGGTGGTTGGTCGGTGATCGCGGCGATGTTTGTCTGGCTGTGTTCCTCGCGCGAACGCCCAACACTGCAATCCATGTGGCCTGCGCTGTTGGGAGGCTTGGTGTTGGCGTTACCCGGTTTGTTGCCCGCAATCGCGCTCACCTGGGGCGTCGACAAGACGCTGCTGGCCGAAGCCAACGAACTGTACGTGCATCGACGCCTTTCCCACCATCTGGTGTTTCACAAGATTCTCATGCAACCGCTGTCGCTCGACTTCGAATACCTCGGTTTACCCAGGATGACGTTGCGGCTGACACATACGTTTTTTTTGCGTCACCTGGCCCTTGTTCTGGCCTGGGCGACATTGTGCTGGAGAGTGCGATGGGCGGAATCGCGGCGATTCCATCTGTTTGTCGCCGGTGCGGGGGTGATCGCATGTGTGGGGATTCTGATCGACCAATTGACATTGGCGCGGCCGGATTTGTCCGTTGGGCTGCTGCGCTACTACTGGTTTCGGCTCTCCGACGCGATCATCCCGGCCGGGTTGGCGATGGCGTGTGGCCAAGTGATTCACGGCCAATTAGCCGAACGTGAGCGGCATGGGTGGTTGATTGCAGCGGTCGTGTTGGTCAGCCTGTTTGTCGGCGATGCCTATTTTCGACGTTACGCCGATCCTCGCCCCGAGGCGGTTATTCAGGCCGGAACATCCGAATTCGACACGCAGCAGCGATTTGCCGATTGGACCGCCGCCTGTCGATGGATCACCGATCATACCGACGAGGACGAGATTGTGTTGACGCCGCGTGGTCAACAGACCTTCAAGTGGTACGCCGCACGTGGCGAGGTTGTCAATTGGAAGGACATCCCGCAGGATGCCATGGGAATCAAGCAGTGGTGGCGTCGGCACAACGAGGTCTATCCACCGGAAGTTCGGCTAGCTGGTCTGGTGCGTCACGATCTGGCAACTTTGCGAGGACTGGCGAACTACTACGGGTTCCGCTACGTAATCATCGACCGCGCCAAGTCCGCGACACCGCACCATTTGCTGCGAGTTTTTCCGCCACGTACAGGCCGCCGCGCGGTGTACGAAGTGTATAGGCTCCCGCCCGAAGCATCGAATGTCACCTTGCCGTGACGGGCCGTTGATTTGAGTCTACGATCTTGTTCGATGTGTTGCGGATCGGGCTCACTTGGAAACAGCGACATCGAACAGCTGTTCGCTGCCTGCAGTTTTCGCAATCACCACGATCCCGCTTTCGGTCAGCGTGAAGCCACGTGAACGGTCTTCATCGGTATCAAATCCGATCTGCGTACCTGCCGGAATGTGAACTCCCTTGTCGATAATCGCGCAGCGGATCTTGGCGTGTCGGCCGACGTTGACCCCTTCAAATAGAATGGAATCTTTGACGCTGGCATAACTGTTGATCCGGCACTTCGGTCCGACAACGGACCCGTTGACGTGTCCGCCGGAAATGACCGAACCGGCACAAACAATGCTGTCCATTGCCGTGCCACATCGTCCCCCCGGATCGCGCTCGGCGAAGACGAATTTTGCCGGCGGCAGGTTCGGCTGGTAGGTTCGAATCGGCCAGGACTGATCGTAGACGTTTAATAGCGGGTCAACTGCGACGAGGTCCATATTGGCTTCGTAGTAGGCATCCAGTGTTCCGACGTCACGCCAATAGGCTTCGTCTTTTTGATTTTCGTCGCGAAACGGAAAGGCAAACACGCGGTGAGAATCGATGATTGACGGAATGATGTTACGCCCGAAATCATGGCCGGCACCAATTTGCGCGGCATTCTTGCAGAGCTGTTCATAAAGGAATCTCGCTGAAAAGATGTAGATTCCCATCGATGCCAGGCAGCGATTAGGCTTCCCTGGGATGGATTTAGGCTGTGCCGGCTTTTCTTCAAAACCGACAATTCGAAAATCGGACTCGGCTTCCATGACGCCAAACTGGCCAGCGGCTTGCTTCAACGGTGCCTGAAGGGCGGCGACGGTAACATCCGCTTTATTCTCCTTGTGAAACGTGACCATCTTGTCGTAATTCATCTTATAGACATGGTCGCCGGCCAGAATCACCACAAATTCAGGATCTGATTTTTCAATCGCGTAGATATTCTGATAGACGGCATCAGCGGTACCGCGATACCAGTGTTCGTCGATTCGCTGTTCGGGCGGCACAACATCGATGAACTCGCCCATCTCCCAGTTGCAGGAGTTGCGCCAACCCATGTTGACGTGGCGCTGCAGGCTCATCGCCTTGTACTGCGTCAGAACCAGGACGTGTCGGAGGCCACTATTGAGGCAGTTGGACAGGGCGAAATCGACAATGCGATACGCGCCTCCGAAGGGGACAGCTGGTTTCGCGCGATCCAGCGTAAGAGGTTCAAGCCGCGATCCCTTGCCGCCTGCCAAGATCACCGTGAGTATTCGCTCCGTCAAATCGGTCTCCCTGTGCCATGCTGCCGTCCTTGATGCTCCGCCCCTATAGTGTCGTTAGTTTTTCGTCTGTGTCCAGTTCAGCTGCCGGATTTCGGACGTTCGAATTGAATTCCGATATCAACTTGCTGAAATCCCAGGTTGGTGCAGACACTGACAAGTTCCTCGTCCTCGTCGTCGGCGTGCACCTCCACCAGCGTCACACCGAAAGACTGAAGTTCTCGAATCGCCTCGCCCAGCAGGAAAGTCGCCAAGGTCGCGCGCTGCTCGTTATCGCTCACTTCGAATTGCAGCATCCCCATAGCGTGGACGCCCCAGCTGCTGGCCAACGGTTCGATATCCCAAAAACCGACCTGCCCAAGGCGCTGGTCGCCGTGGCGAGCCGCGAGTTCAAAACGCACCTGATCAATTTGCCCTAACGAAGAAGCCTCCCACCAGTTGGTCGCCAACACATCTCCAGCGCGCTGGAGATGGCATTGCCGCCGCAACTGCATGATTTCTCGATTGAGCACAGGGCGAAAGCCTGCCAGGTCTCGGTGCAACACGCGGAATCGTTGTCGCTCGAGATAACCAGCTTGGCGAAAAATGCTCGTTTGCATAGTGTCAGCTTGTAGCACTCCAGACACCCGACATCCGCCATAGAGGCCAAAATAGAAGGCGGCCATGGAATCGATGCCGCCTCCAAACAGAGTTTTTGCACCACGTTGCACCAAATACTCTTCGCAAATCGCCAGCAGCTCTTGGCCTACGCCGATTTGGTGCTCGCCAGGGGTAACCATCACCAAGCAGGTCGCGCCCTGCTCGAAATTCAGGCCACTACCGTCGGCGCCTGCCTTGAACCCGGCATGTGCAAAACCTATCGTCTTGCCATCATGCTCGGCAACGATCAGCCCGTCGCGGTCAAAGTATGGTTTGGCAAGCACTATTTGGTCGAGCACCGCGGGGGTCATCGGCTGCATCAGGCCGCGTTGCGGCGGTTGAGCGCACCAGACCTCCGATATTCCTGGCGGATCGCAGTTGAGAAAGGGGCGATAACGGATCATGCGTCCACATCCACGAAGATCTCGTCTCCCTCGACCCTGACGGGAAAGGAGATATGCCGCAATGAAGCCGAGGCCTGATGTTGGCCGTTGCGAACGTCGAACTGCCAGCCATGCCAGGGACAAGTCACGATGCACCCCGTCACAGTCCCTTTCCCCAACGGCCCACCCTGATGAGGACATACACCGTCGAGGGCAAAGAACTCGCCACCGACATTGAAGATCGCGACGATCCGGTCTTTGACAACTAATTCGCGGTTCGACCCAGGTGGATGCTCAACGGTCGAGGCTACGCGTGTCCATTTCGACATTACCAACTGTTTCCCAGGGAGAGACGGCGCAGATGACCGATCACCGAAAGCGACATGACACGTCATGGTTGACCGAATCTGTCGCACACGAATTCTCAGGGGGTCATTCTACCTTCAATTTAGCCATTTCCCCAATCGCGCAACAGACCTGCGGCATTTGGATTTTTACGACGCTACGCCGCGACCTTGTTAGAGCGTGACTCGCGTGTCGGTGGTACCCCTTTCCAACGGCGATGCAGCCACCAGTATTGATCCGGCGCGACGCGGACGGCTTTTTCGAGTGCGCGGTTATACCACTGTGTGAGTAACTTCACGCCGCCCGCTTCCTCACCGGCGTCCCGCGGATCGACGATGCCCACAACAGATTGCTCGAACTGCAAGGGTTTGCCGTCGCGACGACAATAGCCCAACATTAGCGGCGCTCCACTGGTTAACGTAAACAGGGCAAGTGCCTTGTGGCAGGACGCTGGTCGACCAAAAAAATCCACCCAACAGCCCTTGGGGCCGGCGTGCTGGTCGCCCAGCAATGACAGGGTTTCTCCATTCGCCAAGATCTGGTCGATCTGATTCGACGACCCTCGGTTGGACAAGATGTACTGCCCGTTGGCCGAGCGAAATCGGTTGATGTAGCGGTCCAAGAGCGGATTGTCCAAAGGCCGAGCAACCGTGAAGGTGTGAAATCCCATCAGGCCGGTGATGAAGCCGCCCATCTCGAAATTGCCAAAGTGGCCGGAGACCAATAGGGTCGGTCGTGGGTCCAACAAGTAACGGATAATTTCCTTACGCCGCTCGAAGCGCACGTAGCGGTGATAATTCGTGCGATGGATCTTGCGCGGTGCGTGGAAGATTTCGCAACCCATTAACAACAGATGTTCCCACATCCGCCGCGCCAAATCGATCCGCTCGGCGGCGGAAAGTTCAGGAAAGACCGCAGCCAGATTGTCTTCCACCACCCGCCGGCGGACTCGGAGGATGTCATTTGCCAAGACCGCTAGCATCCGCGACATTGCATGACACGTCTCGATCCGCACGCTTTGCGCCAGGCAAACAACCATACGAACCAAGAGGTACACCAGCCAATCCGTTAGCGGTCTCTTTCGCACGACATATCCTTTGTCGCCATATCCATGCTGTATCGCGGTCCACTCCGAGCCGCGATGCGCACAGTACATTGTGACAGGAGTTCTGGGGCAAGGACAAGTGCGATCAAGGCAGTTCGCGGCAGAACCGCATCAGGCGCTCGAAATAGAACGGCGGGCGCTCCCCGGTGTTCGGCTTCGGTGGATCTAACCCAAGGGATGTGCCGACACTGTGAGCGAAGTGCGTGCAGTTGCGGGCAAACAGATTATAATGAGGTTGCGCCTCTTGCCACTGTTGTTTGGCGGACCAGGACGAATCGAAAAGCTCCTTGTCTACCCGGAAGATCAGGCGATGCGTCAGCAGACCGGGTTTGATCGAAGCCTGATTGCTGGATTCGTCCAGTAATTGCCCTTTGCCACCAGCAAGCTTGACCAAGACGCGTTGGGCACCAGGATAAAACCCGAACCCTTTCGAATCCGTCTGATTTGTGTAATGGTCGTGGGTTATCCAAACAACAAAGGAATGTCCAGTTCCCCAAGGCTCCGACTTCCTTGCGCACAAAATGACGTAACGGCGAATCGGCTCTGGTCGCGGCGTTGCGCGCAGATCGACTTGCATCACGGTTTCGGCGCGCACCAGCGCCGGCACACAAGCGCACAACAAATAGGCGCATACTAGTAATTGGGTCCGTGCTAGCATCTGCGGTCAGCTGCGGAATGATAGGTGGTTGGGTAGCGGGAACCCATCCATCCATGGAAGTTGCCTCTCCATTGTCTCGACTCATCCCCCTGTCGATCTTGCGAGAAAAAGTGCCGAGTTGCTAGCAGCGTATGAAGTTTGTCTCCGCGCAACGCGGCGTCGTTTTGCCAGGCCTTCCTCCCGCCTAGTGCGGAGTGTCGTGACGATCCACGTTGCGGACTGACATCAAGTCGGTCAATTTGGACCGATGATCGTTCATTTGTTTGAAGAGCTGCGCAACCGAACCGACTTCCATCTTCCTCGTGACGTTGCTCCGATGGACCTCGACCGTTTTGGTGGTGATATTCAATTCTCTTGCAATCTGTTTGGATAGCTTGCCGTCCAGCACTAAGTCAAGGACTTGCCTTTCACGAGGAGTCAGTTGCGACAACTTCCTTTGCAAGGCGTCGTGACGGAAGCGCGAAGCCCTCTGCTCCTTATCGTACTCCAGGGCAACCCGAACTCGCTCGACCAGTACTTCGTGGTGGAACGGTTTCTCCAAAAAATCGACGGCGCCCGACCGAAATGCCTCAACCGCATCGGAAACTGTGCCGTGACCGGTGATGATAATGCATGGATGATACCCGCCTCGCTTTCGCAGCTCACTCCAAAGCTCCAGCCCATTCATTTGTGGGAGCTTTAGATCCAGCACAAGACAGCCGGGCCGACTTTCCTCATGGACAGACTTTTTCGCTTTTGACTACGAGAAAAAGCCGGCAGCGAGTCCCTTCTCCCCTCGCAGACTTTTTCGCTTTTAAGCCTCTCTTGCCTCAAGAGTTAAGATCCGGTCTCTCCCCCTCCGGGAGAGGGCGACTTAAGTCAGTGCAGACGATTTCACTCTATTAAACCCGAGAGCCCCTCTCCCGCGGCTGCAGCTCACCCCCCGTGTCTATCGGATCGAGGTTCTTCTCCGTTTCGAATGAGGTCGACGTTCTGCTGCAATCGGCTTTCCGCCACTTTAACGAATGACGGCCGGACGGTAGGATTCACATTGATATACCGTGACCGGCATCTGAATTCCCTTTCTGCAACTCGGCGAAGCGATGACGACAGATGGCAAAGAAGTCAATTTTGATGTTGGTCGGCGACTTTGTCGAAGACTATGAAGTCATGGTCCCCTTCCAAATGCTCCTGATGGTGGGACACGATGTGCAGGCGGTCTGTCCGGGCAAGAAGGCTGGCGAGCAGATTGCAACGGCCATCCATGATTTTGAGGGCGACCAGACTTACAGCGAGAAACGAGGACACAACTTCACGCTCAACGCGACATTCGACGATGTTGATGCCGCGTCCTACGATGCGTTAGTGATCCCCGGAGGTCGCGCCCCGGAATACCTGCGACTGGACTCGCGCGTGCTGGAGATCGTTCGTTATTTCTCCGCCTCCAACAAGCCGATCGCCGCAATTTGCCACGGACCACAGATCTTGACGGCGGCTGGCGTCGTCCAAGGCAAATCGTGTAGCGGCTATCCCGCCATCCGTCCTGAAATCGAAAGCGGTGGTGGCGAATTCATACCTCCAAGCGAGACGTTCGACAACGCTCACGTTGATGGCAATCTGGTCACTGCCCCCGCTTGGCCCGCCCATCCAGCTTGGATTCGCGAGTTCCTTGGCGTCCTCGGAACGTCGATCGAGGCTTGATCGGGGTGTCAGGCGGGTGATTCCGCCGGCAACCGCCCAAGAACGAAAAAAGCCCATCGAACGCGGACGCAGGGTCTGTGTTAGACGGGCATAGTTTCACTATTGGTGCCGCGGGAGCCTACGCCGCCACGGGCTGCATTTCCGGTTTTGGCGCTGTGATGCCATCGACGAATTCTTCAAAGATCCGCACATCCAACGCAGACGAAGAACCGGCCTCTGGGTGGAACTGCGTACCGAACGCGAACCAACCCTCGATCTCGCTTTCGATCGCTTCGACTACGCCATCGGGACAACGGGCTGTCGCGATGAACCCCGGTGCGACTTCATCCACCGCCATATGATGCATGCTGTTGACGCGTATCTCGCCATCGCCGTAGACGCGGTCCATCAGTGAATCGGGCGTTACATCCAAACCGTGACGGTGTCCCGTGTCCTGGAGATCCTTGTGCGGAATTGCGTCCGGAAGATCTTCCGGAATGTGCAGGAACAAGTTGCCACCCTGCGACACGTTGAGCAGTTGCATGCCAACTCCTATACCGAAAACAGGAAGTCGCTTATCGGCGACAAGGCGAATCAGTCGCCGATCGAACAGTTCCCGTTTCTCTTCCATGACTCGGACCGTTGGATGCAACATGAAACCATCACGACGGGGATCCAAGTCCTGCCCGCCGATCAAGACAAACCCTTCCAACTTATCCAGCACGCGAGACAGATCGGCTTCCTCTTGCTGCAACGGTAAGACAACGGGAATACCCCCCGCCTTGATAATGCACTCGTAGTAACCTTCGCACAGATAAGAGAAGGCTGGCGCGTCCTTACGAGCAGCCCGGTAATCCGCATTGATCCCAATGATCGGTTTGGTCGTCATCAAAAACTCCCTTTTTCCGACACAAGAAGTGTCCCAAATTCCCTGACACTTTTTCGCGAGGCTTCTGGCAGAAGGTCTTTGGAAGAGACTGGTGCGCACCATGCTGGCAGCTTCCGATTTCCGCTTTTCGCGGACGTGCCGAGCGAGAGAAAAACAAAAGATGTACGACAGCAACGTGAACTGTCGCCTTCCATCGTCCCTGACCGACGGCAAGCTTAGGTGGGATGCTTGACCGGTGGTAGCGCGCCCTTCCTGGGCACGACGCCGGAGTTAGTTGCCTCGTCGTATTCCTTTTCGAAACGGTGCCAATGTCTTTGTAAGGGAGTCAAAAGTCGGGCGAAGTGTAACGTGATTTCATAACGAGTAAAGCAACAGACCTTATATTTGGCCTGTGGTCCCGCCAGCCACTAGATCTTGTGCAAGCACGCCAATCGTGCTAGCACGAACGTGACGATTCTCTGCCCCAGGCCGCAAGAGGCAACACAACCGCTGCGCCTTGAATTCCAGGTATGCAGGGCGTCAGCCTATCAAGCGGTTTCGCGAGGGCACCGACGGTTTACGAGCCCGCTGGAAACCGCTATTTTGAAGGACTCGTCCAGCATCCCCGCCACGATTCTTACGGTGACGTCTTCCCAATGCAATATCGAAATGTCTGTCTGGAGTCCTTCGGTTACACACTGCCTGACGAGGTTGTGACTTCGGGCGACATCGAATTGCGTTTGAAACCGCTCTACCAGCGGCTGCGCCTTCCCGAAGGTCGTTTGGAATTGATGACGGGAATTCGCCAGCGGAGGTTCTGGGATCACGGCGTGTTGCCCAGCCAAAAAAGCGTCGAGAGCGCGAGTTTCGCAATTGACGCCGCAGGCATTGAACGTAAGTACATTGGCGCGTTGATTCATGCCTCGGTCTGTCGCGACTATCTGGAACCAGCCACGGCGAGCACCGTGCATCATCATCTAGGATTGCCTGACGACTGTGTCATCTACGATGTTTCCAACGCCTGTCTCGGACTGCTCAACGGCTTGATTCAGATCGCCAACATGATCGAGCTTGGCCAAATCCGTGCTGGCCTCGTGGTCGGCACTGAGAGTAGCCGCCAACTGGTCGAAACAACAATCGATGCATTGAACCGTGACCCGTCAATCACGCGCAACCAGATCAAGAGTGCCGTCGCTTCGCTCACCATCGGATCGGGGAGCTGTGCCATGCTCCTGACCGATCGCGAACTGAGTCAAACGGACAATCGATTGCTCGTCGCCCAGGTGCGAGCCAACACACAATTTCATCAGCTCTGTCACAGCGGTCAGGACGAGGCAGTCGGTACGGGCATGCGGCCCTTGATGGAGACGGATGCCGAACAGTTGATGCGCGAAGGTGTGGCGACGGGTGCTGCCACCTTCGAACGATTTCTTGCGGATGCTGACTGGACGGTCGAAGACATTCAGAAGACGTTTTGTCATCAAGTCGGGACGGCACACCGAAAGCTGATGCTCGAATCTCTCGGCCTGGATACAGCTCGCGACTATTCCACACTCGAGTGGCTTGGCAACACAGGATCCGTCGCTTTGCCCATCACGATGGCTGCAGGCATCGAACAGGGCCACGTGGACGCCAATGACAATATCGGCATGCTCGGAATCGGATCCGGCATCAATTGCGTGATGTTGGGAGTGAACTGGCAGCGCGCGTTGGTGCAGTCCAAAGGCACACTGCCGGAATCGAAGGCGAGAGTCGATGTGGACGATGAGTTATCGCTCTTGCGCTAAGCGACTTGCCTCCGCTAAAAAGCTTGTATCAGGTTCTTCTTAACAAATGGGTCAAGCTTTCAGCGACGGGCACCGGCCGCAGTTTGGTCGGGGAGCGGGTCACCGCAATCGAGCGATAGCTCGTGTGGGCCCGAGGCACAGCCTCGCTACATAGTTCGAGAGCGATCAAACCCGAGACATGTCGCCTGACATCTGCGTAGAATGAGGCCATGTCGACATCACCTGCAAAACGCGTCCAACGACGTTTGAAGGCCCGGATCCTTTTCCGGTTGGCGGCGGTTTTGATTGGATTATCACCGTTGCTGGTCGCCGAATTGATTTGCCGGGCCAATGGCTGGGGGCTCATCGAGGAAGCCAGTGATCCGTTTGTCGGCTTTGCGGCGGAACGTCCGCTTTTTGCTTTGAATGAAGCGACCAAACGCTACGAAATCGCTCGCTCGCGCCAAGCCTATTTTCGACCGGACTCGTTCGCGGCCGATAAAGGCGAACGTGAATTCCGAATCTTCTGTTTGGGTGGTTCGACCGTACAGGGGCGTCCGTATGCCATCGAGACTTCATTTACGACCTGGCTCGAATTAAGCCTCCATGCGACGGACGATCGCCGCGATTGGCAAGTGGTTAATTGCGGGGGCATCTCCTACGCCAGCTATCGCCTGGCACCGATCATGCGCGAGCTTCTCGCCTACCAGCCTGATTTGTTTGTTGTTTACACAGGACACAACGAGTTCCTGGAAGACCGTGCTTATCAGTCCGTCAAGCAAACTCCACAGTTGATCGCACGGCTACACGGTTGGTCGTCGCGATGGCAATTCTACAATCTCTGCAGACACGCATGGTTGTCGCCAAACGCGGCCAACCACGTCAGTAGCTCGCAACAAGTGGCCGTGCAGCCTGGAGTAGGACAAGCACAATTGAGCTTGGAAGTGGATGCGCTTCTGGATTACCGTGGCGGCCTTGATGACTATCACCGCGACGACGCGTGGCACCGTGACGTCGCCGCGCACTACGAATTCAATCTACATCGCATGGTCGTGATGGCGCGGCAAGCCAACGTGCCGCTGCTGCTGGTCAATCCCACCAGCAACCTGAAGGACTGCCCTCCGTTCAAGTTTACCAACTTGGAGACGTTGTCGCCGATGCGGAGATCCCAGTTCGAGCAACTGTGGGAGCAGGCCAAAGACGAAAGGCAACTCGATCGACGAGCCGACCTGCTACGCCAGGCGATTGCTCTGGACGACCGCCATGCCGGCGCTCATTACCTGCTAGGCAACACTCTATTGTTACAACGCAGGCCGGCATTGGCTCGGCAAGCGCTGGTGCGCGCTGTCGAAGAAGACGTTTGCCCGTTGCGGATGACCACGCCGCTCTACGCCGCGCTGGCGCGGGTCGCCAATCAAACGCGCACGCCGTTGGTCGATGTTCGCGCGTTATTCGAGTCACGCGTGCCAAATCAAATCACCGGCGACGAAATGTTGCTGGATCATATCCACCCCACGATTAGTGGACACCAACTGATCGCCGACGCGTTACTCGAACAGATGGTCGCGGAGCAGCTGGTCACACCGCGCGCCAATCGGGAGGCGGCCCGCAAGCTGCGGTTTCGCGAACATTTGGCAACGTTGGACGCGATCTACTACGCTCGAGGCAAACAACGGTTGGAAGGTCTGATTCGTTGGACTCAGGGCAGGGCAGATAAGCTCAAACCAACATCGGCGGACGCGCGAGTGCAAGACGACGTCGAGCCCGTTGGGCCTGCCGCGCCTAACGGGGCGGATACGTCAGATCAAAATGCGGGCTCCCGGTCAGCGGCCAGAGCACCAGGAAATGGTGAATCAGGTCACTCAGCACCAGTGCCAGCCCGATGATCAACCCCCACCGCGCGAGCCGCGGAAAACGAGAAATCAAGAAGCAGGCCGCGAGCATCAAGGCCAGACCGCAATAGCCATGATGAATGCGAATCCCAAATGTGAGCCGCCCGATCGTGGACGCGGTGTCGCGCGTCGAATCCAGTTGCAGCCCAAACCGCAGCACGACGGTGACCAGTTCGATGATGAAGGTCAGCGCCAGAGACCACCAGACGTTGAAGTGATAGGATTGTTTGGATGCCGACATGAGCCCAAAAGCATGAAGGGGATCGAACTAGTTGCGAGCTGCAGCGATCAGGTCGGCGGCACCCTGGGCCAGCAGTTTCTCAGCCGCGTGTTGGCCGACTCTGGCGGCCGCTATCAGTTCATCGGTGAGCTGTGTTGCGATTCGTTGCCGGCCATCGGTGCTCAACACAACGCCGTCCAGAGTCAACGCCTTACCGTCGACTCGTGCCCACGCGCCGACCGGTGCCAGGCAGCCGCCCAACAATGTTGCCAGCAGCGTCCGCTCGGCGGTGACGGCCGCTCGGGTCGATGCGTCGTCTAGGACCGCGATGGCGGCGATCGTTGTTTCGTCGCTGGTGCGGGTTTCGATTCCCAGTGCGCCCTGTCCGACTGCGGGCAACATCTGGTCCGGCGAAAGCCGCTGCGTGATGCGGTCGGTCAAGCCCAAGCGGCTCAGACCTGCCTGCGCTAGGATGATTGCGTCATATTCGCCAGCATCCAATTTTTGCAACCGTGTATCAACGTTGCCACGGATGTCGGCCACCATGAGGTCCGGCCGTAGATGCAAGAGTTGCGATTGCCGCCGCCGACTGCCTGTGCCAACCCGAGCGCGACGGGGCAGGTCGTCCAAGCTTGCAAACCGCTTTGACACGAAGGCGTCGCCAACGTCGGCTCGCGGCGGAACAGCTGACAACGCGAGCCCTGCGACCGATTCGGTCGGCAGGTCCTTCAAACTGTGGACGGCCACGTCGATCCGATCGTCCAGTAGTGCCCGCTGAATTTCCTTCGTGAATAGGCCTTGGCCGCCGACCTCGTTGATTGGACCTGACGTGACATCGCCGCTGGTCGTAATCAAAACCTGTTCCACGACCACGCCGGCCGTTTGCAGTTGCTCCGTCACCCAATCTGCTTGCCAGCGTGCCAAAGCACTACCGCGCGTGCCTAACCGCAAACGAGTTTCATTCAGCGGCATCGACAGAGCCTTCGGTTTGCTGCTCGGCATTTTCTCCGTTTCCATGTTGACCATTTCCACCGGGATTATTTGTGATCACCGCGGAAATCTGGTACGGAATCGAGGCCTTTTGGATCTGTTGCGGCGGAATCACCACACCACAACTGACGATGAACTGAATGGCCTGGTCAACAGTGATGTTCAGATCGACGGCTTCGCTCTTGCGAACCGTAATCGTAAACCCAGTTGCGGGCATCGGGGAAGTGGGCATCAACACGCTCAGCACCGGCTCGTTGGCGACTGCGGCGATATCCAACATGCTCTCGCCTGTCACAAATCCGACCGACCAAACCCCCTTGCGCGGATATTCGACGGCGACGACGCGATTGAATTCAATCTCGCGTTCGCTAAAGACGAAATCCGTCACCTGTTTGACCGACGAATAGACATTGTTGATCAGCGGCAAGCGGCGAATCAGTGCCTCGCCCAGTCCAACAAAAAAGTGACCGACGCCAGCGACCACGAACTTGCCCAAAAAATACAAGATCAGCAAAAACACCGAGAGGAACATCGGCAACACAATCCACCGCTGCAGGTGCTCTCGCTTGACATATTCCGAGCTGTAACGACCGACCCAATCGCCCTTGTCGTAACGACCAAACAACCAATCGCGCTCAGAGGCTCTTGTGAACAGACGGTTGTTGAGTTTGAAGGAGACCAGTTCACCACCCTCTTTCGTACCACCAACCAGATCGGCCGGTGGTTCCGCGAGCGTCTGGTACGAACAAGACACAATGACATGTTCCGCGGCGCCTTCGACCGGTACGAGCACGTAATGTTCAATAATGGACCAGGCCCAAATGAACAAGACGATGGTCAGCAGCGGAGGCATCACGATCGCCAGTCCGCGCAACACAGCGCTCCGAAACGGATGGATCCGTTTCTTGGGAGCGGCGATCGCAGATTCTGGAGGCGAGGGTGTCATGTGGGTTGGTGGTGAGTCTCGTGGTTAAGTGACCAACTGATTTCTGCGTGGGTCACGGTCTCTATCTCATTGTTCGTCAGGCGGCCAAAGCTACAAGACCTTGGACACGTGTTTGCTCAAATCCTTGGACAAATTGAGCGTCGATCTTCGTCGAAATTGCATTTTCAGGCCGTCAGCAAGTGTGGCAGGTTCCGGCAACTTGGAAATCTGGCGGTTTTCGCCGCCCCTGCGCAGGCCGCCCAGACACGTTGTTTGGCAGCCTACGCGTCTGCGCATCTTCGAGCTTAACCGGTTCCTCGGGCCACAACCGCCACCGAAACCCGCTTGGCACCGGCCCGCCGCAGCATTCTGGAAAGTTCATTGCCAGTTGCTCCGGTGGTCATCACGTCGTCAATTAGCAGCACGCAAGCGTCTCTAATATCGTACCCCGTAGATGCCGAAAAGGCTTCGCGGACGTTTCTACGTCGCTGGTCTGGCAGTAACATGCCTTGCTTCCTTGTCTTACGGCGACAACGCAGGAGGTCCGAGGCCACTGGAATCCCCATTTTACCGGCCACTATTTCTGCCAGAACCTCTGATGGATTGGTTCCACGAGTGATTCTCCTGGTCCAGTGCATGGGAACCGGCACGACCAATTCGGGCTTCAGCGGATCGGAGAACTGGACTGTTTCGGCCAGCAATCGCCCCATAGTCAGCGTGAGCGCCTCTTCGTGAGCTTTCTTCATGCGAAGCACCCCATCGCGTAAGGGGCCGTCATACAACCCCACGGCCTGGACACTGGCGAACTGAAACTGCTCGTTGCGGCAAGCAGGGCAAGAAACGGCGTTAGGGGAAACTAGGTTCGGCAGCGGCATCGCGCAGGCGGAACACAGAGGCTTCCGATTTCTCAACTCACTACGACACGCCACACACACGTGAACCTCGTCAGTTCCATCAATGTCTTGACAGCACAGTTGGCAGCTTGGTGGAAAAATCAGATTCACAACGGCCGCAGCACTGCGGGAAACAGCTGCGGCGCTGCGGCGAGCCACCCAATCGCGTGTGTGCCAAGGCGACTCGGGCGAAACCGGTTTGTTCGGCGCTTCGGTTGTCTGGGACATTCATCACCATGCGGAATATCGGACCTAAAGCCGTTCGCGCAACGACCCCATCTCACCATGCCAGTCGTCTTGGCCAACCGAAATCGATGGTCCCAGTCACATAACAGCTGGCATGACAACGGCGAAACCATCCATCTTGACCGGATTCGGCAACCTGCCTTATCGTACCGAACCTGCAGCTTCGAGGTAACGTCTATGAGCATTTCTGTGATGACCAGCCCCTATTCTTCCAGCAAACGAGCCCAGATGGCTGCCGGGCAGCCGATTTCGGCGCTGATGACCCAGGCGTTGGAAAACGCGGACCTACTTTCATTGGCTGCAGGCTTCGTCGACGAGGCAACGCTTCCCACGACAGCGGTCCGCCAAGCGTGCGCCGAAATCATGGCTGACCGCGGGGCGGCCCAAGCGGCACTGCAATATGGTACGACACCTGGCATTCCGAAACTGCGGTCGATGCTGTTGGAGCGATTTCTGGAAGAACAGCGCGTCGCCGTCGCAACCGCGCCTTCGGTCGAGCAAGTTGTTGTCACCGCCGGCAGCAACCAATTGTTGCACTTGATTGCGGAGAGCTTGTTGGATCCGGGCGACATCGTGCTCTGCACCGCGCCGACCTATTTTGTCTTTCTGGGAATCCTGGCCAACGTTGGTGGGCGCGGGCGGGGCGTTGCCACGGACCAGCACGGCATGATTCCGGAATCGCTCGACGAACAGCTCAAACAGATCGACGCGGCTGGGGAATTGGGTCGCGTGAAAGCCATCTACTTAGTTCCCTACTTTGACAACCCGCAAGGGATCACAACGGCACCGGATCGCCTGGCGCGGATTGTCGAGATCGCCAAGCGTTGGTCGATCAAGCACAAGATCCATGTGATTGCCGACGAAGCGTATCGAGAATTGCGTTACGCCGGGCCGGATGAACCCAGCGCACGTTGCTACGACGAAGACGGCGACACCGTGATCGTAGCGGGGACATTTTCCAAATCGTTTTCGCCAGGAATTCGTGTGGGGTGGGGAATTCTGCCGAGCCATCTAGTGGATCCTGTCTGCGAGCAAAAGGGAAACATCGATTTCGGTTCGCCAAACTTCAGCCAGGCGATCATGACGTACGCCTTGGAACACGGCCAGTTCGATGCACATCTCGACGTTCTGCGCGCTGGCTATGCGACGAAATTGCAAGCGATGCTGGATTCGGCCGACGAGTTCTTAGGGCCGATCGAGGGTGTCTCATGGACCCATCCCAGCGGAGGGCTGTACATCTGGGCGTGGATGCCCACTGGCCTGGACACGGGACCCGAGGGACCTTTGTTTCGGCGCGCAATTCAGGAAGGGATGTTGTATGTGCCAGGGCAGTATTGCTTTCCAAACGAAGGCGAACCAATTCAGGACAACACGATGCGACTGAGCTTCGGTGTGCAGACGATGGCGAGGATTCGCCAAGGTATGCAGGCGCTTGCAAAGGCAATCCACCAAGCACAGGCTGCCAATGATTAGACTTCTTTCGAGAAGACCGAGGCTGTCAAACGCAACTCGCCAATATTCAATCGTAATTCTGGAAATGGAATTCCATGCAAACGTACGATCGCTATCTAATCCGGCTGTTTGTCCGAGTGTTAGTCGTTTGTTTCGTCAGCATCACCGGTTTGTACGTCGTGATTGACGCCTGTAGCAACGCGGGCGAATTCATGGACTACGGTCAGCAGCAAGACGGACTGCTGCCGGTATTGGCCGACTACTACTCGTCACGCGTCCCCTGGTTCTTTGACCAGATCAGCGCCTTGCTGACGTTGATTGCCGCGATGTTCGCCATTGCTTGGCTCAAACGCAGCAACGAAATGACCGCGTTGATGGCTGCGGGGATACCGAGTTCACGGATCGTTCGCCCTCTCATTTTTGCTGCACTTGCGGTCAGTTTGATGGCCGCTGCCAATCGCGAGTTCATGATTCCCAAAGTTCGTGACAAGCTGACACGCAACGCCCAGGATTGGTTGGGCGAACGGGCGCGAACCGTCGAACCGGTCATCGACAATCAGACTGGCGTCTTGATCAACGGGCGATATACGTTTGCAAATGAGCAGCGGATCGAGCGACCCAGGTTTCGCCTGCACCGACTCTTGGGTGAATTCGGTCGCTGGCTTGAAGCCTCCAATGCCTACTATGAGCCGCCCTGCGACCAGCACGCGGGCGGGTATCGGCTGCGCGAAGTGAACTCCCAGCAAATCGAAGGTGTTGGTACGGCGATACTCGATGGCCTTCCGGTAATCTACAGCCCCCTTGATACTGAGTGGTTGAAGCAAGACGAGTGTTTTGTGGTGAGTGCCGTGACATTTGACCAACTGTCTGGCGGAAGCCAGTGGCGACAGTTGGCGTCGACGGTGGACTTGATTAAGGGCACACGGAACCCCAGCCTTTCATTTGGTCTCGATGCTCGGGTCACCATCCACTCCCGGTTCGTCCAGCCTATGCTGGATATGTCCCTGTTTTTGATCGGGCTCCCGTTGGTTTTGTCGCAAAAAAACCGTAACATTTTTGTGGCCGCCGGGTGGTGTCTGCTGCTGGTTGTGGGGTTCATCATGATTCTGATGATCTGCCATGCCGCAGGTGGCAGCGGTGGCCTATTGTCACCCGTTTCCGCCGCGTGGCTCCCGTTGCTGATCTTTGCGCCACTAGCGACCGCAGTTTCTTATCCGATTTGGGAGTGAGCCATGCCTGCTGCAGCCGATGTTTGGGTCGACGGCCTGACGATCGGCCGCGTGCTGCAGCAAACGGTGGATCGCTTTCCAGATCAAGATGCGGTCGTCTTTCCACAGTTGGGCATCAAGCAGTCCTGGAGCGGATTTCAATCAGCCGTCGACGCAGTGGCACGTGGCCTGATGGCGCTTGGAATCAAACCTGGCGACCACGTTGCCGTCTGGGCGACCAACGTTCCGCAGTGGGTTACGCTGCAATTCGCCACCGCCAGAATGGGCGCCGTACTGGTCACAATCAACCCGGCTTACCGGCCGTTTGAACTGCAATATGTGTTGCAGCAAAGCGAGGCAGTCGCGCTGTTCTTGATCGATCGCTTCAAGACCTCGAACTACTTCGAAATGTTGTCAAGCATGTTGCCTGAATTGAGAGCGAGGGTTGACGCTGGAATAACGATGGACGAAATGGCACCACGACTGGTATCCGAGACATTTCCCAAACTGCGGCAGGTTATCACAATGCTAGACGCGGCGATGTCGAGTGCTGAACCTAAGGCTGAATTGGCAGGTGCCCACACTTGGGACCAGATGTTGACGGCGGGAGATCCAGTATCAAATAACTTGCTCGAACAATACGCCGCCCAACTGGAACCGTCCGATCCGATCAACATCCAATACACGTCCGGGACAACGGGCTTTCCCAAGGCTGCGATGCTCAGCCATCGCAACTTGCTGATGAATGCCTTTTACATTGGTCAATGCCAACAGTTGAGCGCCCAGGATCGCATTTGCATTCCGGTGCCGTTCTACCATTGCTTTGGCTGTGTGCTCGGTACGCTCGCGGCTGCGGTATACGGTGCGGCCATGATTGTCCCTTCCGCGTTCTTTGATGCCCAAGCCACCCTGGCGGCCATCGAACAAGAGCAGGCCACAGCAATCTACGGCGTACCCACAATGTTCATCGCCGAGCTGGAAGATGCGTCGATCGAGCAGCGTGATCTGTCAAGTTTGCGAACCGGCATCATGGCCGGCAGCCCCTGTCCGATCGAAGTCATGCGGAAGGTGATTGATAGGATGGGTGCCAGCGAAATGACGATCGCCTATGGTCAAACCGAGGCATCGCCCGTGGTCACGCAGACACGCACCGACGATCCGCTCGAACTACGCGTCGAGACCGTTGGCCGCGCGATTCCGCAGGTCGAAATCAAGATCGTCGAACCGGCCACGGGTGCCGAACTGAGCGACAACGAACAGGGTGAATTGTGCAGTCGCGGCCACGTCGTGATGCTGGGCTACTACAACAACCCAGAAGCAACTCGAGAAGCCATCGACGACGAGGGCTGGCTGCACAGTGGCGATTTGGCGATCCGACTTCCCAACGGCTACTTCAAAATCACCGGCCGGATCAAAGACATGGTGATTCGCGGTGGTGAGAACATCTATCCGCGCGAGATCGAAGAGTTTCTCTTTACGCATCCGTCGATCGAGCAGTCTGCGGTCGTCGGCGTGCCGGACCCGAAGTACGGTGAAGAGCTGTGTGCCTGGGTCAAATGCAAGTCCGACTGTGCGTTGAGCGAACAGGAACTTCAGGATTTCTGCCGAACCAATTTGGCCCACTTCAAGGTGCCCCGGTACGTGCGGTTTGTGGACGGGTTTCCTCAGACCGTGACGGGTAAGATTCAGAAATTCAAAATCCGCGAGACCATGATCTCGGAATTGGGGCTCCAAGAACCACCCACGGCGTAGGCTTCGAATCGCGTCAACAACAACTGTCTCCGGCGCTCCAACACATTGCGGCCCAGCCACAATCGTTTGACCGCGCCCACCACGCCGACTACCTTGTTTGTCAGCGTCTTGATCCTCGCCCGGCGCGATTTCTCTTACGTCCCCACGTCCATCCGACGAGACCGTCATGAAAACGTTGACCACGATCGCCCTTTGTATCCTGTACAGCGTGGCGAGTGCCCGCGCGGCGCACGCCGATTCGCCCACCAATGGATTGACCGAAGCGGAACAACGAGGTGGTTGGCAACTTCTATTTGACGGCAAGACGACCGCCGGCTGGCGTAACTACAAACAAACAACAATTAGCGATGGCTGGCAAGTTGTCGATGGCGAACTGCGTCGCGCGAAGAAGAACGCCGGCGATATTGTCTCCGATCAGCAGTACGAGTACTTTGAGTTGTCGCTGGAGTACAATATCTCCAAGGGGGGTAATAGCGGGCTGATGTTTCTCGTCACCGAAGACGCGGCCCGTGCCTGGCATTCCGGACCGGAGATCCAGATTCAGGACAACATCGACGGGCACGATCCGCAGAAGTCGGGCTGGCTCTATCAGCTGTACGAACCGGTCAAACCCGCTGGGGCGATTCGTGTGGAAGACCAAGGCGGTATTACCAGCCCCGCAATCTCGGACGCCACACGTCCGCCGGGTCAATGGAACAACATCTACTTGCGAATCTCGCCCAGGCAATGCGAAGTGGCGATTAATGGCGTCAGCTACTACTACTTCCAGATCGGCACCGAGGACTGGAACGAGCGCGTCGCCAAGAGCAAGTTTGCCAAGTTCGCAAACTTCGGCAAAGCGACCAGCGGCCATCTCTGCTTGCAAGACCACGGCAATGACGTTGCGTTTCGCAATATCAAAATCCGCGAACTGCCCGCAGACGGCTCGGTGCCCGATCCGGTCGATGGCACCCTGGCGCTGCGTGGCGTTCCCGCGTTCCCGCAGCTCAAATGGGACCGGTGGGAGAGCATTGACGAGCGTGGCAAGATAAGATCGCTTCGCCCGATGGGCTTGACGCACGCGGGCGACGGCAGCAACCGCATTGTTGTCGCGACGCAACGCGGTCTGATTCACGTCTTCCAAAATGATCCTGGCACCCGGCGGACGCATCTGTTTCTGGACATTACTGAAAAGGTGCACGACTGGGCCGAAGACAATGAGGAAGGACTGCTGGGCCTGGCCATGCACCCACAGTACAAGAAAAATGGGCAGTTCTATCTGTACTACAGTTCGGCCGCCGAGCCGCGGACATCAATTCTGTCTCGATTCAACGTTTCGAAAGACGATCCCAACCGCGCGGACCCTGCGAGCGAACAGGTAGTGATCAAGATTCCGCAACCGTTTTCTAATCACAACGGCGGTTCCATCGCATTTGGCAAGGACGGTTATCTGTTCATCGCACTGGGCGACGGCGGTGGCCGCAATGATCCACTGGCGCATGGACAAAACCTCAAGACGTGGATGGGATCGGTGCTTCGAATTGATGTCGATCGTCACGACGCAGGAAAGAGCTATGCGATTCCCGTCGACAACCCGTTCGTCGATCGCCCGCTTGCCCGCCCCGAGATTTTTGCCTATGGATTTCGCAACGTTTGGCGTCTTTCCGTCGATCGTCAAACTGGGGCGGTCTGGGTCGGCGATGTCGGCCAGGATCTGTGGGAGGAGATCGACATTGTGCGACGCGGCGGCAACTACGGCTGGAGCATTCGCGAATCCACACACGCATTCAACAATGGTCAGACCTCGAACCCTGAGAAACCGATCGATCCAGTTTGGGAATACGACCACCAAGTCGGTAAGTCCATTACCGGCGGCCTCGTCTATCGTGGCAGCCGACTGCCGGAATTGCAGGGCAAGTACCTGTACGCGGACTTTGTGTCGGGAAAGATATGGGCACTCCAATACGACGAAGCCACCAGGCGGGTTGTCAAGAATTACCGAATTGCGTCGACAGGAATCCCCGTGCTATCGTTCGGAGAAGACGAACAGGGTGAGGTTTACTACACGATCCAAGCGGCTGACGGGCAAGGCATCTATCGGTTCGACCGAACGGAGTAGTGCGTGTCGCATTGACGTGTAGCGTCCGCGGCGATTTGTGTCATGAGTCCAAACGGCGAAAGGCCGCTACAGTGAATCGGCACGCGCTCTAGATACGAGACCCCTTGCATCGAACAACTACGATTAACGTCGCTTAGTTCCGGCCTACTCGAGAACGACGGACCGTACGGCAACTGACAATCAACCGGCCGTTTTCTTCTTGGCGGCCTTCTTTTTGACGGCAGCCTTTTTCTTCTTGGCCGTCTTCTTTTTGGCGCCCTTCTTCTTGGTCGCTTTCTTCTTCTTCGTGTTGCCTTTGGCAGCACGTTCTTCCAATAAGCGGATCGCCAATTCAAAAGTCGCCTCTTCGGGATCCATAGCCCGCGGCAACGAGGCGTTGGTCTGACCGTCGGCAAAGTACGGACCGTAGCGGCCTTCCAGCAGTTTTATCGGTTCGCCCGTGACGGGAGATGCCTCGAAGACCCTGATGGGCGGCTTCGCCGCAGCACGTCCGCGCGTCTTGGGCTGAGCCAGCAGGTGCAACGCTTGTTCGAGGGTGATGTCAAGTGGCGAAATATCGGCAGGCAGCGAACGCGTCTCCTTATCACACTTGATGTACGGTCCGTATCGACCGTTTTGTGCGACGACGGGTTCGTTGCTTTCCGGATGCGTGCCCACCACGCGCGGTAACGTAAGTAACTTCAGTGCAACTTCGAAAGTGACGTCTTCTGGAGTTAGGCTCGGCAGCAGCGATGCGTTTTTGGGCTTTTCCTCATCTTCCGGCGTGCCCAACTGAACGTAGGGTCCGAACCGCCCGACCTTCAAGAACACTGGCTTGTGCGTGTCCGGGCAAATCCCCAGCGGTTCGTCGTCGGTCATCCCCGCATCAAGAAGCTCGATCGACTTCTTCACTGTGACTTCATCCGGTGTCATGCCTTCAGGGAGGCTCGCCTTACGTTCGCCTTGTTCGAGAAACGGGCCGTACTTGCCAACGCGCAAAATGATCTCTTCGCGGTATTTACCGGTGGTCGGAGTTCCGATCGTAAAACGGCTCATCAAGCGCGGATCGATCTCTTTTTCTTTTGCCGTCAAGCAGGCTTTCAAGCCTGGCTTGCCGTTGCCAAAGTAGAACTCGTGCAAGTAGTCCGCGTGCTCGGCTTCGCGGCGACTGATCGCGTCCAAGAAGTCTTCCATTTGTGCCGTGAACTGATAATCGACCAACGATTCGAGATGTTGTTCGAGCAAGCGGGTCACGGCGAAGGCGACCCAGGTCGGAACGAGCGCGCTTCCCCTCTTGAAGACGTATTCACGGTTTTGAATGGTCTCGATGATCGAAGCATAGGTGCTCGGCCGACCGATTCCCATTTCTTCGAGCTTGCGCGTCAGCGAGGCTTCCGTGAAGCGGGCAGGTGGTTGGGTGGTGTGATCATGCGGCTCTAACTCGCGACACGTTACCAACTGGTTCTCGACCAACGGCGGCAGCAATGTCTCCTTGTCCGCCAGGTCGCTTTCGGGATTGTCCGATCCCTCGACATAGGCTCGGAGGAAACCCGAAAATTCGATTGTCTTGCCGCTCACGCGGAACTCCGCGCCTCCGCCCTCCACGGTGATCGTGGTACGGAAGCCACGTGCATCGGCCATTTGACTGGCAATCGTCCGCTTCCAAATCATCTCGAACAACTTGCGTTCGTCAGGTGCGAGCGATTTGCCGACGACATCGGGCAGTTCGAACGGATGACCCGCCGGACGAATCGCTTCATGAGCCTCTTGCGCGTTCTTCACCTTGCTTCGGTAGACGCGCGGCGCGTCTGGCAAATAGTCGTTGCCATATTCCGAACGGACCAATTCGCGGGCTGCCTCCACTGCCACGCTGGCCAGGTTGGTCGAGTCAGTACGCATGTAAGTGATGTGGCCGTTTTCGTACAGACTCTGCGCGGCACGCATGGTCCGTTTGGCGGTGAACCCCAGTTTGCGGTTCGCCTCCTGCTGCATCGTACTGGTCGTGAACGGTGGGGCGGGCTGTGACTTGAACGGTTTCTGCTCGACGCCCGTCACTCGAAATTCGGAGTTTCGCAATCTCCCTACCAACGCTGCCGCGGATTGCTCGTCCAGCAACAGCATCGATTCGTCTTTGAGTTTTCCCGTCGCTGCGTCAAAGTCCTTGCCGACCGGGATGCGTCGACCCTCGACCGTTGTCAGCGTGGCCGTAAACTGTTCGTTCTTGTCCGTGGCGAACAGAGCCGTTGCGTCCCAATAGGTGGCTGAATTGAACGCCATGCGAGCCCGTTCGCGCTGGACAATCAATCGCACCGATACGCTTTGCACACGTCCCGCGGAAAGGCCCCGACCAACCTTCTTCCAGAGCAGTTGCGAAACGTCGTAACCGTACAGCCGATCCAGAATTCGCCGGGCCTCTTGCGCGCGAACCAGGGCGTCGTCGACCTCGCGAGGATTCGCCAACGCCTCGGTGATCGCTTCTTTCGTGATCTCGTGAAAGACCAGTCGGTGCACCGGCACTTTCGGCTTGAGCACCTCCAGCAGATGCCAACTGATCGCTTCCCCTTCGCGATCTTCATCCGTCGCCAAATAGAGTTCCGAGCAACCTTTGAGCGCTTTCTTGAGCTTGGTGACCTGCTGCTTCTTGTCGGCGGGCACAATGTAGATCGGCGTGAACCGGTCGTTCACATTGACGCCCAAATAGGCCCATTCTTCTTTCTTCAGTTCTTCAGGGACTTCTTTACGTCCCTTCGGCAAGTCGCGAATGTGGCCCACGCTGGCTTCGACGGTGAAGTTTTTCCCTAAAAACTTGCCAATCGTGCGAGCTTTGGCTGGCGATTCGACAATGACCAGTGATTTTTTTGACCCAGCGGGTTCTTTGTTTGCCATCTTTTGAGAAGCTACACAGAGCGGGGTGTTCGGGTTGTTAGGTGGTGCGTTCCACTAGTATCATGCCTTTTCGAGCATCTTCGTCAGCAAGTACTGGCTGGCTGTCATAATCGACCGATACATCGCAACCGATTTGCCGTGGATCGTTCGACACTCCTTTTTGGGATTGAATTTACGTCGACGCGCCATACAATCTGCAGATCCGTTTGGATGCTTTCAGAAGGCAAATCAATAATACGCGGTAGCTCGCGTTGTCAAGCCCGTCTGATTCGGGCAACTACGACTTTGGAGTGATAACAATGTCCAATCCTCTTTCGATGTTTCGCAAACATCAGTACATTTTCCTGGTCGTTTTCGGCGTCATGCTGATGGTGGCTTTTATCGTTTTGCCGCCTCTGGATGACTATTTGCGAAGCCGACGTGGCCCCGGCAGTGCCGCCAACCCCGTGGTCGTGAGTTGGAAAGGTGGACAGCTGCGAGCCGCTGAATTGGAGCAATTGCGTGAGATGCACAGGGTCGCTGTCTCGTATCTTTTCGCCGTCGTCCAGGAGACGCAGCGCCGCGAAGGGACGCCACGGGGCGTTCGCCAAGGCCAGTTTGGGCAGATCTTGGATCCGGGCATTCCCAGCACGATGTCGGACGAAAACCTGGTCCATACTCATTTGCTGGCAGCCAAGGGTGAAGCCATGGGCATGGTCGTCAGCGATCAGGCGATCATTGAATTCCTGGAGCAGCTTAGCGACGAAACCGTGGACGGGAATGCCAGGGAAACCATCTTCAAAGACAACCTGGGGAACCGATACAGCGAACAACAACTGTTGAATCAGTTGCGCGTTGAACTGTTGGCACAACGGGTCCGGTCGATGGCCGAAGCAGGACTCTATGTTGCGCCCTACGGAACGGTGCCGCCACTTCAAGCTTGGGACTATTTCAAACGTCTCAATCGCCGAGTGAACATCGAAGCCGTTGCGTTCAACGTTGAGGACTATGTCGACCGGGTCAAGAATCCACCGGAAGTGCAGCTCCAGGCACTCTACGAGGAAGGCAAGAACCGATTTTCGTTTCCAGAATCGCCCGAACCAGGATTTCATCAACGGCGCACGGCAGCCTTCCAGTTCATAAAAGTCGATTTTAATGATTTCCTCGAAGAAGAAAAAGCAAAGATCAAAATCACGGACGAAGAGATTGAGAAGCACTACGAAGAGAACAAGGCCGTGCGCTACAAGGCCCTCGACCTGCCGGACGTCAAGCTAGATAGCGATACGGACCCGGGCGAAGGCGACGAGAAACCAGCTGCCAAGGATCCCGATGCCGACGCCGCGCCGGCACCTCCGAACGACGACCCGGCACCCGCGCCACCATCGGACGAACCCGCCAAGGCAGATGCCCCGGTCAAAAAGCCGGCATCCAACACAGCAAACGACAAGTCGCCAGCTGAATCAAAACCGGAACAGCCGAAGCCAAAACCGGACGAGCCGAAGCCTGCAAAACCGAAGCCAGCTGTACCGAAGACGAAGTCAGGACCGGCCGAACCAAAGCCGTCTGAACCAAAACCAGCGACAGAAGCTCCAGTGCCATCCGCCGACCCAGCGACGCCGGAAGATCCACCGGCTCCTGCACCGTCGACTTCGCCAGCACCGTCGGGTGAGGCAGAGCTTCCCGCGGTGGCTCGAGAGTTCTTCGTGAGTACCCAAGCTGAAGAGAATCAGCCGCCAGTCGAGTCGCCACCGGCAGCCACCAGCGATCTTCCGGCCCCCGCAGATGATGAACCAGGCGCGCCAAAGGCAGCAGATCCCAAGCCCAAGACACCTGCCGCACCGCAGGAAAAGCCGGCCGATCCGAAACTGGCCGATCCGAAACCAGCCGATCCCAAGACAACGGAATCCAAGCCGGAAACATCCACAACGCCGGAGACGCAACCGACGAAAAAACCGGCAGAAGATCCTGATTCCTCTACCCAAGACCCGACAACGGCTCCACCGGCCGAAGCGGAGGAACTACCCAAGTTGCGACCACTCGACGACAAGTTGCGTCAAGAGATTCGCGATGAACTGACTGAGAGCCAAGCACGTCAACCCGCTCAGGAGCGAGTCGACAAAGCACTGGCCGAGTTGCGTAGCCTTGTCACGAAGCTGGGGCGTGCAAAACGGAAAGAAATGCGCGCTGCCCATCCTGATGATGACGACATACAACCGTCAGGACCGATTGATGTGGACGAGTTGGCGGGAAAGCACGGCTTGACCGTTGAGCGGATACCTCTGGTTGATTCGATCGAAGTCGCAGTCAAGAAGGAAGATTCGACTGAGAAGCCGGTGACGGACACAGCGGGCGACGAGCCACCGGTCGACGGGCTTACGGACGATAAACCAGCGGTCGATAAACCAGCAGACGAGCCGAAATACGAGTTGGCCGAGGCGTTCAATATGCAGTTCACGTCGTGGCCGCCGACTCGTGAGAATTTCACGGATATCGCGTTTGCCGAAAATGTCCGTCGCTATAGCCCATCGACGATCGGCGGCGCGCAAGACGTTCAGTTCCTGTATTGGAAGACGGATGGCAAAGAGCCCTACATGCCAGATTTTGCGGAAGCACGTTCCGACGTGGTTGATGCGTGGAAACGCATCGAGGCTCGCAAGATTGCCGAGAACGAAGCCAGAAACTGCAAGGACGAAATCGCCAAGAGCGAGCAGACGTTGGAACAGAAGTTTGCCGACACTGAGCAGGTGGTGATCTTGCCCGATGCATTCAGTTGGATGACGACCGGGTTCAACCCAAGTGGCGCCGGCACGCCGGCACTCAGTGACGTCGTCGGGGTGGAGAACGCTGGTCAAGATTTCATGAAAGTCGTCTTTTCACTCAGACCCGGCGAAGTCGGTGTTGCCATGAACATGCCGAGGTCCAAGGTCTACGTCTTTCGCCTGGTGAGCGATTCGCCACCGGTGGATTTATTAAAACAGCTGTTCCTCACCAGTGGCGCTTCACCTGAAGTTCAGTACATCGCTTACATCGAGAGCATTTCGCTGTTGCGCGAGTGGTACTCGAATCTGGAAAACGAACTGGGTGTGACGTGGAACCTTGACACCAGCGGCGCAACGTAGGCGCATTCGGCGCGCGTGCAGCGGGTCTTTCGTCACACAGGACGTTATTAACGTGGCTTGAACACCGTAACTCCCAGCGGCGGCAGGGTAATCTCCAGCGCGAAAGGCCGCGTCTGAGCGCCCGGCTGAATTGCTTCGGCACCCGGGTGCGTTCCCACGTTGCTGCCACCGTAGTGCTGCGAATCGCTATTAAAGATCTCGTCGTACCAGCCATCTCGCGGCACTCCGATGCGATAACCTTCGCGAACAACGGGCGTAAAGTTACAGCACACCAGCAGAAAGTCGTTTGGGTTATTGGCCTTGCGAAGATAACTCAGCACGCTGTCATCCCCGTTTTGGCAGTCGATCCACTCGAAGCCTTCCGCGTCGAAGTCGTGCTGAAAAAACGCGGGCTCACGTCTATACAGCCTGTTCAAGTCGGTAATCAGTTGCTTGATACCGCCATGGGTGTCCCACTGCAGTAGATCCCACTGCAGGCTGGCATCGCAATTCCATTCGTTCCATTGCCCGAATTCGCTGCCCATGAACAGCAGCTTTTTCCCAGGGTGCGTCCACATGTAGGAGTATAACAGACGCAGGTTGGCGAACTTTTGCCACAGGTCACCTGGCATCTGATCCAGCAATGATCGTTTTCCGTGCACGACTTCATCATGTGACAAAGGGAGCGCAAAATTCTCTGTAAAGGCATAAATCAAGCTGAACGTCAGTTCATCGTGGTGATACCGCCGATGAACGGGGTCGTTCTTCATGAACTGCAACGTGTCGTTCATCCACCCCATGTTCCACTTGATGCTGAATCCCAAGCCACCGGTGGTGGTTGGATGTGAGACGCCGCCCCAGGATGTCGATTCCTCGGCGATCGTCAGGATCCCCGGATATGCAGCGTGGGTTTGGCGATTGAATTCGCGCAACAGTTCGACGGCCGCAATGCACTCGCGACCACCGTATTCGTTGGGTACCCACTGGCCATCATCGCGGCTGTAGTCCAAGTACAGCATGGATGCGACGGCGTCCACGCGGAGACCGTCAATGTGGTACCGATCCAGCCAGAACAGAGCGTTGGAGATCAGAAAATTGCGGACTTCGTTTCGACCATAGTTGAAAATCATGGTCCCCCAGTCTGGATGCTCGCCCTGCCGCGGATCCGCATGTTCGTATAACGCGGTGCCATCGAACTGTCGCAGCCCGTGCGCGTCTTTGGGAAAGTGTGCGGGCACCCAGTCCAGGATCACGCCGATATTGTGCTGGTGGCAATAATCCACGAAGTACATGAAGTCTTCGGGCGTCCCATAACGGCTGGTCACGGCAAAATAGCCCAGCGTCTGATAGCCCCAGCTGCCGGTGTAGGGATGTTCGCTGATCGGCAGCAATTCGATATGGGTAAATTGCATTTCCTGGCAGTACGCGACAAGCTCGTGGGCCAATTCGCGATAGTTCAGCCAGCCGTGCAGACGGTCGTCGCGTCGACGCCAGCTACCCAAATGCACTTCATAGATCGAGATCGGCCGATGCAACGGGTCATTCTCGCGGCGTTCTTTCAGCCAATTCTCGTCGTTCCATCGATACTGCATCAGATCGGCGATAACCGAGGCAGTTCGCGGCGGCAATTCAGTGGCGAATCCGTAGGGGTCCGTCTTATCAATAAACTCGCCGGTAGCCGTCTGCATTTTGTATTTGTAGATTTCGCCGGTACCCAATTCGGGAATAAAAATCTCCCAAATTCCACACGGGATGTGTTTGCGCATGGCGTGAGTGCGACTGTCCCAGCCATTGAAATTCCCAACCACCGATACGCTCTGCGCGTTTGGAGCCCAGACCGCAAAGTTAACTCCGGTGACGCCATCAACGGTACGTGGTTGCGCGCCGAGTTTCCGGTAGGCGTCGTAATGCGTCCCCTCGCCGATCAGATGGAAATCGAAGTCTGTCAAAAGCGAATCAAAGTTGTACGGATCGTGCATCGTGGTCGTTTCACCCAGGGGATCGGCAACAGTTAGCTGATATTGAAATGGTCTATCATTCTCCGGCGGCGGGCAAACCGATTCGTAAAGTCCCGCCGGATGAATCCGCCGCATGGGCCGTCTGATCTTGTGCGCCTCATCAACAAGCCAGACTCGACTCGAATTGGGAAAATAGGCGCGAACCGCAACGGCTTTCCGACCTTGCATCTCGACGGCGTGTGGGCCCAATAACGTGCCTGGATCTTGCAGCCTTCCTTCGACTAACGCACCAACATTATCTAACGACACTTCTGTTCGCACATCAGGCCTCCGTGCGGCAAATCACCGAGCAAATGCACGCTGTAGCAGCCTTTGCCCTTCCTCTATTGTTCAGCGTAATCCAAACCCAAACCCGATCGTACCCTTGCTTTTTTCCTGTGGAATCCCAAAGCCTGCCTGTTTGCAGTTTGGCGAAGGGTGGTCGGCGCGGTTAGAATCTAGCATGATTCTGGCGAGATGAGAGGCGGATGCCCCATTCGCGGTGGGATCTAACGGCGCTCCCCCCGAATCGGATTAATTATCGGGACACGCAACCTAAGCTCGCCAGCTTATCTTACTCGATATCTTGAGCATAGCGATGAATGGCAACCTAGAATTCCGAGTGCTTCTCTTTTATCTCGGGGCAATGTACTTGTTCCCGGTCATACGCTGGCGAAAAACTCGCAGATCCCCTGCAATCGTTGGAGATCGTGGCGCACGGCAAGACCGTGCACGATTGGTTGCCTCGGCGATATTCATCGCCCCTTTGGTGAACTACCTGATCGATGGTCCTTGGCCCTGGTATCCAGACCTCGATCTGCCCAATGTGCTTCGCTGGAGCGCGGCTATACCAGCTACGCTCGCAGTCCTGCTGCTAGTGTGGGCATGTCGCTACTCCGAAGGTGGCCATGAACAAGACAATGAGACGTTTATCACTGCAGGCCCTTACCGTTGGCTCCGGCACCCCCAACTGCTGGCCAGTTCGATTTTCTTCCTATCGTTGTCGGTCTTGGCAAACAACGGAGTAGTACTGATTTCGGCCATCCTGGGTGTGCTCTTGCTGAGATTGGTTGTGGCACCTGCGGTCGAGGCGGAGTTGGAGGTGAAGTACCGAAAAGAGTACGAGCAGTACCGACAGCGAACCGGCAGTTTTTTCATTCCTCTAGGCCCTCTCCCGAAAGCGAGATATACGGTGCCGCGTAGATTTGGCCTTTCAGCCGTGCTCGCATTGACGACAATCTTTGCAGTTCTATTCGGCGTGTTGAATTACATGCACGCACAACCTGTCGTCTATCTGTTTGTGTCGACGGAAATCTCGGCCATCTGTTTGGTACAAATCGTGTTCGGTTCGGCACCCCGAAGTGGGTCTGCCTTGACAGGGGCCGTTCTGTTACCGTTCTGGACTGCGGTTTCGCTCGCTTTTCAGCAGAATCAGATTTCCTTTGCTCAGCTGAATCAGCTTCCCTTGGTCGTGGTCGCTATCGGGTGCGCTATCGTAGCGCTTTTTGGCGCACTGCTGGGTTACTGTATCGGCGGACTGGCGGCAGGCTTCTTCCTGGCGATGGATCTCTTGGAACCCTACTGGCCAAGTTCCCAGCGGGATTCGCTACGCGAGTTGGCCACCAAATCGGATCAGAAGCCAAATTAGCTCGAGTTGGACAGCAGCCATCGATGGGGTGGTCGATTTCGTCTCCAGTGCCTACACTCTCGCCGGCAAGTAGTATGCACGTCATTGCGTCAGTGCAGCCACAGATTGGCTTTCTGCGTGGCGATGGTATTCCAAACCAATTCTGCGGAGGCGTGCCGACAGAATCCAATAACAGGAGATCTGGAGGCGGAGGATGTCAAACGAAAACGTGCGAATTTGGCCAGGAAAACCGTATCCGCTTGGTGCCACGTGGGACGGAGCCGGTGTGAACTTCGCCATCTACTCGGAACACGCCACCAACGTCGAATTGTGTTTATTCGATTCGAAGCGTGCCAAAACCGAAGCCGTGCGGATGGCGTTGCCCGAGCAGACCGACATGGTTTGGCACGGCTACTTGCCGGACATCATTCCTGGCCAGATGTACGGCTTTCGTGTTCACGGGCCTTACGACCCGAGTGCGGGACACCGTTTCAATCCCAATAAGGTGTTGCTGGATCCATACGCCAAAGCGATTGCTCGAGTGGTTGAATGGTCAGATTCGATGTTCGGTTATCGCATCGGCGACAAGGCGGACGACGCAACGTTCGATGATCGCGACAACGCCGCGTTTGCACCGCTGGGTGCGGTTGTGGATTCGGCCTTTACCTGGGGAGGCGATCATCGACCCAATACACCGTGGCATGAAACCGTCATTTACGAGTTGCACGTAAAGGGGTTTACCAAACTGAATCCGCATGTCCCCAAGAAGTCGCAGGGGACATATGCAGGACTGGCATCGGAGGCTTCGATTGCCTATCTGAAGGATCTGGGTGTGACTGCAGTCGAACTGATGCCGGTCCACTATCACCTGAACGATCGGCATCTGGTCCAAAAGAAGCTCAAGAACTACTGGGGCTACAACACGATATCGTTTTTCGCTCCTGATCCACGTTATTCGTCTGCTGGATCGGCACGCGAGTCCGTCTACGAATTCAAACGTATGGTTCGCCTGCTACACCGCGCCAACATTGAAGTCATCTTGGACGTGGTCTACAACCACACCGCCGAAGGCAACGAGCAGGGGCCAACGATCTCGTTACGTGGAATCGACAATGCTGCATACTACCGACTGACTCCTGAAAACCGTCGGTACTACATGGACTACACGGGCTGCGGCAATACGTTGAACATGCTCTCGCCACGTGTGCTCCAGCTGATCATGGACAGCCTGAGGTACTGGGTCCAGGAAATGCACGTCGACGGTTTTCGATTCGATCTGGCCAGCGCACTGGCTCGCGAACTGCACGCTGTGGATCGGTTAGGCGCATTTTTCGACATCATGTGTCAGGACCCGATCCTATCGCAAGTCAAGTTGATCGCCGAGCCCTGGGATTTGGGGGAAGGCGGGTATCAAGTAGGTAACTTCCCTACGGGCTGGACGGAATGGAACGGTATGTATCGGGACAGCTTGCGCAGTTTCTGGCGTGGCGACGGCAGCACGGTCTCGGAAGTCGCCTCACGTTTCTCCGGAAGCAGCGACCTGTACGAGCACAGCGGGCGTCGTCCTTACGCCAGCATTAATTTCATCACCGCGCACGATGGTTTCACGCTGCACGATTTAGTTAGCTATGACCACAAGCACAACGAAGCCAACAAGGAGAATGGGCAGGACGGCGAGAATCACAACTTGAGCTGGAATTGTGGTGCGGAGGGTGCCACCAATGACCCCGAGGTGATCGCCCGGCGCAACAAACAGAAGCGCAATTTCCTCGCCACATTGATGCTCTCGCAGGGCGTCCCCATGCTCTGCGCCGGCGACGAATTTGGCCGTACACAACGCGGCAACAACAACGCATACTGCCAGGACAATAAGGTCAGCTGGCTGAATTGGCATTTCAGCGACGAGCAAAAAGAACTACATGGTTTTGTCCGTTTGCTAATTCGCTTGCGGGCCGAACAGCCCGTCCTTCGCCGCCGGCAGTTCTTTCAAGGTCGCCCGATCCGCGGTTCCCAGGTCAAGGACATTTCATGGCTTGAACCGTCCGGCCAGGAAATGACCGATGCCGCTTGGAACGCGGAATTCGTGCGATGCCTGGGTATGCTGCTCGCCGGCGACCAAATTGACGAAACCGACGAACGCGGCGACCGAATTGTGGGTGACACGCTGCTATTGTTACTCAATGCACATCACGAACCGATTCCGTTTACGCTTCCTGAGCACAGGCAAGGCTGGTGGGATCTGGCGTTGGACACCGCGCATGACACGACGGACGATCTTCTGTACAGCGTCGGCCACGTCTACGAACTCGCCGAACGGACGCTCGCCGTGTTCCGCTTCTGCGAACAAGACGAGTAAGCCATTGATCCCATCATAGACCCTCCCCATGACGCAGCGCTTCCACGACGCGACGCATCATCGGGGCAGATATGATCTTCGACGTTGACCGAGTGCATGACGAATCCATTTTCTCATCCGGTGAATCCGTCTCAGGGCGCATGGCGCGGCAAAGATGGACAGGTTTACTGGCAACTTTGGGCGCCCCACTGCGATCATGTTGGCTTGGTGACCTGGCGGGATGGCGTTCGATCCGAAGCTCCGATGACGGCCGTTGGTGACGGTTTCTTCTCCCACACAGAACGCTCCGCCGCTGCGGGTCTCCGCTATGCGTTTCATTTACCTGGCGGTCAGCTTCGGCCAGATCCTGTCTCGCGCTGGCAACCTGAAGGCGTGCACGAGCCTTCGGCGCTCTACTTTCCCAATGAATTCCAATGGACCGATCACGATTGGCGTGGCGTGCCCGGCGAAGCGCTCGTGATCTACGAAATGCACGTCGGCACCTTCACGCCAGCTGGCACGTTTGAGGCAGTCATCGAGCGATTGCCGGAATTGGTCGATTTGGGCGTGACGGTGATCGAAATCATGCCGGTCTCGCAGTTTCCGGGCGACCGCAATTGGGGCTACGACGGCGTTCACCCTTTTGCTGCTCAGAATACCTACGGAGGACCATTCCACTTACAGTGTCTGGTCGACGCGGCACATGCGATGGGTTTGGCGGTCCTGTTGGATGTTGTCTACAACCATCTTGGCCCAGAGGGAAACTACCTGAGCGAATTCGGGCCATACTTCATTGATCGACACCACACACCGTGGGGCGCGGCGGTCAACTTTGATGGCCCCGACTGCGCCCCCGTGCGGAGCTTTTTCGTTGACAACGCGTTGTTTTGGATTCGCGACTTTCATTTGGATGGTTTGCGATTGGACGCAGTGCAGACGATGGTCGATGACGGCGCGCGGCATATCCTGGAGGAGATTCAGACTGCCGTGCAAGATGTCGCCAGCCAACAGCATCGTCATGTCCACCTGATTGGCGAGACCAATCAGAACGACTCACGATTGACCAAGCCTAGAGCAGAAGGTGGTTACCAGTTGGATGGCATATGGGCGGACGACTTGCACCATAGCCTGCACGCCTTGCTGACGGGCGAGTCCGATGGTTACTACGTGGATTTTGGTCAAGCAGAACATGTCGCCAAGGTTTGGGAACGAGGCTTGGCGTACGACGGTTGCTACAGTCGCTTTCGCCGGCGCCGCCATGGAAACTCGGCGGCCACGACTCCCCCGGCACGGTTTGTGGTTGGCCTGCAGAATCATGATCAAGTTGACAACCGGTTTGATAGCGCACGGTTTTCGTCGCTCGCTTCCCCCGAACGACAACGCCTGGCCGCAGCCATGATCTTGCTTTCGCCATTCACGCCGCTCTTGTTTATGGGTGAAGAATATGGCGAAACCGCTCCTTTTCCTTTCTTCTGCTCGTTTCTCGATCGGTCGCTCAACCGGGCCGTCGGTCGCGGTCGGCAACGTGATCTTGAGGCGGCTGGGTTCTTACGGCGCGGCGGTTCAATGCCCGCCCAGTCGAGGAAGACCCATGCGTCCGCTGTGCTTTCATGGTGCTGGCAGGATGACCCTGGGCGTGCTGGCTTACGCCGCATGTATCGTACCCTGCTCGCAGCGCGAAAAATCTGGCCGCCACTCCAACGGCATCTGCCAGCCACCTGTGAACTGGCAGAATCGGGACTGCTGACCGTCACCTACGTCCAAGCGCCGTCTTATCGCGTGCTGGTCAATTTTGGATCGGAGCCGTACTGTCTCAGGCCCCACAGCTTGCAAATGGATGACACAATGCTATTTGCCACGGAATTCACTACCTTTGGCGGCTGGCGCGGCCGCAATGACACCTCCTCACCGCTTGCGCCGCGTGAACTTGCCGTCTTGGGCCCGAGGTCGTGGTCCCTGACTCGATTGGATTGAGATTCACACACCGATGCTTGACCTCGACCTCATCCACGCGGGACTTGTCTTGCCCCACGGTGCGACATGTTGGGCGGTAGTGCCCAATCTCGGTGTGACGCGCCCGGCAACGCACACTCGATCGTGCTAGCGTCGAAGCACGGCACGGGTAAGCTTGTATCGAGTTCTTCTGCACGAATGAGTCAAGTTCCAAGCGACGGGCAACGACCGCAGGTTGGTCGGGGAGCGGGTCGCCGCAACCGAGCGATAGCTCGCATCGGTCCGAGGCACGGCCTAGCTCGGAGTTGTTAAACCGCTATCTGAATCCATGCGAAATGGCGAGGTTCTGATTGACCGTTACAGTGCAGTTCCTATAATGCGTACTCATCTTGGTAAGTCTGTGACGCATCAAGACGAACGAACTTAGTCACCTCTCAGACGCAGCGGCAGCATGTCCACGACGGTGTCGGGAATTAGTCTTCCCAAATGAAACTTGGTTTCATAAGTTAACGGAGGAATTCGAGTAACTTGTTTTTTTGGTTCTTCAGAACAATTCGTGGGTGGAATTGGTTGTTCTTTTGAGGAGCGCGGTGGAGCCCCTCGGGACTCAGAACAACAAAGCCTGTTTTGTGTTTTGGGCGTTTAGGAGTTGGTCCGGCTCCGTCGTCCTTTCA
>PVBE011602412.1_pt1 | contig 66994 bp, 52 predicted proteins | sample 1631181 | NCBI WGS metagenome assembly PVBE01 (sample SAMN08397723, study PRJNA350692) | Marine metagenome, whole genome shotgun sequencing project. | isolation source: water | place: Pacific Ocean | collected 2012-04
ATGTTTTCAATCCGCTGGAACCGCTCTGGGGATTCCCGTGCGCGTTTACCGTCTGTAATCTCGATCCATTGACCGACGTCATCGGTGGGTGCTGTGTCAACAATAACACTACCGGAATGGCTTTCTGCACCGACACCACCATGACCGTGTGCGACCAACTCCCTGGTCTGCTGCTTGGCGGTCCATGGACATCAAGTTGGCAGGTTCGTGCCAAGTGCACTGCAACGGCGTGTTCGGCGACCGCGCCGAGCGGATCCGGTTTTGGCGCATGCTGCTTTGAGGCCTTAGATTGCTGCACGGACGGTTTGTCTGAAGCGGTGTGTAACGAAGCTCTTGGGCACTTCCTTGGCGCCGGCACCACGTGCGGGGCCGACTGCGCGGTTGGACCATCCATCGGAGGCGTCTGCTGCTTCGATTCCAGCAGCGCTGGCGACTGGGCTTGCATCGAAGGCGTGACGCCCACGCACTGCGTCTCCATCGGCGGCACCTTTGATGGCACACTGTCGTCATGCCATGGTCGCCTGCCGTGTGACCCGGGTACGACTACGCCCGTGGCCTGTTGTATCGACTACGACTGGTTGCTGGTTGACAGCGATGTGACGTGTTGGGAGGCGGGCGGCTTGCTCGCTGGTGTCGATGGCGTGGATGTCCAGTGCAGGCCGATCATTTCGTCCATCACGGTCAATGGCCAGGTCATCACAGTCTGGGCTCCGACCGGCACGGGCACACCGCTAGGCTTTGCCTTGGATGGCGACTTTGATAATGACGGTCGTGTGGGCGTGTTCGACCTGCTGATCCTGCTGGATCTGTGGCTTGGCGATACCCCCAACGACCCTGCTGGTGACCTCAGCGGCGATGGCCGAACAGACGTGGTGGATCTACTCATTCTGTTCGAGCATTGGGGCTGACCCAATGACGCTTGGATCGCGTGGCAGCATGCTCCTGGTGTCCGTTGCTGCGGCCGTCGTAGCCGAACTTCTGCTGGCCGCTGCATGGTGGAGATTTGCAAGCGACCCATCGGCCAAAGGCCTGGCGATGATGCTGTGGATCTGGCCGGTGTCTTGGGCTGTGGTCACCGTGTTTGCCTTGCTGCTGGGAATGCTCGGTGACCGATACGACGACGACCCATTTACCGTTTCGTGGCGAGCATCCATGTTTGACTTGTTTTCCCGGGTGCTCTTGCTTGGTGTGCCCATTGTCGTGTGCGGCTACGGGGCGATCATGGCCGTCGTCGCATGGACTACATCACGTTCGTGATGCGGTCGTCTCAATGCGGTGGCCGATGTCCCGCCGAAAGAACCCGCCAGGAAGTTTGATGGCCTCGCAGGCAGCATTGGCCTTGTCACGGGCGCCAGCCAAGGTTGTATCGAGCGCTGTGGCAGACAACACGCGACCACCTGTATTGACCAGTTGGCCACTTGCGTCCAGGGTCGTACCAGCATGGAAGACGATGAGATCCTCGCTGCCCAGTGCATCGACGCCGCTGATGGGTCGACCCTTCTGATACTCGCCGGGATAGCCCTCGCTGCACAGCACAACGCAACACGCATGACGAGGATCAAAGGCAATGTCTGCGTCCACGAGCGTGCCAGCGGCGGTTCGCCAGAGTATGTCAACCAAATCACCCTGCATGCGTGTCATGAGCGGTTGGCACTCTGGATCGCCGAACCGACAGTTGAACTCCAGCACTTTGGGGCCACCAGGTGTGAGCATCATGCCCGCATACAGCACCCCTCGGTAGTCGATGTCGCGTCGCCGGAACGCATCGACCAGCGGTAGCAGTACGGTCTGCTCGATTTGGTCAAGCATGGCCTCGTCGACAATGGGCGTAGGGCAGTAGGCGCCCATGCCGCCGGTATTAGGGCCGGTATCGCCTTCTCCGACTTGCTTATGGTCTTGGCAGGGGTCCAGTATCCAGATGGTGTTGCCGTCGTACAAAGCAAGGATGCTTGCTTCTTGTCCCTCAAGGAATTCTTCGACGATCACACGGTCGCCCGCGTGGCCGAATTGACGATTCACCATGATGCACTCGATGGCCTGCACGGCTTGGAGCGCCGTGCGACAGACGATGACGCCCTTGCCTGCGGCCAGCCCGGCCGCCTTGATCACCATCGGATCGTCACGGGAAGCCAGAAGTTTGGAAACCGCCTCGGTCAAGGGGGGCATTGGTTTCTCACCGCGGTCATCGCTGCCATGAAGCCACCAGAGCATTGGTTCGAAGGACGCATCTCCCTCTTCCACCAGATTGAAGAGATCTGGCTCAAAGCTTCGAAGCGCCCACCGGAGCGCTGCATTGGCGGACTGAAAGGTGCGACTCTCGGCCGTGGGGATGGCCGCTTCTCGCATCAACTCTTTGGCGAAGGACTTGTCGGCCTCTAACTGGGAGCCGGCTTTGGTTGGTCCAAAGACCAAAAAGCCCTTGTCCTCGAAGATGTCCGTGATGCCATCGGCAAGAGGTTGCTCCGGCCCGACCACGACCAGATGTATGTCATTTTGTGAGCACCAATTGAGCATTGCAAACGAGTTGGTTGCATCCCATGGATGCGGACACGGCTTGGCTACCGCATCAATGCCTGGGTTTCCTGCGTGGGTTGTCCATATGGTGCCGCATCGCGGAGACTGTGACAGTTTCCATGCCAACGCGTGCTCACGTCCACCTCCGCCGATGAGCAGGATGTTGCAGGGATCTGGACAGGGTGTGTCGGTTCTGGACATCTCCGAATCTTACCGCACCCACCCTTGACCTGTTCTGTCAGGGGGGATTCCCGGTGCGTCGTCGTCGGGCACGGGGTGTGCCAGGCGCGGCGTCGCGTGACCGATTCCGTGGGTCGCCTTGCCCACTTCCAATGGCGGCAAGACGATCTCGCAGGGCGGCGGCTTTCTCGAATTCCAGTCGATCGGCTGCTTCGAGCATGTCGCGTTCCAACTGTTCCAGCAGTTCCTCGCGGTCCAAATCTGCCTCATCTCCATGCTCATCGATCGCCTGCCGTGCGACCCGCCTTGCTTCGAGTTCCTTGTCAATAACGCGGCGAATGGCCTTGGCAATGGATGTGGGAGTAATGTCGTGGGCCTCGTTGTACTCGTGCTGCACGTGCCGCCGCCGAGCGGTTTCGTCGATTGCCGCCTGCATGGATCGGGTGACGGTGTCCGCGTACATGATGCACCGAGCATCGACATGACGGGCAGCGCGTCCGATGGTCTGAATGAGGCTCGTCTCGCTTCGGAGGAACCCCTCCTTGTCGGCGTCGAGAATGCACACCAGTGCCACCTCCGGGAGATCAAGTCCTTCTCGAAGCAGATTGACGCCGATGAGGACATCGAAGTCACCTTCTCGAAGGGCCCTGAGAATTTCGAGTCTGTCCAATGTGTCAATGTCGCTGTGCAGGTAGCGGACGCGAACGCCGCGTTCATCGAGAAAGCCTGTTAGATCCTCAGCCATGCGTTTGGTGAGCACCGTGGCTAGTACTCGCTGGTTCTTGGCGGCACACTGGGCGCAAGCCTCGATGAAGTCGGGGACCTGATTCTGGGCAGGCCGGACATCGATGATTGGATCGAGCAGCCCAGTGGGGCGAATCACCTGTTCGGCGACGACCCCTTTGGATTGCTCCAGTTCCCACGGGGCAGGGGTCGCGGAGACATATACCGTGCGAGGGGAGATCTCGTTGAATTCATCAAAGGTCAGCGGGCGATTGTCCAAGGCACTTGGCAATCGAAAACCGTGATCCACCAATACCTGTTTCCGGGCTCGGTCCCCATTGAACATGGCTCGGATCTGAGGGATGGTGACGTGCGACTCATCGATGAAGACGGTCCAGTCACCGGTTTTTTCACTTGGTCCATAATCAAAATAGTCCAGCAGGGTGCTTGGCCGCGATCCTGCGGGGCGTCCCTCAAGGTGGCGTGCGTAATTTTCCACCCCAGAGCAGTATCCGACTTCCTGAAGCATCTCCATGTCGTACCGGGTGCGGGCATGCAGCCGCTGGGCCTCGAGCAACTTGCCTTCCTTGCGTAATTGGGCCACGCGGTTGGTGCACTCTTCCTTGATGTCCGCAATGGCCTGATCGAGGCGTTCCTGTGGCAGCACATAGTGCACTGCGGGAAAGATGAACACTTCAGATACCCGCGCAAGTGTTTCGCATGAGACCGGATGGATGAAACGGATGTCCTCCAACTCGTCACCGAAGAAATCCAGGCGAATGGCGAACTGTTCGTAGGCTGGGAAGATGTCAATAACATCTCCACGAACACGAAACTTCCCGCGTTCGAACTCGATATCGGTTCGGGTGTATTGCATGTCGGAGAGATCAAGCAGCAACTGCCTACGATCGATGGACTGCCCAGTTCGAAGCGTCACGAGCCGATTGCGCCAACTCTCGGGCGAACCCAATCCGAAGATGCACGAAACACTGGCGACTATGATGACGTCGTCGCGTGACAACAGATTGCTTGTGGCCGACAGCCGAAGTCGATCGAGGTCGTCATTGCGGGAGGCATCTTTTTCAATGTAAATGTCGCGTTGTGGAATGTACGCTTCTGGCTGGTAGTAGTCGTAATAACTGACGAAGTAGCACACCGCATTGTCCGGAAAGAGAACCCTGAATTCCTCATACAACTGAGCCGCGAGCGTTTTGTTGTGGCTTAAGACCAAAGCCGGTCGCCCTGATTGGGCGATGACATTGGCCATTGTGAAGGTTTTGCCGGTACCGGTGGCACCAAGCAGTGTTTGGTGACGGCGACCTTCTTGTAGCCCAGCGGAGAGTGTGGAGATGGCTTTGGGTTGATCGCCGGTGGGGCGATATGCCGCTTGAAGGTCGAATGATCGGGCCATCATCGGCGATGGTCAGTCCGCGTACTGCTCGTCGTAGCCAGCGGCATCGAGCAGGGTGTCCAGCGGAGAAGTGTCGGCTGTACGAACACGAACAAGCCAGCCCTCGCCATGTGGGTCGCGGTTGAGCATGGCAGGATTGCCTACGGCGCTGTCATTGATTTCAACAATCTCCCCTCCCACGGCCGAGAGCACATCGCTGGTGGTTTTGACCGATTCAACCTCTGCCACAGCATCGCCAGCTTCGATGATGGTGCCGACTGATCGCAACTCGACGTAGGTCACGTCGGTCAATTCAGCGGCGGCATGCGGCGTGATGCCCATCGTGACGATGTCACCATCGGCGTGAAACCACTCGTGTGAGTTCGAAAATCGGCAGTTGGCGGGGCTGGTCATTTTTGGGTCTCCGGGGCATCTGCATGGGGCGACCGTGGCCGCCATGGGCGGGCATGGTATCAAGGCCGCCTCGCCATCTGGACGCATCCGGTATGCTCCGTCACCTCGCTATGACCCTGCTCCTCACCCTGACGACCGGCTCCATTCGATCGCTGCTGAATCCCAAGGCGGATCCGCCTAGGACACTCATGGATGTGCCTAGTTATGCCCGCGATGAGTTTGGCTTGCGGGGGCTCAGTGTCGAGGCCGACATGTTGTCGGGATGGTCGATGACTGACTTGGAGACGCTGCGGAATCGATCGGATCAGGCGGGCTGCCCGTGTCTGGTGCTCATTGATCGCGCCCCATTGTCCGTGGCCCATGCCGATGAGTCCGTCTGCAAGGAGGCCACGCAGCGGCTGGCCAAATTAGCGCAGGGAGCCAGTCGACTTGGTTGTAACAGCATTGCCGTAGAGGCCAAGGTGCCCGCTGGCAACGAGGCGGCGATGGCGCGTGCAGCGGACACATTGCAGGGCGTGATGGCTGGCATTGAGCGACTAGAACTCAACCTGTTGCTGGCGCCATCCAAAGGGCTCACGGCGACCTCTGAGGGTCTCTCTGACCTGATCAAACGCGTTGGTGGATTCCGAATCGGGGCGCTCCCAACGTATGGCGATCCTGCCTGCGAGGACGAACCCATTTTGCAGATGCGTCACCTGGCGCCCTACGCGGGCGCCGTGCATGTTTGCGTCGAGGGATTCGACAAGAGCGGAACGCATCTCGGCTTGGATCTGACTGCTGGAGTCGCTGCGGCCAAAGCCGTGGGCTACCAGAGCAACATCGCTATTGACTACGTTGGCTCGTCACCTGAGACCGATTTGGTGCGTGCCGTCGAAGTCTTGCAGGCGGCTGTGGACGTCGAGGACTGATCCTCGTGACTGCGGACGCCCCTGGAATCATCATCACCATCGACGGCCCTGCCGGGAGTGGCAAGTCGACCGTCAGTCAGCACTTGGCCAAGCGATTGGGCCTGCAGTGTTTGGACACGGGCGCGATGTATCGGTCTCTGACGCTGCTTGCGATTCGGGAATCAATCGATCCGCAGGATGGCCGGGCTTTGGTTGGCGCGTTGAATGACCACACAATAGGCTTTGACTGGTCAGTCGATCCGCCACAGGTGCTGCTCGACGGCCAGAGGGTGGAGGATGAGATTCGCGGTCCGGAAGTGGCCCAACTCGTGTCTGTCGTATCGACGGTTGGTCAGGTGCGTGAAGCCATGGTCACAGCGCAGCGGCAGATCGCCTTGTCGCGCCGTCGACTCATCAGCGAAGGACGCGATCAAGGATCGGTGGTTTTCCCAGATGCGCAAGTACGTTTCTTTCTCAGCGCCGACCCGGTCACGCGGGCTCATCGCCGCGTCGAGCAACTGAAACAAAAGGGCAAGCCCGCCGACTTCGTTACGATCGAAGCAGAAATCATGTCACGGGACTCAATTGACTCTTCTCGTGCCATTGGACCGCTGAAGTGTCCACACGGCGCTATTGAAGTCGACACATCAAACTTGTCGCTCAAGTCGGTAGTCGACCAACTCGAACGGGAAGTGCGTGCGCGGATCGATTCCGATGCGCTGGCATCGTGCTGAGTCTCTTCCAGTTTCGTCGCCGCAACAGTGATCGTTCGCCACTGGCGCTTCTTTTCTGGTGGGGTGTGGTGCCATGGGTGGTTGGCGCCGCAGCACGCCTTGTGTGGGGGTATCGATCGGTAGGCATTGATCGTGTTCCTCGAACCGGTCCGGCATTGGTCGTTTCCAACCATCAATCACATCTCGATCCAATGCTCATCGGTGTGGCGACACGTGATCGTACATTTCGGGCGCTGGCGCGCAAGAGTCTCATGACTGACCTGCCGCGTTTCATCGCATGGTGCATGCGGGTGGGCATTCGTACGATTCAGTTAGACCAGGATCGTGCCGACCCGGCCGCGTTGAAGGCAGCTATCGCTGAACTGAAGGCCGGTCGCCTCTCGCTGATTTTTCCAGAAGGCGAACGCACACCTGATGGGACGGTACAACCGTTTGAGCGTGGTGCGTGGCTGCTGATCAAACGAGGTGGCGCACCCATACTTCCCATCGGGGTAGATGGCGCGTTCGATGCCTGGCCGCGTGGTAGCAAGATGACCCGCCATGCCGGTGTGCGGCTTCACATCGGGGAACTCATTCCCAACGAAGAACTTATGGCGATGGGTCCAGAACACGGTTTGTCTTTTCTGCGAAAGCGTGTCGATGAACTTCGCATGGCGGCGCGGGCCGATATCCGCCGGCGGACCAAGGGCCGGTATCCGCTGCCTGGACCGGCCGATGCGTCTTTGGACATCGAGCCCTCGCCATGAATGGATGGGACATCATCACCGATCTGGTGATTCTGCTTTCGGCAGCTTCGCTGCTGGCGGTGGTGGCCGAACGAATCGGTCTCAGCGCCATCGTCGGGTCCATCATCGCCGGGGTGGTGGTGGGGCCAGGCGTGCTGGGCTGGGTGCACAATGACCATCTTGAAGTGCAGTACGTCGCCGAATTTGGGGTGGCATTGCTCCTATTTACGATCGGTCTGGAAATCACCCGTGATCGGCTTCGGGCGTTTGGGTTGCCCGGCGCCGGCGCGGGCGTGTTGCAGGTAGGACTGACGACCATTATTGCTGCAATATGCGCAATGATCATGGGATGGCCGGCCGCTGGTGCTGTGGCCATCGGCGCCATGGTGGCTTTGAGCAGCACGGCCGCCGTAGTGAGAACACTCACCGACAGCGGGCATCTTGAGTCGGCCCATGGGCGAATGGCACTGGCGATGCTCTTGGTACAGGATCTGGCCATCGTGCCCTTGGTGTTGTTGTTGACGGTGATCGGTGGCACGGTTGAAGTCAACGAGGTAGCGGCCGAACTGGGCTCGGCGGGTCTTCGCATGATCGGCGCAGTATTGATCATCGGGCTTGTCGCGGTGCTCCTGCTCCCGCGCCTGCTGCAAAGTTTGCTGCTCAGTGGCAACCGGGAACTCCCCGTTGTGCTGGCGGTCGTCACTGGCGTGCTTGCGGCATGGCTCTCGCACGAGATGGGACTCTCTGCGGCGCTGGGTGCGTTTATTGCTGGCCTGGCGCTGGCCAACTCGCCATTCGCTCGGCAGATCCGCGTGGACGTCACTGGGCTCAAGGCGATCTTCCTGACGATTTTCTTCGCGAGCATTGGAACGCTGGCCGACCTTGCGTGGATGCTTGATGGCAATAGATTGCTGATCATTCTGCTGTTGGCGGTCTTGGTTATCAGCGGCAAGACGCTCATCGCCGGGCTGAGCGTTCGGTTGATTGGCGCCTCATCGGCTACTGGCCTGGCTGCAGGCATCTGCGTCGCCCAAATCGGCGAGTTCTCCTTCGTGCTTGGTGGTGTGGCTCGGGCAGAGGGATTGCTGGGCGATGACACCCTCAACCTGTTCTTGGGCGTGTCAGTCGTGACGCTGCTGCTGGTGCCGGCGATGGTGTCCATCGGCGGTCGACTGTCTGGGCAGACGCGCACAGTGAATCACCGTGGTGGTGAGGTTGGGCAGGAAGCGGGCCGCGTCGTGATCATCGGCATCGGTCCGTCATCGTTGCCGACCATCGAAATGGTTCGAGCGGCCGGCCGGGCCATTTCAGTGATCGATCTCAATGATCATGCCGTGGAACGCATGCGACAATCGGGCTTTGATGGCTTTGTTGGCGATGCCCGTCGCGAGGAAATTCTGATTGCAGCGGGTGTCGTCATCGCGCCGCTGGTCGTATTAACGCTTCCGGACCCGGTTACGACCGCTGCTGTTGTTGAACGGGTGCGCGTTTTGGCACCAGAAGCTCGAATCATCGCTAGATGCAGTTACAACCGTGCGGAATCCCTGCTACGCCGGGCCGGTGTCGATGAAGTCGTTCTCGAAGAGGACGCTGTCGGACAGATGCTTGGCCAAGCGGTGCAGGATGGGCTGGCGCAGACCACGCCGGTTGATCACGAGCAGAGGTCCGACGCGCCCGCGTGAGGGGTTGCTGGCCGGCCTCATGGAGGTTGAGCCGGTGCGAGCATCCATTTCCAGTGTTGTGTTGACTGGCATTGAAGCGATTCCGTGCAGGGTTGAAATCGCGCTGCTCGATGACAAGACGGTCAAGACCACGATCGTGGGTCTTCCAGACACCGCGGTCAAGGAATCCATCGAACGCGTCCGCGCCGCGATGGACGCATGCGGTCTTCCCTATCCCCCAGGTCGCGTCACGATCAGTTTGGCCCCGGCGGCCCTTCGCAAAGAGGGCCCCCAGTACGACCTTCCCATCGCCATTGGGCTTCTGGTGGCTTCGGGGTATCTCGATCAATCGGCACGCGGCCGGGTCGCTGACACGATGGTGATTGGCGAATTGGCACTCAATGGATCAGTCAATCCAGTTCGGGGCGGTGTGGCGGTGGCCGAACTGGCACGCCGCATCCATGTTGGTCAGGTGCTCATGCCATCCTCGGTGGCCTCGATCGGGGCACTGGTGCCAGGCGTACGCGTGCTTCCGGTCTCCAACTTAAGTGAGGCGGTGGATTTCTTCAACGGGACCCACGACATCAGTCCGGCCACAGGCCGCGTGGCCACGAGCGTTGGCCCAGGGAACGACCTATCGGAACTGCGTGGACAAGCATTGCCTCGGCGTGCTCTCATGGTGGCCGCCGCTGGATGGCACAACCTGCTCATGATTGGCCCTCCAGGAACAGGCAAGACATCGCTCGCCCGATGCTTACCAGGCATCCTGCCTACGCCCCGACTAGATGAGTCGCTTGAAATGGCGAGAATCGCCTCAATCGCCGGGACCGATGAGGACGCGGCGCGGGCGAGCGTTACAAGGCCATTTCGTGCGCCACACCACACCGCATCGGCGGCGTCCATTGTGGGCGGTGGAACGCGACCGCGTCCTGGTGAGATCACCCTGGCCCATCAGGGCGTGCTCTTTCTTGATGAGCTGCCCGAGTTTCAACGTGGAGCCCTCGAAGCGCTCCGTGAGCCGTTGGAGCGGGACGAGGTGGTGATCGCCCGTGCCGCGGGCCGAGCGACTTTTCCCTCGCGGGTGCTCCTTGTGGCGGCCATGAACCCCACCCGGCGGGGGGGTGGGCGGCCCGGGTTAGATGGGTCGCTCGATCGACTCTCAGGGCCACTGCTCGATCGAATCGACATGCACGTCGAAGTGCCCCCGATTCCTGTAGAGGATTTGGATCACCAGAAACTGGGGCAAAGCAGTGGTGAGGTCCGTCAGCGAGTTGAACGTGCCTGGCGCGTGCAACAGCAGCGGCAGGGCGTAACGCCCAACGGACGACTCAAGACACGGCAACTCGATGCGTTGGCATCGTTGAAAGATGATGCCCGGCGGCTGCTACGCGAGGCGGTCGAACAATTTGGCTTGAGTGCCCGCGCATGGGATCGCATTCGTCGCATCGCCCGCACGCTGGCCGATCTTGATGAAGTCGCCCAGGTTGACCAATCGCACATCGCCGAGGCCGTGCAGTATCGGTGGCTCGACCGTGCTCGCTAGCAGATCAAAGGCCCGGTGCGAATCCACGTCGCATCGTGTTCTCGCAGATGGCGCGAGGCACCGTGAATTGTGAGAGATACTCGTCGCCACCAGCCTTGGCACCAACCCCGGACATACCGAACCCGCCGAAGGGTTGACGCCCAACCAATGCACCGGTGCTTCCTCGATTGAGATAGAGGTTGCCCACGCGGTAGTCCCTGCGGGCGAGTTCCAGATGCGATGGGCGTCGACTGTAGACGGCACCGGTGAGTTTGTAGTCGGTGTTGTTGGCAATCTGGATTGCTTGCTCGAATGAGTCAGCCCGTATTACTGCGAGCACGGGGCCAAAGATCTCCTCATTGGCCAGCCGGTGGTGAGGTTCGATCTCGGTAAAGACGTGCGGCGCCACAAAGGGCAGGCCGACTTCTGCTTCGAGGCCATCGGGAACTGAAATCGTCGCGGCCAGCGTGCCTTCTTCCCGACCGATATCGATGTATTGCCGAATCTTTGTGGCTGCTTCCTCGTCGATGACCGGACCGATGTCAGTGCCCGGTCGCATCGGATTGCCGATGGTCAGAGTTTCGACCGATGGGCACAGTCGATCTACAAAGGGTTGGTAGGCCGTGCCCACCACGATGACGCGGCTGCATGCCGAACACTTCTGGCCTTGGAAGTTGAAGGCGCTGTCACGCACTCCTAGGACGGCCTCGTCGAGATCGGCGGAGGTGTCGACGATGATGGCGTTCTTACCACCCATTTCGCAGACGACTCGTTTGACGAAGGGTTGTCCATCAGGGACCTCGCCACAAGCCTGCACAATGTTGAGACCAACGGCCTTGGAACCAGTGAAGGCCACCAGAGATGTCCGAGGGTCGCGGACGAGCGCGGCGCCGACGGTTTCACCCTTGCCGGCGATGAAGTGCAACACGTCCTTGGGAACACCAGCATCGTGCAGCATGTCTACGAGCAACTTGGCGATGGCGGGAGTCTGTTCCGCTGGCTTGACCAGCACGGTGTTTCCGGTGACCAAGGCGGCCACCGTCATGCCACAGCAAATCGCCAAGGGAAAATTCCATGGGGCGATGACGACCGCGACGCCCCGAGGCTCATGAAGGTGCTGATCGAGTTCGCCGATGAATTGTCCGAGCCGTCGCGGCTGGAACATCGGGACGGCCTCGCGGGCGTAGTACTCGCAGAAGTCGATGGCTTCGCATACATCGGCATCGGCTTCACGCCAAGTCTTTCCAGCCTCCCGAATCATCACCCCGGCCAGCGTATCGCGCCGTTCACGCATGAGATTCGCGCATCGAACGAGCATGCTGGCACGTTCCATAGCCGGAGTATCACGCCATCGAGGAAAGGCCTTCGCTGCTTTGCCTATGGCGGCATCGGCTTGGGTTTCGGTGGCATCGATGGAGACGACGGGCACACTCGAGGCCTCTACATCGCGGCGGAACTGCTCACGCTGCGTCGCATCGGCGAAGTCTCGCAGAGACTCAGAGAAGAATGGACGCCCATCTGCCAACCCCTCAACGGCCGTGGACAAAGCGTGCCGCTCAGGCGCGCCCGCAATGCGTTCGATGCCGGGATCTTCTTGTGTGCACTGGTCGTGCGGTGAGGCGAGTTGTGCTTCGACCGACGCTTCGCCGGTGCTGCTTCCACGCAGCCAAGATTCATTGGATGTGTTTTCAAGCAGCCGTCGAACCAGATAGGCCATTCCAGGAATCATCTCGCCAACAGGCACGTATTCTCGCAGGCGAATACCTCGTTCGATCATCACACCTTTGAGTTGGTCGGCCATGCCGTGGAGCATTTGGAGTTCCAAGGCATTGGCGGGAAGTCCACGTTGTTCCAGCAGGGCTATAGCCGTTGCGATGGAACGCAAGTTGTGTGATCCAAGGGCAAGTTTGACTCCGCCTTCGTCGGTGGTGGATGGCATGGACTCAATGAACGCGGCGGTCATCCGCTCAAAACATGCATCGGTCTCTATCTTGCGAGACCACACCGGAATGGGCCATCCGTGCATTTCAGCCTCGATGGTTTCGGCATCCCAGTACGCGCCTTTGACCAGTCGCACGGTTACTTGCTTTCCGGTTCGCTGGGCCCAGTCGATCATCCGGCGAGCGTCGTCATCACCACTGCGGAGATAGGCCTGCATGGCTAGACCTGCGGGAAAATCGACTTCCTCACAGCATCGCTGGAAGAGATCCATCGTGAGATCCTTGAAGGCGTGGTGCTCCATGTCGAAGTTGATGAGCACATTCTTCTTGGCGGCGCATTGGAGAATCGGGCGCAATGCTTCGACGAGTCCATCGAGCGTGTCGTGGTAATCGATCGGATCGGTTCGGGCATAGAGCGAACTGATCTTGATGGACACGTTGGCACGGGGAATGGCCCCGAGATAATCTGAGTCGAGTCGTTCATTGGCAGGCCACGTCGCGGTTTCGTCAGACAGGTTGTCTACGAGATCGAGGTATCGTCTTTGGTATTTGGCGGCTTCCATATCGCTGACACATGCTTCGCCAAGTAGATCGACCGAGAAGGCCAGCCCTTGTGTCCAGAGTTTTCGCAGCATCGGTGTTGCGGTGGCGGCATCGGTGCCGGCGATGAATCGCTTGGCCATTCCTTCGATTCGACCCGACACGGTCTTGGACATGGCGCCTTTGGCCAGTCCGCCTGCTTTCAAACCCATGCCAAGGCCCGATGGCAGAGTGACGCCCGGTTGTGTCAGATAGTCGACCAGATGTTCGTGCACATCTTGCTTGGTGTGCAGCGAAGGGAAACAGTCAATGAACCGAAACAGTTGGACCTTGAAGGCTTCATCCTTCATGGCCCAGTCCATAAGTTTGTCCGACCAGAAGGCGGCCGACAGCATGCCGCCAGTATGTTGATCCGCTTGGCGGATCAGTTCGCCACCAATGCGATGGATGGCCGTTTCCGTGGCCGGACCAAACGGGCTTGAGTGCGTCACAGACGCGGCAGGAGTGGCGTCGCGGTGTTTGGATTTGCGGCGGAAGAGCGACATGAGCCGGAAAGTATAGAGCCCATGGGTCGGTGCCAAGGGCGTCAGTGGGCCTGCATGGCCTCGACAACTTCCTCATAGACCGTCTCACACTTGGCTGCGGCATCGTCCCAGGTCAGCCGGCGAACATCGATGACCCCCTCGCGGCGAAGTGTCTGCTGCAGCGGTGGGTGACGTAGGACAGCCACCATGCGGTCGGCCATCGCTTCGGTGTCCCAGAAGTCGCACTTGAGCACGTGGGACAGCACTTCGCTGGCTCCCGATGTTCGGGAGATCAGCACTGGGACGTCATGGCTCATCGCTTCAAGAGGCGCGATACCAAATGGTTCGGAGATGGATGGCATGACAAAGAGGTCGGCCATGGCAAAGACCTTGTCGATGTCGGCACCTCGGAGAAAGCCTGTAAACACGAAGTGCTGTCCGATGCCAAGCGACGCGGCCAGATCGATGCACTTTTGATACAGATCGCCCGACCCCGCCACGACAAAGCGAACGTTGTCTTTGACTTCAAGTACTCGTGCCGCGGCGCGAATGAAGAACTCTGGCCCTTTTTGCCTGGTGATCCGACCAAAATACAAGATGATTTTTTCACGGCGACCAATGGGCTTGATGCCCTGTTCGATAGGATCGATGGCCACACCGTTGTAGACGACCGTCACTTTGCGAGGATCGACACCGTACCTGCGGATGACAATGTCTCGCGTCAGTCGAGATACGGTTATCACCCGCATGGCACCGTGCATGCCACGACGTTCGATGTCATAGATCTGCTGATTGACGTGCTCGCCACTTCGATCAAACTCTGTCGAGTGCACATGCACCACCAGTGGTCGACCGCTTCGGCGGGCCACGGCCAAGCCCGCTGGGTAGGTCATCCAATCGTGGGCATGAATGATGTCGAACTGCCGCGACGAGGCAGCGCGAGTGGCAAAGGAGGCAAACCTGCGAACCTCGCTCATCATGTCGCCAGCGTAGTCGGCTCCGGCATCGTCGCTGGGATGTTCTTCTTCCACAAGTTCGTCATGCAATTCGTCTTGGACCAGGTCCTCATGACATCCTGCATGGTCAGGCCGAGTGGCATCTGGGCCCTGACTTGGTGTCCAAGTTGGGCCACTCCCCCCCGGGGCTGCCGCGGTGCGTCTCTTCTGAGGTGGAGGTGAGTTGCCCACTTCACCTACTGGAACGCCAGATTGGCTCGGGTCGTATGGGTGGGCCAGTCGTGATGGAATTCGCACGAAGTCGATGCCACTACTGAATGTGTCGGTGAGGTCGTCGGCAAGACCCTGTTGATCCGTTTTGCCATCACGTGGGGTTGGGGTGGCGACCTGTGGGGGCACTGGGACAGGCGTGGTGGCGCTGGACTGTTCACTAGGACACGCGTGCGGAGGTGTGCTCTGAGCGGTTGCTGCCACGTGCTGTGGGGAGGGCATGGGGATGTCCGGACTGAGCAAATCGACATGACTGGCTGCGCTGCGATCAATTGCAGTGGGCAGGACAAAGGCCACTTGAACACCGTGGGAATCCAGCGCGTGAGTCAGTCCGTGGCATGCAGTGCCCAGCCCACCGGTGATGAAGGGGGGGAACTCCCACCCGAGCATGAGCACACGCATCGATCCAACTCCTTGGCGGACAGGTTCCGCGGGCGGCATGGTAGCCTGCAGTTCCCATGGCACACGGCCCAACAGTTCAGCCTGACGTGTGGACGACACGCTCGTTATTGAGCTGGATCGAGACGCATCTTGCAGCCAAGGGCATCGATGAGCCGCTGGTGACGGCCCGCTGGCTGGTCGCCCATGTGCTGGGCACCGATCCAATTCATTTGTACACCGATCTGGAACGCCCAGCCTCGGCTGATGAGCGTGAGGCCTTGCGGGCATTGGTCTTGCGGGCTGCTGCGAGCGAACCGGTGCAGTACATGATTGGCGAGGCGGGGTTTCTCGGGCGGCTCTATGGCGTGACCCCCGACGTACTCATTCCTCGAACGGCCACCGAATCGCTCGTGCAAATATTCGATACGTGGTATCGCGGCATCGACCCATCCGATCGCGACACCTCACTGTGGGTGGCCGACATCGGAACGGGAAGTGGGTGCGTGGCCATCAGCGTGGCCTTGCAGCATGCCACTGTGCAGGTCGTCGCGACGGATTGTTCATCGCAGGCTTTGAAAGTGGCCGCGGGCAATATCGAACGCCACGGCGTTACCGATCGCGTGTCATGTGTGCTAGGCGATTGCTGTCAACCCCTTGGTGAGTTCGGGAGAGTCGGCCGCTACCACGCCATAGTGTCTAACCCTCCCTATATCGACGATGCACACTGGGGTGAACTGGCTGACAACGTCCGCCGGTTTGAGCCCGAGGGGGCGCTCCGAGGTGGCGGCGATGGGTTGACCGTTGTGCGCCGCATCATTGAATCGGCCCCAGGACACCTGCTTCCCGGTGGGCTGCTGGCAATTGAAGTGGATGATCATCATGCCGCGGCGGGGTGCAAACTCTTGACACAAGCAGGGCTGCATGATGCTCGCGTCATTCGCGATGAGCACGGGGATGATCGTTTTGTTGTTGCGTGTCAGGGCGACTGAGCGGAGTCACGCAGCAGGGCGTTGCGAATGGCTTGGACGAAGTGCTCGGTGCGGAAGGGCTTGAGCAGAATGCCCTGTACACCATCGGCGCTGGCGCGAATGATGGTGTGGTTTGGGTCGTAGCCGAACCCGGTCATCAACACGACGGGCACGTTGGGGAGAATTTCTCGTACCTTGGTGAAGACTTCATATCCGCTGGCATCAGGGAGTTTGATGTCCGAGAGCACCAGATCGAACGCATGCCCCGAGCCGGCCTCTTCGATGGCGATAAACGCCTCGGTGCCAGAGGCGGCGGTCTGCACGACGCAGCCCAGTTGCTCGAGCACTTGCGTCGTCTCGCCTCGGATCCGTTCTTCGTCGTCCACAACCAGCACGAGGCAACCCTCGAGGTTTGGATCGACCTGAAGAGAGTGCAGCTCATGTTCGGCGTCGATGATCGACCGTGGCCCACTGGCACAGGCATCAACTCGGTTTCGAATCTCGCCGCCGATCTTGGCCAAGCGTTCAGCTTCATCGGTCAGTTTTTGATCTCGCAGTTCAGCGGCGAGTTGGTGGAGACTGTCCAAAGGCGATTCGAGTTCTGACTCGATGTTTCGGACGGATTGCTCGCGGGTGGTGGTGCGTTCTACGACCAGCAGATCAAGCATATGCAACACGCTTGCGATGTACTCGCCGTAGCGTTCGGCGGCGATGCAGTCATCCGTGTCAAAGACGCCCACGGTGTCGGACTCGATGTTGAACACACCAATGACCTTGCCGTGGAGCATCAGCGGAACGGTCAGACTGCTTCGCGCGTCATCGAGACCTTCGCGGTAGAGGGGGTCCTTTTGCACATCACCGCAGACATAACTCTTTCCGGTAGCTGCAACCCACCCAGAAATACCATTGCCGGTTTCAGATGCATGAATGAATTCACCGATTCGAAGCGGGGATAGATTCTGTGAGATGACCAGTTCAAGCCGATCGGTGCCAGGGCTTCGAAGACGGATTTCAAAGTGATCAAACTTCAATTCTCGGCGGACACTCTCGATGATCCGCTGTTCGAGCAAGCGAAGGCGATCTGCCACGGTCATGTGGCGAATTTCATCTCGGTTGAAGTGGAGCAACATGAGCCCCGCGGCCTCGACGGCTTCGATGCGGAGTTGTTTGGTGCGGTTGCCGGTTGTTTCGAGCAGGATGCAGCACGCCAGTTCGTTGGCATCTCGCTTGAGAATGACTTCCCAGTACCGCCCGGCGGCTTCGAGATGGGTTCGGTCGGCCTGTGCATCGACTGTGGCGCACCATTGTCGGCATCGATCCTGCACGACCATTGGGAGCTTGCTGAACCGGTCATCGGCCCAGAGAATGCTCGAGTCTGCAGAGATGACCACGATGGCATCACCCACGTTTTGAAGGGCTGAGACGATTGTGGAGCGGTCACCGGTGCTGTGTTCGCCCGAGTCAGATGTCTGAAAAACCTGGTCCATGGCGGACCCTCGACTGCTTGTCCGGAGAGAAGCCTACTCCATCCTTGGACCTTGGCAAGCGGTTCGCCTTGACAGCGGGGGCTTCTGTGGGAACCATCGCAGGCTTTGACCGACCAATTGGAGCTACTTCGTGATTCGAGCTGACCATCTAACCAAGCGATTCGGCAATCTCGTCGCGGTCGATGATGTGTCGTTGCAGATCCCACGCGGCCATATCGCCGGTTTTCTCGGTCCCAACGGTGCGGGCAAGACCACCTGCATGCGAATGCTCTGCGGCGTGTTGCCTCCAACGAGTGGCCATGCGATGATCGATGGACACGTCATGAATTCTTCCAATCGAGCCGGCCGACGGCTGCTTGGTTGGCTTCCTGAGGGAGCACCTGCCCGCGAGGAACTTCGAGTCATCGAATACTTGCAGTATCGGGCGGGTTTGGTTGGGGGGGTGACCGGGCGTCGAGTCGATGCGGTGCTCGACCAATGTGGCATTGGAGATGTGCGTCGCCGCGTGATTGGACAACTGTCACGAGGCTATCGACAGCGGGTCGCTCTTGCTGCGGCCATTGTGCATGATCCGCCGGCCTTGGTACTCGATGAACCAGGCACTGGTCTGGATCCGGTGCAGCAGCAGGCATTTCGCGCCCTGCTGCGGGACCTTGCCGGAGACCGCGCGATTCTGCTTTCTACTCACCAACTGGCTGAGGCATCGGCGGTGTGTGATGACCTACTGATCATTGCTGGTGGACGGCTTCGCGCCAGTCGCGCCGTTGATACGTTGCGCGGTGGGCACTGCACGGTGGAGGTTGAAGCGCGGGGCATCGATCTTGCAACGTGTATGTCGGGCATACCAGTCATTGACACGGTCACGCTTACGAACAGCGAGCCACCCTGGCAGCGTGTGATCTGTGCAGTATCAGATGTTGCGACAGCTAAGACCGCCATTTCAGAAGCCATTGCGGCGGCCGGTGGGGTAGTCCGAACGCTGAGTCAAGTGCAGAATTCACTTGAAACATGGGTGCACTCTGTTCTGGAGGGTCATCACGCATGAGACGCGTCTTGGTCATCGCATGGTCTGAATGGCGTGCCTTCTATCTCGCGCCGGCCGGTTGGATTGTGCCAGCCATCTTTTTGGCGGGGTCAGGTCTGGTCTTTATGCAGTCTGTCTTCCACAGTGGGCGCCCCGCGGAACTTGCTGCGGTGCTGGGTTTTGATGCGCTCTTCCTGATGGTATGCGCACCGGCGGTCACGATGGCTTCGATTTGTCAGGAACGCCGACGCGGCACGTTGGAACTCTTGCAGGCATCGCCGGCGGGTCCCACTTGCATCGTGCTTGGCAAGTGGCTCGGGTGCATGGCGGTGCTGGCAGTGCTGTTGGTGCCCACGCTGGTGCAAGTGGCATTACTTGAGGCGTATGGCCGCCCGGACCTTGGAGCGATTGCCACGGGCTATCTGGGCCTACTGCTGCTGTGTAGTGGATTGGTTGCAACGGGGCTGGCGGTGTCGGCGGTCGTCGCAAGCCAAGCGGTGGCTTTTCTCGTGACCTGTTTGGCATGGATTGCAGTGGCGGTATTGGCCGAGGTAGCACTTCCAACGGTTCTGGGGCCGAGTTGGCATGCTCTGCTGGTGGAAGTCGATCCGCTGCAACGCTTGCAAGACTTCACACTGGGCTTGCTGGACTCCGCCAATGTTGTGTACTTCCTCTCGATCATCGTGGCTTTTCTAGTAGCAGCCTCGCTCCTGTTGCAAACCGACGGACGCCTCAGGACGGCTGCAACTGGGTGGATTGCGCTGGTTGTTGGATTGCTAGCGCTCAACGTGCTGCTGTTATCACCAGAACTGCGAGTGCGATTGGACGCCACCAAATCGCGGGCCTATTCATTGAGCCCACGCACACAGGCCTTGCTTTCCGACCTCCCAGGGGAATGGCGGCTCACCGTGGCGGTCGCAGATGATCGAACCGAGTTAGCCATGCGTCGACAGATCGACGAAGTGCTTGGCCGATTTGAAGCGGCAGCGCCTTCCCTTCAAGCCAGCCGCATCGATCCGACGCAACCAGACCAATTGATGGCGTGGGAGGCATTGCTGCTGGATCTAGATCGAGGAAGCGAGGATGACATCACTGCATGGGTGCATGCGATCGACCAAGGGCGAACGGCCTTTGTCTCGCTGATCGAGTTGGCCACTGCCGCCGCGGGCCCTTGGCGTGCAGTCGAGCAGGAGGGAGATCACCCCTTGCGCACCATTGCCGCAGCCATGGCGGTGCTTGCTTCGCAAGGCGACCAAGTGCTTGCAGCCATCGACGACTCCATGGCCACGGGACCGCACCAGCCCTTGCCCGACCTCGATGCGGCTCGAACAATCGCGCATCAGGCGTTGGCGTCGTGGTCGGTGGAATTGGATGCCGCCAGTCGTCTCGTATCGCCCTTTGACGACGTGTTGCCCCTGCGTATCAGCAGTGAGGCCTGCGAGTCACTGGCCGGCCGTCTTGCTGTCGATGCTGATCGTCTCAGTCGGCTCGAACCGTTGCCCCGCGCTTCGTTTGGGCGGCGATTGGCCCAAGGCGAGGTGGCGGTTGTGTCTGGTCCCATGGGAACGCACGTCATCCCTGCTTCGCAAATCGTTCCTCGGAGTTTCGCAGCCTCTGAGGATGGTCGAATCACATTTGATCAGCGATTCCGCGGTGAGCAAATCATCAGCGCGGCGATTCGAAGTCTGTTGGACCAACAGCAACCCCGCGTGGTCTTTGTGCATGATGGCGATACCTCTGTGCTTGGTGGTGGCAACAAGCAGTTCGATGTCGCCGGGGCCGCAGCGATGTTGCAGGCTTCTCGGGTGGTCGTTGACCAGTGGACTCCACACCGCCAGCAGGTTCCTCCCTCGTGGGATGGTGGCCCCACGGCGTGGGTCGTGCTGCCCCCGATGCACCGCAGCGGTGCGGAGTCGGCAGCGTCCGAGGCGGCGGTGCGTCGCGCGACCGAACGATTGATCGCCCAGGGCGAAGGTGTGCTCATCAGCCTGTTCCCGAGCCCGGCGCCGAGCATGGGGCAGCTCGATCCGTGGGCGACGCTTCTTGCCAAACTTGGCATCGAAGCTCAAACAGGAGTCGTCCTTCTGCGGGATGTTCCCGGAGGCAAGGCGCCAGAGGCGGCGGTCGAACTCACCGATTTTCCCGCGCCCCACCCACTTGCATCGGCCATGCATGGGCAGTCCTTATTGCTCCCGCTTCCAGTACCAGTGCAAGCCGCAGCAGGCTCAGCGGCGGTAGATCTGGCCAGCGTGGCGCCATCGGTCGATCGGTGGATCGAAGATCAATGGCGACCACTGGTCAGTGTCGATCCGCGACTGCGACGACGGCCGCCGACCTTCGACCCGAACACGGTTCCGCAGAACCCAGTCAACCTCGTGACTGCAGTTGAAACCCCAGCAGGTGGTCGCGTACTCGTGGTGGGCAGTGGGGGCTGGCTGCGGACTTCGGTAGCCGATGCGACCTTGTCCGCCGGAGGCGATCGCGTGTCACTGGCGCATCCGGGGAATCACGAACTCATGATGGCCGCGACGAGTTGGCTTTCGGGTCTTGATGATCGCATTGCACGAGGTGCGCTTAGCCAAGAAGTGGGGCGGCTCAGTGGAATTTCGGCCAGTGCCCGACAACGGTGGGGCTGGATTCTGCTTGGCGGCATTCCCGCTTTTGCTGTGCTTGTGGGAGTTGGAGTCTGGCTGAGGAGGCGCAGCTGATGCGGTGGACAACACTTGTTGGTTTGTGGTGTATGGCTGCCACGCTGGTGGTAGCGGCGGTGCTGTGGGGGCCATCACTGGGCATTCAACAGAAGCACACGGAGACACGCCGTCTCATCGAGTTGGAGGGGTTCGATCTAGACACGATTGATGACATGCGGTTGGCACGCGGCGATGACCGATGGCGGTTTCGACGTGAGGCTGACGGGTGGTGGCAGGTTGAGCCGTTTCGCCATCGTATGCATGCCGATTTGCTACTGGCCCTTCCCGCTGCGGCGATGGGCACGACGGTCGTTGATGCTGGGCAACCCGAACAGGAAATAGATCGAACCGCGCTCGGGCTCGACCCGCCCATGGCGTCGTTGATGCTGAGCGGTGAGGCTGGTGAGGTTGGCATTGTGCTGGGCCGCCGGGGCATGGCAGGTCGAGCATGGGCCGCGCGGGACGGAGTGGATGGCTTGCTTGTGGTCGATCCATCGCTGCACGATGTCATCCTTGGTGAACATCCTTCCACGTGGCGCGATCTTCGTTTCTTCCCAGAGCTGTCCGTGGACGCGAACCGTTTGGAGCGAACCGTTCGCGAGGAAACAATGGTGCTCCAACGGCAGGGCCGCCACTGGCGAATTACCTCGCCCATCGAAACACGTGCCGACGATGCCGCTACCGCCCAGCACATTGTCGAACTGGCAGGCGTTGTTGGTGAGGCGGTCCTTCTGGACCATCCCGAGGATGCGTCGGCCTTTGGGTTGGATCCTCCCGTCGCGAGGGTGACCGTCTCTGGACCTGACTTGGATCGGACGGTACTGGTGGGCGACGCGATTGCCGGCTCGGGACAAGCTCGCTATGCCATGGTGGAGGGTGTGCCGTCGGTTGTCCGAATGAAACCACCGGATGTCAGGCGTTTGCTTGGCGATCCAATGTCATTGGTAGATAAGTCTGGAACAGATGTAGCGGCCATGGATGTGCACCGCATTGATGTCCAGGTCGGTGCGGACCGTGTATTGCTGGAACGATCACTTGACCACTGGGTGGCGCCAGCACATGGGGGATCAGTTGCGGCCGCTGGCGTCGTCGAAGGCCTGATGAATGTGTTGACCACGCCTGTTGCGACCGAATTGATGTTCGTTGATCGGTATCCATCTGACTTAGAAGTAGCTGTCATGACGCTACGGGGTCGGCAGGGGGCGCCCCTTGACTCGGTTCGCATTCTTCGCGAGCCGCTTCCACCTGATGGCCGCGGTCGCTGGGCGATGGAAAATGGCGATCGCGTGCTTCGGATCCTGCCTGAGGGAACTCACCTACCGTTGTCGGCGGAAGCGTTCGGACTTCCAATCGCCTCAATCCAGTAGCGAAGCAGGACATCATCACCTCGGCGATGGGTGGCATGCAGTTCGATGTGTCGCGCTTGAATCATTCGTAGCGGCGACAGACCATCCAAGGGCGGAAGCGCCTGCCCGTCACCGAGCAGCATCGGAGCAATGAACACGGCCAGTTCCCGCACGAGGTCTTCTTTGAGCAGGCTATACATGAGCCCCGGGCCCGACTCGACCAGAACATGAGAGAGGTCATGCTGTTTGGCAAGATCGCCAAGAACGTCCCGAAGCACCAATCTCCCCGACTGGCCAGGGTATGAGACGACTTCCACGCCCGCGGCTTCCAGTTCGGCATGGCGGCTGTCGCCGCTGGCATCTAGGCACACGAGAGTCAGCGGGGCTTGGCCAATGGTGGCAATCAAATTGCTGTCGAGAGGCAGTCGCAGGCTTGGATCAATCACGATGCGGCGTGCGACGGTTCGTAGTCGCACGTTTCGGGCGGTGAGTTGCGGGTCATCCGCCATGGCGGTGCCGATGCCCGTGAGAATGGCATCGACTCGACCACGGTGCCGATGTACCACTGCGCGGCTCGCTGGGGACGAGATCCACTGACTGTCGCCGGTGCGAGTTGCGATGGCACCATCAACGGTTTGAGCCCACTTGGCGATGAGCCACGGCAGCCCCGTCTCCAACCGATATCGGAAGGGGGCTGAGACATCGGCTGACGGCTGGTGGTCAATCACTTCTACCTCGACTCCCGCGGCTCGAAGGGCCCCGATGCCGTCTCCGGACTCGGCGTTTGGATCGTTGGTACCAATGACAACACGACTGATCCCAGCGGCCACAATGGCCTGTGTGCATGGCGGTGTGCGTCCGGTGTGGTTGCACGGCTCAAGTGTGACGTACATCGTTCCACCTGCTGCGCAATTGCCAGCATCGTGGATTGCTTCGACTTCAGCATGGTCGTCGCCGCAGCGTCGATGCAGGCCAGACCCTGCCATGGCACCATCGGCATCGAGCACGATGCATCCGACAAGGGGATTGGGCGCGACACGGCCAAAGCCCCGCACCGCCATGGCCGCCGCTCGATCAAGCCACTGGCGATCAAGATCCGGCACGCATGACGCTGGGGTTAGTGAACTCACGAGTGTTGCAGAACCTCATCGCTGAGATTGCTGGGCATGACACGGTACTCGGCCGGTTCCATTGAAGAACTGGCACGACCTTGGGTCATGCCACGCAGTACGGTTGTGTAGCCGAACATCTCTGAGAGGGGCACCTCACACGTAATGATGCGAGCATTGCCTCGAAGTTCAGAGTCGACTACATGGCCGCGGCGGCTCGAGATGTCGCCGGTCACCGAACCGAAGAAATCTTCGGGGGTAGTGATGGTGACGGACATGATCGGCTCGAGCAGGGCAAGGCCTGCCTGTGTACACGCTTGGCGGTAGGCCAGACTGCCAGCTTGTTCGAAGGCAACTTGACTGGAGTCGACGTCGTGGTAGGAACCGTCGACCAGTTCGACGAGCACGTTGACCATCGGGTATCCACCAAGAATGCCCGACAAGGCGGCGCTGCGGGCGCCAGCTTCGACCGATGGGATGTACTCGCGGGGGATGGATCCTTGCGAGATCGAGTCCTTGAAGGCGATGCCGTTCTTGTACTTGAGATCCATTTCGGTTGCTTCGGCTTCGGTGCAGGGGCGTACGTTGACGGTGGCGTCGCCGTACTGACCGCGGCCGCCTGTCTGCTTGACGAACTTCCCGCGGACGTTCTCGGCGGGGCCCACGATGGTTTCTCGGTAGGACACGCGAGGCGTGCCGACATTAACTCCGATGTTCATATCACGAACAAGCTTGTTCTTGACGATCTCAAGATGCAATTCGCCCATGCCCGAAATGATCGTCTCGCCGGTCTCCTCGTTGTAGCGAGCCTGGAAAGAGGGATCTTCGCGGGTAATGGTGCCAAGCGCCTCGGACAGTTTTTTCTTGTCTTCGGTGGTTTGGGGCTCGATGGACATCGAGATGACCGGATCGGGAAATTCCATTCGCTCAAGCACGATGGGCTCGTTGGTATCGCACAGCGTGTCACCGGTCATGCTGTTTTTCAGTCCGATCAAGGCGACGATCATGCCGGCTTCGGCTTGGTCGAGCGCTTCTCGATCCTTGGCATGCATCTCGTAGATTCGCGAGACGTTTTCCTTTTTGCCGTTGCCTGGATTAAGTACCCGGGTGCCCTTGGGAAGGACGCCAGAGTAAATACGGGCATAGGTGAGATCGCCATGGGTATCGGCTACGACCTTGAACACCAAGGCCGAGAAGGGGGCGTCTGTGCTGCTTGGACGGCTCAATTTTGTATCTGAATCGCGAGGGTCGGTGCCCTCGACCGGGGGGACTTCGGTGGGGTTGGGCAGGTAGTCGATGACGGCATTGAGGAGTCGCTGAATGCCGATATTTCGAAGGGCCGCACCACAGAGGGTCGGGACACAGGTGTGCTCAATGGTCCCCTTGCGAATGGCGGCCTGAATTTCGGCGGGCGTAATGGAGTGCTCATCTTCGATGTACTTCTCGGTGAGCGTGTCATCGAGTTCGGCGGCCTTCTCAACCAGATCATGTCGCCACAGTTCGGCCATCTCTTTCATATCGCTAGGGATTTCACGCTGCTCCACCACGGCACCGAGTTCGCCGCTGTCAAAGTAGTAGGCCTTCATCTCGATGAGATCGACAAGTCCTTCAAAGGTGTCGCCATCACCAATGGGAATCTGTAAGGCGATCGGGTTGGCGCCGAGTCGTTCACGGATGGTGTTGAACGAGAACTCAAAGTTGGCACCGATTTTGTCCATCTTGTTGATGAAGCACATTCGTGGGACGTTGTATCGTTCGGCTTGTCGCCAGACGGTTTCGCTCTGGGCTTCTACGCCTTCCTTGGCATCAAATACTGCCACGGCGCCGTCGAGTACACGCATCGACCGCTCGACTTCGATGGTGAAGTCAACGTGCCCCGGAGTATCAATGAGGTTGACCGTGTAAGTCTTGCCGTGGTGATCCCAGGGGCATGTCGTCGCGGCCGACTGAATGGTGATGCCACGCTGCTGTTCTTCCTCGAGGAAGTCCATGGTGGCCGTACCTTCATGCACTTCACCAAGTTTGTAGTTCTTGCCGGTGTAGTACAGGACGCGTTCGGTGACGGTGGTCTTGCCGGCGTCGATGTGGGCGCAAATGCCGATGTTTCGTACGAGGGTGAGATCAGTAGCCATTGGTTTCGCTCACTGGGTGGCCCGCGATGAAAGCGGGACGGCTGCGAGGGGCATGCCCTCTGGAAAGTGTGATCGATCCGATGCATTGGCATCGGTAACGTCATCAAATTGTTCAGGGTGCTGCCTGAAGGCAGCGGGGGTGCTGATGCCCGACATCACGCCGGACAGGTGTCTCAGCGCGGCCGGGCGTCGTCGTCCTCTTCATTTGGCATGGTGGGATCCTCCCAACGCGTTCCGGACCTGATTGACCGCCCAGTCACCGATGACCGGGCGAAGCGAGCATGGTATCTACAAACAAGGTCCGATCCAAGTGGAGAATGTGCAAATTCAGCAGGATCGGACCAGTTGTCCTAGCGGGATTCCGGTGGTCTTGATGACTGGCTCGATGTCCTTGAGAAATCGCCGCCCATCTTGGACATAACCCGCCGTTGGCGAGAGATCAGGCAGGTGGGCCGTGAAAAAGCGATTCAGCCGGAGCATGAGCAGTTCTCTCACGTATTTGGCCGTCATGGAGGCCAAGGCCACGGGCAGGTGCCGCTCATCGGCACGGGCATCAAAGCGAATTTCCAGCGGCCCGCGACCATCCATGTGCAGAACATACCTGCTGTGTTCTGGAGTCTCATCCATTACGCGTCGTGTGGCGGTGGGCCAAGTCGTCCCAAGGTCATCGAGGTAGCGTGTGCGACCACCCTGACGGTCGATGGCCAGACGCAGTGGCCTGCCCGCGGCCCGCTTCCAGCAGGTCTCAATGAGCGTGACGATTTGTTCCCAGTTGACGATGGCCTTGGACCCGGTGGTTTCCACCTGGCGGTTGAATTCACCAGCGTCGATTGCTGCAGCGCCGACCCAGGCGCATCGGACCTTTGAACGCTCCATGACACGGCTGAGTCGGCCGCGATCGATGCGGAGTTGGGGCGTCGTGCGTCCCACCGGAAGTTGGGTAGTGGAGTCGTACCACTTGGTGGATGGGGTCGCGACGCCGAGGTGGTCGAGCAGGGCCACATCGTCGAGGGTTTGAAGCCACTGACTGTCGTTTTTTGCTGCGGCCGTGAAGGCCAGCACGCCTCGCTCAAGACTGGTCAGTGGATGCGAGGCCGATTTCCCACCTTTGAGTTTCTTCGAATCGTTGATCGCGATGCGATCCTTTGAATCGCGTCTCCCCCGCACGACGGCGCTATCAAGAAGGTTCCATAAGCAGGGCAAGTCGTCAAGGCCGTCATCGGGTACTTCAAAGACCGATACACCAGCGCACAGTGGGCCAAACATCGGCCCGTACCCAGCTTCGTCAATGCCGCCGTACAACATGGCTGCGATGGTAGCGGGGGGAGGGAGACTTACCTCGCCACAGCTTGCCCATCTCGGCGGCCATCGCTGGCCCCGCACCAGCAGCCGTCCAGACGCATGACGGCCTGAGCGCCGCCGAAGGACACATCTCGCTGTGGAGCGATGGTGACGTCATGCCCACAATCTCGCAGGAATTGCACGGTGTGCGTGGGCATGTCAGGTTCGACACTCACCTGGCGACCACCATCGACACGCCATCGGGGGGCATCGATGGCGGCCTGTGGGTCCCAGTGGTGCGCGACGACGCGGCACAACACTTGCAGGTGTCCCTGGGGCTGCATCGGTCCGCCCATCACGCCAAAGGCCATGTGTGGCGAACCGTCACGGGTGGTGAAGCCAGGAATGATCGTGTGGTACGCACGCTTGCCCCCGGCGATGTCATTGGGATGTCCGGGTTGGTCGATGAAGCCAGCCCCCCGATTTTGCATGGCGATGCCCGTTCCTGGAATGACTACGCCGCTCCCAAAGCCCTCGTAGTTGGATTGGATGAAGGACACGGCGCGTCCATCGGCATCGCCACAGCACAGGTATACCGTACTACTCCACTTTGGTACGTCGCCACTGCGATCAGTTGCGGCGACCGGGTCGACTGTTGCGGCCAAGGCGTCGAGTCGATCTGTTGCGATGCACTGCTGCAGCGATGCATCGACATGATCTGGATCTGCAACATGGGTTGCCGCATCGGCGAACCCGATTTTCATGGCCTCGATCTGGAGATGCAGCAGCGTGGGGTCATCGGCATCGTAATTCGCCGGATGGAGCCGATCCAGTACACCTGCGGCGACCAGTGCCGCTAATCCCTGTCCGTTGGGCGGCAACTCGTGTAGCAGCACATCTCCAAAGGGCACCGACCAGGGCGCTACGTCGATGGCCTCGTGCGCAGCGAGGTCTTCGAGCCCAAGTGCGGCGTGATGAACCCGAGCGTCGGCTTCCATGGCTTCCGCTAATTCGCCTTGATAGAAGGCTTTTCCTTCGGACTCAGCGATCAGGTGGAGCGTTCGGGCATGATCGGGAAGTGTCCAGCACTGACCAATCTCAGGGGTGCGACCATTGTGTGTGAACGTGTCTTGCCAAGCCTCAAAGTCGCGGTAGCGTGTGGCGGCACGTTTCCATCCGTGAGCGCATTGAGGCGATACCGGAAAGCCGCTGCGGGCCAATTCGATCGCTGGGGCCAGAAGCGAGGCAAATGGAAGGGTGCCCTGTGTATTCCACAAGGCGACCCATGCGGACACACAGCCAGGGACTGTGACGGCATTCCACCCAAGTCTGGGAATGCCCTCATTTCGCAGTCGCGCTACATCCAGTCGGGCCGGTGATCGTCCCGATGCATTGAGCCCGTGGAGTTGGTGCCCATCCCAACTGATGGCAAAGGCATCGCTGCCCAAACCGTTGGCGGTTGGTTCGACCACCGTTAGCGCTGCGGCAGTCGCGATGGCGGCGTCGGCGGCAGTGCCGCCAAGATTGAGAATGTCCAGGCCGACCTGCGCGGCCAGAGGCTGCCCGGTTGCCACGACGCTTGGGCCCATGACTGGCATGCGAGCACCGGGTCGGGCCGATTCAGGAAGGCTGTGGGTCCAGTCAATCATTGTCGTCGCTCCACTGTGTCGATCCATCCACCGCAGATCACCACGTCACCCTCGTAGCAGACGACGGCCTGCCCAGGCGCGGCGGCTTCTTGGGGCGTACTGAATTCCACTTCGATGTGGTCACCGACGCCACGAACCCGAGCGGGCAATGGGTCGCCGTGTGCACGGATTTGGGCTCGGCAGGGGAGCCAATCATCGTCGGCATGGATGTGCCAACTGACCTGCGAGGCCGTGCACGAGGCGGCGGCGAGATGTTCCTTGGTCCCAACGGTGACCGTGTTGTGTGCGGGGTCCTTGTCGATGACGTACAACGGATGCCCCACTGCGATGCCAAGGCGGCGGCGCTGGCCGATCGTGAAGTGTTGGTGTCCTTGGTGAGACGAAAGTTCATTGCCATTGACATCAATCATCCGACCCGATTGAAAGTGGGATGCATTGCGTCGTTCGAGCAAACCAGCGTAGTCGTCGTCGTGGACGAAGCAGATTTCCTGTGAGTCTGGTTTTGCGTGCACGCCTAGACCAAGTGCTTTGGCTCGGCTTCGGACCTCGCGCTTGGTTAGTTCGCCGATGGGAAGCATCATCTGGTCAAGCCGTCGTTCTCGGGTGCCTGGAATACCAGCGGCACCAAAGAGTACATAGGACTGATCTTTGGCCATGTCGACCCCTCTTTGGAGCCTGGTGTTGTCACCGTCGCGGTTGATCCGTGCGTAGTGACCACTGGCGACCCACGATGCATCGATGCTCTGGGCGTACGCATGCAGTCTTCCGAATTTCAACCAGTCATTGCAACGCACGCATGGGTTTGGGGTGCGACCGGCGTGATACTCGTCTTCGAAGTAGGTGATGATCTGCTCGAAGGCATCACTGAAATTGAGTGCATAAAAGGGAATGCCCAGCGACTCGGCCACGCGGCGAGCGTCGTGAGCGTCATTGATTGAGCAGCATCCCTTGTGGCCAAGTGTGGCGCCACCGACCTCTTGGCCGGGAGATCCCAGCCGCATGAAGCATCCGACGACGTCGAATCCTTGTTCTTGAAGCATGGCCGCGGCGACGCTGGAATCGACGCCGCCGGACATGGCCACTAGCACACGATCTCCCGTTGCAGGCTGCATGGCGGCGATCATAGGTGCCTCACGCAGGTCTGGTAGAATGCCCCTTAGGAGACACCAACGATGATGACGACCGCTACATCGACAATCACTGAACTGCTCGGGGCTGAGGCTGATGATCTGCTTGGCCACCAATGTGTTCTGCCCGCGGACATGTTGCACCTTCCCGGAGGTGACTTTGTGGATCGTATTTTCACCGATACAGATCGGTCGCCTCAGGTGCTGCGATCATTGCAGGCCTTGTATGGCCACGGGCGACTTGGTGGTACCGGCTACCTGTCCATACTTCCGGTGGACCAAGGCATCGAACATTCAGCATCGGCCTCCTTCACGCCAAATCCGATGTACTTCGATCCAGAGAACATCGTCAAACTCGCCATCGAAGGTGGCTGCAATGCCGTGGCGAGCACGTACGGGGTACTTGGCGCCGTCGCCCGAAAGTACGCCCACCAGATTCCCTTCATCGTCAAGATCAATCACAACGAGTTGCTTACAAGCCCCAATCAGTTCGACCAAGTCAGCTTTGGCAACATCGACGAAGCTTGGAATATGGGCGCCGTGGCAGTTGGCGCCACGATCTACTTCGGCAGCGAGGAGTCGCGTCGCCAGATCGTTGAAGTGGCCGAGGCTTTTGCCTACGCCCACGAGCGAGGTATGGCTACCGTGCTCTGGTGTTATCTCCGCAACAACGACTTCAAGGTCGACGGAACGGATTACCACGCTTCGGCCGATCTAACCGGTCAGGCCAACCACATTGGCGTGACGATTCAAGCTGACATCATCAAGCAAAAACAGCCCATCAATAATTATGGCTATGTCGCGATGAACAAGCATGGTTCCTATGGCAAGTACGACAAGTCCATGTACGAGACACTCTGTACCGATCATCCGATCGATCTGTGCCGTTGGCAGGTCGCCAACTGTTACATGGGTCGCAGCGGGTTGATTAACTCAGGTGGTGCCAGTGGCGAGAATGACTTTGCACAAGCCGTTCGTACGGCGGTCATCAACAAGCGAGCCGGCGGCAGCGGGTTGATCTCAGGGCGCAAGGCCTTTCAGCGTCCGATGGGAGAGGGCGTGCAGTTGCTCAATGCGATTCAGGACGTGTTCCTGGATGACACCATCACGATTGCCTGATCAGCCGCTTGGTGCGGCGATGCGGGCGCGGCGAGCTTCGCTGGCGGTTGACCGTTGTTGCTGGGCACGCTGACGGATGGCGCGGCTCTGTTCGGCCTCGCTGTACTCCTCGCCAAATCGAACCAATCGCAGACTGTTGGCGATAACGACCACATAGCCCAATGCGTAATAGAACGGTGCCATCCAGAGTGTGAGGATGGTGCCCGTAGCCGCAAGCGCCAGGCCGATGATGGCCAGCATCAGCGACATGCCGATGTTCTGGCTGATGACATTTCGGGTGCGGCGAGCCAACGAGAGCAGGAAGGGAATATGTCGCAGATCGTCATTCATGAGCGCCACGCCAGCGGAGTTGGTGGCGATGTCCGAACCACTGAGTCCCATCGCAACGCCGACGTCGGCCGTTGCAAGTATTGGTCCATCGTTGATGCCGTCGCCTACCACCATCGTGCGGTGGCCGCGGGCCATGAGGTGTTTGAGTTCGTCGTGTTTCTCTTCGGGCAGACACTCCGCCTCAAGGCTGTCAACGCCAATGGTCTCCGCCACGCGAGTGGCGACTGCCAAGCGGTCGCCGGTGAATATCGCAATACGGCGGCAGCCGAGTTCTCGTAGTTCGGCGATGGCTTCCTCGGCATTGCTTCGAAGCGCATCTTCCAGACCCACGGCACCGAGGTACTGTCCACCTCGCATGACGTGGACGCTGGACATGCCGTCGATCTTGGTTTCCACGAGTTGAACTTGCTCGGCGATTTCAGGATCGAGTTCAAGAAGCCATGCAGCGCGTCCGGCGCGAAGTTCGCCTGAGTCTGCTTGGCCTATTACGCCGCGCCCATGCAATTCCTCGTAGCGAGCAATTTCAGCGGGTACGAGTCGAGCTCGCTCGGCGGTGTCGAGAATGGCACGCGCTAAGGGGTGGTTGGAGTGTTGTTCGGCGTCGGCGGCGGCTTGAAGCAGGTCCACGCCTTCGACGCCATCGGCCGGGGCAAGTCTTGAGACGGCGAAGTTGCCAGTGGTGAGCGTGCCAGTCTTGTCCATGATGACCGTGTCAATGTCTCCAGCCGCTTCGAGGGTTCGCGTTTGTTTGATCATGATGCCCAGTCGGGCCGCTGCTGCAAATGCTGCCACCATGGCCGTTGGATGCGAGATGAGCAGGCCACCTGGGCAAGTGACCACGAGCACGGTGATGGCCCGAATCGATGCCTGAGCGCGGACGATTTCGTCTCCGCTTCGGGTGGCGAAGAACCACACCAAAGCCGCCACCATGATGACGACCCAGAAGTAGTAGCCCGCCAGTTGTTCAATGACTTCTTGCCGCCGGGTCTTGCTCGACTCGGCTTCCCGGATCAACTCTTCAACCTTGCCGATGGTCGTCTCGCCGGCAATGGCGGTGACTTCGATGTCAATTTGGCCTGTCAGGTTGGTGGTACCCGCGTATACGAGTGTCCCAGACGATGCTTCCACCGGGACTGCTTCGCCTGTCAGGGATGCTTGGTTGATGTCCGACTCACCGGTAATGATGCGACCATCGACCGGGAGGTTCTCACCCGGGCGCACTCGAACGGTGTCGCCCAGTTGTAACTGGGCCAGGCCAACCATTGATTCGGTCCCGTCGTTGGTGAGTTGCCTGGCCGTATCGGGTGTCAGATGCACGAGGTCGCGAATGGCGCGCTGCGCACCCCAAGCGGTTCGGCTTAGGACGAGGTTGGCCGTCCAGAGGAATAAGGCCAAGAACCCCGCAGCGAGATACATTTCAGAAGACATGGCCGCCAGCACGGCCAAACTCGCCAGCGCATCACCACTGGGGCGACCCATGCCGATTTCTCGCCAGGCGCCACCGAGCAGGGGAATGACCAAGGCCAATGCGCCTAAGAAAGCGGGGATTTGAGCAATGCGAGGATCGACACCCAGGAGGTCTCCGATCCAAGCGGTGGCCAAGAGCACGCCACCACCAAGGGCGATGAGCAGTCGTCGTTCAAGACCAGCGGCGCTGCGGAGGTCGTCAGATTCCACGGACGGCAGTGCAGCCCTACTAGCAGGGGCAATGGCCTCAATCTCGCTCATCTCAAACTCCGTTGGAGGGGGATAGGTGCAACCAGGCTCAATAAGAGAACAACCGGGCGGGGAGTATAAAGGCACAAAGCCCTGAAACTGCCAATGGCCCGCCGCCATAGAGTGACATTTGTCACTACGCCGCTTGGGGAGGGCGGGTTCGGCCCTATTGGCGGTGTCCGGGTACCCTCCAAAGCCCTCGCGATGCACGCGGGCGGAACAGGAGGCCTGTTGACGTGTCGGAACGTGTGGTCATCATCGGTGACGGGCAAATGGGTTTGGTTTTGGCCGATGCGTTGGCGTGGGGCAATGTCCCCACAACGATCTGGGGGCCATTTTCCGACATCGTCACCCATCTGGCATCCCAGCGAGAGAATCCTGGGCGTTTCCCTGGGTATCGGTTGCCCGAGCAGGTACATGTCGAGGTTCAGGCCGATCGGGCACTTTCTGGAGCGACACTGGCGATCAACGCCATTCCAAGTCAATTTGTCCGACCGGTCTGGGAACGACTTGCTGGGGATGTTCCAGTTGGGTGTCCAATCATCAGCGTGGCCAAGGGCGTTGAGAATGACACCCTCTTGCGACCAACGGAAGTCCTTCACGAGGTTGTACCGCAGGCCGGGCCCACTGGAGTGTTGTCAGGGCCATCCATTGCGACAGAACTGGCCGATCATCTCCCGGCTGTCTTGATTGCGGCGTCGAAGGATGCGGCGCTGGCGACACGCGTGCAGGCCCTCTTTGATGTGCCGTGGCTCCGGATTTACACCGGCTCGGATGTGCTTGGCGTGGAACTCGCTGGTGCGTGTAAGAACGTCATCGCGCTGGCGGCGGGCATCTGTGATGGCTTGGAAATCGGCGACAACGCGAAGTCAGCAGTGCTGGCTCGAGGATTGGCAGAGATCACACGACTGGGGCTGGCAATGGGTGCCGCTGCTTCAACCTTCTACGGCGTGGCCGGTGTGGGGGACCTCGCCACAACGTGCTTCAGCCCACATGGTCGAAACCGTTCATGTGGCGAGGCGCTGGGCAAGGGAGAATCACTTGAGGCGTATGAGGCTCGCATTCACTCCGTTGTGGAAGGGGTGGCGACGACACGGAGCGTGATCGCCCTGTCGGCACAATGGGATGTGGACATGCCCATTGCGACGGTGGTGTACGAAATCCTCTTCGAGGGTCTTTCGCCTGCCAAGGGTGTCGAATTGTTGATGTCTCGCACGACCCGAGACGAGTAGCGAGCAGCCTACTCTTCGTGGAAGCCTGTATTGACCAGTGCCGCGATTGCTTCGACCGCATTGGACGCATCGGGGCCATTGGCTTTGACTTCAAGTTCGGTGCCCATGGTCGCAGCAAGCATCATCAACTGCATGATTGACTTGGCATCCACGGCATCGGGCTGATCGATCCGTCGAATTGACACATCAGCGTTGTACTGCTGCGCCGTTTCTGCAAGCAGCATCGCCGGTCGGGCATGCATGCCAAGCCGATTCGAAATGACCACCTTGGCGGCTGCGGTCGTACTCACATGGGGTTCCGTTTGGAGGGGGGAGTCATGAGGAAGGTGCGGGAGTCGATCAGGAGGCCAGTTGGCTCGAGTCGGCATCCTTCAAGAGCGTGAGTACTTCGGCCACAGTGGATGCCTGACGCAGAAATCTGCGGAACGTCTCTTGGCTGAGATTGCCAAAGATGGCCTCCATCGCCTCAAGGTGCGCCTCTGGTTGATTCTCGGGGCTCAAAAGCAGCACGATTGAGTGGACGAGTTGTCCGTCCAGCGCGTTGAAGTCGACCCCTTCAGGGACATTGGCAATGGCAGCCACTGGTTGGGTGACGGTGGCGTGTTTGACGTGTGGGACCGCAACGCCATGACCGAAGCCTGTTGAGCCGCGTTGTTCACGGCTGATGATCGCCTTGAGGTAGGCCTTGCGATCTTCGGCCTTCCCGCACTCGGCTTCCATGAGCATGTCGAGCATGGCCGCGATGGTCTGATCGCGTGAGGTGGTCTCGAGTACCGGGTTGATGGCATCGGGGTGGATGATGTCAGCGATCTTCATCATTCTGCTCCTGGATTGGTCGGATGATGTTTGTCATCTCGCAGTTTACTCTTGTGATCGGTCAACTGTCGGACCGCTCGGTCGGTGCACTGATCGATGGCGGCGTACAGATCATTGCCGGTGGCATGCGAGATGAGATCGTCGGAGTGTTCCACGCACAAAATGCACTCGACCCGGTGCTCGTTCTTTTGTTGATCAAGAATGATTTGAATGGCTGAAATTTGGTCGAAATATCGCGGCAACCTCGCGACTTTCTTTTCGATGTAGGTATCGATGGCTGGCGTGCCTGTGCCGTGTCGGTGTGTGATTGAGATGTTCATTGCTCACTTCCTTTCGCTTGCATTGCTCTCGTTTCCTTCGCTTCCATTTTCAAGGAGCGTGGTGCCTTGAATCTCTGCCGGTGGGCGAAGCACACCGCCGCTGATGGTAAATCCGATGGCCTCTTCGACCGTCAGCGGGAGGTCAATCGTATCTTTCTTCGGCACTGTAATGGTGTACCCGGTAAACGGTGTGGGTGAACTGGGAATGAAGATGGTGATGGCATCCGTGGTCGATACTTCACGCATGCTGTTCATGACCGTTCCGGTCTGAAAGCCAACCGACCATATTCCCTTTCGGGGGTATTGCACCGCCACCACGCGACTGAAGTCCAGTGGTCTCTCCTGCTGGCTAAATAGGAAGTCCACGACCTGTTTGATCCAACTGTAGATTTTCTTGACCACCGGAACGGAGAAAATTAATCGCTCGATCCATCGATACGCGGCGCGACCGACCCAGCCACCGACGAGGCGACCGGCGAGATAGACGGCCAGAATCGCCACGAGGAGACCGATCATGCGCACCGGCCAGTAGAGGTCCCACCAACTTTGGACCACACCATCGCGATAGTCGCTGATGATCTGGACGTCGTGGGATGTGTCGTCTGCCTTCAGGTCTAAGGCTGTTCGAGCTTCTTGCAACTCTTGGGCATCGGGCATGATGCCAAGACCATCTGGGATGGACGGCCATGCGGCGAAGATGTGTTCGATGGAGTACTGGATACCTGAGTTGATCGGTGATGCGATGGACTCATTGATCCACAGATAGGCCTGCACCAATATCCACAACGTCAGCGTCGCTGGAAGTACGACGGCCAAGCCCCGCAAGAATGAACGGCGGAAGTTTCCTCGGGATGACGGGCGGTTGGCCATCGAGCGATTATGTGAATGGTACCGGTGTCTTGACTGGCGGGGGATGCCACCCTGAAGGGGGCTGGTCAATCAGTTGCCCGCGAATCGGCAATCGCCTGCACAGCTTCGGGCAGTGCTATGCACTCCTGAGCAAACACTCTGGCGGCCAATGCCGACACATCATCATCGGGGCAGACTTTGCATCGCCGCTGCAGAATGGTCTCGCCATGGTCGTACTGGGCATCGACGAAATGCACCGTACAACCCGACTCTGTGGCCCCCGATTCCAGTACCGCGGCGTGGACGTGCTGTCCATACATGCCAGGCCCACCAAAGTTAGGAAGGAGTGCTGGGTGGATGTTGATGACACGTCCTTGTAGCCATGGCGGCATCGGGAGGAGCCGAAGGTATCCACACAGGCACACGAGGTCGGGCTGCGACTGCTCCAGACAACCGAGCACCCACGTATCCAGGTCCTCATCGATTGGGCGCGTGAATGTTTTGAGTCCGCGTGACTGGCACCGGTGGACCGCTGCGGCTGAGGTGCTGGATACGAGTACTTCTTGAATGGCGGCATTGATCTGACCATCTTCGATGGAATCGAGCAGATTGAGAATGGTCCGACCACCTCCGCTGGCTAGGCAACTCAGGCGAAGTGGGGGGCTCACGCGACAGGGTCCGGCCGGTCGATCGATGGTGGAGATGTGAATGGAATGGGATTGGACTGTGAGTCGACGCTGACCATCGTAAGGTTGGCTACGGTGACCGACACCACTTCATTGCTTTCATATCGCTCGGCGTGTACGTGGACATTGATGGTGATGCTCGTGCGCCCCTTCCGAGTGGTCTTGGAATACAGACTGACGACATCGCCGCTGAAGACGGGCTGGCGAAACTCAACGCCATCCATTGCCACGGTGACCCAGCGGTGCAAACCGTGCAGTCGTGCTTCATAGAAGCCTGCTTGATCGATGAGTGAGAGAATCGCACCACCAAACACGCTGCCTTGCACATTGACATCGCTGGGCATCATGTGAACCCGTAAGGCCAGATTGGCATCCGACGGGGGCTCGGGGGAGTGATGATCGGTATTGGGCGAGTCGTTCATTGGTGCATCTTGCCCGGTTCTGCCCCAGAGGGCAACGTGGTGCCCTAGGAAAGCTACGTCCCCCCGCGGGCCATTGCAGCGATATTCCACATGAGATTGCGGGCGGTTTGTGTGTCAAGGCCTCGAATGCCCCACTGCGGGCGGTTTAGAAGGGCGTGGATCACATCGCTTGGTGCGATGACCAGTGTTCCCCCCTGTGGGGTGTGGCCGATGAGTAGGTCAAGTTCTCCTCCGCCACCATCCTGCCGGGTGCCTGCTCGCCAGCCGCGTGTGTTGAGTACTCGTCCCTGCATGAGGGCGTGCCCGGTCATCAGCGGCGTGCCCCGCGCGGTGCCCAGTGCGACGCCGATTGCAGCAGCATTCTTCGTGAGCTCTTCGAGTTGCGATTGCGACGCCCCGCTGCACGCGATTAACACGACATGACCTGTGTCTAGGAGACTGCGGGCATCATGCCACCCTTGTTCGCTGTGCGGGGCGGTCCATGGCAAGACGACTGCCGCGTCGCTGGGCACGGCATTTATGTCATCAATACGTACGGTGTGGAGTGGAACCTGTTCTGCACGGCACCACTGGTCAAGGGCATCAGGGGCACCAGGTTCAGGATCCGTTGCATCGATGCGCCAAGCCAAGGTGGCCAGAGGCTCGATGGGGTCGGGGTTGGGCGTTGGTGGCTCGGAGATTCGCGGAGGAAAGGGTGACCGCTCTGTGGCAATCGCCCACAAATTGGCAAGCATCGACTCGCCATTGCCGTGAATCATCACGATGAGGTCGCGAGTCGCTGTTGACAAAGCTTCCATACGAGGCCGTGGACCCCGCGGAGTGTCAAGTAGATGATGCACTGGATGCGTGCGGTCAAGTGGTCGCCATGTGGCGTGCGGTGCTGCTTGGGTACCAAGTGTCCGGACAGCGTGGGCCATGTCGCCACCCTTGGACATCACGACAAGCAAGCCTCCGCGGCGGAGGTACTCCTGCATGGGGGATGTGAGTGGTGCTGGTGAGCCGCGTGGTGCGCGAAGTTCCGCTGGCACCCGGCGGCCACTCATGATGAGCATGGGCGATTCAAGCCAGGCATCGATCTCGTCGCTCATCGTAATACGCTGCCATGTGCAAGTCTGTTCATGTTCGCGGCGAAGGTCGCCCACAAGTCGCGCGGACATGGTTGGGCGGGGGCTGCCATCAAGACACAACTCACCTGCCGCCAACGGGAGTCGGGCGCGGTGAAGCAGCATGAGCGCAAAGCATCGCTGGCGAAGTTGTCCGTGCCCCTTGCCGCTGCGGATCTTCCAGTTCCCCTTTGAGTCGTGTGTGCAGAGTCGATTGATGGCCGCGGCGGAGGCATCTCGCAGCCAATCACGCGCCGCGAGCGTTCGACAGCCTGTTGCTAGGGCCACTCGCTCAAGCGAGTACAACCAGTACATCGGGAACTTTGCGCTACGGCCACCTCCCGGACAGGGAATGGGGTAGAAGCGTTCGTCCAGCCAGGCAAGACCTCGATCGATGGCTTCTTGCCGCGCCCGGAGCCGACGAGTGGTTTGCCGGGTGTTCTTCAAGAGATCATCAATGAGTACCAACGTAAAGACCCCCGCGGATGTCATCGAGCCCGTGGACGGATCATCCATGTGATAGCCCCATCCACCATCCTCAAGTTGTGCGTGCAGCGTGGCTGCTTCGACGCTGTGCAAGATGGAGTGGGGAAACGCGACACCTCGTTCAGCGGCGGCATGAAGGGCCAAAATAGCCACGTGCCGCGTTGAGGGCGATACGCGAGGAATGTGGTCCACAGGCTGACAGAGGTAATCCCAGCCGCCCTGCGCATGGTGGAAGGACTCGGTTAACTGCGCGACATCCGCCTGGAGGTTGGGTAGATAGCGATCGGGGAGCAGTGCCCAGACCTGCGCGCGGAAGCTCACGGCATAGGTGCCGATCATGTCTATGTCGGCCAGATACATCAATGCTCCCCGAAGTGGCACCGACTGCGGATCCGCACCTGAGGTCAGGAGCGCTAGGCAAGCTAGGGCGGTGTACCCGCCGCGGTGCTGCCGCACGGATTCACCGGGTGGCATTTGCACGGGATCCCAATATCTCTTGGCGTGGTGCTGTGTGATGATGGCCGATTGCAGCGTGCGGCACGCGGCGGAGACGTCGTCTTGTCCGAGTGTGTCGGGATCAAGTGAGGCGAGGAGCGAAACAACAAGTGCGGGAACCAACATGGACCGACCGTACAGTGGTCATGTGGTCACTTAGCGAACTGCGGCCAAAGGGCTACGCAAAAAGGTCGCGTCGATGACTCGCACACCTAGACAGGCTGGGCGATGGGGGTGCCGGTGATGGCCACTGGCATATCCCGCGGTATTGCGGCGGCTCGAATGGCACTGATAATGCCTGTGACATCGATTCCAGCTTGGGCCAACTGTTCGCCGCGAGATCCTTGGTGGATCCAGTGGTCAGGGAGGCCAAGCCGGCTGATGTGTGAGGTATCCAAGCCCCGATCGGCTGCGGCTTCGATGACTGCTGCGCCAAACCCACCAATCAGACCGTGGTCTTCAACGGTCACAATAGGAATGCCTGCTGTGATGAGCCGTTCTACCAAGTCGATGTCAACGGGTTTGGCAAATCGCGCGTCCCAGACTTCAACGGTCATTGAGTCTGCGAGCGTATCGGCGGCATCCAGAGCCGTCATGCCCGTGACGCCATAGGCCAACACCGCGACATCCGCTGAACCGCTGCTTCGCAGACAGCGGGCACGCCCTAGTTCAAAGGGTGGGCAGCCGGAGTCGTCAAGGCGTGTGTCGACATCATCACGGGGGTATCGAATGCACGAGAGTCGGTCATCGCAGGTTCGCATGAACTCAAGCGACGCGAGCAGGCTTGCTTCGTCGATGGCCGCCATGAGTACGGCATTGGGCAGTGTTCGCAGGATCGACACATCGCAGAATCCATGGTGCACGGCGCCGTCGCCGCCGACCACGCCGGCACGGTCCAAGCACAGACGCAAGGGCAACCCTTGGAGCGATACTTCTTGGAAGCACTGGTCAAAGGCCCGCTGCAGGAAGGTCGAGTAGACGGTAAAGAAGGGACGCAGGCCCGTCTTGGCCATGCCAGCCATCATGTCGCACGCGTGCGATTCGCAGATGCCCGTGTCCCAAGTACGTTCGGGGAATCGCTCGAGGGCTTTTACGACGCCGGTGCCATCGGGCATCGCGGCGGTACAGGCTGTGACGGTCTCATCGCGTTCCATCAGCGAACACAGGGCGTCGCCAAAGGCAGCCGTAAAACTCCGACCGCTGGATTTTACTTCGACGCGACACCCGTTGACAGTAAATGGTTTGGGGGAGTGGAAGGCCGTGGCATCGCACTCGGTGTATTCAAAGCCCTTGCCTTTGGTGGTATGGGCGTGCAGGATCAGTGGCCGATCAACATCCTTGACCATGGTCAGAATCTCGATGAGCGACGTCAGATCATGCCCATCGGTCGGTCCAACTTGGAGCAGGCCAAACTTCTCAAACCACGTGTCTTCGGTTACGGCGTCTTTGGCGATTTCACCAAGCCGATGTCCAAGACCACGCAGTGTGCCGCCCCCTGGCAGGTGTTGACAAAAGTCCTTGGCAGACTGTTTGACCGACCGGTAGGTATCACTGACTCGCAGGCGATCGAAATATCCTGCTACAGCGCCTTGTGGTCGCGCAATGCTCATGCCATTGTCATTGAGGATGATTAGGAATTGCCGATCAAGCGTGCCGGCGTGGTTGAGGCCTTCCATCGCCACACCATTGACGATGCTGGCATCACCAATGAACGCGACAGTACGTCTGCCTGTTGGATTCTCCGGCGACCAACCCTCGCCGCGAATCGTGTCGCCACGGGCTACCCCTGTGGCGGTTGAAATGGAGGTGCCCGCGTGACCGACCATGAACAGGTCGTAGTCGCTTTCGCGTGGATCCGGAAACCCACCCATGCCTTCTGCTTGTCGGAGTTTGTTGAGCATGGGCAGACGGCCGGTGAGCAACTTGTGCGGATAGCACTGGTGCCCGACATCAAACAACAGTCGATCGTGCGAGAAGTCAAACACGCGATGCATCGCGATGAAGAGTTCCACCACTCCGAGATTTGGCGCCAAGTGTCCGCCAGATTTCTGAACTTGCTCGCAGATGACGTGCCGGATCTCAGCGGCCAATGTCGGCAACTGGTCCAGTTCCAGTGTCTTGATATCGGCCGGCGATTTGATGCCGGGAAGCAGTTCGAGGGCCATGAAAATCTCCTGAAGTCCTGTGGACAGTAGGGCAGAGTGTATCAGCGAGGCCGGGAAAGTCCTCACGCAATCCGAAATCAACGGGTGCGAACCGCCATAAATTGGGCCAGCGACGCCAACGGGTCTCCCGCTTGACCCAGCGGCGTGATGGCTTGGAGCGATTCCGTCAGCAGGCGGTCGATCTCTTGGCGGCAGGCCTCCTCGCCTAGAACGAGCGGATAGGTGAGCTTTCCGCTCTCTTGGTCTTTGCCGGTGGCTTTGCCAACATGGTCGGCTGTCTGTGTCACATCCAGCAGGTCGTCGACGATTTGGAACATCAGCCCCATGGCCTGCCCGTACATCGTGAGGGCCTCAAGGTGTTCGTCCGTGGCGTTCCCACAGATGGCGCCCATTCGACAGGCGCACCGAATGAGTGCGCCGGTCTTGTTGCGATGGACCAACTGCACTTGTTCTAGTGATGAGAGTGTTTCAGGGAGCCCCCCGAGCGTGTCGTAGACCTGTCCGACCACCATATCCGAGGTGCCCTTGGCCAACTCCTGCACAAGCATCGTGCGTTCGTGGTCCGGGAGTTCTGCCCGAGCCAGTTCAGCAAAGGCCATGGTGAGTTTCAGGTCACCAGCGAGAATGGCCATCGCTTCGCCAGCGTGGACATGCAAGGTGGGGCGATTGCGGCGGAGGAGGTCGTTGTCCAGTGCCGGCAGGTCGTCGTGCACGAGGCTGAAGCAGTGGGCCAACTCCAAGGCCCCGGCCGCTGGCAGGGCAAGGTGCTGGTCGCCACCGACGCTTCGGCACGACAACAGCACGAGGGCCGGACGCAGCCTCTTGCCCCCACCAAGAACACCATATTGTGTGGCTTCTGAGAGATGTTCGGGAAGGCCCGACCAGTCGATTCCATCCCGAAGCCAAGCCTCGATGGTCTCGCCGAGCGACCTGAGTACGGCCTCGCCCTTCATCTGGGTCAATTCACTATTCATTGCTTTCATCTCTCTTGCCGTGTGCTGCTGGCTGAAACGTCTACTATAGCCCGCCATGATTGCAGTGACCGCAGACGTCGTAGCTCAGGGGGCTGGTGGAGGCATCGGCTGGACCGATTCCGTCGGAATGCTGTTGACCCGTGGCGGCTACGTCATGATCCCGCTGATGCTGCTCAGCGTGGTGAGTATCGCACTGATCGTCGAGCGGCTCATCTTCTGGATCGCCGTGAACGGCAAGACGTCGCTGCGGAGGCTTGCTCGGCTTAACCAAGCATTGCGAACCGGCGACTCTGCGCTTGTGCGTGGCCTGATGACCGATGACGGCACACCCTATGGCTGCGTGGCGAGGAGACTCGTGGAGGAGGGGGCCAATGATGCCGTGGCGTTGGAGGTCGTGGAAGATCAGCGAGGCCGACTGGATCGATACTTGGTGACGATGTCAACGATCATCACCGCCGCGCCTCTGCTAGGCATTCTGGGAACAGTGCTTGGCATCATTCAAAGTTTCGAACTCCTCGGAGGTCAATCAACGCTCACGGACCCAACCGAAGTGGCCGGGGGCATTGCTGCGGCGCTTTTGACGACCGCATTTGGACTGATCGTGGCCTTGGTGACGCTCTTCCCATACATGTCCTTCCGAGGTCAGTCCAATCGCGCGATGGGGCGGCTTGAAGCACTCGTGGCTGCTGCCCAAGAAGGTCAGCGTCGCCAGACAGGCGACACATCATGATGCTTGCTGCCACTGCACTGACGCTTTGCATGTTCGCTACGCCAGACGACGGTTGGATTCGATCCCAGTGGACCGATGATCAAGGGCGGCTGGAAGTGGCGGCCCGTCGGTACGAGTCTTCCCAAGACCCAGCCTTGCCGTCGATCTGGCTCATCGGTGTGACGCATGTGGGCGACGCTCATTTCTACGACCAGTTAGTCGAGTTGATGGATGGCACGGATGTCGTGATCTACGAGTCCGTACTTCCCCCGGGCGGAACTCCACCATCACTTGAGGCGATTGACCAACGAGCAGCGGCCACCGCTCAGACGGCTTCACTCTTGGCTTCTTTGCACGCAGGCCTTCCACGGGAGCAACTGGTCAGTTGGAATGCAGCGAATAAGGCCTTGACGTCGCGAGACAGGCGCATGGCCAACTTGGCCAGGGACCTTTCTCGAGATGGATGGGGCGTTCCGTGGCGTTTTCACTCGACCGACGATGGCTCGGCCGCCATTGGCTCATTTGGGGCCGATGGACGCATTGGGGGAACTGGTGATGATGCGGATCTGGTCGAACTGATTCCCACCGAGGATCAGAGCAGTGATCACGCGGCATTGCAACGAAAGATGGCCGACATGATGGGTCTGGCATTTCAACTCGATGCGCTGGACTATGGCGATCGACGATGGCGTCCGGGTGACATGCGAATCGATCAGGTTCAGGAAGCGTTTGAACAACGCGGTGCTTCGGTTGAGGGGCTGACCGGATTGATGGCCGGTACTGGCTTGATGGGGGGACTCGTCCACGGTGTGCTCGATGCCATTCCAGTGCTCGATGGTCTCTTTGGTGGCCGTGTGGTGGACACCATGCAGGTCATCATCATCGAAATGCTCGGACAAGAAGAACTGATCGACGGCGCGCTGGACATGCAAGGGGACGTCTTTCGAGAAGTCATCATCAACATGCGAAACGATGCCGCGCTGGCCGCGGTGGATCGGGCAGCTGCAGATATGACGCCAGGGTCGAGCATCGCCGTGCTCTACGGGGGGGGACATATGCCCCAGATGGCCGAGACGATGGAAGGTCCTCGCGGATATCAGGCTGTGGAGACACGGTGGCATCCCGCCATCACCTTCAATATATCTGAGTCACCATTGAGCCCGGCCGAAGTGGCCATGCTTCGCGGGTGGCTCGACTCGATGGGCAGCAGTTTCTTCGGTCGCTGAGGCGCCGTGTTCATTCTGCTTCGTGGGTGAAATCTCTCGCGGGGATGTCGTCGACATTACGGGCACCATCGATCCATCGACTTTGGTCTGCTAGTTCCTCAATGCCAAGCGACTCGGTGTGCCCATCGCCGTGATAAGCCGGGGCGCGAACGCCACCTCGCCCCGTGGGCGCCGAAGCACCCAACGCAACAGCTTCGATCTGATTGGGAACAGGTGCTCGCCACTGCTCGACGTCGGCGAGGTATCGCGGCGTGACTTCAAACCAAGGGCTCACATCCTGTGTGTCCATCGTGATGCTGCCGAGATCATCGAAGCGGTGCCCGGGAGTGAAGATGATGATGTTTCCGGGCCGCTGAAAGCGGGCGTGGGCATCAACAACCAAGTTCTCTCGCTTTCGATCGCCGATGCGTGCTTTGTTGAAGGCTACGGTCGGGTTCGAACGCCCCGATTCAATTCGAAGATGGCCTCCGACGTACCACCCGTTGTATGAGAATGCTGGTTTCCACGCGACTTCTGCGCCGATTTCTTCGTACTGATCGAAGGGCACATCGCTTCGCGTCGACGTACTTCGCAGCAGGGTCAAGTCGCTGTTGAGATAGGGAACAAGCCGCCAGGTCCACGGGCCAGCGGTATTGGGGGTGGTGGGCGAAAACGATGGCGCTGGTGAAATCGGTTGCAGGTCGGGGTAGGCCAAATAGGATTTCTCATACGCCTGCGCGTCCCGTGACATCAATCCTGGCACCAGTCGGTCTAGATGATCGACGCTGTACTGCTCCCAAGCCAGCCCGAGTTGCCGGACATTGCTTGCTGCTTCGGCCTGCATTGCGGATCGGCGCACCAGCACAAAGCCGGTACTAGCCATGGCCAGCAAGAGTCCAATGATGCCCAGAACGACGAGCAACTCGACCAGAGAGAATCCACTGCGATGACGCGGGGTCATGACTTATTAACCGTGATTTGCTCAACCTGTCCCGACGTGATGATGTCCACGCCGCTGCCAAGATCCCCGATGGGATCCGGCGGAAGAATCTCGACGGATTTCTCCCCTAGGCTGGCGTGCCCCGAGCGGACGCGTTCTTGGAAGGCGGCGCACTCGGCGAGCAGGCGGTCGAGAATTTCTTCTTCGGGGACATTGGCCACTCGCTGACCTTGGACATAGATAATGCCGCGACGGTCCCCAGCGAAGATGGCAATGTCGGCACCTTCGGCTTCGCCTGGTCCATTGACTACACAGCCCATGACGGCGACCTTCATTGGCACTTCAATGTCCTTGGCCAGTCGCGTACGAACTTCTTGTACCAGCGTGAAGAGATCGACTTGAATTCGCCCGCACGTTGGGCAGGCGATGAGTTCAGCGCCTTTGCGTTCTCGGAGTCCCAGCGACCAGAGCATCTCGAGGCCGTCCTCAACTTCATAGACCGGGTCACTGGCATAACTGATGCGGATCGTGTCGCCGATGCCTTCTGCCAGCAGTGTGCCCAAGGCCACGACGCTGCGAATGCACCCGGTTTCTCGTGGACCTGCGTGTGTGACGCCCAGGTGCAATGGGTAGTCGAATCGCTTTGATATTTCGCGATAGGTGTCGATGGCCAGACAGGCGTCCATGGATTTGGCGCTGATGCATACATCATGAAAGTCGCGGGACTCGAAGATCTCCATGTACTCCTCGAGTTTGGCGATCATCAGCGCCATCAAGTGCCCTTGTTTGTGGTCGGCAAAGAATTTGCCGAGTTCTTCCATGCGGACTTGCTTGTCCTTTCGCTCGATGATGGAGCCCTCGTTGACGCCAACGCGAATCGGAATGCCATGCTGGGCGCACGCATCGATGACGGTATTGACCTGTTGGCGGTCTGAAATATTCCCCGGGTTCAATCGGATCTTGTGGATGCCAGCTTCCACCGCTTCCAATGCTCGCTGATAATGGAAGTGCACATCGGCGACGATGGGGACTTGTGTTTGATTGAGAATTTCCGGGAGCGCTTCGGTATCGGCTCGTTTGGGAACCGCGACCCGCACGATATCGGCGCCTGCTGCAGCGAGCCGATTGATCTCTGCGACACAGGAGTCAATCTCATAGGTATAGCCCGAGGTCATCGTTTGAACGGACGGCGCTGCGTCGCCGCCAATGCGAACAATGCCCGTTCGGGCATTACCAAGGCTGATTTGTCTCGTTGGGCGGCGTTGCATCCCCCACAGTGTAGGAGACGCTGTGGGCTGGGAAGACGTTATTCCGTCCAAGCTTCCAAGGTGTCGTCTTCGTTGGGCAGCAGAAGATCATTGATGGCCGTGCCCTCTGGAATCGGGTCGGCATCCATTCTCTTGATTACGGGCACCGGGTTGGCTTTCTCGTGTTCTTCCAGTGCCTTCTCCAGTTGCGCCTTCGTGTCGTCGTCGAGTTCGGACCACTTGCCCCGACCGCGGCACTTCGGGAAGGTGCTGCAGCCAAGCCATGGGCCCCGCTTGCCATTGCGGAGATTGAGCGGCTTGTCGCATTTATTGCACTGAAGTTCGGTGGTCAGCGGTGGTACCGATGGGAACTTCAACAATCCCTTCTTGTCGATGTTGAGCACCATCTTGATGTCGGGGTAATTGACCGAGGCAAGGAAGGGGCCAAACCGCCCTTGTCGCAGAACCATCTGTGAGTCGTCCTCGGGGCACGCCACGTCGACCTGCTGCACCATTTGTGGTTTGCCATCGCGGTCGGCGCCAGTGGCAAAGGTGCAATCGGGGTATTCGCTGCACGACAGGAAACGTCGACCGCTTCGGGCCAGTCTGTAGGCGCAACGGGCGCCACACTCGGGGCACTTGTAGTCCGCCGGTGTCATTTCGGCCCGGGCATGGGTCATGTCTTCGTAGGCTTTGGCCAACGATTTCGTGAACGGGTCATAGAACGAGTGCAAGGTCTCTACCCAATTAGCCTCATTGGAGGCCACCAAGTCGAGTTTGGACTCCATCGATCGTGTGTAGCCAACATCCATCAGTCGTGGGAATGCATCGACGAGTTTTTCGGTGACGACTTCACCAACGGCCGTGGGGTGGAAGGACCGGTCGATCTTCTCGACGTACTTCTGCTGAATTTTCTCGATGATGGACGCGTAGGTGGATGGTCGTCCAAGCCCCTCGCGTTCAAGATGTTTGATGAGGGCCGCTTCGGTGTATCGAGAAGGGGGGGCTGTGAATCGTTGTCGTGGTTCCACAGCAAAGGCCGCCAGTTCGTCACCTTCCTTGAGGTCCGGCAAGTTCTGCTCGGTATCCGAAGAGGGGACGCCTGCGATGAGATACCAGCCGTCAAACGCCAGGGTTCTTCCGGTGACTTTGAATTCGGCGCCCGTGTCGTTGTCGCTTCGACGCAGTCGCAAGTCCGTGCGGTTCCACTTTGCGGGCACCATCTGGCCCGACACGAAGCGTCGCCAGATCAGGCTGTACAAACGGCGCTGATCTTCGTTCAACGAAGCGGGCAGTTGGTCTGGGTGTCGAGTGATGTCAGTTGGGCGAATCGCTTCGTGCGCTTCCTGCGCTTGTCGGTTGCTTGAGTGGTAGGGGACGGGCTTATCGGGCAGATAATCCTTGCCGCAGGTGTCCCCGATGTAGTCACGTACTGCGGCGATGGCCTCGGGCGCTACGTGCGTCGAATCGGTTCGCATGTACGTGATCAAGCCGACCTGCCCCTCACCGGGGATCTGCATGCCCTGATACAGGGCTTGGGCGGCGCCCATCGTGCGTCTGGCGGTGAATCCGAGCGAGGATGCTGCGGCGGCCTGCAGACTGCTGGTAATAAACGGCGCGTGCGGTCTGGACTTGGACAGTTTGTGTTGAATGCTCGAGACGGTCCACCTCGCGTCCGGGTCGAGGTCGCCTTGGACCACCAACTTCCGAATAGCGGGCCCCTTGCCATCTGGATCTGCTGTTTCCATGAGCGTGGGATTGGTAAACCCAATCGCCTCTGCCATCGCGAGAATGCGTCCCCGGTGGGCCTTCTCGTCCTTTCCATCGGGGGACCAATCTTCGTTGCCCAACTTGAGGCCAGCATCGCATGCTGGCAGTTCGACCAAATGGGCCGTGAGCGTATCGTGCTCGGTCATCCAAATGGCCTGCGCCTTCTTGGTCGGCGGCGTATCGCCAGCATGCAGTTCGGCCCACTGGGTAGCAAGCGAGGACGACTGCGAAGGTGTTCTGGTCAGACGCAAGTCGACCTGCCAGTACTCATCGGGGATGAAGGCTCGAATTTCCAGTTCACGCTCCACAATGAGCCGGACGGCCGGCGATTGCACGCGGCCAGCGCTGAGTCCACCAGCGACCCGCTGCCAAAGCAGGGGCGATACTTGGTAGCCCACGATGCGATCGATGATTCGGCGAGCTTGTTGTGCGTTGACCCGGTCGAGATTGATTGGAGCCGGGTTGGCAAAAGCCGCTTCGATTTCTTTCTTGGTGATGGCGTTGAAGGTGACTCGCTGCGCCGTCGTGGGGTCGACCTTGAGGCATTCTGCGAGATGCCACGCAATTGCTTCGCCTTCTCGATCAAGGTCAGTCGCAAACCAGATATCGTCGGCGGCCTTGGCCAGTTTGCGGAGTTTGGTGACGACTTTCTTCGAGTCGGCCGACACTTCATAGGTCGGGGTGAAGTCGTTTTCCAGATCCACGCCAGGCACCGGGTTCTTGACGCCCTTTGGGTTCCGCTTGGGCAAGTCACGGATATGCCCTACGGAGGCCTCTACGGTCCAGTCGTCACCGAGGTATCGCTGGATGGTCTTGGCTTTGGCAGGGCTTTCAACAATGACAAGGTGTGTGGTCATGCGGTTCCAGAAAGGTGTTGATCGAGCTCAGGGCGAGGATCCCGTGGGGCGTTATTGCTATCGGGCGGGCAGTTGTCAAGCCTTCTTTCGGACAACTGGCCCAGAAATATTCGATCAATCCAGAGAAAATCCGCATGCTTGAATATGTGCAACTGACTGTTCAACAAGCATTTCGGTGTTGTTTTGGACCGGGTCTAGCCATGAAATTTGTGGGAGAGCTTGAAATCTTCGAAGCCACGTCCGCTGCTGCTTGCCAAGCCGCCGCGAGCGAATCTTGATCTGCTCGATGGCGGCATCAAGGTTGCATTGCCCTTCAAGATGTTCGATGAGTTGCCGATAGCCCACTGCAGCGGCGGCCTGTTCTCCAAGCAGGCCTGCCTCGTGGAGTGTCCGCACCTCGTCGAGCAGGCCATCGTCCATCATGTGCTTGACTCGGGCATTGATCCGTTGATTGATTTCCTCGGTGGGCCAGGACAGGCCGATTACCACCGCATCGGGCCGGCACGTGCCTGACCAGTGTCCCTGTTGGTTGGTCAACGGGGTACCGGTTGCCTGAGCCACCTCGATGGCGCGAATGGTGCGGCGGCGATCATTGGGGTGGATACGTGCGGCGGCCTCTGGATCGACTGTGGCCAGCCGTTTATGGAGGTCCGTACTGGTCCATTGCGCCAGTTGGGCTCGCAATTCAAGTTGGGGTGGTGGTCCATCGACCAAACCAAAGAGCAGTGCCTGCACATACAGGTTCGTGCCACCGACCACGATGGGCCACTGGCCGCGGGTGCGGATGTTGGCGATGGCAGATTCGGCGGCATGAAGCCAGTCATCCACCGAATAGGGCGTGCCGGGGTCCACCATGCTGAGCATGTGATGCTCCACTCCGCAGCGTTCGTCTAGGGTCGGGGTCGCCGTTCCAATGTCCATGCCCTCATAGATCTGCATCGAATCGGCCGAGAGGCATACAGCATCTCCCAGTGCGAGCGCCAATTGCACCGAGAGCGATGTCTTGCCGCCGGCCGTAGGGCCCACGATGACAATCAGCGGTCGGTGGGTCGTGTTTTCGCTGGTAGGTACGATGTCGCTACCGTACGCGATTCAGATGACCCTGCAGGAGTTGCCATGAGTCGACCGACTGTCACAGATCTAGATTGCAAGGGAAAGCGTGTGCTTGTGCGTGTGGACTTCAACGTGCCACTGGACGCGGACGGTCTGGTGATGGACGATCGCCGCATTCGTATGGCCATGCCAACCATCAAACACATTCTCGCCCACGGCGGAAAACCAATTCTCATGAGCCACCTTGGTCGCCCTGCTGGCACCGGGCCGGAAGCAGGGGCCAGTTTGGCACCAGTGGCGGCGCGACTGGGCGAGTTGCTCGGCGTGCGGCATCCGGTTCGCTTTGTGCAAGGCGCCTGCCGCGGCGAGGCGGCGATCAGCGCCGTGTCACAGGCCGGCCGTGGCGATGTCGTGCTGTTAGATAATCTCAGGTTTGAAGCCGGAGAGAAAACCAACGATCCATCGCTGTCGGCCGACATCGCGGCACTTGGCGACGCATACGTCAACGATGCATTTGGCACGGCGCATCGTGCCCATGCGTCAATGGTCGGCGTGCCCGAGGCGATGCAGGACAAGCCATGTGTTGCGGGCTTGTTGCTTGCCAAAGAACTTCGATTTCTGTCTGAAGCCTTGGACGACCCGAAGCGTCCCTTCGCCGCCATTCTCGGTGGAGCCAAAGTGTCAGACAAACTGGGCGCGATCAAACACCTGCTGGACCGCGTGGATCTCATTCTCGTTGGTGGGGCGATGGCGTACACCTTTCTCAAGGCCAAGGGGGAAGCCATCGGCGAGAGTTTGTGCGAGACGGACATGCTTGATGTGGCTTCAGAACTCATGGATCAGGCCGCCACGCAGGGCGTCGACCTGCTTCTTCCAACTGATCACGTGTGCGCCACGGAAGTCGCCGAGGGAGTTTCTGTACGCACCTGCGAAATTGGTATCCCCCCAGGATTGATGGGTTTGGATATTGGACCGGAAACGGCTGCGTATTGGCACGATCGACTTCAGACTGCTAAGACCATCGTGTGGAATGGGCCGATGGGTGTTTTTGAACAACCCCCGTTTGATGCAGGCACCACGGCCATCGCCAAGGCGTTGGCGGAGGCATCGGGCAAACACAAAGCCATCACCATTGTGGGTGGTGGCGAAACTGCTGCAGCGATCGAACGGGCTGGAGTAGCCAATCAAATCACCCACGTGTCTACAGGTGGAGGTGCAAGCCTTCGTATGCTCGAGGGTGCTTCCTTGCCTGGCGTTGACGCGCTGGACTGAGCGGCAGCACACCGAACAGGGCAGGGGGGCCACACGTGATGGCTCTATCGAGTTTTCCGCGTGGGACCGACGCCCTTTGGGCTTCGGATGGGGGGCACAACCGCCTATACTGATTCGATATCAGGCCGTGTAGGCCGCACTGGATACTGCCGATGAGCAGTGATGGAGACCCGTCCATGTCGATGCGAAACACCTTGCAGTTCTCTCGGATCATCACCTTTGGTTTGGTACTGATGATCACCGCCTTGGCTGGTTCAGCTCTTCTGAAGAAAGACAAACTCGTCGTCGGCAGCGAGGCACCAGCCTTGGATGTCGATCAGTGGATTACTACACCATTTGGTGAAGCGCCCGATCTTGCCAAGGGCAAGGTCTACGTCGTTGAGTTCTGGGCCACGTGGTGCGTTCCGTGCCGCATGTCCATTCCTCACCTCACTCGGTTGCAACAGGAGTGGGGGCAGGACCGCCTTGAGATCATCGGCATCTCCGACGAAAAACCAGAGGATGTCGAGCCTTGGATCATCAATCAGGGAAAGCGAGTCGGCTACGCCATCGCTACTGACGAGAACAAGGCGACGAAAGATTGGATGAAGGCGGCCGAGCAAGAGGGCATTCCAACGGCCTTCATCGTGGGGACTGAGGGTCGCATCCAATATATTGGCAACCCAAACAGCACCGCATTTGACAAGCGACTTAATCAGGTCCTTCGTGGCCGGTTCGACATTAGGAAGATGAACCAAGCGGCGCCACTCTTTGACAGGTTGCGAACAGAGCACACGCGGAAGAACTGGAAGCAGTACGACGCAACGCTCGCAGAGATCACTGCCATTGACCAGCGATTGTTCCGTGAGGCCCAGATCGATCAATTTGAGTGCCGGCTCGTAGACCAGCAGGACGCCGAGGCGGCCTACATCCAAGCGACACTCTTCTTCGAAGAGAACATGCAAGAAGACCCCGAAGCAGTCATTTGGATGGCTTCTCGGATTGCTACGGACCCGAACATTCCCGACGCCCAACGCAACTTCCCCATGGCCATCAAGGCGGCCAATGAAGCCTATGAACAATTCGAGAAGCCCGCGATGCGTGCTGAGATGCTCAGCCGCCTCTCGGACATCCACCTCGCCGCTGGGGATACTGCCCAAGCGCTGGCTACGGCGCGTCGAGCCTACCGGACCGCACCAAAGGAAACCAAGGAAGACTACCGAGCACGGTGGGCGACGCTCAAGCAGCAGGCCGATGGCTGATCGGGGCTTGCTCGCAGTGCCGACTTTCGCATCCCCAGCAACAGGTACAACGCCGCTTGTGGCCGCATCGATTCTGTCAGCAGACTTTGGCACGCTCGCTGCCGACGCCAAGGCGGTGCTTGACGCGGGGGCCGACTTGCTGCACGTAGACATCATGGACGGGCACTTCGTTCCCAATCTTTCGATGGGACCAGCCATTTGCGCGGCGGTCCATCGCCACCTACCAGATGCCATGCTTGATGTGCACCTGATGGTGTCCGACCCGGCGATGTATCTCGAACCATTTGCCAAGGCTGGGGCAGCGCACTTGACCGTGCACGCCGAAGTCTTAGACGACCCGCCGGCGATGGCCGCTTGCATTCGGGAACTGGGCTGTACACCAGGTCTGGCCATTAATCCCGATACGCCTGTTGAAGCGGCGATTGAATTCGCCGACTCTTTCGATCTCGTGCTCGTGATGAGTGTGCATCCTGGGTTTTCTGGGCAGCGATTCATCGATGGAGTGCTGCCCAAGACCGCTGCGCTCCGCGCTGAACTCGGCCCGGGCGCGTGGATTCAGATGGACGGGGGAGTGGGGCCGGAATCGGCCAGAGCCTGCCGGGAAGCGGGTTGCAACGTGCTGGTAAGTGCCTCGGCCATCTATGGCAGCGACGACTTTGCTCGGGTCATTGAGCAGATTCGGGGCACCTGCTGATACCCTTTGCCTGACATGGCCGAGTCCCCACGAACCTGGAATGATTCCGACGCCGGAACCGCCACCCGCAAGAAGCCCGTCCCTGAGGGATTGTGGCTCCGATGTGACCAATGTGGGTCCATCTTGTTCAAGCGGGCCCTCGCAAACAATATGGGCGTCTGCCCGGACTGCAATCACCACTTTCGCATTGCCGCCCCCGAACGGATTGCCCAGCTGGCCGACCCCGATAGTTTCTTGGAGTTTGACGCGGACCTCGTATCCAGCGATCCATTGTCCTTCGTCGATGTGAAGCCCTACACGGATCGGCTCGAGGCGGCCCGGCGAAAGACCGGGAGCAACGAGGCGGTTCAGTGCGGCACCGCATTTATCAAAGGTCGAAAGGTCGTCATGGCCGTGATGGACTTTCGATTCCTCGGTGGGTCCATGGGGTCAATCGTGGGCGAGAAGATCGCCCGCGCCATTGAGGCGGCGGCCGATCAGGATCTTCCGCTCATCGTGGTGTCTGCATCGGGTGGCGCCCGCATGATGGAGTCGGGCCTCTCGCTCATGCAGATGGCCAAGACGTCCGCAGCGCTGGCCCGTTTCGACGAGATGGGCGGCTTGTATGTATCGGTCCTGACCGACCCGACTACTGGCGGTGTGACGGCGAGTTTCGCGATGCTTGGTGATGTGACTTTGGCCGAGCCCAAGGCGCTCATCGGATTTGCTGGACCGCGGGTCATCAAGAACACGATTCGTCAGGACTTGCCCGAGGGCTTTCAGCGAAGCGAGTTTTTGATGGAGCATGGGTTTGTCGACCGCGTCGTCGATCGGCACGATCTGAGAAGCGAGATTTCCAGCCTCATTGACTATGCCGGAAAGTAGCCCGTCGTACACGGCGTTTTTTGGGCCGACCAGAAGTCTGCTTGAACATCGAAGTGATGCTCTGTGGTTGACCGTTGTGTGGATGGCCACGGCCGCGGCGGCATGGTGGGCCGTGCAGCCGGGCATGCTTGTTCCCGATGATTGGAATGGATGGCCCGAGATTGTCTGGGTCATTCTGGTCGTTCGTGGTGGTCTGGGTGCCAAGCGAGGTTGGGTCGCTTTCTTGATTGGTTGGCTGTGTTTCATTCCCGCGTGGCTCATCACGTTGGCTTGGATCGGGGACATCTCGGTTGCGGGGTGGCCTTCGCTGGCGATCTACTCGGCCTTCTACCCACCAACGATGGTCGTACTGATTCGCTGGCTCAGTACATGTCATCGCTTGCCCATGGTGTTGGTTGGTGGTGTGGTTGGAGTCAGTTTGGAATATGTGCGGGCCGAGGTGCTCTTCGACTCGTGGCCATTTCACTTGATTGGCAGTGGCATGTCTGGCGGCAGCAATGCACTGCTGGCCCAGTGGGGCGGCCTGTGGTTGGTGACATTGGTCGTCATGTTCACTGGGGTGCTGTGTGTGAATTCTCTGATATGGGGATTCTTTACCAAGTACGACGGTGTTGTTGTGGTGCTCCTGATCGGGACTTCTTTCCTGCCCCTACCCGCTGGGCCGATCGAAGCGGCGCCGCTTCGAGTCTTAGCGGTGCAGACCAATCTTCCCCAGAGCAACAAGATGGGCTGGTCACACGAGCAGCAAGCGAAGGATCTGGCGCACTTTGAGGCGCTCACCATGGCAGGCTTGTCCGAGGCGGGCGATGTTGATTTGGTCGTATGGCCTGAAACGATGGTGCCCGGACTAGGATTCGATCCCGACACGATGGCCCTGCTAGACCAACTTGGCCCACGAGTCGAACCTTGGCGACGCGGCTCACTGCTGCTGCAGCAGGCTGCGGATCAAACAGGCGTGCCGTGGCTGGTTGGCTCGCCGACTTGGACGGGTGTGACCATCGTTGAGGATCGCCTTGAGCCAACGCATCGCTACAACAGCGCGGTACTCGTCGAACCCGATGGCAGTGTGGAGCGATACGACAAGATCTTTCTGACTCCATTTGGCGAGACCATGCCCTATGCCCGGAATTGGAAGTGGATTGAAGAGTCCGTGATGGACTTCGGTGCTGCGGGCATGCGATTCAACTTGGATGTCGGAGTAGGGCCACAACTGCTTGACGTGTCGAACGACACGGGCCAATGGTCGATTGCGGTACCGATTTGCTTTGAAGACGCGGTGCCCAGCGTGGTGCGTGAACTGGCCGTTGTTGACGGTGTGACCCAAGCCGATGTACTGATCAATATCAGCAATGACGGTTGGTTTGGGGGCAGTGATGCCGGGCGACAATCGCACGAACAGGCGGCGATTTGGCGAGCCTTGGAACTGGGTCGGCCCATGCTGCGGGTGGCCAATACGGGCATCACATCACTCTTGCTGCCAGATGGAAGTGTCGCGGGGGCGCTCGAACCGCGAACCGATGGCACGCTGGTGGTAGAGATTCCGCGATACGAGGGCACGACGCTCTACGCCCGATGGGGTAACTGGCTGCCCCGGCTGTGTCTACTCTTGCTGTTGGCTGGTTCGGTGGTTCGGTATGTGTTGGGCCCCGATGAGCCTCAATCCAAAACGGACCTATCATCCGCAGCATGACGATTCGACTCCTCATTCCGTGCCTGACCATCATGCTCGTGTCGTGCGCCATTCCAACACGCACCCCACCCTCACCCAACCCCAGTACTGTTGCGGGGTCTCCTCGCGTTTCGGCGCCACGCTCGTCTGGAGTGCGGTACTTACCTCGCATTGCGACACCTCAACAACAGTCTGCGGTCGCTGTGTTGTATGAAGCGGGTCGGTCGGATAACCCACTTGATCGGGCCAATGCCATCGAGATGCTTGAGGGCCAGGTCGAACCACTTCGTCAAGCGGTGAGCAAGGGTTTGGTTGATCCCAATGAGGGCGTTCGATTTGCTGCAGCCATGGCAGCGGCGCGTAGTGACTTATGTGGCATCGTTGACCAGATTCGACCGCTGACCACGGATCCTTCTCCTTCAGTTCGCGCAGCAGCCATCGCGGCGTTGGCGCGGTGCAAGACGGGCATCGATCAGACACCTCTTGCTGTCATGGTGCTGGGAGCCGATCGTCGCGTGCGGGCCAATGCTGCCATGTCGCTTGGCGAAATCGGCAACCCTTCGGCGGCCGCCATGCTGCGCACTGCGATGGAGCGTCCCATCACCAACGAAGATCCGATGATTGTGCGCATTTCGGAGTTGGAACTGGCCGAGGCCCTCGTTCGGCTGGGTGACCGCAAGCAGTTGGAGACCATCCGCGCGGCTTTCTTTGCCCCGGCGGATCAGGGAGAGTTGACCGCTCTGGCTGCCCAGATGGCCGGAAGACTAGACGACACGGTCCTCGCTCCGGCCATGCTCACGATGGCCACGGGTGAGGGGCCAAGAAAACCTGGCCCAGAATTACGACTGATTATTTCCGAGGCGCTGCTCAGAATGCGGCCGGAATTGGCACCGCAACTGGCTCCGCTGGCCATCGAGCAGTCATCCAACAGCATGCTAGAAGTGCGAATGCAGGCTGCAGCGGTGCTTGGTCGCGATCAGAGCCCTGTAGGCGAGGCAACTTTGGAGCGTCTGCTTCAAGACCCAGCCCCTCGGGTGCGGATCGCAGCGGCCGGGGCCATGCTCCAGCGAGCGGGTGCGCCAATCCCGATACGTTGACACAGAGGCCCTGAGGACGTAAAACACCCCCTTCCATTATGAACCGCCACATGCATTTTGCATGGGGTCTCACAGAGGTTTCACGTGCATATTCTCACCAAGATCTTCGTCGTACTGGTCGCCCTGCTGGCCATCCTCCTCGTCCCACTGGTGGTTGTGTCCACTCAGAACCAGGAACACTGGCGAGCCGACGCAATGTCGTTCAAGGCCGATGTTGCCCGTCTTCGAAGCGAGCAGGTCTCTGACCGACAACTGGCTCAGGCCAGTCAGGCCAACTTGCAATCGCAGTTGGCCGAGTACAGCGCTCGCGAGCAGGCTCTGAGGGCATCGCTTCAAGAGTCGCAGTCGGGCGCCTTAGATGTGCAGGCCCGCTTGGATACGGCCAACAACCAACTCGCGATGCATCAATCACAGCAGGCCGCAATGTCCCAGAGCATGAAGACCAGCACCACACTGAGCGAAAAGCTGGTGGCGGACTTGGAGTTTCTGCGGACGCGAGCCTTGACTGCTGAGCGTCAGCGGGCCGAACTGACCGAGCGTTTGGCCGAACTGGACAGCCAGATTCAGGTGGCGCAGTCCGTCCAACGAGCGCTCCGCGAGGAGAACGAAAGTCTCAAGCGTGAGCAAAAGAAAATGACTACTACGGTCAGCGAATATGTTGCGCAGTATGGGGAACTAGGCAGCAGCGTCATGTCGCTCGATGATGGCATTGCTCCAGATCGCAATCTTGAAGCCACTGTTGTCGAAGTTGCCCGCGGCGACTCACAGACGCTCGTGGAAATCGACGCCGGGTCCCGCGACGGTGTGCAAGAGGGTTGGCTTATGACCATCGGTGATGGCGGAACCTTCATTGGTCGCCTGCGGATCATTGAGGTCGACCTTAATCGATCGACCGGCTTGTTGACCCTTGAGAGCAACGATCGCGGCAAGGTCACCCCGGGGCACCGGGCCTACGCGCTGGCAGGGCAGCACTGATCATGAGTCGATTTGCAGCGCCATCTGTCAGGTCCGCACCGGACATCTTCACAGCCTTGTCAGGCATTGCCGCCTTGATCATGCTCCTAGGCTGTATCTGGCTCGTGTTCCACAACATGGAACAATCTGCCACCACCGATCGCAGCGACGATGGCGGCATCTTCAACATCCTGCAGTGACCCCCCTAGGCCGCATTTTGGAAATCTTGGGCTGCACCTGAGTTGCGAGTCAGAGTTCCAAGTTGCATCGCAGGCCCTGACTTGGGCGTGGGGGCTATCATGCCGACCATCTGTGGAGGATTGACCACCCGTGCTTGATCGATTGCTTAGTTGGTTCAGTGTCGACATGGGCATCGACCTTGGAACCTGCAACACCCTAGTCGCCGTTCGCGGCGAGGGCATTCTGCTCAATGAGCCATCAGTGGTGGCCGTGCGAACGGGCACCAATCGAGTACTCAACAACGGCAATGCCGTGGGTGTTCAGGCCAAGGAAATGCTTGGCAAGACACCTGGGTCAATCAGCGCAATCCGTCCGCTTAAGGATGGCGTGATCAGTGACTTTGAGATCACCGAGGCGATGCTGTCGTACTTCATCCGCAAGGCAACTGGTCGGGCGAGAATCATCAGCCCACGAGTGGTCATTGCGGTGCCAAGTGGTATCACGGCTGTTGAAAAACTTGCGGTGCTAGATTCGGCCGAACGCGCTGGCGCACGTCGCGTGTACCTCGTTGAAGAACCCATGGCCGCGGGAATTGGCGCCGGCCTTCCAATTGCCGAACCAACGGCTTCCATGGTGGTGGACATCGGCGGGGGAACGACCGAAGTCGCCATCATGTCGCTTGCTGATATAGCTACGTGCGAGTCGGTTCGTGTGGCAGGTGATGACTTCGACGAAGCAATCATTCATCACATGAAGAAGACGTACAACCTCACGATTGGTGAGCAGACGGCCGAACGCATCAAGATCGAGATCGGTTCTGCTGCGGAGATTGGCGAAGACACAACGATGGAAGTGCGTGGCCGTGACAATTTGACCGGCCTTCCTCGCAAGACGGAAATCACCAGCCAGGAAATCCGCGATGCGCTGCAGGAACCCATCCGCTCCATCATCGATGCGGTGAAGCGAACGTTGGAACGAGCAGAACCCGAGTTGGCCGCCGATCTGGTGGACAACGGCATTTGTCTGGTCGGTGGCGGCGCCTTGCTGCGAGGGCTCGATGTGGTCATTTCCCGGGAGACGGGACTAGACGTCTCGATCGCGGGTGATCCGCTGACATGCGTGGCCCGCGGGACGAGCATCTACCTCGAAAACCTCGAGGATTGGAAGGCGACGATGGAGTCCGACGTCGACGATCTGTGATTCCGCCTTTGCTAGGACAATCGACATGAGAACACGCACGGGCCCGGCTTTCTTGCTCGTGCTGTTGTTGACGGCGTCTGCAGCGTGCGCACCAGCGAATTGGCTGGGGTGGGTCGATGATCTGGCCGACGTCGTTCGGGCTCCAGTCATGCCATTGTCACGGGCGGGCACCTCACTTGCGTCTTGGCTTCGTCCCCCGCGCGATCCATCGGGTCGACCTGTCGCCGATGCTGAACTGGGACAGCTTCGTGATGATCGCGATCGATTTGAACAACTGTGGCAGCAGCAACGACTGCGAGCCGATGAGCTGGCTGGTCAACTTCGACAACTGCAGTTACTTCCAGATACTGCCTTGCTTGGTTCCAATCTGCCGTTGGTATTGGCAACGGAGGTGACCGGTCGCGACCCACGAGATGCAAGATCTCCCATCGAACTGCGTGTTCCACGCGAGGGAATCAACCGACTTGCGGTGGGAGACGTGGTGGTGTGGGACGGGCATGTCGTCGTGGGACGGCTTGCCGACGTGTCATCCGTTCGAGCGATTGTGCTTCCGGTTGCCAACGCCGAGACGCTGCCAATTGAAGTGGCCGTGGCTGCTGGCAACGTCCAGGGCGGAGATGTCATTCGTTTGTTGCTTCGGCAACAGGGTGATGGCACGCTGACGGCCGACGTCGATCGCCGCCGAGATGTGCACCCTGGACAACGGCTTGTATTGGCTGACTCACGCTGGCCATCGTGGGCCCATGGTTTGGACATCGCGGTAGTGCAAGGGCTTGAGGACATTGACGAGGCGCCGCTTCGACAGCGGGTAGTGGCACGTGCCGCGGCCGATGCGCCAGCGGTGTCGCGTGTGACGGTCTTGTCATCGGATCCCACGCTGTCAGATGGTAGCGCGCCATGAGATGGTTCATCTTTCTGGTTGCAGCGATCGTCGCCGTGGCAATGGACTCGGGCTTGGTTGGTGTCTTTACTTTGCGGGGACTGTCCTACGCGACACCGAGCGTTTCGGCCTGTTTGCTTGCCTTTGTGGCATTGCAATCGCGTCCTTCGACAGCTTTTTGGGCGGCGTGGATACTGGGCATGATGCTCGACCTATCACCGACTGCCGCAGGTGCCGTTGGCGGACTGCCCATCATCGGACCTCGCACACTTGGTTGCGTGGCGGCCGTGCAGGTGATCTTGCTCGCACGGCCGGTGCTCTTCCGTCGGCGTATTGTCACGATTGCTGCGATGAGCGGAGTCACGTGGATTACCATTGGGCTGGTCGCGGCGGCGATCGAAACACTGCGATGGTGGTTGCCTTGGACACATGCCATGGCGCCACCGCCAGCCTCACAACGAGTGGTGACGGTGCTCTCCAGTGGTCTATACACAGCTATGCTTGGGTTGCCACTGGGCGCGATCTTGGTGGGCACGTTTGGTTGGTGGCGGTTCGAGGCGCACTCGGCTCGCCTTGACTATGCTGGCCCTCGTCGCTGAATGGTTGATCGGCAGTGAAAGGACTCCATGGCTGAATTGGTGGTATTTGATGACAACGGTGGGGCCTTTGGTCCGCTGACGCAGATGCGGCCCGTGTTCTCGCTACGGACCGGCGGTATGACGACACTGGAACGCATCGAACGCACACTTGGTCGGTTCGCGGCGAGGTTTCTGGTGCCTAATCGTCTGCAGTCTTCTTGGGAAGCAAGGGTGTCCACGCCGGTCAACAGGCCGCCAAGTGAGTCAGCTTTGTGCGTCAATGGTCGCTGGACAGCGATGGGGGAGTTGCCTGAATTGGAGAATGGTCAGGCGGCCATGATCGGCGATGAGGTCTTGGCTGCACGAATGTGCCCGGATGATCTTTCTTCCTTCTTCCAAACGTGTCAGTTGCCTGATGGCATGGAAGTACACACGGTTGATGGTGAGTCGCTATACACGCGACCATGGGACATTCTCACGCTGCTTCCAGAAGTACTCCAGTCAGACTTGAGCAGCACCGCCATTCGCGAAGATCGCGTTGATCCAGCAGTACTCATTGGAGAACACCCGGTTCATGTAGATGAGTCTGCCACTGTGTTTCCGGGTGTTGTGTTTGACACGACTGCAGGCGCCATTGTCATTGAGGCTGATGCCGTGGTACGGCCACATACCGTGGTATGTGGTCCATGTTGGATCGGTCGCGGAAGTGTGATTGTTGCTGGCGCGGTGATTCGTGCCAATACCGTCATGGGGCCGGGTTGCAAAGTCGGCGGTGAAGTCGGCGCGAGCATTTTGCAGGGATGGACCAATAAGGCGCATGATGGGTATCTCGGCGACAGCATTCTGGGGTCCTGGGTCAATCTTGGGGCGGGCACGACGACATCGAATTTACTCAATACGTATGGGGAGATTTCCGTACGTCTGACCCCCGAGGCATCGCGAGAGCGAACCGGTCGCAACTTTGTCGGTTCCATCATTGGTGACCACGTCAAGACGGCTATCGGAACACGGCTCATGACCGGCACGTCAATTGGTACTGGGTCGATGATTGCCACATCGAGTTACGCACCATCAACGCTTGGTCCATTGCGGTGGGTGACCGACGCTGGTGAGAAGCCGTATCGCATCGATCGATTTCTGGATATGGCAAAAGCGATGATGTCGCGTCGCGATCGTGAACTCGATGTCGCCGACGAACAGTGCCTTCGCGAGTTGGCCGCATCGACATGAGCCGAACGCTGTGTGTTATCGATGGATACTCACAGTTTTTTCGCGCCTACTACGCGCGGCGTCCCTACCAGAGTTCATCGGTGACTCGAGAGCCGACCAAGTTGGTTGCGGGCTTTCTAGACATTCTCATTAATCTGCTCGAGAGTCGCACGCCTACGTACTTGGTTGTTGCGCTGGATGTATCGGGCGATAAAGGCACGTTTCGAAGCGAGATTGACCCTGAGTACAAAGCGAATCGCGAGGCTGCGCCCGACGACTTTCATCCACAGGTGGAGCGATGCCTTGAACTACTGGAAGCAATGGGCATACCGCTCTTGGGCGTCGAGGGCGCTGAGGCCGATGATGTCATCGCGACGCTGGCGACGAGATTTGAAGCGGAGGACCCAGACCTAGACGTGACGGTAATTTCTGCCGACAAGGATTTGGCGCAGATCATCAATCCCAGAACGGTGATTTACGATCCGCAGCGAGATGCGGTACGAACACCGGCGGACATTTTCAAGACGCCCGATGTTCAGGCCAAACACGTCGTTGACATCTTGTCACTAATGGGGGATACCGTAGACAACATTCCTGGTGTATCTGGAATTGGCCCCAAAACCGCGGCCAAACTCATTCTGCAATACGGCAGCATCGAGGGGCTGTACGAACATTTTGATGAGATCAAGGGCAAACGGCGGGAGAATCTGGAAGGGCAAGAGAAGCGTCTGCTCAAGAACCGATCGTTGGTCAAACTTCGCGATGACTTGGGTTTCGAGTTCGATTTGGACTCGGCTCGTATGGATCTGGCAGATCTTCCGGTTCAGGCAATGGCTCCACTGCTTCGCGAACTGGACTTTCGCCGGGCCCCATCGCGACTGAGCGAATTGGTTGCCTCGGCTCGCTCTGCCGCCGGTGATGAAGCTGGCGCTATGGCCGCCGATGCCGGCACGCTGTGGGCAGATCACGACGAGGATGGTCAACTGCGACCGGCTGATCTAGATGCCCAGTACACAGGCGTGTTTGATGTCGAATCGTTGCAGCATGTGATCGATGAGATTCGCCAAGCTGGCGTTGTGAGTGTCGATGTCGAGACCACCGGGCTGGATCCGATGCGATGCAAGTTGTGTGGCGTATCGCTGTGCGTCAGCTCTGGCAAGGCGTGGTATGTGCCGACACGATCGCCTGAACCCGAACGCCATATGGATGAGTCGACGGTTATTGAGACGCTTCGGGGAGTACTCGAAGACGGCGCCATCACGAAGATTGCGCACAATGCCAAGTTTGATCTCAATGTCTTGCGGTCTTCTGGTGTGCGCGTGGGCGGTCCTGTGCGCGACACGATGATCGCCTCATACGTCGCCGACGCTACACGTTCGAGTCATCGCATGGATGCATTGGCGTTGGGTGAACTAGGCTTGCAATGCATACCGATTACCAGCCTCATCGGAACGGGTAAGAACCAGCGATCGTTTGACACGGTGTCGTTAGATAAGGCGGTGCCATACGCGGCTGAGGATGCAGACATCACCCTTCGGTTGTGGGATGTCCTCGCTGCAGAGGTTGAGTCGAAAGGGCTCTCTTCGCTGCTCATGGATCTTGAGTTGCCTCTTGTTGGTGTGCTGGCCGACATGGAGTACACCGGCGTGGCCATTGACCCGGACGAACTCGATCGGCAGCGTGTGGGATTATCTCAGCGGCTTGATCAGTTGCGTGATCGCATTGCAGACGTTTCGCCGTGCCCAATGAACCCAGACTCCCCCAAACAGTTGGCTGGGGCACTCTTCAATGATCCCGGTGCCGATCCACCCGGTCTTGGGTTGAAACCCATCAAGCGTCGCAAGACTGGTCCGTCGACCGATATGGAAGTGTTGGAGAAACTCGAGGCCAATCCCGACGTGGAGACACCCTTGCCGGGGTTCATTCTCGAGTACCGACAGTTGGCCAAACTCGTCAATACCTATTTGGTGTCGCTCAAGGAGTGCATCAATCCCGTTACCAAACGGGTGCATGCGTCATTCAACCAGACAGTGACGTCAACGGGCAGGCTCAGCAGTAGCAACCCCAACTTGCAGAACATTCCGATTCGAAGCGATGCTGGCCGCGAGATCCGTCGAGCATTTGTAGCCCCCTCTGGCAACGTTCTGATTACGGCCGACTACTCACAGGTGGAGTTGCGATTGCTTGCGCATCTCAGCGGTGACGAGGCCTTGCGTGAGGCCTTCCATGCTGGCGAGGACATCCACCGTGCTGTGGCGTCCGAAGTGTTTTCGATTCCTCTTGCGGAAGTCACGTCGGCGCAGCGGGGGGCTGCCAAGATGGTGAATTTTGGCATCGTCTACAGCATCACGCCCTACGGGCTTGCCCGGAGTCTCGGCGAAGACACTGATGTGGCCCGTGCAACGGCGATCATTCACGATTACAAGACACGATTCCGAGGCATCGAGACCTTTCTCGCCGACTGTGTCGAGCAGGCTCGCAAGGAAGGCTGGGTCGAGACCATTCAGGGTCGCCGCCGCGCGATTCCCGAGATCGACTCCAACGACCGGCAGCGTCAGATGCTCGCCGAGCGTCTCGCGATCAACTCGGTCGTGCAGGGCAGCGCCGCTGATCTCATCAAGATCGCCATGGTCAATCTCCATGCCCGCTTGCCCGATGTCGATCCAGAGGCTCGCCTTGTGTTGCAGGTGCATGACGAGTTGGTCCTCGAGTGCCCCCAGGCCACCTCAACTCCAGTTCGCGACCTCCTAGTTACCAGCATGGAACACGCCATGACCCTCTCGGTGCCCCTCACCGTCGACGTCTCCACCGCCACCTCCTGGTATGACGCCAAGTAGTTTCATGGATCTCTGATCTCTCAATGAGCGAGCCGGGCGCATCAAAATGTCGGTGGGGGGTCGGTGGGGGGTCGGTGGGGGCAAAACACATGACGCCCGCCACGGGCGTGAGCCGGTGACGAGCGTCTGAGTCCTTCTCCCCTCCGCAGGAGCCTATTGGTGACGCTCTCTCCTTCGTCACCGGTTGGGCGTTGCTTCCCTCTCTTCTCTTCCAGACGGGGGTGGTTTCGCTTTTGCAAGCGGGTGTTTCGCAAGCCACTCACACAATGACGCCAAACGGTTTCAATGCAAGAGGCAAAAGGACGATTTTTCGTGCCGAATCCTCTGCTGGGTGGAATAGGTCGACCTCCGCTAGGCTGGCGACCTCATGACACACCTGCTTGTTGCTGCTGGAACCCGCTGCTCGGCTCAGGCTGGAGCCGATGTTGCTGCCATGGGCGGCAATGCCATCGACGCCGCCGTCGCTGCAGCCGTGGCCTCCTGGGTGTGTGAACCGGGTATGACGGCCATCGGTAGTGCCCTGATTGCCATGGTTCGCCCTGCTGGCGGCACGTCCTCCCTGATCGATGGGCTCACGGCCATGCCGGGCCTGGATGGACATCAGGGAACGCCTCCGGGCGGTATGCGGATCACCATGCCCTACGGCCCAGGTGTTCTCACCGGCGTTGGGCCAGCCTCGGTGGCGGTTCCAGGTGGGCCTGCAGGGGCCGAGCGAATTCAAAAGGAATGGGGCTGCCTGAAATGGCCCGACGTACTGGCGCCAGCCATTGCTCTGGCCCGCGACGGCTTCCCGTTCCCATCGGTGTCGGCGGCGTACATGCCCTTGTCCGGAGTTCCCATCTACGACCACACGCCAGGTAGCCAGGCGATCTGGCGGGACGCCAAGGGCGCCCCACGTACAACTGGCTCGCTGACGCAACTGCCTGATTTGGCCAATGATCTCCAACGCATTGCCGACCACGGGGCCGCGGACTTCTACACGGGCGAACTGGGCGAGCGGATCGGTACGTGGGTCGTCGAACACGGTGGGGCCATGAGCCCCCACGATTTAGCGACGTATGAAGTAGATATCCGCGAGCCGCTGACTTGCAACGATCACGGTTGGCTTGTGTCAGTTTGTGACACCATCGGTGGCCAAGCACTGGCTGCGCTTGTGTCTGGGTTTGCGAAGATTTCCCCGGGCGACTGCGAAGAAGCGCCCCGCCTTGTAGCGTGCCTTGCCGATGTCCTGAGCCGGCGTGACGCGGTGCTGCAGAAGGCCTCCGCCTCGACAACGCAGGTGTGCGCGGTTGATCAAGACGGCAACGCATGCAGCATTACAACATCTACTGGATACGGTTCCGGCGTTGTCGTGCCGGGAACCGGAAGCATGCTCAACAACATGCTTGGCGAATTGGAACTGCTTCCCAACGGCCCAACCGTACTTCGACCTGGGCAGCGACTGCCAAGCAATATGACGCCGCTCATCGCGGCGAAAGACAACGACGTCGTTGCGCTGGGTGCCGCGGGGGCCGAACGCATTTGTTCGGCCATTGCCCAGACGTGGCGTGGCATTGTCGCACGGGGGGAAGCAGCCGCTGCGGCCGTCGAGGCGCCGCGTTTCCATGTTCGGACCAGCGACTCAGGGCGAGTGGTCGACTATGAACCAGGA
>PVBE012729755.1_pt1 | contig 66942 bp, 53 predicted proteins | sample 1631181 | NCBI WGS metagenome assembly PVBE01 (sample SAMN08397723, study PRJNA350692) | Marine metagenome, whole genome shotgun sequencing project. | isolation source: water | place: Pacific Ocean | collected 2012-04
AATACGCCGGCAGATTGGCCATAGGTCTTGTTGAACTGTTCCGGCGTTATGGTGGAAGTCTGAATGGCGCCATCGCTGCTGACCCCGGCGACCGTGAAAGGCTTGTTTAAAACCTGGACGCCGGTTGCCGTGGTGAGAGTAATTTCACCGGTGGTGCCGTCGGCATCTCGGGTGAGAACCACCTCAACCTCATCACCTGCCTTGATGCTGCCAGCAGTGCCGCGGATACCGATGGTGGCCACCGGTGTTTTAAGTACCATGGCGTCAGGATCCACTTTGGAGATCTGACCCGAAACAAAGGACATGACACCGCTGACCAGAGAGATACCCATCTTGCCGGTCTGTTCGCCGGGATCGTAGACCATGTCGTCGATGACGGCACGGCCTTCACTATCCAGCGAAAAGACACTGTCGTCAGCAAGTAGGATGCCCACGGCACCGTCGGAGCCGGTTTCCACCACATCGTCTTGAAAGATGGGATCACCCTTATTGCCGGTGGCTTCGGTGCCGTCGGCCCGAGTGATCTTTACTGCCCCCTCAATGGTTTCGATACGGCCTATAGGTTCTGCCGTACCAGCGGTCACCTCTGCAACCTGACCCGGCGCTACTGGCCCTGCAAGTTTGATTACCAATTCTGCCCAAAATACGGCGCCCGACTGATCCACTAAATCAGGGGGTGTTTCACGCAGGAAATAGTTCTCGACCAGGATTTTCTTCCCGTCGGCACCAACGAGCATGAGATCGGGCCCCTGCCGCACAAAATCGGCATGCCGCACCCAAGATCGGTTCGGAATGTTGACGACGTCACCGACCGCTCCGTCGAGAGCAACCAATCCGCCATCCGTTGGCTCAACAGCGTCCATTTAATCTCGGTCCATTCACCATGGGCCCTGAATGTTATTGCTCAAATTCCTACCCTCAAGAGCAACGTTAAACCCAATTATGATAATCCACAAACCTAACTATAATAACCCATAAAACACGTTACCATAAGTAAATAACACAATATGTGATCTACATCACATGTGATCGACATCACACATAATTTTTTAATTCTTATAATTGTTAATAATATATCTAGAATCCGCATTTTTACCAACGAAAAAACCAAATTTAAACTGGTCTTGTCGGCACCATAACTCTTTGCCAAAAAAAGTTTGGGGCAGGCATAGATTAAGTTCGAAGTATTCACATTTTGACCCACTGTAGTAATACCTTCAACAGGTTAGCGGTTGACTGATAATTGAAGCGCCATTCGCACTCCTTGAGATTGAAATGGAAATGGTGTTTTGGCATGCCGTTGTAGCGCCGCAGATGACGTTTGGCCTGCTCAATTTCCCCAGCCATCAAATCGGGTGCATCCGCCTCCAGATTCTCTACGATCAGCTCTCTGAGCTTGTGAAAATACTGGATCGCGGTATTGCGATTCACCACACACAATTCAGCCGCAGATCAGGCAAAGGCACCAGCCACAAAACGACGAACTAATTCTTGCTGAATACCTACAGAAAACCTACTTCTTCGTCTCTTTCTAACCATCTGACATTCATAATGAAAATCCCTTATATTATGCCAGCCCCTTCGGCTTTTAAGGCTTAAACTTTAGTCTCTCCCGTTTTCGGGAACAACCGTTGCCCCCTTAACCCTCTGATTTTCCATGAACTTTATTGAATAAAATGGTGAAATTATTACTAATAAATGGCTTAAATGAGGCTAAAGATGTCAGGGCCCCTTGCGATTAGCGCGAGAGCGGCTTATTCACTCTATATTCGCCCAACCATTTAACTCTAGCCGCACGGGGGCAATTGCAGTCGTATGAAAGTTCTGTCTGTCTTCGGCACCCGCCCGGAAGCCATTAAAATGGCGCCCGTGGTCAAAGCCCTTGAAGCCGATAGCGGGTTCGAGTCTTTGGTCTGCGTGACAGCGCAACATCGAGACATGCTTGATCAGGTACTGGATCTTTTCCAAATTCAACCCAATTACGATTTGGATATCATGGCTGACAATCAGGGCCTGACCCACATCACCACAGCTTCACTAATAGGGCTGGAAAATGTCCTGAACGAATGCGCCCCGGACCGGGTTCTCGTACACGGGGATACGACAACGACCTTTGCGGCCTCGCTGGCGGCGTTTTATAAAAAAATACCAGTCGGCCATGTGGAAGCGGGCTTACGTACCGGCAACGTTCTTGCCCCCTGGCCCGAAGAAATGAACCGGCGGCTGACCGATACGATCTGCGATCTGCATTTTGCGCCGACGGAATCGGCCAGGCAAAACCTTCTGGCCAGCGGTGCCCCGGCAGCTGGGATTGTTGTAACGGGCAATACGGTCATCGATGCCCTCCTCCATATCCGACGTTCGCTGGAAGAGGATAAAACCTTAAGGACGCTGGCCGCCGCGGGACTTCCCAATATCAATCCGGATGCCAAAATCATTCTAGTGACCGGTCACCGCCGCGAGAATTTCGGTGACGGTTTTGAGAATATTTGCGCCGCCCTAGCAAAACTCAGCGAACAGGGGGATGTGGAAATAATCTACCCGGTCCATCTTAATCCCAACGTGCAGGAACCGGTTAATCGACTGCTCGGAGGTAATCCAAGGATCAAACTGCTGCCGCCACTGGACTATCTGCCCTTTGTATTTTTGATGAGTAAATCCCATATTATTGTTACCGATTCCGGCGGTATTCAGGAAGAAGCACCGAGCCTTGGAAAACCCGTACTGGTCATGCGAGACGTTACAGAGCGCCCCGAAGCCGTGGATGCGGGCACGGTTATCTTGGTCGGCACGGACCGGGACAAAATCGTTGCTGAAGGCCTGCGCTTGCTTGAAGATGAAAACGCGTATAGCTCTATGGCCAAAGCGCATAACCCGTATGGTGACGGCAATGCCAGCCAACAAATTATGGAAAAACTGAAGGAAAAAGGCTGAAACAGTGTTTGAATTCAACCGGATATCGGTAATAGGCCTCGGCTATGTCGGTTTGCCGACCGCTGCAGTAATTGCCAACCGAGGTATCACGGTGATCGGTGTCGATACCAATGAATCCAATGTCGAAATGATCAATGCGGGAAAAGTGCCGCTGGTCGAGCCTGATCTCGATATTCTGGTGCGCAGCGCCATTGCCACCGGGAATCTTAAGGCCACCACAACACCTGAACCGGCCGACGCATTTGTCATTGCCGTGCCCACACCCTTCACCGTAGCTTACAAGCCGGACCTCAGCTATCTGGAAGCCGCTGCCACCGCCTTGGCGCCGACGCTTGAAGCCGGGAATCTGGTCATTCTGGAATCGACGTCTCCTGTCGGCGCGACGGAAAAACTTGAAGCCTGGCTGGCGACCGGGCGGCCCGATCTGAAATTTCCCAGCCAACACGGAGAAGCGGCTGATATCCAAATTGCTCATAGCCCCGAGCGGGTTCTACCGGGGCGTGTTCTCGTGGAACTGGTGCAGAATGACCGGGTTATCGGCGGATTGACCAAAAAATGCAGCCAGCGGGCAGCCGATTTTTATGGCTTATTTGTCAATGGTAATTGCCGTCTGACCTCGGCACGCACGGCGGAATTGGTCAAACTCGCCGAGAACGCCTACCGGGACGCCAATATCGCCTTCGCCAATGAAATGTCTTTGGTGTGCGATCACTTGGATATCAATGTTTGGGAAATGATCGAACTCGCCAATCGGCACCCGCGGGTCGAGATCTTGCAACCGGGGCCCGGCGTCGGGGGCCATTGCATTGCCGTCGACCCGTGGTTTATTGCCGATTCTGCACCAGAAATTACGCCATTGATCCAAACAGCCCGCCAGGTCAACGACAACAAACCCAATTGGGTCGTCGACCGGGCCTATGAAGTGGCAGTGCAATCAGACTGCTGGGCCATCGCCTGCCTGGGCTTGGCCTACAAAGCCGATATTGATGATTTGCGTGAAAGTCCGGCGCTAAAGATCACCAGGGATCTGGCCGACAGGTTTGAAGGTAAAATTCTCGTCGTCGAACCCAATATCGATGTTCTGCCGGATGAACTATATGGTGCCGGAAATATTGAACTTACGAAATTGGATGATGCAATTGAGTCAGCCGGCCTAGCAGTTATGCTGACCGATCATAAGGAATTTAGAACGTTGGATCGTGCGGCTTTGGATTCGATTGAGATCATCGATACGCGCGGAATGTGGAGATAAAAATCGCCATGGAAGGTAAATTGGATGTACCCTTCTCGCTCAAAGGTAAAAAAATTTGGGTAACCGGCCATACCGGTATGGTGGGCTCAGCCACGGCACGGCGACTTGCCGAAGAAGATTGTGAGTTGCTGACCGCCTCTCATGCCGAGCTTGAACTTCGCAATCAGAGCGCCGTCAACGACTGGATGTCGAGCCATAAACCAGACGTCGTAGTCATCGCCGCCGCCACCGTTGGCGGCATTCTCGCCAACTCAACCCGGCCAGCTGAGTTCATTTATGACAATATCTCCATCGAAACCAATATTATCCATGCCGCCAATGAGAACGAGGTAGAGAAACTGCTATTTCTAGGTTCGGCCTGCATTTATCCCCGTGAAGCCGATCAGCCGATGGCAGAGGAAGCCCTTCTAACCGGTCCTTTGGAACCGACGAATGAATGGTATGCCATTGCCAAAATTGCCGGCATTAAAATGTGCGAAGCTTATCGTCGGCAATATGGTTGCGACTTTATATCAGCACAGCCCAACAATCTTTATGGGCCCGGCGACAATTTCGATCTGAAATCTGGTCATGTTGTTCCCGCCCTGATGGCGCGCGCGCATAATGCCGAATTGGAATGCAAGGCTGATCTGGAAATCTGGGGAACTGGGAAAGTTTTACGTGAATTCCTTCATGTTGATGACTGTGCTGACTCACTTATTCACTTGATCAAACATTATTCCGGACTTAGCCACATAAATATTGGCACAGGGGAAGAAGTCAGCATTGGTGAACTGGCCCGAATGATTACCGAGACGGTCAGCTTTCAAGGCGATCTTATTTTTGACACTTCCAAACCCGATGGCTCGCCCCGCAAATTACTAGACGTCAGCCGGATGCAAGAACTGGGCTGGAAATCATCGATCACATTGAAAGATGGTCTGAAATCAACCTATGAATGGTATCAGGCAAACGAATTGTAGCTTTTAAGCCAGCAACTTTTCGTATTCCGCAAGAGCCCGATCCACGTAATTGTCCCAGGAATAGCCACTGGCCACCCTATTTCTTGCCGCCAACCCCATATTTCGACGCACATCAATATTATCAATCAGGTGGGCCAGGGCGCCCGCGAGGGGCTCTTCGTCGCCGGCCGGTACAATCATCCCTTCTTTGCCCTCCGCAATAATATCTTCAGCGCCCGCTTCTTTGGTCGTCACCACGGGCAAACCTGACGCCATCGCCTGCAGCATCGAGAGCGGAAATCCTTCCTCTAAAGATGGCAGGCAAAATATATCTGCCGACCTTAGAATATCTGGTATTTTCCCCGACGCTACGGAACCGTGAATCGACACACCGGAAGAAGGCAACATTTTATTTAGGAGCCGATCAAAACCCGCTTCAATGGGACCAATTAAATGAAGTTCGGCCTCTCTTTCCAAGCAGCCGAAGGCCGTCAGCAATTGTGGGACTCCTTTACGAATACCAACGCCACCGACAAATACAATTTTGGGAACTTTGGTGTCATGTGAATTTTCTAACGGATAAAACCGCTTCATATCGACACCATACGAATTGACAATTAATTTCGACGCATCAATGCCATTATTCGCAAAAGTCTCGGCGGCAAATAAAGTCGGTACAGCGATTGCGTCTGCCAAGACGTATTCTTTGATTTCCCGTTCAACAATTCCAGGTTCGGCGCCGTTAAATTTCAAACCATACTTATCACAGGCTTGCTGCATTGCATCCGTTTGATGGACAATATGACTTGATCCGCGTTCAATAACGATTTTCTGACCCCGGGATCGAGCCGGTTCAATGGCCTCAAGAGTGGCCGAACTCCAGCCCACCAGTAAATCCGATTCATCGTCTAAACAATGCGCGGCAAAACGGCCAAATGCTCTAGCAACGGCTAAATCCGGCCTGATTCCCAGTTTTAAATGATCATATAGCCGGCGGCGAAGTTCCAGCAATACGGCTGACTTAATTTTCATACCTACAGGCACAAATCGGCGGGCGATGAACCCAGGATAGGTTGTTGTCAACTGCCCGAACTTACCGCGTTCGAAAAGCCCGGTTGCTAGTTCAAAGGCATGCCAGCGGCCATGGACAGAAACGGACACTTTCACCCGTGATCCCTTTCGACAATTCGCAAGATGCAAAATACCACGACAAAGGCGAGGCCATAAGAAACAGACAAGCCTAAAGCCAAGGCGATAGCAGGCTCTATCGCACCCATTACGCCCAAACCGAAACACGCCAACAGGCCACCATATTGAAAGGCGCGTCCGATTAGCAGCCATCTGGTTTGTTTCGCTACCCAGCAGTAGGCTTTGATGGTCTCGAACATGGATAAAAACACCACCAATCCAGCCATCGACGCAAATAATTCCGATGCCGGCCGCCATTTTTCGCCGAAAAGCCAGGGCACGACCGGATCAGCAAATAAAAATGTCAGAACCCCACCGATCAGTAGCGGAAAGAACATATACAGCAACAATCGGTCTCTGCCGGCAATCCTTTTGGTTCGGTCTTCAATCCGGGCGAACCAGTTTCCGGCGACACGAGATGCAATCGGCGACAAAAACTGATTAGGGACGATGGCCAACCGTTGAGCCTGAAATATGAAGCCGGCGATGCGTTCACCGCCGATGAAGCCAGCTAGCAAAATTGTAATCCTTTGGAAACTGCCTTCGAGCACGCTATCGAGCCAGATGCCTCTGGCATCCCTAAATAATCCTTGCCATTCTTCTACACTCAAAAATTTGAAGCGGCTGAAAGTGAGGCCGCCAGAAAGTGCGAACGTTACAAACAACGCCGCTGAAAGAAAAATTTCCCGGACAAACAGAACCTTCCAATTCATACCACTGACAACCAGAACCAACGCCAAAATATTACTTGCCGTCATCGTGCCGGTTTCAATTATAGCAAAACGCCGATAAGGCATACGTCGTTCAAATACCGCCTTGTTGTTATCGGTCCAGTGGCGCAATCCAATGGCCAATATTAAAGCGACTTCCCAAGGTCCAAATTCGTGCGAGAAATAAATCCAGACCAGGATCAGAATGGTCGAGAATATACTCTCCCAGCCAAGTGCCGATAAAAAACGCTCCTTCGCCCCAGCATCCAAATCCGTCGCATCGGTGCGAATTATGAGGACATTGATACGGAGGGAAAATATCGAGTATACAACCGTTGCGCCGGCCAGGATCAGTGCGAAGCGCCCAAAGTCCTCTGGGGCCAGAAATCTGACTAAAACGAGATTTACACCAAAGGCAATCAGTGCCTGAATGGCCTGACCCGAAACTAGGTAGGCCCCCCCAATTTTTAGTTTCTTGGCATATATATCCATCATCGGCATTCGGCTTAACTTGCCACGATCTGTTTCATTGTCTCTATTAATCTATCAAAATGCCCGTCCCAGCCGAACCGCGAAACCACTCTTTCACGCCCTAGATTCAGCAACCGTTCTCGCAACAAAGGGTCCCGGTCGAACTCTAAAAGTTTCTCTGTCAGTTGTGATACCATAAAGGGTTCAAAATAAAGCGCTGCATCGCCGCAGATCTCCCTGTTCACGGGGGTGTCCGAAACGACCACCGGCATGGCAGAACTCATGGCTTCAGCCATGGGGTGTCCAAATGTTTCTGAAACCGATGGAAAGACAAAAACATCGTGGGATCGATATAATTTTGGTAAATCACCATAATCATGATGGCCCAAAGTTATCATACCGCGGCGATTGGCATCTCGAACTATCGCCTCATCCAGCACGCTACCATCCATTTCGCCGAATTCATCTATCGACATAGTGATCGTCGCATGTGTCCTTATTCCTAATTTGGTCAGTTGATCAACAGCCTGACAGATCAAATTGGGAACCTTGTGGGGATAGTAAACGGAAACGTACAGCAATTTAAGTACACCGTCCTCGCGCCAGATCCTTTTTTTTCCTTCAGTCGGTTTAAAAACCTGATCGATGGTGCCATATGGATTGACCGCACAATTTTCGGCTATTTTAGGCTGCCACTTCAAAACCATGTCGCGCATAGCTTGGGTCGGGGTGATGATTTGATCAGCGGTCATAGCCGACATGAGCATCAAGTTACGGCGAAAATACCTGTTCACCGCGTTCCAAACCCCCTGGGGTGCCGTCATATTTGCCAAATAAAACGGATCGAACAATCCGCCTTCGCGCAGCAATAAAATTTGCTTTACCGGGCTATTCAGAAGCCCGACATTCGCCGAAGATAACAATACATCAGGTTTATGCTTTTTCACAAATCGCCGCCATGTGGACTGTTCCCACAGAAGGCGTTTTATGGCCGAATATCGCGATATATTGAGGCGGCTTATAGATTCTCTATTCCGAGCTTCGAATTCCTCGGAAACAGCGACCGTTACATCGATACCCCGTTCCTCGAAAGCGGTCAGAAGGTTGTTGGTGTATGTAACGATCCCGCCTTTTCTGGCAGACAATGCGTTAACCAACACTTTCATATTGCACTTACCACTATGATTTTACCTTTTCCGCAGCCGATAAAATTTCTCTCAACCGATCTTGATGACTAAAGTTTCCAGATACAACATTGTTGTGGCCAGCCTTAGCAATATGCGTTCTCGCAATGTCTTCAGATAGCCACTTTCTACATTGACCTAGCAATTCTTTGTCGTCTGCGAAATATGCAGCTTCGATATCTTCTTCGAATAAATTACAGATTTCATCATTTCTCTCATGCAGCATAAACCCACCAAAGGCGGGAATTTCTATTGAGCGGCAGGTCTGTAAATCTCGATTTCCTTTGCGCAAAAAACAGAGATTAATTTTGCTGCCACAAACGACTTTACCATATTGGTCATCGTAAACCGGCCGATCTTCAATACGCAGGGCTTCGAATTGCCCTTTTAAATTTGCCCAACCGTTACCCCATACGCGCACATTTATACCGTTTTTAGCCAGGAACTTGACACTTTCCGCACGGACATTCTCAAAGGTTCCGACGAAACTGACGTCAGCTCCATACTCAGCGTGATCGGTATCGACCAATGACGCCGGGTGGTGCACCGCCGGATCATAAGAATTATTGACAAATAAAATATTGCGAACGCCACGCAGAGGCATTTCATTGGAATCGGCATTAAACGATTTCGTCGTGACCCATAAATCAAATTTTGGTAGCGCTGCCTCGACGTAACGCGACAGATGTCGTGGGTTCATCATATCATCCTCAGCATACCACAAGACAATGACCCGCGGTTGCCGCTGTTTTACCTGTCGCAACGTAGCTGCCTTGATCTCGATCGCTCTTTCCAACCATAGCAGGTCAAATTCTTCTCCCGCCGCGCGTTCGACAATCTTTCCATTTGCGTCGGCGACGTCGGCAGGGCAACGCAAGCGATGCCGAATTCTAGTGGCCAAGCTAGACCGATCCTCATAGCGAGCTTCGGCTAAATTGGTGGATATTACCTCTACCCGGCAGCCGATATTTTTAAGTGCTTTAATTCGCTGCAAAGTTCTGGATCCTGGGACAGTTTGTCCGACAAAAAGTATTTTCAAATCTGACATCACATACGGTCCAAAACAAACGAGAGAGCTGATTTCAATCCGGCGAGGTCAGCACTTAAATCCCAACTAGAAATTTTTTTCTGGGCGGTCATCCCCATTTTTCCAGAATTTGCCATTACTGACGGTAAAAAGCCGGCCAAAGCCTCTACGTCACCCGTCGGAACTACAGCACCTACTGAGTTGTCCACCAAATCAGCCGCTGCGCCGCATTGATCGGAAACGATCACCGCCGTTCCTGAAGCCATGGCTTCATTGACAGCCACCCCCCATGGCTCCCTTTCCGAGGCCAGCACAAAAACATCTGCCGCCCCATAAACAGCGGGTAACGCCGTCTGGTTTCGAAATCCAATGAACTTAACATTTTCAGGAGAATTCGATTCCAACTCTTTCCGAAGTTCCCCATCGCCAGCGAATATTAACACCGGGAACTCCCCGTTTGGCCATTGGGCTTTTTGCCAAGCCTGCAATACCAATTCCGGCCGCTTCCTTGCGGAAAATTTCCCGGCAAATAAAATCGATTTTTGATGCGCCTGTAGACCAATGGATCTTTTGAACTCCTTCGCGGCGTCTTCGGTCGCTCCAGACGCAAAAAAATCATTGTCCACTGCGTACGGCATATCAAAAATACAATTTTCCGGCACACCCCGCTTTAAATAGTACTGACGGTTCATAGAACCGATAGACAGAAAAGCACTGCATTTTGAAAAAATGTTTTTGTGGTAGCGCTTTCTAAGCCAAGCTTTTGGCCCGACGCCATCGGGCATAGCACCGTCCCAGTTTTCACCGCGCATTAAAACCGGCTTGCCGGAAATATGAGCTTGCGCCAGAATTTTTCTGAACACCGCACTCTCCCACCCGTGCAACCAAGCAACATCGCACTCCCGCAATACCGTATCCACATCAACTTCCTTCATTAACGCGCTGTTATATCCTTCCCGGAGAGGCACATCCCAGGCAACATCCAAACCAAATCCCGCGTCCCTGTACGCCCCATCTGAAAAATCACTTTCAAATATTACCTTCAACTCAATATCAGGCGCCGAACTGATCAGGCGTAGCATAGGGGCTTGATACTGAATTGGATGACTAACCAGATATAGGAGTTTCGTCTTCACGGCGTCGTCTGTACAGGGGGATGATTAGATGAATTATTTTCGTTAGAGGTAACTCTTAAATATCGATCAGGAACGGCTTCCTTTATCACTTTAGCCGTTTTTCTGGCGGTAATTTGCCATGAATATTTTTTGGCCTGTCGTAAGGATTTTTTGGCCAACTCTGACTGCATTTCTTCATCACCTAATACCTTCTCGATGCAATTTGCCATCTCTTGGGCGTTGAGCGGGTCAAAGAAAAGAGCGGCATCGCCCAGTATTTCGGGCATTGCCGCAGAATTTGAACTTAAAACAGGGGCACCGCAGGCCATGGCCTCAACCAAAGGATTACCGAATGTTTCAACTGTCGAAGGAAAAACAAACATTTTACATTGGCGATAATATTCCAACAATTCTTCAGCCGATTGCTCGCCAATAAATTCAATACTGTCTCCAATTTCGTTTATTTGAATAGAATGATTAATCTCCTGCAAATAACCCTTATCAATCGCCTTACCGGCAACTTTTAGGTGGATATCGGGAAAAGATTTGCGCACCAGGACAAGCGCCTGAATTAACGTGTGTAGGTTTTTTTGCACATAGATATCAGAAACCGCGAGCAAATAGTTGCAGCGTTCAACTTTTTCGCCCGGTGAATAGGTTTCCTTAACCCCGTGATGAATAATGGTCACTTTTTTCATGAGTTTCTGACCAATCCCAAACGTCAACGCCTTCCGGGCATAATTGGACACGGCGATAGCTCGCTTGCAGGTCAAAAGGGACAAAGCCGTCATTATTGTCAAACCGGCCCAATATAGTCGTTTGACCGGTCTCGTTTCTTTGCCGACGACAGCGAGCGAATTCCGTAGCATGATTATTGGCGATGGCGCTACCAGCGGACCATAGTTGGCCGGAGATACGGTCACGTCCACCGACATAACTTTTGCCAACACCGGCAGGGCGAACTGCTCCCACAACAAATTTGAAAAAAAGCCGTTGGGATAACTTAACAAATGAATGCGAACACGCTCATCGACGATGCCAAACAAACTGAATTGATCACGATGGACAAAGAAGTGGATTTCCAGTTCTAAATCCTCCGCCAAAATAGGTAAAATATTCCGCAGATACGTAATACCCCCGCCACTTTTGGCATGAATGCCGTTTACCAGCACCCTTATCCGCTCACTTTTTAAGAATTCCCGGCTCATTTTACCTATAAACCCGACATCTGCGCATGAATTTCTCCAACTCTAATTATGCGACCGACCTAAATCTAAATTGACGAATACTCAACTTACTGATGATTTATAGACGGTTACAGGTTATGCATTCTTTACTAAAGGAAAAATCACATTATTTGAAGGTATTATGGCAGATAAGATTTTAGTTTTCCGCCGCGGCAGCATTGGAGATGCTATCGTAAGCCTTCCTGCGCTCGCGGTTTTAAAATCCCGGTTTCCTGAAGCGGAATTCCGCATACTGACCAATACTCCGGTTATGAACGTTGCCGCGCCTGTGGAATCCTTGCTTGGCGGTTCTCAGTTTGCCACAAAATTTTATAGCCTGCCGCCGGGAGGAGGGAGCCTTGGATCAATAATCAGCCTGGCGAGAACTATTAGAAAATGGAACCCTGATCAAATATTTTACTTATCTGAACCTTCGTCCCCTCCTTCATTGATCCGGGAGTTTCTGTTTTTCAAAGCCTGTGGCGCCAAAAAAATTTCAGCAATGCCGTATGGCGCTGAACAGAGACGCTATCGGCGTAAAGCGGACGAACTTTGGGAATCCGAATGTGAACGCCTTCTACGCATTGTCGATGCACCTGACAATCCGGTACGGAGTAGCTGGCTGGAATTTACCGCAGAAGAGAAACAAGATGCGGCTTCGATACTGGAAGAAGGAATGTCCGCCGGACGCTATATCGCCTTTAGCATCGGCGCCAAATTGCCCGATAAGGACTGGGGCGATGAAAATTGGTCTTCCGTTTTAAATGCCATCACGCAGGCGGATAGAGCATTAGGCATAATCTTAATCGGCGCAGTTGATGAAAGAAGCCGGGCATTTGGCCTTGTCCAGAAATGGCACGGCCCGATATTGAATTTGTGCGGTGAAACGGAACCACGGCTAAGTGCTTTGGTTATGGAAAAGACGCTTTTCTATCTCGGTCATGACAGCGGCCCCATGCATTTGGCTGCAATGATAAATGTTCCTTGCGTCGCCATTTTCAGCGCTCGTGCGAAACCAGGCGTCTGGTTTCCTGAAGGAGACGGACATCGCATATTTTATCCCTGGCACATGGCTGGTACAGTAACGGATAAAGCGGGGTTTCGAACAGCCGGAAACTCTATAGCTTCTATTCGGACCGAAGAAGTAATTGACGCCTGTTTAACGTTGGTTAGCCGGGAATGAAAAATTAATGTGCGGTATAGCTGGCATCATCGGCACCAGCCGAATTAATCCTCGAGCAGTGGAGGAAATGGCTGAAATTCAGGCCCATCGGGGACCCGATGATTCCGGCCTTTGGGCAAATGCGTCCGGCAAAATTATTTTGGGCCATCGCCGTCTCAGCATCATCGATACCAGCGCCGCCGGTCATCAGCCGATGGAAATCGGCAGCCACGTCATAACCTATAACGGGGAAATATATAATTACCGGGAGCTGGCTCAGCGACTGATTGAGGAGGGGGGCGTGTTTGATTCTCAATGCGATACGGAAGTGCTGCTTCGCGCCTATCAACACTGGGGAGAAAATTGTCTCCAGGAATTCAATGGCATGTTTGCTTTTGCCATCTTCGATGCGGCAAGGAATATTCTTTTTTGCGCCCGGGATCGATTTGGCGAAAAGCCGTTTTTATATCATGCCGAAAAAGATTACTTTGCTTTTGCATCTGAATTCAAAGCTCTCCTGAGCCTGAAAGGGTTGGATGCGGATTATGAACAAGATCGAATCCTCCGATTTCTTTATCACCCGACCCAAGGATTGGATGACGAAACCCAGACAGCTTTTTCGGCTATCAAACAACTCCCGCCTGCGCATTATCTGACCCTTAATATAGAGACAATGGAGGTAGAAACTCGTCGATACTGGGATATCCGATCTGATGAAATATTTACACGCATGTCGCAAAGCGATGCGGAAAACCATTTTCGGGAATTGTTGACTGATTCTATCCGATTGCGCATGCGGAGTGATATGCCATTAGGCTCCTGCCTTTCTGGCGGAATTGATTCAAGTTCAATTGTCTGCATCGCCAAAGAACTACGCGGTGCCGATTCTCCGTACGATGTTTTTACCGGAAGATTTCCGCACAGTTCAGCCGATGAATGGCAGTGGGCGACAGAAATAGTCGATACGACCGGCGTCGAAAGTCATTCAACATTTCCCACGAGTGAAGGATTCTTAAAAGAGCTTGCCGGGTTTATCTGGCACAATGAATTACCCGTAGGAAGTTCAAGCCAATATGCTCAATGGTGTGTCTTTCGCCAAGCCAGGGAGGTGGGTATTACCGTTTTGCTCGATGGCCAAGGTGGCGACGAATTGCTGGGCGGCTATGAACAGTATTTCCAATATTACCTACAAAGCGTCCGGGGCGTGTTGAGTAATGCGGAATTGATCTCCGAAAAGAGTAACATCCGAGAACGTTATCCTTTAGGCCTTTTGACAAAGGGCCAGAGTTTTAAACAAGCCTTACCCAATTCAATTCGGCATATCCTGGCGGGATTCACAGGCGACGGCAATGATTTTTCCTTTGGATTGAAAGCGTCTGCAGCACGTAATCTTCACCAAACGCTCCCTCCGCTTCCCGCCGGGTTATCGGAATTCCATCCTCTTGCCGGCAAGCTTTATCAGGAGATGCTTTATACTCATTTGCCAGTATTGCTGCGATATGGTGACCGAAATTCCATGGCCCATTCACGTGAAGTGCGGCTACCTTTTTGTGATCACCGTCTTGCTGAGTTTGTCTTCTCGCTGCCGGCCGAAAAACTGATGGGAGAGGCCCAGACCAAGCGATTGTTGCGTGGCGCGATGCAAGGCGTGCTCCCGGACAGCATCCGATTGCGCTGGAACAAGCAGGGCTTTCTGCCGCCACAAGCAGACTGGTTCAGGGCCGAATTAGGTGATCTTGTAGAAACCATTATCGAAAGCCGGGAATTTAGCCAGTCCGAAATTTGGCGGGCTGGATGGTGGCGGAGGGTTCTCCAACGATTTAGAAATGGAGAGACCAATTTAGCCTCAATGCTGTGGCGCCCTGTTGTCGAAAACGCCTGGCAGGAAAATTTTGTAGGTCGGTTTTCTAAAGAAAAAGGGTCGCGCATATTTTTGGACCATGACCGATGAAAGCAGTTTTCATAAACCACTGCCATCCCGACATGCCACATATATGCGCCACGCGCGTACGGGAATTTGCCCAGGCAATGGCTGGCCGTGGCCACGAAATAATCCTTCTGACCGAAACCTTAGATGGCAGCAGCTCGGATATAACCCCCTCTCAGGTCGTCGAACAAATCGAAACGCACGACTTTTCCGGCCCCTTTAATCTGGCATGTCCGCCGTCAGAACATCGGGCTATTGAATGGTTGAGATGTGGTGCTTTGCCTTGGGGAATCAGGCAATCGGTCATCGTTTGGTATTATGCCAAATATCAAGGTGTGGTGACCAATTGGCGCCACGGCTGTGAACCTTTCCTTGATGCCGTTGTGGCCGGGTTTAAACCGGATATTGCCTGGGCCAGCTTTGGCAACACAGATTGTTGGAATATTGCCAAGGATCTGGCGGCGGCGGCGTGTTGCCCTTGGGTGGCAGATATCAAAGACCCCTGGGGATTATTTGTTCCCCGGCTTTTCCGCCAGAAATTGGCACAGCACTATAACGATGCCGCCGCCATGACCTGTTTTTCTGACATGCACAATAATGAAGCACGCCAATGGTTCGGCACCAGTAAATCGACCATCTACAGCGGGTTCAAAAATTCGGTATTAACGACAAGTCCTCGGCCCGATTCAAACGATCTGCAAATACTGCTGACAGGCGCTATTTATGATGAAAGTGCGCTGAATCAATTATCCTCGGGTATTGTCCAATGGATTAACGGCTTGGACGAAAGTTGCAGAAAACGGGTCAAATTTCTCTATGCCGGTAGCGAAGGCGCCGCTGTCCAAAATGCCACAATGAAACTTAGAACGGTTTGTTTAGTAGATAACCTGGGATATCTCCCGCTCGATCGATTGCAAACTCTACAGCGCCAAAGCCTCGTCAACGCCTACATAAAAAGTGAACGGACCTTTCATCATAAATTGATCGAATTAATGGGGGCACAAAGACCGATTTTGACCTTTCCCAAGGAAATTCAGGAAAGCAAAAGCATTGCAAAATCCGTTGGCATCCCTCTTTATGCCTGCCAAACGGTCCAAGATGTTGCCGGTTCTCTGGAAAGCTGCCGTCGGGAAAATTCCCAACCGATTATCAACAATGGTGTTCTGGAAACCTATAGTTGGGAAAGTCAGGCTATCCATTTGGAAAACGTGTTACTAAAAGCAATCAACGAGAAGTGATCCGGCCACACATGATACCACAGACTAGAAAAATAAATTTGGCTGATGCAGTGTTTGGCGGTGTCATTTTTCTGCTTGCACCTATTGGTCTGTTTGCACCGAAAGCGACCGTCCTGCTTTTGATTGTTGCTGCGTTGAACTGGTTTATTGGGGGAGAATTTAGCGGCTCGAAATTGAGTTCCATTCCTAGATTACCCTTCGCGGGGTTGGCGGTACTGTTAGTTTGGTCTCTTCTGTCGTCGTTTTGGTCGGTCGACATGATGCTTAGCTTGAAACTAATAGCGCCACTGGCGGCATTGCTAGCAATTGGCCTCTTTGCCATGTCGTTTCAGCCCCAAGATCAAATTCAATTTCAAAATTTTCTTATGGCAGGATTTATTTTAGCCATTGCACTTCTCATCTTCGAAGCCTCAACGGGAAACTGGTTAACGCGCACGGGGCGCAGTCTGCAATGGGTCAAAATTTATGACGGCTATTCGAGCGGTTACAATGTGGATGCCATTTTGAAAAACGGTGTAGTCATCTTAACGCTTTTGATTTGGCCCACAGTTGGTATTCTGTGGCGCCGTAAAATGCTGCTCATCCCGATCAGTCTGTTGATCGCATTGTTGCTTCTCGCCGTTAATTACAACGCTAAGACATCGATTTTGGCCATATTTACCGGCATAATCTCTATCACTGCCGCGCATTTTTCGAACCGTTTTACCGCCAGAATTCTGGCGATCGCTTTTGTAATTGGCATGATGGCGACCCCATTTTTAACCGGTTTATTTCTGACCTCGAGCGACAATCAGAAAATCCTCCGCTACGCAAAATCCATCAACCTGCCTTCCTCAGCGGTCAATCGATTAATAACCTGGAAATTTGTCGTTAAGAATATTGGGGAAAAACCGGTTCTGGGATGGGGGGGTAATTCATCGAAATCTATTCCGGGAGGCAATGACAAGTATATTCTCCGTGATATGTCGACCGACGGAAAAGGGGCCATTGTATTCAAGGATTTTTATTTACCTTTGCATCCACACAACAGCCCGCTTCAGATTTGGTTGGAACTTGGCGGTGTCGGAGCCATTATTGTCGCCCTGTTCGGAGGAATTCTGCTTTGGCGTATCGGCGGAAATACTGGCCCTGAGAATCCTTGGCTGATCGGAACTACCGTTGCCATCTTGATGTTTAGCCTACTCAGCTTTGGCGTTTGGCAAAATTGGTGGATTGCGGCGCAATTCCTAACCCTGATCAGCATATTTGCGGCGATGAAAGAGCCCAGGAATTAGTCGATTACTGAAGGCTGAAATGAAGCGCTTTCTGTAAGACGGTTTAATTTCCGAATATACTAAAGATAGCCAGATCAAGGCGAGAGCGGGAAGGAAGGCCCGCTTGGTAAGTTCCTTGAGGTAACCAGATGCCACACCAACTCCCAAATTAATAGAATGCCGGCAGCAATGCCCGAGAGGTGCTAAACAACAAGAGGCCAAGAATCAGATCGAATATTATAAAGTTTTTTTGAAGACATAGTATCCATATTTATGGATTATCCGCTGCATGAACCCTGGCATGACAATTCCACTTACGGGATACCGCGCCGTTTCATAGACTGGTAGGGGAAAAACCTGATGATCAGCAAATCCTGCATTTGATGCCATTAATGTTAACTCCTCGGCACGCCAAAATAACGGTAATTCGGTGCCAAAAAATATTGCCTCTCCCGATTGGCCTTCAGAATTTCCATATGGGTCGCCGCCATTTTCGATGATAATGGCGGCCTGACTTTGGGAAACTTTTTTAAGAGCTATTCGATTTCAGACATCCAGGGAATCAACTTCTATTTATTTGGTAAAACAATTTTACTCATATCATCCTCCAACCCAATGGCTATGCCATGATGTCAAGTTATACAGCACCCAAATTGGCAGCGATCGGTCACGTTTGCCGGTGCGGTGATCTTTAATCATGGCGGCGATGGCTGGTTTATCGAACCCGATTTCCGACAATATCGCTGAGCCTAGAATTTCTTGTTCAGCCTTGGCGCCAAATTCTCCCCGCAGCCACTCCGCCATGGGGGCGTTAAATCCCATTTTTTTACGATAAATTATGTCGTCAGGAATCAGCCCTTCGACAGATTTCTTCAGAAGTTTCTTAGCGACACCACCGTTTATTTTTTGCGCTTCTGGAATATCCATCGTGAATTCCGCTAGCGCATGGTCGAGGAAGGGGACCCTCGCCTCCAGGGATTGTGCCATGGTAATTTTATCTACCCGCATCAACAATAATTCTGGCAGACGTAAGCGGAACTCGTTGTGGATCATCCGCATCAGTTGATCACTTCCCGGATGGGCATTGTCGAAGGCGGTCAGGAACCCATTGGCGATATTGAAACTGTCGGGTTCCAGATAACTTTCCGGCAGGAGGCCAGCGGCCATCATTTCCTCTGCGCCATGGGGGATCTCTGATTCAATGGTTGGTAGTATGGCCTTTTTCTGCGATTCCCAATAGGCGACGGCGCCACTCCAAAAGGCTTCCCGGTCGGTCGCCGCCCGGTCGATGGCGTCAGCATAAATTTCGAAATTCGGTGCTAACTTGGCAACGCCCCCAGCAATCCTAGCCACCCCACGCTGGAGCAGTTTGGGCAACATTTTTTGAAACGGCCCATAACAATAATGATGCAACTGCAAATATTTCATATAGCCGTTGTAGCCACAGAACTGTTCGTCGGCGCCTTCTCCCACTTGAATAACCTTGACCCCCGACTGCGCCGCCAGTTTGGAAACAAAGTGAAGCGGAATACACACCCAGTCAGCCAAAGGCTCATCCTGGGAATAAACCAAATCCTCCAGATAGCCGACCATATCGTTTTCATCGACCAGGACTTCATGGCGATTGGTGTTGAATTCCTTGGCGACCCGGCTGGCGTATTGAAGTTCATTCAGCTGCAGATGATCTTTAAAGCCGACGGTAAAGGTATTGACCGGATCGCCGGTAAATTTATTCATCAGAGCAACATTAACCGACGAATCGATACCGCCGGAAAGAAACGCCCCATAGGGCACATCCGACATCATCCTTTTCTCAACGGCGGCATTCAAACGATCGAGTACGCCCTTTTGCAGAACCTCGCCGCGATCGCCCGCATAACCGCTCCGGCCGGGGACCGCATCCCAATAGCGGTGGGCGGACAGGTCACCGGTCACGGATATTTCTAAATAGGTCGCCGCTGGGAGCTTGTAGATACCATCGAACATGGTCAAAGGCGCCGGCGTCGTCAAATATGTCAAATAGTGATAGAGCGCTGCCTTACCCACCTTGCGCGGCACCGCAGGATGGGTCAGCAGCGCTTTTATTTCTGAGGCAAACAGGAACTCACCGTCGCGCTTGGTAAAATATACCGGTTTGATACCGACCCGGTCCCGGGCAAGCACCAGCTTTTTCCGGTTGCTGTCCCAGATGGCAAAAGCGAACATGCCCTCCAGCCGGTCGAGAAGACCCGATATCCCCCACTCTTCATAACCGTGTACCAGGACTTCCGTATCGGAATGGTCAGTGGCGAAAGTATGTCCCGCCGCCGTCAATTCACGACGCAATTTGACATGATTATAATTTTCTCCGTTATAGGTGAGATAGATAGAGCCGTCTTCATTAGCCATGGGCTGGCCAGCATCTTCCGATAAATCGATAATGGAAAGGCGCCGATGGGCAAGCCCCACCGACCGGTCCGGCGACAACCAGATGCCATCGCCATCGGGGCCCCGGTGAACCATAGAACGGTTCATCGTCTCAAGCAGCGCGCCGTCAACAAGGTTGTTTCCGGCAACCTGCAATATACCTGCTATGCCACACATGGCATGTTTCTATACCAGAGCGGAGTCGGGACCAAACGCTTTTAGATGGGGGGCGGAAAAATGACCATAGCCCAGTCCATTGATCGAATTTTAATACATCGACAATGCCGAAAGATATGCCATATCCAAAGCGCAATCCGCTACAAAACTAAAACGGCGCGGAAATCGCTGACGTTGGTTTGGGTGGCACCGGTGACGACCAGACCGTCTAACGCCTCAAAAAACCCATATGCATTGTTGTCGTCCAGCATGGCTTTCGGATCAATGCCTTTGGTTTCCGCCCTTGTTATCATGTCGGGTATAAATATGGCCCCGGCATTGTCCTCCGTACCATCAACTCCATCGGTATCGCAGGCAACTGCATAGACATTTTCCGGTTTCCTCAGATGCACAGCGAAGCTGAGCAGAAATTCGCTATTGGGTCCGCCCCGCCCTTGCCCTTTGACGTTAACTGTTGTTTCGCCGCCAGATAGTAAAACAAAGGGACCCTCTCCTTGTTCCATAGTTAATTCAGCCATGAATTTCCCAACAGTTCTGGATTCGCCTTCCATGGAATCATTCATAATTATCGGCTCTATACCAGCCTTTCGCGCCATGACTGCGGCTGCCTCCAGGGCTTGCCGACCAGTCGCAATAACGTCAAAAGATGTCCGGCTAAAAGCGGGATCGCTGCTCTTTAATGTTTCGTGAGCACCTTCGGACAGGTGAAAACTAACATTCTTCGTGACATCGAAACCATATTTTTCAACTACGGCCCGGGCGTCGGCGAAGGTAGAAGGATCCGGCACAGTCGGTCCGGAAGCAATATTTGTGGGGTTATTACCGACGACGTCTGAAATCGCCAGTGTACAAAGCCTTGCTGGTATGCAGGCTTTGGCTAGCAAGCCTCCTTTAACAGAGGAGAGATGTTTTCGGACCGTATTGATCTCCGATATGGTAGCACCAGACGTCAACAGTTCCCTACTGATTGACTGCTTATCTTCCAAGCACAATCCCAATGCTGGAGCTGACAAAAGGGCCGAACCGCCGCCGGACAGCAAACAGATGACCAGATCGTCACTCGTGAGGCCGCTAACCATTTTGAGAATTCGCTGAGTTGCTTCGATACCCGCCTCATCAGAAATCGGATGGCCTGCTTCAACGATTTCAAAATTCCTACACGGCACTCCATGGCCGTAACGAGTAATAATCAAACCGCTCAGTTCGCCGTGGGAGTTCTCAGGCCAGTATCTTTCCAGCTCTGCAGCCATTCCGGCAGATGCTTTACCAGCACCGACGACAACTGTTCTTCCTTTGGCAGGTTTCGGCAAATACATGGGCAGACATTTCTGAGGCAGCACTGCAGAAATCGCTTCATCAAACAATTCCAAAAGAAACTTTTTCGGGTCTAAGGTCATATTCTTTGAGTTCGATGTATCGGTTTAGCCGCCATTCATCGAACCACGCCACCAGTCATTGGGGCCCAGCCGTTTGCCGAATTCCAATTTGTTGTCCAGCCACAGCATCAAGCGGCGCAAGGGGGTTTTCATCAGCCTTCGAAAAAGCCGCATGCGCCAGTCCGAATAGTCCTTGTTGAAGGGACATACCCGCATACAGATAGCGCAATCGACTTTTATTTTTGTCCAATAGCCAAAACACTTTTCGCAGTCTGCCGCCCACTTAGTTACGCCTTTAATATTGGAACGGTTTAGGCCAACTTCCTGAGGAGGACCAAACGGCAACGCCTTGGGCGGACAATTATCGGCGCATTTTGTGCAAATTTCGCAAAACTCGTGCACACCGGTTCTCTTCGGCTTGTCATGTAAAAGCGGTAAATCGGTGAAAACCTTGGAAAATCGGACACGCGGTCCGAACTCTTCGGTAATCACCATTTGGTTGCGCCCATACTCGCCGAGCCCAGATTTGATGGCGTAAGGTATCGTCAACGCTGTATCGTTAGACGAACCGACGGCATCGTAACCGAGCACATGAATAAAACCCGCCAAGGACTTTACAATGGCAGCTTCCCGTGAATATTCGCGTCCCGTCGCCCCAGCGGCGGTGGCTGAGGGATAGGTTTTAACCAGTCCATGATCCATCCCATGACCCAGTACGATGACACTGGTGAAATTGTTTGGCAGCGTATTGGGTTTCTCGTCTCTAGTTTTGGAATTGATATCGCTGCAGTGGGTATAAACCCAGCGTTCATCGTAGGCCGTGATCCCTACCAGATCAGCACCCAGGAATTTTGCCATTTGCTTAATGCGTGCCGTAGTTTCCTCGGGTGACGGCAATTCTGCCTGGGTCTCCATTTTGGGCAGAAAAGTTCGGAAGTGATCGAGAAAACCTTCTCGAATGCCATCCTTATGGCCGTTGTTGGCAATCTCCCGGGCGATCGCCCAAGCCGAATTAACAACGGCAAAATCCCACTGGGTAAAGCCTTCGCCTTTGCGAAATTCGGGCTGTAAATGCTGTCCATAGAACTTGGCTACATCAGGCGACATAACCTTCTCATCCCACCACGCACGGTTAAAAGCGTCATTGTGTTGGCTGAACCGCTCAAATTCCTCGGAGATTATAAATCCGGCTTCGCGGTCACTTTCGGCAAATTGGCCCCAATCCTGCGTACTGTCGCTTGGTTGGTTGGCAGGCCATCCCTTTGGTTTGCCATCGATATCGTTCTCAATTTGGTCCATTGTAGCTCATCCCTTTGGTTCAGGCGATCTCACGCACCACCGGTAGTCAATTGTAACCAACTGAGAAGAAGATCAAAAGACCTCCGCGTTCTTTGCAATTAATTATCGCTAAAAGGTTTATCGACATCTAGTATGGTTGGCCGGTTTCGTTCAATGAACTAGATTTGGAATATCCTTTACGTGCAATCCACACATCAAAAATTGGGCATTTTAGTCGCCTTGGGCGCCGCCACTTTTTTTGCCATCTCCAACTCACTGGCGCGGCTGGCCTATATTGGCGGCAGTAACCCGGACACTTTAGCCTTCTCCCGGTTTTACCTGCCAGCGATTATTTTGTACGTGATATTGAAATTTAGCAAAAAACCGATCCTTCTTCCTAAAAAGGATGGCTGGATCTCCGCCGTATTGGGATTACTGACAGGCGCCTACGCCCTGGCGTTGCTGATTTCCATCGGGCGGCTGCCGGTAGCCATTGCTATACTGATATTCTATTTATTCCCCATACTAACGGGTCTTATCATCGTAACCTTCGGCTGGGCGCGATTGTCAGCAACAATAATCATTGGCGCTTTGGTGGCATTTACCGGTTTGGTGCTGGCGCTCGGGGTCGAGTTCAAGGAGCTTGATACGCTCGGCATGATATTCGCTAGTCTCGCGGCCATCGGTATGGCGGTGGTTTCCACCATCAGCGGCCGGATGATCCACGGCCAAGACCCGCGCCAAGTCACATTCTACATCGTGATGGGGGCCATAGGGGCGATGCTGATCTATTCGCAGATCGGCGCTGACATCGTTCTACCAAACTCCCCGAAAGGTTGGTCGGGTCTGCTGTTTTCGAACCTGTTTTTCGCCGCCGCCATCATTTTCTATTTTACCGCCATATCGATGATCGGCGCCGCCAGGACGGCGCTGTTTTCAAACCTGGAGCCCGTCCTGACCGTCGGTACAGCATTCCTATTCCTCGGCCAGTCCATATTACCCCTCCAGATGGTCGGTATTGCCATCGTCGTGGGGGCCCTGATATACGCCAGCCGTGCCAACTGATTCTTGGTGATCCTTGGATCACTTAAACCATCGCCTTTTTTCAAATGGTACTGTAATATCCCCCCGAATAGTCGTTGGCCCCAACCTTCGAGAGACTAATATCGTGTTGAAAAATCAACGGACCGTTGGGATCGTCGTGGCGCTGGTGAGCGCCGTCAATTTTGCCGTCGCCAACACCCTGGCCGGTGTCGCCTATAAAGGCGGCAGCGATCCGTTAACCCTGAACGCCACCCGTTTTGTCATTCCCACGATCCTTGTCTTTTTCATGCTGAAGTTTGCAGGAAAACCGGTTCTCATGAAAGGAAAAGCGAACTGGGCGGGAATCACGCTTGGGCTGGTGACGGCCATCTATTCGTTCGCGCTATTGCAGGCCATCGAACTTCTTCCCGTTTCCGTTGCCATCTTGCTGTTTTACCTGTTCCCCATATTGACCGCCTTTTTCCTCGCTTTTTTGGGCTGGGGCAGACTGACGCCGACCATGGTGATCGGTGCTTTTATCGCCTTTTCAGGTCTAGCGCTGGCGCTGGCAGTGCAGTTCAACGAATTGGATAAAACCGGTATGGCGTTCGGCCTCGTATCTGCGGTGGGCTTTGCTATCGTATGCACCCTCTCGAACCGCATTATGCGCGGGCAAGATTCACGCCAAGGCACGTTCTACATTTCCGGTACCGCCACCTTAGTTATGGCCGTAGCCAGTATCAGTGTCGGAGAGTTCAACCTGCCGGTGACCGCTGCCGGATGGACCGGGTTTATGGCGTCCCACATTCTCTACGCTGCCGCCATGATCGGTTTCTTTATTTCTGTTTCAATGGTCGGAGCCGCCGCCACCACCTTCTTCTCCAATTTGGAGCCCATTGTCGTGGTTGGGGCGGGCTATATTCTGCTGGGACAGTTGATCACGCCCTGGCAGATGGCCGGCGTCACCATCGTGGTTGGCGCACTCATTTACGCCAGCCGATCCAAAAGCGACGATACCGTCCTCGAACCGGCTGAATAAGAATAAAAAAAGCCGTCCGTCTTATGTTTAAGACGAACGGCCTATTTTTTGATAACCAGTCGTTAGGAGTCGCTGACTTCGATGGCAACAGCCATACCGGTGTCGCCGGCAGCACAACCGGTAAAGATACCTTTGCCGCCGCCTTTGATGGCCAGTTCTTCAATCAACTCAATGATGCCACGAGACCCCATGGCAGCCTGGGTGTGACCCCATACCAGGGTGCACCCGTAATTGTTCATCTTATTGACGTCGTAGCCGCTCTCTTTAGCGAAATAGAGATCGTTGACGATAAAGGGGTTATGGGTTTTGACGGCATCGATATCGTCTAAGTTCCAACCGGCCATGTTGAGCGCATTTTGAGCCGCCGGCAGGGGCGCCTCCGGCATATATCCGAGTTCGGCACGCGCCTGGCCAAAGCCTTTAATCTCAACCTTGATGCTCTTGTCCTGGGCCATCTCCTTGGCCTTGTCGGGCGTGGTAACCACAATACAGGCGCTGCCGTCGGCCGGATGGGTCTGGCCGCCGAAGGTGATCGTGCCGCCTTCGATTACCGGTTTCAGCGTCTTTAGCTTTTCCGGATCTGCTGGAAAGACGCCCTCGTCACCTTCCATGGTGCCGACTGTTTTTTTGAAATTGGGCGACGGCACATCAAACGGCAGGCTCATGAAGCGCTTGTGGAACGCCCGGTCATCCGCCAGAGCGTCTTGATACTGCTCTGACCGGCGCAGCACGGCATCATGCTGTTGCTCGGTTGTGATCTGATGACGAGCCGCGACATTTTCAGCCGTTTGCAACATAGAGAAATGGCCGTACGGATCATCCCCCATATTGTCGAGCAATTGGTTTTCATGTTTACCGGCGCCGCCCGGACCGGCAGGTGCGGGATAATAGAGTTGCGGGCCGTTTGATGTCCGATCGCAGGTGGCGACCAAAGCGTTGTCGGCCATGCCGCCTTCGATTTCCATGACGGCGTTTTCCAAACAGCGAACACCAGTCGCACAAACCTGATTGATCAACGGGCCACCAACCGCCGGCGCGCCCAGCATATTGGTGAACCAAGGCAGGCCGTTGAAGGATTGGTGCTGGTTAACGGTCAATCCCAAAACGCCGTAATTAAACGATGTGGGTTCGATATCACGCTTGGCCAACTCATCCTTGGCCACATGGGCGGCAAACTTGATGGCGTGCAAATGCTGCAGCGAGCCCTGCCACCTGGCGTTAGGGGTACTCCAGTAGGCGCCGTAGGGAATTTGTGCTGTAATAGACATAATTTTTTCTCCGATTTCGGGCTTTCTTTAGATGATCAAACCACCGCCGGCGATAATATATTGGCCGCTGATATAGTTGGATTCGGGGGTGCACATCAAATAGACGGCATCAGCCGCTTCTTCCGGTTCGCCGCCACGACCGAGAGGAATCATTTGGGTGATGGCTTTGTTCAAGTCAGGATGGACGCCCATGGTGATTTCTTTATCGCCAATTTGCGCAATGGTATCCGGATGGCCCAGTTCTTTGGTCATCCGAGTCTTGATAACGCCAAAGGCCACACAGTTGACATTGACGTTATAGCGGCCCCATTCCTTGGCCAGTGTCCGGGTCATACCGACCAAGGCCGATTTGGCGGAGGCATAACCGACCTGGCCGGCGTTGCCATAGAGACCGGCGAAGGAAGAGATATTGACGACTTTGCGGTAAACGATATTACCGTCCGCTTTCTCGGCCTTGGCGGCGGGGCGAATGAATTTGGAAGCCGCCCGCAGAATCCGGAACGGCGCCTTGACGTGAACGTCCATCATGGCGTCGAACTGTTCGTCGGTATATTTCTGAATAACACCATCCCAGGGATAGCCAGCGTTGTTGACGATAATATCAACCGCGTTGAATTTGTCGACGCCCGCTTTAATGAAACGATCGCCAAAATCCGCCGTGGTGACGTCACCGACGACGATTTCGGCTTCCCGGCCGAGGGCCCGAACTTTCTCAGCGGTTTCCTGGGCCGGCTCTTCGGTCAAATCGTTAATGACGACATTGGCGCCTTCGCTGGCCAATTTAAGGGCGATACATTGGCCGATGCCACGGCCCGAACCTGTAATGTAGGCTACTTTTCCTTCGAGTTTATTGCTCATCTGTATATCCTTATCTGCAATTTTTTTGGTTAAGAGTTAGGCGGAAATAATCCCCGCTTCACGCAATTGAGAAATGTTATCTGTTGTAAATCCGGCTTCGGCAAGTACGTCGTCGGTATTTTCCCCATATTTGGCGGGGAATGACAATTCAGTTACCGCATCGGGCTGATCAATCGCCATGGGCTGCATGTGAACCGTCTTCCCGGCGGGTGTTTTGGTGGTGGTCAGCTTGCCTTTAAGGCCCGCCGAGTCACGCACTTGGGGGATGGTATTAATCAGTCCATGCGGAATGGTCAGCTCCGCCATATCGGCAGAAAATTCGGCGGAGGTATATTGTTTGGTCACCGCGCTGATGTCCTCGAACAGGGCGACCCGATCCTTGACCCGCCCTTGATTTGTATGACGCAATTCGCTGTCCAGCTCGGCATAGCGGGGATGGGCGACAAATCGCTGCCATTGAACGTCGCTGCCGATGGCCGTGAAAACGAAGCCGTCCTTGGTGGGATAGGCGTTGGTAGGCACAAATTTGCGATGTTCATTACCGCACCGGGTAATTTCCGAATAGTCGCAATCAAAATCGACCAACGGCAAAGTCGTAATCAGCCAGGAGCAGGCCGCTTGATACATGGAGACGTCGATCCGCTTACCTTCTCCGGTTTCGGCCTTCTCCGCCAAGGCCAGACAGACACCGGCAAACACTTCGTCTCCGGCCTTCAAATCAATGACGGGAATACCGGCCAGCATGGGTGGGCCATCGACAAATCCCGTGGTCTCCATATAACCGGCCATGGCTTGAATGACCGGGTCGTAGCCGGGCACATTGGGGAATTCCGGACCCATGGCGGAAATACCGGCCCAGATCAAATCCGGCTTCACTTTGCTCAGTGTCTCATAATCAATGCCCAGGGATTCATAGCGGCTGGGCACCGTGTTGCAGCAGAAAATATCAGCGTCCAGTTCTTTAATAATCTGGTGCAGAGCCTCGTGGCCTTCTTTTTCCTTGAGGTTCAGGGCAATGGCCTGTTTACCCACATTGGGCGCCACGAAATAGGAACGGCGGTCGTCGTCCACCACTTCGGAACCGATATAGCGGTTGGGATCACCGGGCAATCCCTTGCCCGACGAAACCGCTTCAATCCTGATCACCCGCCAGCCCAATTGCGCAAACCGCAAGGTTGCGTAGGGCATGGACAAGGCCTGCTCCATAGAAATGACAGTGCGTTGCTTCATATAATATTACCCCTCCTACTATGCCTGTTATTCAGCCGCGTCGGCTTTGTCGCCGTGCAGAGCGCGGACGATTTTTTCAGGCGTGATAGGCGGATTGTCGAAGCGAACGCCGGTCGCATTGTAGACAGCGTTTGCAATGGCCGCCGCCGGAATAATCGCCGGCAATTCTGAAATACCCTTGGCGCCGAACGGTCCCGTTGGTTCATCATCTTCGATAAAGTGGTATTCGATTTCAGGCATTTCAGGGGCCGTCACCACTTTGTAGTCACGGAAGTTGGGATTTTTGACAATGCCGTCCTCGATGATCAAATCTTCGCTGAGGCCATAGCCGATTCCCATGGCGATACCGCCTTCCATCTGACCTTCGATGCCTAGCTCATTGACAACTTTGCCGACATCCTGAACGGCCGTGATCTTGTGCAAGGTCACACCACCGGTCAGCGTATCCACTTCAAGCTCAGCCACATAGGCGCCATGGGCGTAAGCCGAGGAAATGTCACCGACATGGTTCTTATCCTCCAACTCACTTTCAGGCTCAAAATATTCGCTGACCATAACCAGTTCGGCTTCATCACCGGCAAAGTGCATGGTGCGCAAGAGCTTATCCAGTTTTATGACGGAGACGCCGTTGTCTTTCTGAACAACGTGTCCGCCCCTAAGATCGAGCTCTTCGGCTTTAACATTGGATCGCCTGGAAGCGGCTTCAAGAATTTGATCCTTGGCCTTAACCGCCGCATTGCGGGCGGCATTCCCGGCGATAAAGGTCGTCCGGCTGGCGTGGACGCCGACGTCCCAGGGACCAATGGCGGAATCGTTATTGGCCAGGATGACATCCTCAACCGGAATTCCGAGGATTTCGCCAACGATCTGACTGATAACGGCGTCAATGCCCTGGCCAATTTCGGAGGCGCCGGTGATCACCGTCGCTTTGCCGTAATCGTCCATGGTCAAGATGGTGCCGCAGCCGTCACTTTTATGAATTTTAGCGCCGCCCGCATTGTGGACGGAGGTGGCGATACCGATGCCCCTTTTGATCCGATCATTGCCCGCACGTGCTTCGGTGTATTCCGCGTGCTTTTTGAGAAAGTCCGTTTTCTTGGCGGCGATCTCAATAGCCTCGCCCAGGGCGGCGTTTTTCAACAGACTGTTCTGCGGCGTCCGCTCTCCGGCTTCTTGAGCATTTTTCAGCCGGAACTCGATGGGGTTCATGCCCAATTTTTCGGCCATTTTATCCATCAAAGTCGCCGTCACATAGGTCGCCTGCACATTGCCGTAGCCCCGGAACGATCCGGCGAACGGGTTGTTGGTGTAGATGGCCTTGGAGTGGAACTCTACATTGGGTATACGGAAATGACCGGTCATGGTCCGCATCATCACAGCCGGAATGGTCGCGCCCCAAGACGTGTAGCCGCCGTTATTAAGGAAGACATTGACGTCCCGGAAAGTAATGGTGCCGTCTTTTTTGGCGCCTTGCTTAATATAAACGCGGGCCGGCTGACGGGTCGGCGAAGCAATGAATTCTTCTTCACGAGAGAAAAACAATTTTACCGGACGACGGGTTTTCTTAGCCAGGTAAACGGCGATGGGCTCAAAGGGATAAACATCCAGCTTGGAGCCGAAAGCGCCGCCCACCGGTGGTTGAATCACCCGAATATCGCCCGCCGGAATATCCAGCGCCGGCGCCAGATCCATCTTGTAGTTATAGGGATATTGCGTCTGGGTATAGATCGTCAGCTTGCCATGGGTGTCAAAATCGGCAACCACACAGCCCGGTCCCATGCAGGCATGGGTGACGTAATGGAGTTCGTATTTTTCTTCCAGAACGACATCGGATTCGGCCTCCGCCTTCTTGACGTCGCCATGTTCAAAATCCCAGGTCAAGCCGAGATTGTTTGGTTTATCATCGTGAATTTGGACGGCATCAGGTTTAAAAGCCTTTTCCGGGTCGAACACCGCGGGGAGATCTTCATACTCTACTTCAATCAACGAGATCGCCTTATCGACAGCCTCTTCCGTTTCACCGGCGACCGCAGCAAGTTCATCGCGAATACAACGGACTTTGTCGCTCTTCAGTGGTGGATTGTCCTTCAATACACCAATTAAACCCTTGGGCGAATTAGCCGCCGTGGCGACGGCAACAACACCAGGAACTTTTTCTGCTTCGCTGGTATCGATTGAGAGAATTTTGGCGTGCACCCGGTCAGTTCGCTTGATCTTAGCCAGCAACATGCGCGGCAACTCCAGATCGTTAACGTAGCGTGTCCTGCCGACGGCTTTGTCCGGTGCGTCCGGTTTAGTGATGCGTTTACCGATGAGGGTTTCTGATTTTTCGACTATTTGATCCATCATATTTCTCCAATCAACTGCGTTGGGCGGCGTCTGCAACGGCGTCGAATATCTTGAGATATCCGGTGCAACGGCAAACATTACCTTCGAGGCCCCGCCGAATCTCCCCCTCGGTTGGATTGGGATTTTTATCCAGCAGATGCTTGGTCTGCATCACCATGCCCGGCGTGCAATAGCCACACTGGATGGCGCCATGTTCTACATAAGCTGCCTGAATTGGATGTAAATTTTCATCTGTTTGCAAACCTTCGACGGTTTCGATCGTCCGGCCATGGCAATCGACGGCAAACATCAGACATGAGCATACCGATGTATCATCCACCAGGATGGTGCAGGCGCCACATTCGCCTTCTCCGCAGGCTTCTTTCGCGCCCTTCAAATCAAGTTCATCTCGCAGCATATCTAGCGCACTCGCATTTGCCGAGACGGCTAATTGTTTCACAACGCCATTGACGGTGAATTCAATATTTACTTTAGACGACATCTTCTAAAATCTCCTCGGTCATAACGCCCACCAGATGACGTCGGTACCATTCAGAGGCACGGACATCTGTGATAGGCGTAACTTCTTTTTTGGCAATCGCGCCGGCGGCTTTGATCGTCTCTTCATTCAACGATTTACCTTCAATGGCGGCTTCGGTCTGGTGCGCACGCATGGGAGTTGGGCCAACTGCACCGAATGCAACACGCACATCAGTCAGGGCGCCATTTTCAACCACGCCACCAATAGCCCCTGCAGCCATGGAAATTTCCAAGGCAGGGCGCGAGCCGAATTTACGGAAACCGGCAACAAATCCAGCGATCGGAACTGGTACATCAATGGCCACCAGCAATTCGTTAGCCTGCTTGATGGTCTTTCCCGGTCCGGTGAAAAATTCCTGCAAAGGAACAGTTCGGGTTTCGACTGAGCCATTGGGCGTTGAAGACAATACCGCTTCGGCATTTAGCACCAATAGCGGCACGATGCTGTCACCGGCCGGCGACGCATTGATGACGTTGCCGCCAACCGTGGCCGCATTACGAATTTGATTGCTGGCGAACTTATTGGCCATGGCGGCCAGCACCGGCAATTTCTCGGCGATGATGCTGTCTTCCAGCAAATCGGTAATGGTGGTCAGCGCGCCGATGTGAATGGTGCCGCTGTTAACCGACACACCGCGCAAACCATCGACCCGATTGATATTCATCAGGGTTGGCTGATAAGTCACAGCGCCGTTTTGGCCTTGCAGCATCAGATCGGTACCGCCGGCCATAATCGTCACATCGCCATCGGCCAGAGCCTGGGCGGCGGCCTCCACGGAACCCGGTGCGATATAGTTCTCAATATCACTCATCTAATTATATCTCCTTAGAACCGGCCTAAAACCGGATCGGTTCCTGGTAACGGCCGAATACTTCGACCATAGCGTCCGTCATTTCACCCACTGTGGCGTAGGATTTAACGGCTTCCATAATAGCTGGCATGATATTTTTATCGGCCTTGGCGTCTTCTTTGAGTTGGAACAATGCTTTGGCGACGGCATCATTGTCACGGGAAGCGCGAACTTTATTCAGGCTGTCGACTTGAAGTTCAGCATCCTTGGTATTGTAGGGATGGAACTCGACTTCTTTTTCCTCTTCTTCATCGACGCGAAAACAATTAACGCCGACTTTAGGGAATGCGCCTGAATCTATATCGAGCTGCATGTCATAGGCCTGTTTAGATACCTTGGCCTGGATGCGCCCGTCTCTTACCATTTCCACTATACCACCTTCTGCGTCAACTTCTGCCATGGTTTCTTCCATTTTAGACCGCATCTGGTTGGTCAATGTCTCCATATAATAAGACCCGGCCATGGGATCAACCGTATCGCACATGCCCATTTCATGGGTCAGCATCTGCATGGTGCGGAGCGATATGCGCGCCGAATATTCCGTCGGAATGGTGTAAGCCTCATCGAAGGAACAAAGCGCCATGGTCTGAGTGCCGCCGAGGGCGCTGATCAAAGCATAATAGGCGCCCCGTACGATATTCAGCTCGGGCTGTTCGAAGGTCAGCCCACCGCCACCACCGCCGGCAATCATGCGCAGCCACATGGATTTGGGGTCTTTTGCCCTCAAATCCTCTTTGACAATTTTTGCCCAGAGACTACGACCGGCGCGGAATTTGGCGACTTGTTCAAACAGATTGCCGAATATATTAAAGTTGTAGGACAAGCGGCCAGAAAACTCATCCACATCCAAGCCCCGCTTCATCACTTCGTGGGCGTAAGCTTTGGCGATGCAAAAGGCATAAGCCATTTCCTCAGCCGGGTTACAGCCCGATTCCCGAATGTGATAGCCGCAAACACTGACCGGTGAATATTTCGGTGCATTTTGAGCACAATATTCAATGGTGTCACCGACCAACTTAACCGACGCATCGACCGGGAAAATCCAGGTGCCGCGACCGATGAACTCTTTGAGTATATCGTTCTGTGCCGTACCGCGTAATTTGTCGATGTCGTAGCCGCGTTTCTCGGCCATGGCCAAATACATGGCGATCAATATTGCCGCGGAACCGTTGATGGTCATGGAGACGGTGATTTTTTCCAGATCAATGCCGTCGAAGGCAATTTCAAAATCGCGCAGTGAGTCAACCGCCATACCGACCCGGCCTACCTCGCCTTCGGCAAGAAGATCATCGGAATTTAGACCAGTCTGGGTGGGCAGATCAAAGGCAACATTCAATCCCGTCTGGCCATTATCAATGAGAAACTTGAACCGTTCATTAGTATCCACCGGATTGCCAAAACCAGCATATTGACGCATGGTCCAGGGACGCTTGCGATACATTTCCTTATGGATGCCACGGGTAAAGGGATAGTCGCCGGGCTCACCGATAAATTCGATGCCGCCGCTTTCTTCGACACTTTGCTGGGTGTAGAGAGGCTGAATCTCGATGCCGGATTCATTGACGACAGTTTTGCTTTCCGGGCCGCTCATCATGCATTCTCCTTAATGAAATCAACAATGTCTTCCAGCTTAGAGCCATTGGGGAAAATTCCATCCAAGCCAAGGCGCTTAAGTTCCGCATGGTCGGGTTTGGGAACACAGCCGCCGATCAGCCAAAGCTTTTCCTTGAGGCCATATTGGTCGATCAAGCCTTTGAGCTTGGTGCAAAAATGGATATGAGAGCCGGCCAGGCTGGAGAGGCCGATAACATCCACCTTCTCATCCATTGCCTGCTGGGCGATCTCGCTAGGGGTTTTTCTGAGTCCTGTATATACCACATCAAAGCCGGCATCCATTAGCGCGCGGGTTACGACTTTGGCGCCCACGTCATGACCGTCTAGGCCCGGCTTGCCGACAAGTACTTTTATTTTTCGATCAGCACCACTGCTCATGTTGATAGCTCCTTGGCAATAATCAGTTTGAGGATATCGCTGGTTCCGCCCCCAATCAGCATGAAGCGAACGTCCCTTAAAAAGCGTTGCACCGGATACTCCATGGCGTAGCCATAGGAGGCGAATATGCGCGCTGTTTTTTCGCAAATGTTCGCCGCCGCTTCGGTGGCGAACATTTTGGCCATTGAGGCTTCTTTGCGATGTGGTTTGTCTTGATCCTTTAATTTGGCCGCGTGATAGACCAAATGACGGGCGGCTTCCAAGTCGGTGGCCATTTCGGCCAGTTTCATTTGGATGGCTTGAAACCTGTTGATAGGTTTGCCGAATTGCTGGCGTTCGCCAGCGTACCGGGTGGCTTCGTCGAGCGCTGCCCGGGCAACGCCCAGACCGAGTGCGCCGGTGACAATCCGGACTTCGGACAAAAGCTTACGCAGATGCTCTTCGCCGTCGCCTTCTTCCTTGCTCAGACGGTGGCTATCAGGCACGAAACATTCGTCCAAGGCCAACTCGGAGGTTGGCAGGGCCCATACGCCCATTTTGTCAATATTGCGGCCGATCTTGAGGCCGTCGAAATCCTTTTCCACCAGAAAGATAGTCAGCAGTTTTTCCTCGCCGACACGGGCGAAGACAGTGAAGAAATCGGCAATCGGCGCCGCCGTTACCCAGATCTTTTGACCGTTGAGAACGTAGCCACCGTCGACTTTAGTTGCCGAAGTGGCCAGACTGCCCAAATCACTGCCGGCGTTCGGTTCGGTCATGCAAATGGCACCAATTTTCTCTGCCGCCAGGGCCGGTTTGAACAGCCGTTCCCGAATATCGTTATTGCCCAACATTTCCAGAAACTTGGTGCCCATCAGCGATTGCATAGTGATGCAGCCGGCCACGGACACTGATCCCCGGGAGATTTCCTCAACCGCTAGGCAGAGGGTTACCAGATCCAAGTTGGACCCACCCGCCTCTTCCGGATAGCGCATGCCGACGAAGCCCAATTCCGCCAGTTCCTTGATCACCGCCATGGGATATTCATGGGCGACGTCGATCTCTTCTGCTTTGGGGATAATCTGTTCATCCGAATAGCGGGCAAACATCTCATGGATGGCGGTTTGTTCTTCGGTCAGTTCGAAACTTAAATTTACCATTGATCAGCCTTCCAGTCCGTAAACGTCGCGGGCGGCATCTTCGGAAATCAGACCATCGCGCACCTCGGCCGCCAGTTTTTCGCGGTCCCGTTTCTTGGGATCACCATAACCACCGCCGCCACCGGCAACCTGGTAATAACGGGTGCCCTTGGGCACGCCGGTCCAGAGATCTTTGTTGTTGGGAACTTTTTTCTCTCCGTCCGGGAAGGTCAGTTCGATGGTGTTCAAGTTGGCATCGCCACCGCCGAACAAGCCGAAGGCCGGAATGAAATCACCGTCGCCGAAGGTAACGAACTGGGTGTCGTCCGAACCGATGGTGTATTCGGTTTCGGTACCGATGCCGCCCCGCCACTGGCCGGAGCCCGCCGAGTCAACAATGTATTCGTGCTGGTTGAGAACGTGCGGTGTCTGTTGTTCGAACATTTCATAATCCTGGGTCAGCACACCACCCGAGGCGTCGATCATACCAATATGGTCGTAGCCGTCGGTGCCCTCCATAGCGCCGGAGCCACCCTTTTGGCCCAGGAAAAAGATGTCGACATAGTTTTCACCCTTGCCCTCATCCAAGCCAGCAGTCAGGGAGCACAGAAGATGGTTCCAGCCCGCCGTAATGCGGTCGGGAATGGCCGGAGCCAATGCCTTCATAATAGCGTCGGCGTTGGGCGGACAAATGTGGTTGCCGAAGGTCGTGGCCTTCGGATAGGACGCATTGAGCAATGTTCCCTCGGGAATGATGATCTCAATAGGATCGACCATGCCTTCGTTATGGGGAATATCCGGATTGACCATCTGCAACAGGGTCAAAATCGTCGCCGACGCACTTGAAGTGTAGGTTCCATTAACGAATCCGTCGGTCTGAGCATCCGTTTTCGTATAATCAAAGGTGATACTGGTGTCCCGCACTTCGATATCGACGCGAATGGTAAATTCACTACCCAGATGATGGCCGTCATAATAGACAAACCCTTCACCGTAATAATTGCCGTTGGGAATCTTGGCAATCTCAGCTTCCATCATTTTACGGGTGGATATAAACAGAGCCTGTTTGTGGTCGTTGTAGCTTTCAAGACCGTATTTCTCAAGCAGATCGAGCAAACGGCGCTCACCCACTATTGTCGCGCCCATTTGGGCCCGCATATCATGCTCTACAATATCAAGCCGCACATTGGCGAAAATCAAGTCCCAGACGTCCTGACGGATTTTGCCTTTGTCGTAGACCTTGACCGGTGGAATACGGAGTGCTTCCTGCCAGACTTCGGTGGCGTTGGGGTTATAGCCGCCGGCGACTGCGCCGCCAATATCGGCCTGATGGCCCTTAACAGCCGTCCAGGCGACCAATTCGCCTTCGAAGAAGATCGGCTTATAAACCGCTACATCGTTGTTCTGATTGCCCATGGAGAACACGTCATTATGAAAAATGATATCGCCTTCATGTATGTCGTCGCCGAAAAAATCGATGATGTATTTGCAGACCGGCGCCAGCGAGAAAGCCAGGATGGGCAGGTTTTCCGTCTGCTCCAGCATGTTGCCCTGGCCGTCATAGAGACCGGTGACAAAGTCTTTGGCTTCGCACAAGATCGGAGAGCGGGTGGTCTTTTCCACTGAGATGCTCATCTCGTCGGTCATGGATTTAAAGGACCGGGCGTAAACCGATAGCAGAATGGGATCGATCTTGCTCATTATTTGTCTCCTTTCAGAGTATCTGCGACCAAATCTTCTCGACCTTTTTTGTAAAGAACGAAGGAGCCGAATTTATCCACCACACAGTCAAAGGACGAAGAGACGAAAATCGCCGTCGTCACTTCTTCGATCATTGCGGGGCCGGGTATTTTGTTGCCGAATTTCAGTTGGTGACCGTCATAGACGGGAATGGTGCTGAAATCCTGGTCTTCGGGAATATATACAGAACGTTCACCCTTCTTAGCCGCTGAAGGATCGTCACCCCCTTTCTCCATATCAAGAATCTGGGGTTTATCGGTCGTTCCAACGGCCTGAACACGGACGTTTATAATTTCAACAGTGACATCTTGCTCCTCGAGGGAGTAGCCGTAAAGTCGATTATGTTCTTTGTGGAATGACTCGACAATTGCCTTGTCGTCGCCCTTATCCACAAGTTCTCGCGGTACAACGAAGGAAACTTCGTGATACTGCTTGAGATAGCGGCAATCGAATTTGATAAAGAAATCATGCTTGTCTGTGGGGATGCCTTCTTCCGTCAGCATGGCTGCGCCTTCTGCGATCATTTCATCAAAGATGCCGCCTAGCTTGGCCCAATCGACGGTTTTCAAAGGCGATACAAAGGTGCGGACAAAATCATGCTTCAAATCACCCATCAACATGCCGACCGCACAAAGAATTGAGGATTCCCGGGGCACGATCTGGAAAGGAATTTCTAGCTCGTTACAGATCAGGCAGGAATGGATTGGTCCGGCACCGCCGGCGACGATCATGGGGAATTCGCGGGGATCAAAGCCGCGCTTGATGGTGATTTCCCGAACGCCCTGAGCCATGTTGTTGCAGGCAATCCGGTACATGCCCGCCGCCGCTTCTTCAACCGTTAGACCAAGGGGTTTGGCAATATGTTCTTCAACGGCGTTCCGGGCCACATCCATGTCCAGTTCGATCTTACCACCGGCAAAAAAACCCGGATTGAGATAACCCAGCACCAGATTAGCGTCGGTACAGGCGGGCAGTGTACCACCTTTTTGATAGCTCACCGGTCCCGGATCAGCGCCGGCGCTTTGGGGACCCATGCGCAGAAGACCGCCATCATCAATCCAGCCGATAGAGCCGCCGCCCGCGCCGATGGTATGGATACCCAGCATGGGCAAGGCGATGCGATGGCGATCGATATCGCCGTCATTAACCATGATCGGGCTATCGACAGCCATGGAGGCTTCGAAACTGGTGCCGCCCATATCAACGGTCAGGCATTTATTTTGGTTATGAGCCTGAGCGTAAATCAAACCAGCGCCGGGGCCACGGGCGGGACCGGACAACAAAGTCTGGGCAGGATTTCTGATGGCAATTTCCGGTGACATGACGCCGCCGTTGGATTGCATAATGGTCAGAATACCGTCAAAGCCAATATCCGACAGCCGCGTTTTCAGCTGACCCAGATAATGGCGGAGAATTGGCCCCACATAGGTGTTGAGCGCCGTTGTCGAGACCCTCTCGTAAAATCGGATAGAGGGCAGCAAATCCGTCGACACCGTCAAATAGACATCTGGCATTTCGGTGCGCACGATTTCCGCCGCCGCCTGTTCGTGGGCCGGATTGGCGAAAGCGTTCATAAAGCAGATGGAAACCGCTTCGACCCCTTCTTTCTTGTATAGCTCAATGGCCTCTTTGATATCATCGTGATTAAGAGGCTCCAGCTCTTTACCGTTGCGGTCGAGTCTGCCGCCAACGCCGATCCTGAGATAGCGTTCGACCAAGGGAACAACGTTGGTATAGCGGTTGTTGTATTGCTCTTCCCGGATACCCCGGCGCATTTCGAGAGCGTCCCGGAGACCCTTGGTGGTCAACAGCGCTGATTTAGCGCCCCGCCGGGTCAGGGTGGCGTTGGTGGTCACTGTGGTGCCGTGGACGATGGTGTCCATTTCACCGGCAAACTCTTCCAGCGTCATGGGCGGGCCCATGGTCGCTGCCAGATCCTTTAGCCCCTGGATCACCGCGATGGAGGGATCGCTGGGGGTCGATAATGTCTTGTGAATTTGCGGCGCTGCACCATCCCTAACCAAGAAGAAGTCAGTAAATGTGCCGCCAACATCGATGCCGATTTTCATAGCCATGAGCTTGCCTATTCCTTCACCATTTCTCTTATATCGTTCTTGAGGATTTTTCCCATGGCGTTGCGGGGCAGGGTCTCCACGAACATGACGCCCTTGGGCAGTTTGTAACGCGCAAGCTTCCCGTCGAAGAGGGCGAGCACGTCCGATTCTTTTATTTTGCCGGGATCCTTGGCAACAGTCACCACTATGGGAACTTCGCCCCATTTGTCATCCGCTTTACCGACGACGGCCGCTTCGGCCAGGTCCGTACATTCAGCTAGAATATTTTCCAGCTCACCGGGATAGATGTTTTCACCGCCGGAGATAATCATGTCTTTCTTGCGGTCATTGACGAACAGAAAATCATCTTCGTCCTGATATCCCATATCGCCCGTATAGAACCAGCCGTCCCTAATGGCGGCGGCAGTAATGTCAGGCTTGTTCCAGTATTCCTTGGTTACGTTGGGTCCGCGCAGCAGGATTTCACCGCTAACGCCCTGTTCCACATCATTTCCATCATCGTCGATGATCCGCATTTCGTTGTGCAGCGCCACCTTGCCGGTGGAGCCGACTTTGCGGGCGGCGTCCTGGCGGGTCAGATAGACCGCCACCGGCGAAGTTTCGGTCAGGCCGTATATAGCGCCGACCGGTATATCGCGCTCGTGGAAAGAGCGCACCAGCTTGTCCGCAACAAAGGTGGAGCCGGTGTCGATCATGCGCAGGGAAGAGAGATCAGCCGTTTTCCAACGGGGATGGTTGACCGCCACGGCCATAATGGCGGGCACGAAAATCGCCAGGGTGCATTTGTGTTGTTCAATGGCATCAAAGGCAGCATCAGGATCGAACTGGGGCTGCAGGATGATCGAGGCACCGATATGAAAGCCAGGCGTCGTCATGATGTTGAGCCCGCCCACATGGAACTGGGGCAGGTTGGTGAGGATGATATCCTCGTTGACCATGTCGTGGGCGTGCAAACTGTTTATGGCGTTAAACAATAACGCTTCTTGGGTCAGTACCACTCCCTTGGGTTCACCGGTAGAGCCAGAGGTATAGCTGATCAGCACAGGATCACTGAGGGTCGCGCCCTGGGACTCGAAGATGCCTTCGGCGACACAGTTGGCGAGATCCGAAAAACTTTCCCAGCCTCCGCCGCCATCTTTCATGGCGACATAATGCGGCACATCCGAACCGTCCCGGATGGAATCGACGTTTTCGATGTGCTCGGGTTCGACAAATAATACCTGCGGCGCACAGTCCTGAATTTGCGGCAGGTGTTCCGCCGGGGTCAGGCGCCAGTTCATGGGCACTATCATGGCCCCCAAGCGCGCGCAGGAAAAAAGCATGGTAAGAAATTCGGGTGAATTGAAGCCAAGATAGGCGACCCGATCGCCCTTCTTGACCCCGAGACTAGCCAGCATGGCGGCCCGTTTGCCGACTCTGTCAGCCATGGCCGCATAACTGATGTCTTCACCCTCAAACCAAATAGCGGTTTTATCGGGGGTAAAACCAGCGTGCCGGTCTATCCAATTCGATATGTCCATCGGGACCCTCGTTCCTAATTTAATGCTTCACTGATGTGTCAGACGTTAGTCGGGCAGAACGACGCTGGCCGTTCCCACATGAGTTTTGTCGCCTTTTTCGTTGGCGGCTGAAATTTCCAGCTCCACGATATTCTCACCGTCGACGACCTTTTTATCGGTGATCGTACCGGTGCAGGTAATCACGTCGCCGGGAAAAGCCATGGACGTAAAGCGGGCGTTGAGACCACGAATGGCGCTGTTGGGGACCCAATCGGTCAACAACTGGCCCAAAAAACCCATGCCTAGCATACCGTGCGCAATAACGCCCGGCAGGCCACCGGCCTTGGCTTGTTCCTCATCCAGGTGAATGGAATTGTGGTCGCCTGAGGCGCCGGCAAACAGGGCCAGTTGCACCCGGTCGATGGGACCTTTAATCAGGGGGGGAATTTCATCGCCGACATTGACGGAACCGTAAGTTACAGTATCAGACATTATCTTTCTCCCCCTCAACCGTTTCTGACGACTACTACAGTGTGTAAATCGCACACGTGATCGCCGTTCTGATTGTTCAACGGCATTTCAGTCACAATAAACTGCAAGGCGCCGTCTTTTTTGTCATATACGTCGGTGATTTTTTTACTGCCCGTCAGGACGTCGCCGGCGCAAATTTCACCATGATAGGTGTAGCCCTGCTCCGCATGCATGGCCTTCAACAGATTGACCCCCATGTCCTTGAGCATATTGAAAGATAATTCATGGTCCATGATAGCGGCGAAAGGTAGGGTTGGCGGGATGGGAATCCCCCTGTAACCTGATGATTTCGCCACTTCTTCGTCAGTATAGATGGGATTGTCGTCGCCAACGGCTTTGGCGAACAACTTAATCCGGCCCTTTTCTATTTCCAGCGAAACCGGATCATAGACTTTGCCCTTATATTCCTCGAATGCCATGCTAATTAACCTCTCTCTGGCCCCAATTCGACCGCTTGGCGCAGCGAAAATATTGTAAAACACGTGCTTTTTGAGACAGCGCTCAAATTTCGTTGAGGTTAAACTATCCGAGAATTATTTTCATGTAAACAAAAATTTTACAGTACTGTAAAATTAGTGTATAAAGTCTCAATCAAGAATTTTTGGCAAAAACTTTTTAAGAGAATTTTCATTTGGACCGGAGGACGGAAATTTTAAGACGCTCAGCGGAATTGTTTGAGAGCCAAGGGGTCTCCAACACGTCCGTAGAAGACATCGCCAACGCCGTCGGCGTCAAGCGGGAGGCTATCTATTACTATTTCAAAAGCCGCCCCGACATCCTGCTGGAAGTGTTGATGCCGTCGAGCCGCGCGCTCCTGACAGGTATCCGCAACATCAACCGCACCAATATGAAAAGTTCCGAGAAACTCTACGAAGCCTTCCGCAATCATCTGGACAGCTTCACACCAGGTTATCTGGAAATGACTGTGGCTCTCCGGGAGCATCATTTTTTCGAAAACAACAAAAAATCCAAGATACTCCAAGAACAGTGGACAGAATACGGCGATACCTGGGTGGATATTATTAAGCAGGGCCAGGAGAACGGCGAATTCAATAACGGTCTCAACGCCAAGATTATCGCCTTCGGCCTCCTCGGCATGTGCAACTGGATGTCGCGCTGGTACGACCCGTCTGGCGAAGTCACCATCGACGAAATCATCGAAAACTACTTCACCATGACCTCAACCGGCATCGCCGCCGGTCCGACCGATTTGGAAGCCGTGCTGCCGGGATTTAGGGCAGAGGGAACAGCGGCGGAGTAGATTTTCTAAGAATCATCCCCCATCCCGATCTTCCCCGCCAGGGGGGGGAGGGGTTGAGCGGTACAACCTGATTCCCTTGGCGGGAGAGGATTAGGGTGAGGGGGGAACTTAAATGGAACCCCCTACCCGACAAACGCCTTCATGGCATCCATGATGGCTCGCATTTCGGGTTCGGTACCGATGGAAATCCTCAGGCAATCGGGCAGGCCGACCGAGCCCTGAGCCCGGGTGATGATGCCTTTGTCGCGTAAGTATTGGTCGGCGTCCTGGGCGGTTTTGCCGGGCTCCACCGGGAAGCGTACCAGGATGAAATTACCCAGGCTGTCCGGCACTTCGTAGCCCAGTTCCCGCATAACATGGGTCAGGCAGGTGCGCCAGCGGGTCGTGTGGGCGCGGGTTTTTTCGTTGTGCTCTTTGTCCTCCAGCGCCGTCAGGCCGGCCACCTGGGCCGCCGAGTTAACATTGAAGGGTGAGCGCACCCGGTTGATGGTGTCGATCATCTCCGGCGTGCCGTAAGCCCAGCCGATGCGCAGCGCGCTGAGGGCATAAAGCTTGGAGAACGTCCGCGTCATAATCACATTCCGGGCGGCATCCACCAGATCGGCGCCGGTCGAATATTCCGTCCATTCGATGAATTCGGCATATGCCGAATCCACCACCAGCAGGATATCGTCGCGCAAGCCCGCGTGGAGGCGTTTCAATTCGCAAGCGCCAATGGCCGTCCCCGTCGGGTTGTTGGGATTGGCCAGAAAAAGAATTTTTGTCTTGCCGGTAACACAGGAGAGCAGAGCATCGACATCGGCGTACAAATTCGGTTCCGGTACCTTCACCGGCGTCGCGCCGACGGCTTTGGCGACAATGCTGTACCAGACGAAAGCGTGTTCGCTTATTAACACTTCGTCGCCGGGGCCGGCATAGGCGCGACAGATGGCCGATATCAACTGTTCCGATCCGGCGCCACAGACAATGCGTTCGGGATCGTGATCAAAGTGCTTGCCGATGCCTTCGCGCAACATGGTGGCGCCGCCATCCGGGTAGCGGTGAAGTTCCAGGTTCGAATTGTTGAGGACTTCGATGACCTTGGGGCTGGGTCCGAGGGCACCCTCGTTAGAGGCCAGCCTGATTGTGTTTTCAAAACCCGGCAACGTCCCATCACCCCCCTTGTAGGGCTTGATATCGAGAATACTCGGGCGTGGCATCGGTGCGTTCATAACAACCCTCCCCTGGCAAACGCCAGAAACTTGATGCTGAAAAAAGAAGGGACGGTTCCTCCGATAGGAACCGCCCCTTTTTTGTCTGCCTTACTCGGCGGCGACTGGCGGCAATTTGGCCAGAGCGTCCGAAAGGGCATTCTCGTCGTAATCGCGGTCTTCCAAGTTGCCGGCGAAATAATCCATATACGCCTGCATATCGAAGTGACCATGACCCGACAGATTGAAGGCGATGGTACGCGATGTGCCTTCTTCCTTACACTTCAAAGCCTCGTCGATGGCGGTACGCACGGCGTGAGTCGATTCTGGCGCCGGTACGATGCCTTCGGCGCGGGCGAACTGAACGCCAGCTTCGAAGCACGGGGTCTGTTGGACGGAAACGGCTTCGATTTCGCCCAGATCATGCAAGTGGCTGACCAGCGGCGCCATGCCGTGATAACGCAAGCCACCAGCGTGGAATCCCGGCGGGATGAAGCTGGAACCCAGGGTATGCATCTTGAACAAAGGCGTCGTATTGGCAGTATCACCGAAGTCATAGGCATACTTACCACGGGTTAAAGTCGGGCAAGCCGACGGTTCAACGGCAATGGCCCGCACGTCCTTTTCACCCCGCAGTTTTTTACCGATGAAAGGGAATGCAAAGCCGGCGAAGTTACTACCGCCGCCCGCGCAACCGATGACGATATCAGGATAGTCGCCGGCCATTTCGAACTGAGCCAAGGCTTCTTCACCAATAACGGTTTGGTGCATCAACACGTGGTTGGTCACACTACCCAAAGAATATTTGGTGTCGTCGTTGGTAGCTGCGATTTCAACCGCTTCGGAGATGGCGATACCCAAGCTGCCCGGGGAATCCGGATCTTGCTCGAGAATAGCGCGGCCCGCATTGGTTTCCGAACTAGGGCTTGGCACACAGACGCCGCCATAGGTTTCCATCAGCGCCCGCCGATAAGGTTTTTGGTCGTAGCTGACCCTTACCATATAGACTTTGACTTCCAAGCCGAATAAAGCACCCGCGAAGGATAGGGATGATCCCCACTGACCAGCGCCGGTTTCGGTCGACAGCTTGGTGATGCCTTCTTCTTTATTGTAGAAGGCCTGCGCAATGGCCGTATTGGGCTTGTGACTGCCGGCCGGGCTGACGCCCTCATATTTGTAGTAAATCTTAGCTGGTGTATCCAAAGCCTGTTCGAGGCGACGGGCCCGGCACAAGGGGCTGGGACGCCACAATTTGTAGATTTCTCGAACAGGTTCCGGAATTTCGATTTCCTTCTCCTGACTGACTTCCTGCATGATGATGGCCATCGGGAACAGGGGGGACAGATCGTCGGGCCCGACGGGTTCGCCGGTACCGGGGTGCAGCGGCGGCGCCATGGGTGCCGGCAAATCTGCGGCAATGTTATACCAAGTCTTCGGTATCGCCTTTTCCTCTAAGAGGTATTTGTATCTATCAGTCATTTACGTCTCCTTGCCTTCCAAAAGTAATTTAATTTCATGGGTAAAAATTTTTGATTTATTGTTGGCAGATTTATTCGGCCGCAATAGGGGACTGCCTTGATTCCTCAGGAGGAAGCCCCGCGATAAAAGCGTTCATTAACTTGTCATGTTTCTCCCTAGCCTCGACTATCGATTTTTCCTTTACCGGCCCATATCCACGGACCGTTTCATAGATGGTAGCAATATCTATGGCTTGATCGTAAGTGTTTTCGTCAAGCCCCGCCAACAATTGTTTGATGGTATTTTCGTAGTCTTCGATCAGGCGACGCTCCATCTGCCGTTCGTCCGTTCGCCCGAAGAAATCTAGAGCCGTTCCACGAAACGTTCTAAGCCTCGATAACATCTTCATTACCGACCATACCCAAGGTCCATAAATCTTCTTATCGGGCCGCGATTTTTTTGCAGCGCCGCCTTTTTCGAACCATCTGAAGACCGGTGGTGCCATATGGAAATTAATGGTTATTTCTCCTTCAAAGCGCTCTTTTATGTCTTTTTCGAAGTTTCCATCGGTAAATAAGCGGGCCACCTCATATTCGTCTTTGATCGCCATCAAGCGGAAATAGACCCGGGCAACAGCGCTGGCCAGACGATTGCTGTCGGGCGTTACGCTCATTTCCTTTTCAGAAACGGTATCTAACAGTTGCCGGTAGCGTTGGGCATAGGCCGCATTCTGATAGTCGGTCAGATACCGACTGCGCCGCTCTATCTGCTCCTCCAGAGTTTCCTCAAAAGGCTTGGCTTCGCCGTCCAGGTCACCTACTACCTCCTCCAGCGTCTCCGGGTCCGCCGCCGCCTGACGCCCCCAATTGAAGCAGTGTGTGTTGGCCTGGACGGCTACGCCGTTCAGTTTAATAGCCTGCAACAGCGCATTGAGACTGACCGGGATAGCGCCTTTCTGGAAGGCATAGCCGACCAGGAAAATATTGGCTGTAACACTGTCGCCGGTCAGAGCTTCGGCAATGTTGGCTGCATTGAAGAAATTGGCTTCGCCGCCATCGACAGCAGCGGCAATCGCATCACGGAGCGCCGCCTCGTTGATGACACTATCTGGCGCCATGACGCTTTCTGCCGTCGCCTGCACCTTGGAATTCACCACCGCCAGGGAATTCGGGCTGAGCTTGGCAAGGGCCTCGGCGCCTGATCCGACCACCATGTCACCGGCGATCAACAAATCGGCGCCACCCACCGGCAGGCGCACGACCAGATTTTCGTCAGGCTCTTCGGAAATTTGAATATGGGTTAGAACGCCGCCGCCCTTCTGGGCCAAGCCGGTAAAATCAAGCAGCGAACAGCCAAGTCCGTCGATGTGAGCCGCCATACCTATAATCTGGCCGATAGTGACCACACCGGTGCCGCCGACGCCGGCGACAACGATACCGTAGCTGCGATCAATTCGCTGTCGGTTTGGGACCGGCAAATCCTTAATCGGATCGGTGCTGTCCGTCCGAACAGGCGATTTCTTTTTAAGCGTCGCGCCTTTGAGGCTGACGAAAGACGGACAGAACCCGTTCAGGCAACTGAAGTCCTGATTGCAGGAGGATTGATCAACCACCCGTTTGCGCCCCAGGGGGGTTTCCAGCGGGCTGACGGAAATACAATTGGATTGGACCGAACAGTCGCCGCAACCCTCGCAGACGGCAGCATTGATGTAAATTCTGGTATCGGCCTCGGGAAACTTCCCACGCCGCCGCCGCCGTCTTTTTTCGGTGGCGCAAACCTGGTCATATACGATGACCGTGACGCCCTTGATCCGGCGGAACTCCTGCTGGATGGAATCCAACTTGTCCCGATGGTGGACGGTTACACCAGGCGCAAACCCCACATTTGACGGATACTTATCTGGGCCGTCGGTGAGAACGGCAATGCGCCGGACCCCTTCATGGTAAACCTGCTGGGTTATTTGCGGTACCGTCACACCGCCTTCAAAGGGTTGCCCGCCGGTCATGGCGACGGCGTCATTATAGAGAATCTTGTAGGTAATATTGACTCCGGCAGCGATGGATTGGCGGATAGCCAAGGAACCGGAATGCACGTAAGTGCCGTCGCCGAGGTTCTGGAAAATATGATCTGACGTGCAAAATGGCGCCTGGCCCATCCAGGGTACACCCTCACCGCCCATCTGGATAAAAAGATCGGTCTTTCGGTTCATGAAGCCAGCCATCAAATGGCAGCCCGTCCCGGCGAAGGCCCGGCTTCCCTCCGGCACTACGGTAGACCGGTTGTGGGGACAGCCCGAGCAGAAAAAGGGCGGGCGCATAGCGATTGGCGGGTTGACCGACTTGGCTTGAACCTGATCCAGATAGTGCAGCCGCATCTGCATTTTGTCGTCCCGGTCGGCCGTTGACAGTCGTGCCATCAGGACCCGGGCGATCATCTCAGGGTTGGTTTCGCCGTGTGTGGGCAACAACGGTGCGCCGGTCTCATCCTGTTTCCCGATGACGACCGGGCGATCGGATACGGGACGGTTATAGAAAATTTCCTTGATCTGAGTTTCCATAAAGGCACGTTTTTCTTCGACCACTAAAATTTGGTCCAGGCCGTTGGCGAACTCGATCAAACCGTCGGGCTCCATGGGCCAGACCAGACCGACCTTGTAGACCGAGAGGCCGAGTTCCTCAGCCCGCGCCTCATCAATACCCAACTCGGCCAGCGCCTGCATCAGATCCAGATAAGCCTTACCGGCGGACACAATGCCGATTTTAGCTTTTTCCCCACCCATGACAGTGCGATCGATTTTATTGGCCTTGGCGAATGCCTGAACCGCGGGCAATTTTACGTCGTGCAGCCGAGCTTCCTGCACCAATTGAGGATCGGGCCATCGCACGTGAACGCCATCGGGTGGTAATTCATGATCCTCGGGAATTACAATATCCGGTTGATCGGGATCGACGCCCACCGAGGCGGCGCTTTCCACCGTTTCCGAAACGGCCTTGAACCCGATATAGCAGCCGGCATAGCGGGATATGGCGAAACCCAAAAGGCCGTATTCGATGTACTCATGTACACTGGCCGGATATAGGATCGGCATCAGCCAGGATGACAATAGCTGTTCGCATTGATGCGCTACTGCCGAAGACACCGCACCCGGATCATCGCCCACCACCACCAAGACCCCGCCATGGGGCGTGGTGCCGATGGAATGGGCATGCTTCATGGCATCGCTGGCCCGGTCCGAGCCCGGCCCCTTGCCGTACCAGATGCTGAACACACCATCGACGGCGGCATCGGGATAGGAATTGATCTGTTGCGTGCCTATGATGGCCGTCGCCGCCAACTCTTCGTTGATGGCCGGTTGGAATTTGATGCGGTTTTCGTCCAGGTAGGCCTGCGCCTGCCAGAGAGCGCCATCGTAGCCGCCGAGAGGAGAACCGCGATAACCGGAAATAAAACCGCCGGTATTAAGCCCAGCCGCTTTGTCGCGTTGAGCCTGAATGATCGGTAATCGCGTCAGCGCCTGCACGCCGGTCAAAAAGACCCGGCCGCGCTCAACTTTATAGCGATCATCCAAAGTGATCGGGGTGGCGTCCATTTACCCTGCCATGGTGCTTTATAACAAAAAAAATGCTATTTTCAGCTTATCGTTGTTAAAATAATACCCTGATTTTATTGTAAAATCATTGCAATTTTAATCATATTTTGTAAAATTTTGAGATGTATATTTCTTTTCATGCAAATTATTGAGGAATTGTTTCATGTTGGCCTTGGAGGACCGGGAAGTCAAAATTCTCAAAGAATTGCAAAAAGACGGCCGGTTGTCGTTTGCTGAACTGGCCGACCGGGTAGGCTACTCGGCGGCTCAGTGCTGGCGCCGGGTGCGGCACCTGGAGGACCGAGGTGTCATCCGCAGCTACTCGGCGCTGCTTGATCCGGCTGCCCTGGGGCTCGCATTCAACGCCTTCATTCAGGTTACCCTGGATCTGCATAAATCGGACGAGTTTGAAGCCGCCATCATGAACCGGGATGAAGTCGTCGAATGTTACGCCCTGGCCGGCGAACAGGATTTCCTACTTCATGTTATGGTGGCCGATATTGAGGCCTTTGATTATTTTTTGCGTCAGGAACTCATTCACCTTCCCGGGGTTGAGCGGATGCGGACCAGTTTCGCGCTCAAGACCATCAAGCAAAGCTACATGGCGCAACTGGGATAGATGATCATGCCCTATCAACCCGCATCGGAGGCTCTGAAGGATTATCTGGTTCTGGACCTGACCCGCGCCCGAGCCGGGCCGACGGCGGCGCGTCAGTTAGCCGACTTCGGCGCTGATGTTATTAAAATTGAAACACCAGATACTATTGGGGGCCCTAACACGGGCGGCGACCTCGGCGAACGCTACGGACCGGACTTCCAGAATCTGCATCGCAACAAGCGCGGTTTAACGCTAGACCTCAAGGCGCCAGAAGGCTTGGCGATTTTCATACGACTGGCCGAACAGGCCGATGTGGTGATCGAGAACTACCGACCCAATGTTAAACGCCGGCTGGGCATCGACTTTGACTCACTAAAAAAGATCAATCCGGCCATTGTTTACGCCAGCATATCCGGCTTCGGCCAGGATGGGCCCTACGCCAACCGGCCGGGCTTGGACCAGATCGCCCAGGGTATGGGCGGGCATATGTCGGTGACGGGTCTACCGGGCGGCGGCCCGGTGCGCTCGGGAACGGCCATATCCGATCTGACGGCGGGTCTGCTCGCCGCCCAGGGCATAACCACGGCGCTTTTGGTGCGGGAGAAAACCGGGCGGGGCCAATGGCTGCACACGTCGCTGCTCGAGGCACAAATCTTTCTCATGGATTTCCAGGCCGCTCGCTGGCTGGTCGATCAGGATGTCCCCGATCAGGCTGGCAACAACCACCCCACCAATGTTCCCATGGGCACCTTCAAAACCAAGGACGGTCACGTCAATATCGCGCCCATGCCCACCATGTGGAACCGGTTCTGCAAAGCGCTGGATCTCAGCGAACTCGAACACCATTCCGACTATGCCACTCTGCCCAACCGGCGTATCAACCGGGATGCCCTGCTGGCGGAAATCGAAAAGACCACCGTCACCCGCACCACAGTGGATTGGGTCGAACATTTGAATCAGGCCGGCGTGCCCTGCGGACCCATCTATCAAATGGACCAGGTCTTCGAGGATCCCCAAGTAAAGCATCTGGGGATTGCCCAGTCTGTTGAATCGGGCGTACGCGGACCAATAGAAATCATCGGCCAGCCCATTCACCTAACGGAAACACCAAGCACCCTCACCCGCCCCAGTCCCGAATTCGGCGAACATTCGGATGAGATATTGATGGAGTTTGGCTATGGTGAGGAAGAGATTAGAAAACTCAAAGAAGACGGCGTTGTTTAGCTTATCCCCTCATCCCGACTTTCCCCGCAAGGGAGGAAGGAGATTAAATGGCACAATCTACTGCCCCCTCTCCCCTGGCGGGAGAGGGTTAGGGTGGGGGGGAGTTAGTTTTAAACCTTTCTCAAGGGCCCTTGATAAGCAATAGACGGCAGGCCCTGTATGCCAGCTGTAACGGCGAACAGACATCCTTCTAGAGGCCGTTCGGGGTCGGGATTACTGCCGGCAATCGACGTCACATACATAATGTCCAGATTGGGGCCGCCGAAAGCGATCTTTGTCGGCATCTCGATGGGCATCTCAATACGCAAGTCGATGTCGCCCTTGGACGTCAGGCGAATTAATTCCCAGCCTCGCACCGCCGCCGTCCAGTAACAGCCATCGGCATCAATGGTGCCGCCGTCGGGCTTGCCGGCTACGCCTGAGGTTTCGAAAAACACCCTTTTGTTCGTCATCGAGAGGTCATCAGGATCGTAATCGTATACCCAGATCACGCCGTCCCGCAAATTGGTGTCGGCCAGATAAATACTCTTGCCGTCAGGGCTGAAGGCAAGGCCGTTCTGGGTCCAGAGCCCCTGTTCAAGCCGCCGCGCAGAACCATCCAGATCAAGCACAAAGAGTGAGCCTTCCGGTTCTTCACCCCCGCCCTGAAACGGCATTGTGCCGGCGAAAAACCGACCTTTGGGATCAGTCGTCCCGTCGTTAAAACGATTGCCGGGTTCGTCTTCTTTGGGATTGTTGATCAAAGTCAGCGATTGGTCATCGAAATTAAAAAAATGGAACCCATTGGTCAACGCCACCACCACGCCATCAGAATCGGTGAGCGCCAGACAACCGATCGGGGTCGGCATCTGGTAAACCATGTTTTCTCCGGTGGACGGATCAAACCGATTTAAATGACCGCGGGGAATGTCCACCCAATACAAGACCTGTTCAGCCACCGACCAGACGGCGCCCTCACCGGTTTCCGACCGGATTTTCAGAGCCTTTTCAATTGTGGGCGGGGCCATATCGCGGTTCACTCGGCAGCGACGATCTGGTCTTTATAGACTATTTCGGTATTGCTCAGATAACAGGCTGGGTCTTCCGCCCAGGGATCGTCGATCGTTTGCAGAGCCCGGACGCGCGTACTGCCGCCGCAAATATCGAAATATCTCGGGTAAAAAATGATCCTCGCTGGATCGCAATCTGCGAAATCAATGTCTATTTCACTGCGAGCAGGTTTCATAGTTACTAATTCTAATTGCTCTAAACTACTATCGCTTACCCAATTTTTACGAAAGTGTCATCCTTAAATATGGCGGAGACATGGCGCAGATTCTCCGGATTTTCGAAGGGTGAGGCAGCCAGAGTAATGAACTCCGCCCGATTTTTCGGTGCAATATCTATTGAATCAAAGTTCCACAGCCTGCGTGGCAAGGACGTCGCCGCGTTCAGTGCCGCTTCAAGTTTAAGGCCTGCTTCCAAGAAGAAAAGTATCTCGTCAATAACGGCCTTGCCGTGAACGACCCCCAGGCTTCCGGCATCGGAGCCAACCACCAAAGGCACACCCATCTCCGCCGCCATGGCGACATGTTCGAGATGGGAATCTAGAATATTGCGAAGATGACCGATGGTTTCGTCGCACCATCCGACTACTTCAGGATGCGTCCACTGACCATAAACCGGTGAAAACGTGGGCACCCAGGCGATCTGCTTTTCCGCCAATATCTCAAGGATATCACGGGTCATGAAAAAACCGTGTTCCACCGAATCAACGCCGGCCTCGGCGGCAACTTCGAGTCCCAACAGGCCACTGCAATGAGCAAAAGTGCGGCGCCCCAAAGCATGGGCCATGTCGACAATGAACTTAGTCTCTTCGACATCGAATTGAGGGGTGCCTTTGACCGAACCGCTTTCAAAATCGATAATGCCGGTCAGCAGTATTTTAAGTTCATCCCCCGTTTCCAATAACTCTTCCACAGCGGTCTTAATCTCTTCCCGGCTTTCCACTTCCCGGGCCATAAAGCCGCCGTAGCGCCTAGGTTTCCGCACACCCAAACCCGGCGACCGGATACTGGGCGTTACTTCTCTGGATTCCTCGGCTTCCCGTCTCACTTGGTGATTGACGCCATATTTATCACCGGCATCTCGTATCAGAGTAATGCCCGCCGCCATATTGGCGGCCACGCTCTTGTGCGCTACCTCGATCATCTCTTCAAACGGCGCTTTAAGATATTCGCTGCGTTTTTTTAGATCCAGTTCGCCGCCGTCGAGGAATAGATGGCAATGAGCCTCCACCAGTCCCGGCATTATGAACTTAGCGTGATCATCGGGTAAATCGCCGGAAGTGCAAGGCGTCACGGCTTCAATCACCCCATCGCTGACAGTTACCTTATAGGGTCCTTCGTTGTGGTAGGAGCTACCGTCGAAATAGGATTCCGTATAGACAAGTTGCTGTGACAAATCGATTACCCCGCATACAGTCTGCGGAGACGCCGGAGGGCGTCCAGTCCATCAAAGGCGATGATTTCCTGGAAGTCTTTCAGCACTTGATTATCTTCGGGCAGGAAATTGTAGTCGCGCCAGGGTGTTCCCAACACCATATCAAAGCCGTTAGGCACCGCCAGGGTAAGGAAAGCATTTTCCAATTGAAGCTTCATCGGCTGGCCTTCGATTTCCTTAGCCGGCAGCTGCACCGGCAGGTTGGAAAGGCCGCCGGACATATGAATGCCTTTAAGTTCGGTATCCTCGTTGATCATTTTTACCGTGGCGAGAGAATTCCGGGTCAGTCCTTTCGTATCTGAAGATAAGGTGCCGATAGCGATATCTACGATTATGTCATCAATGGTCACATGCCCGCTTTCCAGCAAGGCATTTGTCATCTTCTTGGTCACGGCGAACATTTCACCCGCTGTTTCGCACTGCTTGTCCTCGCCGTCGTCGACATACTCCGACGACATCAAGATGACTTTGCAGGGGCGTATTTTTAGCACCTCCATCATATCCCACCGGGTTTCACTGATGGAGTTAACGATCGGCTTCTGCCCCCCGGCCTTGTCTTCGTCATAGGTGTTCAGGCAAAGTTCCTGCACTTCTACATTGGGAAAGTCGAATGACAGGGGAATATCAACGACCGCCTGGATCGCCTCAATCACCTCTTCCATAAAATCATGGTCGTCGAGGGCGCGGGTGCCGATGTTGATATTGAGGTAAACTGCACCTGCTTCCGCCTGTTTGACGGCCAAAGCCTGTATCGCGTCGATGTTCGAATTATCGAACATTTCTTTGGTGCTTTTGAAACCGGGGTTGATACGTTCACCAATTATGGTGAGTTCGGGGATTGCCATGGGGACTTCCTTTTTTGACTATGCGTTAATGGATTTGCGTTTTTCAAAATTGATACGGCTGCCGAACACCTTCATGTAGGAAGCGGTGCTGGCCAGTTCCATATAGTTTGAGCGGCGGGCGATATTCTTGGCCTCTTCCCGCTGACTGAGAGACAAGAGGGCATAGCGCGCGCCGTCACCGGCGGCATTGCCGATCTGGGCAAATTTGTTAAACGGCAGATCAGGCAGCATGCCAATAGCAAGAGCACTACCAATATCGATATAGTTGCCGAAAGCGCCGGCAATGATCACCCGCCCTAAGTCCTGTTCCGTGTGGCCGGTTGCCTCTAGTAGTAAATCAGTCGCCGAGCGAATAGCAGCCTTGGCCAGCTGAACGGCGCGAAGATCATCCTGGGAAAAGGTTATGGCTGTCGGACCTCCGGCCACATCTTCCTCCGCCATCACGAAGTGGCGTTTACCGTCGATAACACGGACGTGGGGATTGTCTTCATCCAGCCGCCCCCGGTCATCACAAACGCCAGCCAAGTGAATTTGCGCGGTAACATCCAGCACGCCGGACCCGCAAAGCCCAACTGGCGCTTCATCGTCGATTACTTCGAGCTGGACTTCATCGCCTTTAATCCTGACCATCTCTATTGCGCCCTGGGCCGCGCGCATGCCGCAGGTTATATGACCGCCCTCAAAGGCCGGGCCGGACGGGCAGGAAACGGATGTGATCTCCTGGCCTTCCACAAGGGAGATTTCCGTATTGGTGCCGATATCCATAATGATCACCGGTCGGTCGTCTTCCGGCGGCGACGCCAGCAAGCTGGCCACATGATCACCGCCGATAAATCCAGCGATATTGGGAAGAAGGTGAATGTAGGCGCCCGGAGCAATGTCAACACCGAGACCACGGGCTTTGAGATTGAAGGCGTCGCTGAGGGCGGAAACAAAGGGCGACATGGCCAATTGGCGGACCGGCAGACCCAACAGCAAATGGTGCATCATGGTATTGCCAGCCACCGTCACCTCGACGATGTGAGCCTTTTTCATACCACAAGCGTCGCAAAGATCATCAGCCAATTGATTGAGCGCGTCGATAGCTAATTGCTGTAGGGTCTCAGCGACCTCTGGATTACGCCTGATCTGGGAGGCATAAGTAATCAAATCGGCACCATAGACAGTCTGAGGATTGGCCAGACCTTCCGCCGCCAGCGTTTCCCCGGTCGTCATATCAATTAAAAAACCCGATACGTTGGTGGTGCCGAGATCGACGGCCAAACCCAAGGCATGGCCGCCTTTTGGTCCGGCAGCGATAACCTCTCCTTCGCAGGACGCAATCCAGCCGTGCCACTTCCAGGCCCGGAGATCATCGGCCAGTGTCTGCAGCAAAGCAGCGTCGAATTTCTCACAAGCCCCCGGATGATCTGCCGCCAAAGCTTCCCGCAGCCGCTGATCGTCGGACCGGCAGTCTTCCAGGTCGGCAGGCGACATATCGAACGGAATAACCTTAACGGCGGGTTCGAAATCGATAACCTCGGCCTGGCCGTCAACCTGGGTTCTAACCGGCGCCGCCGTCGCCCGTGGCGGCACAAAGACAGAGCAATCTCCCTCAATCTTGGTCAGGCATGCCCGCCGCCAGCCTTCTTTCAGCCGGCGATCCGAAAACACGTCCTTGTCGGCCTCTACCGGTTCGGGGATATCGCCCTCAATGAACTGGATAGCACAAGAGACACAGGTACCGTGACCGCCGCAGGAACTGGCAATCCTGATGCGTGACCTCCGGGCCGAATCAAGAATGGTTTCGCCCGGTACGTTGTCGATGGTTTCCCCCATCGGCAGGAAGGCAATTTTATTGACCGCCACTTCTTCTTTTAATACGCTCATGCCATCACCAATTCAGTTTCTCTGTTCCGATAACGGCATACGTCCCTCACCTGACAGGTTTTACAGTTTTCTTCCCGCTTCCACCTGACTAAATCTTCGCCATAGCCGACGATAATTGAAAGAGACTTAGCCGGCTTGAGCATGCCCGATTCAATAACGCTGACATCAATCCGGCTGGCGTCGGTCAGTTTGTAAACTTCGTGCTGAAGAGATAAATCGGCATCGTTATCACCCGGGTGAATGGGGCCGCTGGCCTTTAAGTTGTATTCTGCCGCCCCTTTTTGAATCCGCTTCAGCACTTCGTTCGACAGTTTGAACATGGCAGCAACGCCAAGCTCTTCATAGACCAGCGCCTTCAAAGCCTTTTTCTCTGCGAACAGTTTGTTGATCCGTTGTTCGACCCCGGGGCCAATGGTCGCTACCGCCACTGCCAGCTTCTCGGCCGTCTTGATGCGTTCCGCTGCTTTGGGCATCTCAGCCAAAAGGTCGTCCACATCTTCAACCGAAAAGATTTCGAAGGCCAATCGCGGCTGAATCAACTGCATTTCCCCGGCTTCGGCCAGCACATCCGGCGCCCGCTCCTTAAACTTTGGATGCACGCCGCCCCGGCATTTAATACCGTGCCATTTCCATAGGCTTTCCAGGGAAAGCAAAGCGGGCCATTCGGTAATAACGGGCATCAGCGATTTCCTAGTTGGTGTATTTGTGGACAGATTGAGCCATGGCAACGACGTTATCGACCTTGGCCTCGTCCGGTACACCGATGGCACCGTCCAGGATGAAGCCGCCACCCTTGCCGACATGCTTGATGAGGTCCTTGCAATATTCATCGACATCGTCGGGCGTACCGGTGGTCAGCATGGAAGACGGCACGTTGCCGCGCAGGCAGACCACGTCGCCCAGCACATCTTTGGCCTTCTTGAGATCGGTTTTCTCGAACCAGTAGATAGCTTTTTTGGCAGGGATATCACCGATAAACTCAAGCCGCGTATCGCAATCACCTTCCCACAGCACGCAAGGCGTTAAATCCGCCTCGATTAGCATGAGGATAATTTTGCGCAGCTGCGGCCAGAAGAAGGTATTGAACTGGTCCGGCGACATAAAACCGTCCAATCCCCAATGGAGCGGAATGAAAACCTGCTTACAGGGATTGTGCTTAGTAGCGTCGATGGTGTCTTCGGCGATGAAATAGGCCGCTTTTTCCATGGCCTCCAACAGCTTGTCCTTGTGGCGAAACATATCCAGCATGGCGCCCTTGGAGCCCCTGAGATAGTCGGCAAAATGATCAAACGGCGCCGCCGCGGTGCCGCCGATGCTCTGCGGATAACCAAGCGCTTCCATCTCCTGGGTAAAGGCGATGGCACCACCCATCATTTTCCGCATCTCCCGGCCCGCCGCGGCAATTTCTTCAAATCCCTCCATCAGTTTGGGATTGGCGAATGCGGTCGTTGCCCTGATCATCTTGGTGTAATAGAGCGATGAGAAATTGGGCAACATGGCCAGGGGCTCGAACGCCGTCGCCACCCGCGGCATGTATTTGCGCAGGAAAAAGCCCGTCGGATCGCGCAAATAATCGTCGTATTCATCTGCCGACATATATTCCTTATCCAAGAATTGATAGGACACATTGGGGTCGGTGCCGTGGCCCGGCCATTCCAGCTGTTTGAAACCCATGCGCTCCAGGGTCGGCCCCAGGCTGATGAAGATCTGCGTCATCGCATAGTCGTCCGGATTAAGGACTTCCATGGTCTTGCGCATGGCGTCGTTGTAGCGGTCGTAGTCATACATAGCGTCTTCGAACGTCATCTCCGCCAGCGTCGCCGACCAGAAGTGGGAGAAAAATGTATAGGGAACCCGATCTGTTTCCTTCAATTCAATATTGTCCTGAATGCGCTGTACGCGTTCAACATATAGTTCTTCACCGCTTTTCTCTGACATGGGGTAGCCCCTCCTTAAGGTTAATTGGCGTATTTGTAGACTGATTGGGCCATGGCGACGATGTTCTCCGTCGGTGATTCGTCGGGAATACTGGCGGCGCCGTCCAACATGAAGCCACCGCCCTTACCCACTTTTTCAATCAAGTTTCGACAGTATTCGTCGACTTCGTCCGCTGTTCCCGTATTGAGCAACGAGGCCGGCACATTGCCGCGCAGACATACGATGTCACCGAGCACCTCTTTAGCTGTGACCAGATCGGTGCGTTCAAACCAATAGACCGCTTTGCCGGCGGGAATATCCCCAATCAATTCTAGGCGGCTGGTGCAGTCACCTTCCCAAAGCACTACCGGGACGATGTCCTGTTCAATGAAATACATGAGTGTCTTGTGCAGACCCGGCCAATAAAAAATTTTGAACTGATCCGGTGACATAAAGCCATCCAGACCCCAATGAAGAGGAATGAAGACGTAGGGGCAATCGACCCGCTTGGCACCCTCAGCGACGCCCTTGATCAGTTTCAGCCGCGCCTTTTCGATAACTTCGAGCATCTTCTCCTTATGGCGGAACATATCCAGCATGCCGCCCTTGGAGCCCCGCAGGAAATCGACTATATGGTCGTAGGGCGCCTTACAGAAACCGCCAGCCGCCATGGGGTAGCCAAGCTCCATCATTTCTTTCATAAATTCCGTGACTCGGTCCATGGCCGCATCGACCAGTTCGCCGGCCTCCATTAATTTTTTTAAGGATTCCTGGAGTTCCGGATTGGCGAAGCCCCGCATGCCGCTGATCAGACTCCACTCCGATAAAGTGGTGAACTCGGGAAAATGTTTGAGTCCCTCGAAGGCGCCACCGATCCTGGGCAGGTATTTCTGCATATAAAAATTCGTCGGATCGGTCAGGTATTCGTCGTATTCGTCAGCCGGCATGAATTCCTTGTCGATATACTGGAAGCAAGCGTTGGGATCGGTGCCATGACCGGGCCATTCGACAGGATGGTAGTCCATGATTTCCATGGCCTGGCCAAAAGGATGACAGGCCGGCGAAAAGGCGTCCGGCTGCAATAGCTCAATGGCGCGCTTGTTCGATTTTACCGCTTTCTCCACATCATACATGGATTCTTCGAAGGTAATACCGTCCAGGCTCGCCGCCCAAAACCGGGTTGAATAGAAAAACGGTGTGCGATCGGTCTCTTTCAACGCCACCTGGTCGGCAATACGCTGGTTGCGCTGGTCAAACAATTCTTTGGTGCTTGAATTCATTTTTTTCTAACTCCTAAATTGAGGACCAATTTTTGCCCGTTTTACGATTTCCGGAATGGCACTTTCCTGGGCGATGGCCATAATGTGGACACCGGAAACACCGTCTATTTGTTTCAGCTGTTTGATGGCCTCTATACAGATTTCGCGGCCTTCGGCTTTCTGGTCCGTAACGCTTTCCATCCTGTCGATGATGGCCCGGGGGACTCTAACGCCGGGAATATTATCCCGCATCCAGCGTGCCGCCCGGGCTGAATTCAAGGGGCCAATACCGATAATCAGATGATGCGTTTGATGCAGCCCGGTTTCGCGGTAGGCGTTCATAAAATGTTCAAACCGTTCCATGTCGAAACAAAACTGGGTCTGGAAAAACTGTGCGCCGGCGGCGGCTTTCTTTATCATCCGGTTGATTTCGATCTCCGTCAAAGGCGCCATGGGATTGGCAGTGCCGCCGATAAATAATTCCGGCGCAGATATTAAATCTTTCCCGGTCACAAAACTTTTCTCATCCCGCATATGCTTTACGGTTCTGATCAAGGAGGACGAATCCAAGTCGAAAACCGGTTTGCCGTCGGGATGATCCCCACCCTCGACCCCATCACCGGTCATACATAAAATATTTTTAATTCCCAGCGCCGCAGCCCCCATAATATCAGCCTGAACCGCGAGTAAATTGCGGTCCCGGCACGTCATCTGCATAACCGGCTCGGCGCCTTCCCGGGTCAAAATAGCGCAGGTGGCCAGACTGGAAATGTGGACGTAGGCACCGGCGCAATCGGTTACATTGACGGCATCACAAGCTTCAACCAATGAAGCCGCTTTGGATACAATATCCTGGGTTATCACCGTGTTTGGCGGATTGTATTCGCAGGTGACGGCAAATTCGCCCGCCTGTAATAATTCCTGAAGGCGGCTGAGCTCCGGTGTGGCAACAGAGAAGTCGTGGTCATCACCTTCGAGCCAGGGCGGACGGCCACCTTCGCCCCGCATAATAGGTACCCAGGTTGATTTTCCCGCCATCCTTTGGCGTAGCGGGCGGCGAATGTCTTTGATGGTATCGCCGTTTTGCATTTGATCCGCGCCGTCCCAAGCGTTGATCCAGACGCACCGAATTTCCGGCTTAACCTCGCAACCACCGTCGGCAAAAACACCGCCACAGGGGCCATTGCGCAGGCTTTTGGGACAGTTCATGGGACAAGACATGCCGGTCTCACTCAGCACACACTGCCCGCACATCTGACAATCGAACATCAAGCCTTTGGCCCAACGCTCGACGACTTTCACGGGGCTTTCTAAAATAGGCTGGGGAATCCGCCGGAAGATGGGCGTGAACAGCTTTATCACCTGCGAGAACGCCGAATAGACGGTCTCAACCAAACGCGCATGCCGTACCGACCATGTCCTAAGTGCGAGCATTTCCCACCCATACCAATTTAAGAGGGCTGAAACCTTTTAGGCGGCTTCAGCAATCCATTCACGGCACTGCGATACCGCCTTCATGGCATTGAGACCAAAGGAATCGGCACCAGTGTAACCCCTTATCTGTTCGTCAACCTGGCCGCCGCCGATCATAATTTTAATGTCGTCCCGAAGGCCTGCTTCGGTGATGGCTTCCACCGTTTCCTTCATGGAATCAAACGCCAGTGTCAAAAAGCCGCTGAGACCAACCACCGGGGCGGAACTTTCCTTGATGGCATCGATAAAAGCTTGCGGCTTCACGTCGACCCCGAGATCAATGACCTCATACCCGTTCACGTCGAGCATAAAGGTGACGATATTTTTGCCGATATCGTGCAAATCACCATGCACCGTTCCGATGATCACTTTACCCAAGGTTTCCTTAGCCGGACCGGTATCATCTTTAATGCGGGGCTTCACCTCATTGCCAATTTGCTCCAGCATTTCACCAGCCAAGATCAGTTCGGGAATAAAAAATTCACCTTCTTCGAATTTTTTACCGACAATGTCCATGGCTTCACGGCAGGCAGCCAAAATATCCTCCGGTGGTGTTCCGGCATCCATAAGCTCAACCGATAATTTGACCGCAGGGTCCTCTTCCATCCCCGCGATGAGTCCTACTAATTTAGCTTTGTCAGTCATGTTAATTTCCTCCTTTCTGGAAATTTGAATTGGGAGGCCCCCCCCCGCTCCCCTAGATTGAAACCTTAACTATCCTATGGCGACATTACTTTTGCACATAGGCTGGTTCACCACATTCGGTAGCACCGAGTCCGGTGAGAAAAAACTCGGTTGTTTGGTGAATGTACTGATCTTCTTCGGTGCCACTTTTACCTCGCAAGACAAGTGTGGCCCCGTTGACCACGGACAGAGCCGTTGTCGCGGCAAATTGGCAATCGAGATCAGGCGGCAATACACCTTCTGCGATGCCTTGCTCAAATATTTTAAACCAGGCGCGCAGATAATTTCTGGCGACATTGTTTAGTCCATCAGCAACATCACCAGCGAGATGCCGTCTGTTGTAAACAAAGCATTCGACGTAAACGCGCTTTTCGTTCCGAAGATGATGACTTATCGCCGACCTGATAATTTCGATAGTAGGGGCGCCGCAATTGGCCAACCTTTCGACATACTCGACATATTCAACGCCGCCGTCCCAACAGATTTCCTCGAGGGCGGCCTCTTTTGATTTGAGATAATAGTAGAGGCTGCCGGGTCTTAAATCGAGCCGGTCCGCGATATCCTTCATAGAGGCGGCTAAATACCCGAAATCGGCAATAACATAAGCTGCGCCGTCCAAAATTTCCCGGCGGCGGCGGCTTTTTTTCTCTGTTTTATAAGTCGACTTCAGTTCCAGCATCGCAGAATCTCATTTTCACTCATCAAAAATGCATCTAATTTCACTCAATATATCAAATATTTAGAAAAAATCAAATAATTATTAGAATTTTTTAAAATCGTTAGAATTTTTATATTGGAGTTTCTTTGTCACGAGAATTGAATGAATTTTCGAACAGCAAGCCAAAATTTTTAGCGGATTCATATGGACAGACGGCACCGCCGCCTGTCCCTGTCATGAGGACAAATGCGTTATATCGATAGAAATTTAAAAGTTGAGCTAGGTTAGCGCCTAGCGGAACATAATTTTGTGGTCCCGGTGATCAAAGCCGACAATAGCCACCTTACCAGGTGTGAGCTGGACATTTTTTTCACCGGAAAATCCGGCTTTACCATCGGCCCCGTTGTCGTAAAGCCGCGCCGTCAGCATATGGTCGCCGGCGGGAACCGGAAAGTTTTCATAGAAGAGAGATTTACCGTCATTGGCCAGTCCGGAAGGCGCCACAATTTCATCGTAGAAAGGCTTACCGTCCATCAGCACTTCAATGCGTACCGCGTGACGTTCCCGCGGGCAGTCAAACGCTCTCCGCATGTTGTGAGTCTTTTTCCGCATTTCCTTGACCGATAGCTTGCGGCACGCGGCGATCCGCTGCCCCGGATAAGAGATGCTGAGCCGAACCAAAGCCTGATCCTTTTCAAACGGGCTGTAGGATGGCGAGTTGGCAAAATAACCGACGAACAAAGCAAACAACAGATAAGCCAACCCTTGTCCTAATATGTCAAATACCCGGCTCATTCCGCTGCCTCCCTGGTGGGATTTTCGGCTGGTCTGTCCGCAACCGGTTTGCGTGGTTTCTCCGGCAACACGATTTCAAGAGGCTGTTGCGCAATCAATGACGCTTCGAATTCAGCAATTTCTTCGTGCAGTTTTTTGCTGTCAGTAACAGCACCCCAACAGGTGTGTACTCGCTCAACCGGCACCCGTTTTCGCAGGTAGGGATCGCGCTCACCGGCCATTCTTTGTTCCGTCCATTGGATGCCAAAGCGGTGGAAACAATCGCCCTCTCGGCACCCGGTCAACATGACCCCGTCAGCCTTATCACGCATCAAAATGTAATCGACAAAAGAGGGCGGTAGCATGCCGATACAGGGCAGCTTAGTAACCACCACGTTAGGCGCATCGATCTGCTTGACGTCAATACCAAAGTCACAGCCGTAAACAATAATACGTGGCTTGTCGCCGGGAATTTTCTCTTTCAACTGGGCCAGCGATTTGTCGGTGTTGTCCCGCAGTTCCGTGAGACGGAATCTCGGCAAATCGATACCCGTCACCAACATGTCCTGGCTTCTGAACGGAGTAGCCGTCGGGCAGGCACCGATACAAATACCGCAAGCGGTACAAATATCCGGATCAACCTCAGCAATGCGGGGATAGGGTCTTCCGTCGGTACGCGGCTGCATGGTGACAGCGCCGAATGGACAGTCCGTGTAACAGCGGGAGCAGCCATTACAATTTAAATTATCCACCTGAGCAGAATCATTGATCTTCTGGGGTGGTAACCAGGGCAGGATTGTCAAAAATGAAGACACCCCGACGGTGATGATCCATAGCGCCCCTGCTCCCCATTTGTCATACAAAGGATAGAGCAGCGCATAAAACCAATCCAGGTTCAGGTCCTGCGGGACGATACTAAGATCGGCGGGTGCGTCGCTGATGGCCGGCTTTATTAGAGACAACACGGTCATCATGGAAATTGTTCCTATGGCCAGTCCCTTCGGCGGATTGATTCGGGGACGCGAAATCTTAATAACGTGGATCCAACTGGCGATCAGCAGGAACAGCGGAATCGCGATATGCAGGAACAACAGCAACGAAAACATCCGATCCGTAAAAGCTTCACGAGTGAGAAAATTGTTAGCCAAGGGCTCACCGAAGATGCCGAGCCAATCGAGCCACTCCGATGACGCGATGATCAGATACTGCGCAAATTCATCCCACACCAGCCAATAACCGCCGATGCCGGACGCATACAGCAGCCAGATGGTAGGAATGCCACTGACCCAGGTGAACCAACGGATACCGCGATAGCGGTCCATGATAAATTCGCGAAACATATGCAGCAGAACTACGACCACCATGGCGTCCGAGGCGTATCGATGGAAGCTCCGCATGACACCACTGATATACCAATGGTCGATGGTCATACGTTCAATCGAATTGTAAGCGCTACCAACGCTGGTTTCAAAAAATATGTACACATAAATACCACTGACCACGACGACCCAAAAAAAGAAAAAGGACAGGGCGCCAAGATGACGGAGCGGGTTCCAATCGGGACCTAAGGGGCGGTCAAACCAGCCTTCAAAGATCAGCAGTGCCGCCTGCAGCGGTGTTTGGATTTTACTTAACATTAGATAATTCTAATTTATAGTTTCAGGCTTTCAAGACAAAGCTTTGCCGGTTTCATTTTTTTGATCGGAAAACCACAACCGCCACACATTACGGACAACAAAATTTCCCATCAAAATCAGGACAATGGCGCTCAGCGCCATGCCGATAAAAAAGGAATAATCGAATTTGTACGCATCCGCCTTGGGATCGTAGATCGTGCAGAACAATCGTACTCGGTTTACGAAGGATTGGATATCCGTCACCGACGCAATGCCACCGAAATAAAGTTGTTTAAGCGGCTCAACCAGTAGGGTGGCATCGAAATTTTCGCCGTAAATCTGAGTGTCGACTTTACCATCGGCATCTACCAATGTGGTCTGCATTAGATGATCGAAGCCCCGAGGCGAGGTGAAATAAATGAATCCTGTGTCGACGGCCAATCTTTCTACGGCGTCCGGGGCGCCGCTCGCGACTTTCCAGTTGTCACCGTTAACATCATACTGACGGGCGAACAACTTCATCGCCGTCGGCGTATCGCGCCTAGTGTCGAAGCCGATGGAAAGAATATTGAATTTCTTATCGGGCAGGACTTCCCTGGCCTTATCGACGGCCGAGGCCAAGTTCATGGTGATGGCGGGACAAATATCGAAGCAGCTGGAGTAGACCATACTAATGATTAGCGGCTCTCCTCCAAACTGGGCGAGGCTGATCATTTTTCCATCGGTGCCGCGAAATTTGTAGTTGCCAATCATCTTGCCGATTGCAGACTGGCTGTATTTATAAGCTGATTCCGGATCAAACTTGGAGGCACCCGGGAAAGATTCTTTGGTAACCCTGGGTGTACTGCTTTCACCACCGTAGGCTGGTTGAACGATACTCATATCGGTGAGCGCAGCCAATACCGGCGCTGTTATCAGCACAGCTCCGGCCATCACAAAAATTTTGTGTATCACGATTTTCAATATCTGCCCATGTTGCATTATTTAAATTCAAAAATAACCCTACTGTCATCAGGGAAATTATTTCCCAAAATGCTGAGGGCGGACTGGGATAAATCCCAGCCCACCCCCTCGCATTATTTGTGGCAACGTCCTCTAACTGAGCCCCCACGTGGAAGCCAGGAACTTCCAGTTGACGAAATAGTAGAGAACGAAAGTCGCCAGGAAGACCAATGCCAGGACAAAGGTGCCCGGGACTTCTATGGTGCCGGCATCGCCGTGCGACGACATAGCTGATGCGGGAGGCTCTTCCGCCGCCGCTTCAGGAGCGGGCTCGTAGCCGCGATGTTTACCCCACAACAGGGAACCGACGATGACGATGATGAACATACCGCCACCGACAAGGCAGATCAAAGCCGCCACACCGTGCAGACCCATCATCAGATGGGCCAGAGCCGGGTGATCGAATTTGATCGCAGCGTCAGCGAAGGTGATGTCCCAGTGACGGCGAGATACACCCAGCGTGCCAGCACCCATCATGGCCAGCGACAGCAGGCTGATGCCTAAGGCAAACAGATACGGTTGCCATCTAGCCCATCCCGGCAGGATCAGTTCACGCCGGAACAAGGCCGGCACCAGCCAGTAGGTGATGGCCATGAAGGCCAAGGTGGTGCCCGCCGCGACCGTACCGTGGAAGTGACCCGGCACATACAGCGTGTTGTGGATAATGATGTTGACCTGCTCGACACCCATGATGACACCAGTGATGCCACCCAGGAAGCCAAACATGACCAATGACAGGAACATACCGGAGAACACCGGATTGCCCCACGGTGCCTTACGGAGCCATTCAAACAAACCATTGGTATAACCATTTTTCCGCTGCGCCGCTTCAATGGCGCCCGGAACGGTCAGACCGTGGATCATGGAAGCCATCACCGCTAGATAGAGCATGTAGGAGGTGTTGACGATCTTCCATTCGGAGCTGAGCGCCGGTTCCACCAAAAGATGGTGGGCCGAAGCGAGCTGCAGAAACAGGATGTACATCAAGAAGGCAAAACGGCTGACTTTCTCAGAGAGCGGTTTGGCGCCAAACAGGATCGCTGCAATAGCGTACCATACTGCGATTTGGGCCGAAACGTTGATCTGCTGAGAAGAGTGCCCCATGGCCCACCATACGATCTTGTACATCAAAGGATCGATGTAGGAGATCAGATCCATCGACCATAACAGGGTCGGGATCAGGATGACCGCGCCGGAGGCAATGGTGAAAACAGCGATAATGGCAGCTGTAATGGCGCCAAAGGTAACCAGCGGCACTGAGCCTTCATAGGTTTTCTCTTTTTTCGCAATGACCAGAGTGCCGAAGAAGATGCCGCAAGCGACCAAAGCACCAACCGCGAAAATGATGATGCCGAGATAGAACCCTGGATGGGCCTGCATCGGCACATAAGATGTGAACATCACATTCGAATCACCCATCAGAACGATGACGTTGGTGATTAACGCGCCAATCAGCATCAACCAGTAGGCCAGCCAGGCGATTTTCGGCATCGCCAATCTGACATTCAGCAGAATCGACGAGCAGAAATACAAAAGCGCAATCTCAAAGAAGATGATCCACACCAGCAGGATATCAAGCCCGTGTGCCGTTAACGCCAAGTAGAACAAGTCAGCCGGCAGAATGTGAAGTTCCGGCCAACGGGTCAAAGCGACAAGAACGCCGAACAGACCACCAATCAACAGAAAAACAACAGCGGTTACTGCATTGATCTTGATAAGCTTTTCGCCGGGAAGATCAACTTTAAACCCGGTATCCGGGCAGATACGGAAATTACCGTTACTCATTTATCATGCCCTCCTATTTATCGATGACATACATTTTGCTGGACATGGTGTGATGACCAATGCCGCAAAATTCATTACAAATGACGCCGAATTCACCCGACGTGTTGGGCGTAACGGTCATCACTGATTCGTAACCAGGGTGAACCTGGATATTGATGTTTTCCGGCTGAAGCGAGAAACCATGCTGATAATCCAAGGACGACAGGTGCAGTCGGTAGCTCTTGCCTCTCTCCAATTCGAGAATGGGCCACCATTCCCACAAGCGGCCGAGCAGGTAAACGTCAGAGCCTGCCGGCGGGCGG
>PVBE011394702.1_pt1 | contig 66882 bp, 56 predicted proteins | sample 1631181 | NCBI WGS metagenome assembly PVBE01 (sample SAMN08397723, study PRJNA350692) | Marine metagenome, whole genome shotgun sequencing project. | isolation source: water | place: Pacific Ocean | collected 2012-04
AAGTTTCAATGATAAAGTCTTCTGTTGTCATAGCATTACTCCTAATATATTATTTGATTAGTCGCTTATAATATTTAGAAGTTTATGCTATGACATATAATTTCAAAGAACATCAACTAAAAAAAGTTGAACACTGCGTTTACATAATATCTTTTTTCATACTTTCAAATTGATCTTTTGATATTTCTCCTTTCGCATATCTTTTTTTGAGTATATCCATTGGTGTTTCATGTTGTAATTGAGTATTTTGTGTACAGGATGATTTCTTGATAAAACGACAAATAAAACATATAAATAAAATAAATATAATGAACATTATTATTGGCATATATGGCCACATATGGTAAAAACTATGGTGCATGATTATTCTCTTTCTTTATTATTAAATTGTTTCATGTTTTTATAAATATACATACTGAAATTTTTACTCAAAGCAAGAAAAGTAGTTTTTTATTGCATTTTTAATAACGTATTTTATCTCATAATAGAAAATATTTAACATTAATTCCTATTCATTTACTTTATCTTTGATAGCAAAAACTGTTAGAGAAACACATAAGCATGGTATAAATAAAAAAGTTATTTTTCCTTAAAACTATAAATTAACTCTTTAACTTCTTCTGGCTCTCTGAATCCATAAGCCATTATTTCTATAGTTCCCTGTCCGGCAGATGAAATACCAACACTGCCTACATTAAAAATCCTCTGAAATAGGTTTTGCCCAACTTGCACATTCCTCACATCAGTATGCCAGACATCATTTGTATATTTTGATAATAGACCTTTTCTGTAAGTTGTTTTCTTGTTTGTAATAGTTAATTTTGAACTTAATGCTTTTAACCACCATATCAAAAGTAATAACAATCCGAGTCCGTAGAGAATTATAAGAATGATAAAAATAATAAATAATATTGGTCTGTTTCTGAACATAGAAGGATGTTTTTCATATAAAGTTTCTTCCTCAACATGGTCAGATTTATTATAATCAGTTAGCTTTATATAATTATCATTATAAATCTTCTCAGAATTTATATTATCGTAATTTTTAATGATAAATTTTCCTCCACACGCTTTACATTCAGCTTGTTTGTCAACATATTTCTCTGAAATATCATATTCTTGATTGCAGATTGAGCAATAAGTCTTCATGTCAGTGACCTTATTTTTACAATAATAAAATTTTTATAATAATATTATAGTAAAACAATAATTTCTTAATTTAATAACACAATCTATATTTGAAACTAATTAAATAACTTTCAATTCACCATAAAAGAATATTACATGGGGGCTTAATGTCACAACACTTACCCAGTATGATATAAGGTTCATTTACTTTAAGTAAATCAGTAAGATTTTTTATGATGTAATTATTTAAATTGTTTCTTTTTTGAAGAGAGCAGTTTTGACCCAAAGAGTGCATGTTTCTTAAAAGTCAACAAAAAAATAGAGATGGAATTGGACGATAAAATACCTCTTATTAAACTTAACTATCCTTTGAAAGCAACACATTTTGATATTAGAAAATCAAATAGAAAACCGTTAACTTTTAGCTGAAGAAAAGGTAAATTTGCAGATAAAAATCTGTTAGTATGTTGGACCTTTATTTAAGTCTTACTTTTACATGGATATGGTGAAATTTTGGTCCTTTAAATCTTTGCATTGGAAATAATATATTATAAGTCTATTGGTGCATATCATCGTTATATCTTTTGGTTTTTAATACAATTAATAAAAATCCCCCGAAAAGTTATCGAGGGATCATAATTTAATTATATTGTTACTTCTTTATTTTTAAAAGGCTTATATAGCCTGCAAATTCATATTGCGGAGTGTTTTTTAGAATATTTTTTGGATTAATTTCTTTCAATGCAAGTGGTAGTTTACTGATTGTATTAAAGCCATTTATTAATTTTAACTGCTTATCTTTAGATAAATGCATAAATTTCTTTAACATGTTTTTTCTCGCATAAAAATCCATTATTTTTTACCTCTTTTGTAAATAAGTTTTAAAAATTTAAATACTAAGAAATCTTTATTCCGTTTTCTCCTTTCTCTTTTTAATTATTTGTTAATTTGTTACATACTCAGTACCAAATACTTCAGGCTAACTGCCTTTTATGGTACTTTTAGTTAATACTTTAACAGAGAAATATAATATAATTTTGATAATCTTATCATCAAGGGAAAATTAAAAATAGTAAGATTCTTTTATTTTTTTAGACTCAATTTTTTTGCTGTATTGCAAATATAAAATAAAAATATCAATATTATGTCGACTGATAAAATTGCTATAAAACCCCATATCAGCAAGAGGTCATCCAGCTTTATATCAAGTTTAAGTAAATTATACATATCAAAGGATATTACCGAGACTGAATAAAGAAAATATCCGATTATAGATAAGTATAATAAATAACGTATTTTTCTTTTTAATTTATCCATAATCACCTTATAAAAAGGAGTGTTAATCATTCTATCTATAGAGATAAATGTTAGCATAAATTATGCCAATATGTATTAAAATATGATTATACTAATAATTGAATTGTATTTTGCCGGGAATTTATATAAAGATAAAAAACGATACATTAACTGTAGATAATAATTAGAGACATAAAGACGCTTTTAGAGTATTTGAATTAGTTTTATGGCTATGAATAAGTGATAAATATTTATCTATATGATAGAATTAAATTTAAATGTTAATTATTTACTTGAAAACGAGGTAATCTAAAACTATGGCTAAGAAAATTAGAATTTCTGATATTGTCTTTATGAATGTAGTTGCATTACTTGGGGTAAGGTGGTTTGCTACTGCGGGACAATATGGGGCTGCATCAATAATACTCTGGGTCCTAGCTGCTTTTTTGTATTTTGTACCGATGTCTTATATTTTTGCTGAACTTAGCACTGTTTTTCCAGATACGAAGGGTGGTTTTGTAGATTGGGTAAAAGAGATTTTAGGAGAAGAAACAGCTTTTTGTTCTGCGTGGTTTTACTTCGTAGCTAATCTTTTTTATTATCCAACCATATTAACTTTTGCTGCAGTCTGCATAGCATATCCCATTAATCCTGAATTAGCTCAAAATAAAGTTTTTATCACTATTTTTGTTATTGTTTTTGTATGGGTAGGCACACTTATCAACATAAGAGGAGTTAATGTTTTAGCCATTTTTGCTAAGTTTGGAGGAATAATTGGAAATATTATACCAATTATTGTTCTCATTATATTAGCTTTCATAACTGTATTTATATATAATCATCCTATTCCTACAAATTTTTCATTTGAGCACTGGATTCCAAATCTGAATACAGGTAACCTGCTCTTTTTATGTACGCTTACATTTGCTATGGCAGGCGGAGAGATCACATCACCTTTTGCAGCTAATATGAGAAATCCTAAAAGAGATTTTGCAACAGCCACACTTATTTCAGCTTTACTTGTTTCTATATGTTATATAATTGGAACTGTTGCATTAACACTTGTATTGAAACCTGCAGATATTGGTGCTGCTAACGGAATTATTGCTGTTGTTGAAAAGGCAAGTAGAAATATTGATATGGTATGGCTTGCATCTGTGGTTGCAGTTTTGATTACAATAGCAGGTATTTCAGGAACAGCTTTATGGATGGCAGGAAGTATAAGAATGTTTGTTAAAGGAAATGATGAAAAATACGTACCTGCATTTATGAGGAAAAATAATAAAAATGATATTGCATCAAATGCTTTAATACTGCAGGCGTTAATTGTTACTTTTATCTTTTTACTAACTGCCTGTATGAGTTCAGTAGAAAGTATTTATATTATTTTGATACTAATGACGACAATACAGTTGTTTATAGTCTATGTGATAATTATTGCTGCTTATTACAAATTGAAGTTTAAAATGCAGAAAGGTGATAAATTCAGAGGATTATTTGAATCCCCCGGTAAAAAAACAGGCGCATTTATAATATGTTTTGTCGCAATGGTTTCTACGGTGGCAACAATACTGATTCCAATATTTTCTGTTCCTGCCGATACCAACATATTAGTATACGAGATAGAGATAATCGGCGGACCTATTGTATTTCTTATCCTTGCTCTCTGGATTATACGTAATGCTAAGAAGAAACATGCTAAAAAAACAGTTGAGAATTAGCAGTCCTAATATACAATGACTTATTTATTATTACTTGCATACGCGATATTTCTCAGTCTTCTTGGAACTGAATATAACAGTTCGTCGCTGCCTGATATTGCACTATTTTTTAATGTTAGCATGCCTGCAACTCAGGCAACATATTATATATTCATGTCTTTTTTTGCCATATCTCCTCTGGTTTATGCACCGTTTTCTGATTTTATGGGGCGTAAAAAAATATATATTTATTCAACATCGATTTTTGCTGTTTCCTGTTTTCTTACAATGACTTCAACTTCGATATATCAGGTCTATATATACCGTGCTATTCAGGGGTTCACAAACGGAGTAGTATTTGTAACTGTTTGTGGAGCAATGGTAGATCTTTCGAAAAAAGAAAAAATGCTGGTTAGATTTTACAGTTATTATGAAATAGTCTATGGCCTGGCATTAATATTAATGCCGTTATTGGGCGGTTATATTCAAAATTATTATGGATGGAAGGCCAATTATTTTGTTATGGGACTTTTTTCTGTAAGTATAGTTATTTTATACGCTTTGTTTTTTAAAGAAACGAATACTCGTCATAACTATAAAATTTCGATAAAAAAATGTTTTCATTCTCATATAAGATTATTAAATAATAAAAGATATATTTTCCTGATTTTTACCGGTTCTTCTCTCCTTGTATTTTTTTCAATATTTTATTCTTTTGGTCCTTTTATAGTAGAAACAGTACTTCATGGAAGTGCGATGAAGTTTGGAATAATTTCTTTTTGGTCAGGATTAATATATATGTTGGGTGCACTGTTAAATATGTATCTTATAAAAAGAAGTAAGATCAAATCTATCTGCAATCTGGGATATATTATTATTATTATCAGTATTATTGGGCTAATAATTTTGTACCTAACACATAGATTAAATCTTAATAACTTTGCTTATTCAATCTATGGTATTCAATTTGGTATGGGCTTTATATATGCAAATATTCATACATTGGTGGTGGAATGCTACCCTGATGTCCCTGCCATTGCAAATTCTCAACTGATGTTTGTTTTAAGTGTAAGTACAGTAATAATGGTACTGATGTTATCTTCTATTAGTACAAAACCAAGTTTATATATATTTGTTATCAGTTACAGTATAATTGCAATCGTAACACTGTCTTTCTATATTGTTGGGATCAACTGTGATGACAAAACTATCTCTGTACATAAAAAAAATATGTAATGAGGACATTTATTGATTTTAGCTATAGAACTATCACTCTTCTGTTATTAAAGCAAAAATTATAAATTCAATGCTTTAAATATTGTTTATTTTTTGTTATAATAAAGCTTACTGGTTAATAACTTATTTATATTTAATAAATGAAATGTGTACTATGTATAAGTATTTGAATTTCTTTTATTTATATGAATGAATTAACAATGTTTACTATATGAACAGAACTGAGGGGGTGAAGCATGAATGATATATTCAAGAATGAATTAATAGCGTTTCTAAACCTTTCAGACAAACTGCAATTTGATATACTCGATGAATTTAATGGTGACAGTCCTAATTCCATAGGGATTTTTGATATAGTTCCCCAAAATATTGATAAAAATGCTAAACTTCAGGATTTTGTAAAATTTTTAACTTTGACACGGGAGAGACATAATAAAAAACAGATATAGTTCATTTATATTTATTTCAAAACAGCCTGTTATTTAATTCAGGCTGTTTTTTTTATGTCGTAAAATTCTTAATTACTCCCTTCTAAACGTAAAGTTCTAAACAGCATTGTTTCATATATAGGTTTACCCCCGAGCAAATGGGCTACAATTGTTGCGGTAAAGCAGGTGAGAATCAGGGGAAGAATAATCTGATAGTTCATTGTTAATTCAGCTACAAGTACTATGCCGGTTAGAGGAGCTCGGACAGTGGCAGTGAACAGTGCGCTCATTCCTGCTATTGCAAATATGCTTGGATCTGTAATAATACTTGGAAAGAATAATTGTGTATAGTGTCCAAAGAGCATTCCAAATACAGTGCCTAATGACAACATAGGGGCGAATATTCCGCCTGGAATTCCTGAACCGTAGCATATCCATGTTCCTCCCATTCGTACGATAAATAATAAAAAAAGAAACATCGCAGGTATCTGGCTATGCAGCGCATGCAGTATTAGATCATGTCCGCTACCAGTAAATGCAGGGCATGCTTTATACATGACACCAATAATAATTCCTAATATAATTATGTTAATCCAGTATGTTTTAGATTTTAAATTACCGAAATAATCCATTAAGCGAACAAGAAATTTATTAAAAAGTATTCCTATTAAACCGAAAAAAGCACCGAAAATTATAAATAGCCATAATGAAGTAACAGGAGGAGAAGATATGAGTTTCATTGGAATCTCATGATTATTTCCCATTATTAATTTTGTTACGATATCACTGGCAACTGCAGCTGCAATAACACATTGCATTGATGCAAAACTGTATCTGAAATGAGGTCTCATTTCTTCTATAACAAACAGTATGCCTGCCATTGGAGCGCCAAAAGCAGCAGAAAGACCTGCCCCAGCCCCAGCGGCCATTAATGTGTGCGAAAAAAAAGGCTTCAGTCTTAGTCTGTTACTTACCATTGCACCAATTGCACCGCCCATATGGATTGTTGGTCCTTATCTGCCGGTTATCATTCCGCTGATAAGTGTTAATACTCCACCAACATATTTGACAGGTATTATTCTATACCATCTTAATCTTCTGACATTGCAGAGTGCGCCTTCAATTTCCTGTATACCACTACCGGCTGTTTCTGGTGCAAATCTGCGAACAAGGAACAGAGCTGCTGCTAATGTTATAACTGTAAGAAGAATTGGAACAGCCCATTGCAAAAAAACGTTTCCGATCGATACTGTATTTGTGAATTCCAATCTCAATTGTCTTGCGTATATTATTGTAAGATGGAATAGACTGCCTATTAGGCCGATTGAAGCTCCAATTATGACGCCTGAAAAAAGTAAAAAATATGTTTGCCTGCGCTCTTTTAAAGTTAAAAAAATTAATTTTCTTCTGTAATGCACTTTCTATACCCCCCTTTAAATGAGTAATATTACTCCAATTAATAATTCATATAATCAGTTATGTTATATTTAAAATCAGGATATAGAGTGGATGTATTTTTGCAGGTTAATATCAGAGAAAAATGACAATCACTAATAGCATATACGAATAGGTCGATATGCTTAGCATTAGCGATCTATAATCATTATTTCAAACTTATCTTTATGTTTAAATAGCGATATGAATAATATACTGATTATTATATCATAGAACTTTTTATTCAAAAATTAATTACTTCTTCTGGTTATTACTAATTTTGCTGAAATTGAACTATCTTTATACACAGGAATAGATGCTTTTGAGATTGAATCGTCAAATCTTAATTGATCTATTAAACCATTAAACTCTTTATCTTTTTTACATAACACTGATGAACAATTCATAATAAATTCCAATTTTAAATAATAAATATTTTTAAGTTTCTGGTGCATAAAGTATATACTCAATGAAAGTTCTCTACAGAAATATTAATAAGTTATTGGAAAAAAATGCTAAATAATTTACCATTATAGTATAAGAGATGTTTTTTTGTGAAAAATATTTCCATTTTTAAGGAGGCTGTAATGAAACTATATATTGATGATATTGCCAAATTACGCAAGTCAAAAAGTATCAGTATCAATTCTCTAGCCGATTACTTAGGAAGAACCAGGCATACTATTTCCAATTGGCTGCACGAAAGATCTACTCCAAGTAATGCTGAAGTAATAGCTATGGCTCATATTTTAGGAGTATCAGCCAGTGATATTTCAGATATGCCGAATATTGCAACTTTTGAAACTATTAATGATAATAGTCAGAATATAGACAATTCAATTTATTTATTAGACAATATAATTAAAGAATATGGAGATGTACCTGCTGTCAGTATAGAACACCTTGTTAGAGTTAATGATACAATCAAGCGAACTTTAAAAGAAAATCAGAGGTGTAATAAGACAATTACAAGATATTCTACTTTGTTGAATTCTATTGATTTAATTGTATATGTTAAAGATAGTAAAAGGTTTTTAAAAAAAATTAACAGCAGTTTTATAGATCACTGTTCTCCAGGTTATACTGAGGATGAAATTATTGGCGATAAATTTATTGATTTATTCGGAAGAAAAGAAATAGCAGATATAGTTGCGCTTGAAAATAAGGTTTTTGATACCGGTATCTATATTCGGGATGAAAAAATCAAAATACCTGGTACTGCAAAAAAATTTGGACTTATATCGATATCTCCTATTTTTAATTCAGAGAATGAAGTTATTGAAGTTGTTGCGAGTATTAAAGATGTAACAAGTATTAATAACTTGGTTAATAAAGAAAAACTATTAAGGGATATTCTCAATAAACTGGAAAATGAGTGGGTTTGGATAAAACGGTTCAATCCTCATCGATTTGAATTTATAAGTTCAGGCGCAAGTAAAACATTGGGATTTGATATTATTGAATATCATATGTATCCTGAAGATTTACTGGCACGCATACACCCTGATGATAGAGCCAAATATGAGCTTACGACTTCTCAGGAGAGCTATCCTTTTAATATAAAATTCAGAGTATTCGGTAAAGATAAGAACATTATCTGGCTTGAGTTCAGAGGATTTAAAACTCTGGACAAGGATGGAAAACCTTTATTCTACGGAATATCTCGGGATATAACAAAAGAGGTTAATGCTGAAAATGGAAGATTGGAGTTGGAAAATGCAATAAACAGCAGTGATCTTGTCATTCTTGCAACCAGATATTCATTTAAGCAAATGAAGATTCTGAAATATGAATATATAAGTGATAATATTTATGATGTGTTAAAGTTAAAAAAAAGTGATTTGCTGGATGGTAAAATTTCCTGGTTTGACATGATTCTTGAACCTGATAAAACTGCTGTTGTTGAATGGCTTGAAAATAAAATTGTATCCAAAAATGTGACTTTTAGATTAAAAAAAGGTAATACAGTTAAGTGGATTTATGCCAGGGCCATTGCTAAAAACTACACCAAAAAGTCAAAAAAAATGCTTTCATCTGATGAAGTATTTTTTTACGTATATATGAGAGATATCACCAAGTATAAAAATATGAAAATTTAATCAAAAATACTTGGGTTAACAAGATGGAGGACGTCAGTTTGTTGACGCCCTTAATAAAACTGTTAGATATTATTTTATTTCAGATTCTATTTCTTCCAGTGATTTACCACCGGTTTCTGGAAGCATAGTTATACTGAATATTAGATATATTAAAGCAAATAGTGCCATCATTCCGAAGAGGAAAGGGTAACCTATACTTTCACCAATAACTAAGAATTTAGATATGAAAATAGTACCTATTCCAAGAGCAATAAAACCGCCAATAATGAGTCCGATTGTTCGAACAGAAGTCGGTAGAACTTCAACTAGAAGCACATAAACTACTCCTGTAGGGCCAAAAGCTAGAAAGCCTATTGCAACCAGCATACATATAAGAGCAAGCCATCCTGTAAGGGCTACTGCCGGCATTGTACCGACAACTATTGCTAAAATAATCATAGATATTGTGAAGCCGCAAAGTCCTATTTTTAATATTTTTTTACGTCCTAGTTTATCTACTAAAAGTATTGTTCCAATAGTCATAATGAAATTCATTACAGCAATAAGAATAGTTCCAAATATAGCCATGAAGTTTGATTGAATTCCACAGTCTTTAAGAACAATCGTACTTGTTTGCATAATTGCATTCACTCCGCATAATTGTGTCAAAACGTAAATGGCTGTGCAAAATAATATTGGTTTAAAATACTTAGGAATAAGCTTAAACTGTTTGCTCCAGTCAACGGTATCAACTATGACTATGCTTTTTAATTCCTGGTCTAATATTTCAGGTGATGATTTTGCATTGATCTTTTTTATAATTTCTCTTGCTTCTTCGAACCTTCCTTTTAAAGCAAGCCATCTTGGGCTTTTTACAATAAATGGTGTAAATACTAGTAATAAAACCGGGATAAAAAGTATTATATTAAACATGAGTTGCCAATTTCCAGTAGAGGCATACTGCAAGTTTACCAGATTTGCAACTAGCATACCTCCTGTCCATGATAACTGAAATGTCGTTATCATCATTCCTCTTTTATTAGTAGGCGCAATTTCTGATAAGTAAATAGGGAAAACTACAGTGGACATTATGGCACCTGTGCCCTGGATAAACCTTCCCCAGAAAAGAGTTGTGTAACTGTCAGCAAAAGTAAAAGTTAAAATTCCTGCGATCAAAAGTATATTTGTAACATAAATAAATTTTTTCCTACCGAAATAATCATTAAGTAGCAGCATTAATTTGGCGATTATTCCACCCAGCAGAATTAATCCCATAATTGTCGAAATTTGCTCTATGCTTAAGGAAAAATCCTTGATTATGAAAGGTGCTGCACCAGCTATTACGCTTAGTAAGTAACCGCCTACAAATCCGCCAAAACTAAAGAATAGAATAATAAATGTTAACGAATGTCCAATTTTTCTCATAGACAGTTATCCTCTTTTATTGATTTTGTTTTATTTATATAAAAAATTAAATTTGGTGAGGTAAATCAATTACGTGTAAATAATAGTTTATTGACTTTATAAATTAAATTGTATTTTAAAAAAATAACTTGATATCAGGTTATGAAATATCAGATTCAATTTCTTCCAGTGATTTACCACCGGTTTCCGGTAGCTTAAAGATACTGAACAGTAGATAAATCAAAGCAAATGCTCCCATCATTCCGAAAAGGACAGAGAAACCGAAAGTATTTCCGATAATGAGAAATTTAGATACAAATATCGTTCCGACAATAATAGATGAAATTCCTCCGATAATTATACCAACTGTTCTTACAGAAGTAGGTAAAACTTCCGCTATTAGTACATATACTACTCCGCATGGACCAAAAGCCAGGAAACCGATACCAACAAGCATACATATTAATGCAAGCCATCCTGTTAGTTCAATTTTGGGCATAACACCAACAATAATAGCTAAAGCAAACATCGATATTGTGAAACCATACAAACCAATTTTTAATATTCTTTTCCGTCCAAGTTTTTCCACAAGAAGTATCGTTCCAATTGTCATTATAAAATTGAAACCTGAGATTAACACGGTTCCGAATACAGCCATAAAAGTAGATTGAATTCCACAGTCTTTCAATACGATAGTACTGGTCTGCATTATAGCGTTTACGCCACATAACTGTGTTAATACAAAAATCAAAATTGTAAAAAGTATAGCCTTTTTATATTTAAAAATAAGAGCGAAAGAACTCAGCCATTTAACTTCTGAACCGGCAGTTACGCTCTCAATTTCAATCTTAAGATTATCTGAATTCATCTTATAATTTATTCCGGTAATAATTTCTTTGGCTTCATTAAACCTGCCGCGCAGCACGAGCCATCTTGGACTTCTTGGCAGAAATGGTGTAAATATCAGCATTATAACTGGAATGAATATAATGAAATTAAACATCAATTCCCAATTTCCGGTTTTTACGTAAGAGATATTGACTATATTGGCAATGAACATACCGGCTGTCCATGCCAACTGAAAAAATACAATCATTATGCCTCTTCTGTTTGAAGGAGCTATTTCAGAAAGATAGACAGTGAAAACAACAGTTGACATAATTGCAGCGGCCCCCTGAATAAGTCTTCCCCAGTATAATAACTCGTAATTATGTGCTGATGTAAAGAGTAGAATGCCTACGATAAATAACACAAGATTAATATAAATAAGTTTTTTCCTACCAAAATAATCCTGAAATATCAGTATAACTTTAGCTATTAATCCTCCAAACAGTATGAGTCCCATTATTGTAGAAATCTGATATGTACTTAATTTAAAATCATTTATCAAAAATGGTGCTGCTCCGTTAATTACACAGAGCAAATAACCTCCTATAAAACCTCCAAAGCTGAAAAAAATTACTATAAACAGTTGTGAATAACCCAGTTTTTTCATGTATTCTACTCCCCATCGAATATTTATGCAGTATATTGAAAACTTATCACAAACTAAAAATATACAATATCTTTTGAATTTATCATTTAATATTGGAATAAAAATGAATAATTATTCGGGAAATTTTTCGGATATCTTATTGTCTATTACATAGATAGAAGTTTGTTTTGCTCCATGTTCAGTGTAGTTGAACTTGAAAATCAGGTTTTTCAATAATTGTTTTACTTCATTCTTTATTCTTTTATCATGATTTTTGAAAGCAGTAGTATTATAATCTTTTATAGCAAGCCTGAAGTTCGCATTTGAAATGTAAGGAGTCATTACATCCTTTTTTAAACTGCTGTGGAATCTTGAAAAAAGGTCTTTATATTGTTCAGTATCAGTTAAATTTTTACCTGAATTTTCCTCCTGTGTAGTTTTTGAAACAAAAGTTCTTAATGTTTCATCTCTAAATTGTTTAGTAGTAGCTGCATCTGCATTCGGACCGAGTATAAATCTTTCAAAAGATTTCAAATATTCTTCAGTAATTTCTATATTTTCTCTAGTATAAGGTGATTTAACTTTAGTTCCTGGTTCATTGCTGATGGAGAAAAGATAGTTTTTTATATTTTTAGAAATTCTGCTTTCATTATAGAAAAACATTGATTCCTTGACTTCTTGCAATGCTGTGAAATCATACCAGTTTTTCAGAGATTCAGTAAAAAGATCAGGTAGTTTGCCTGCTAAAGTTTTTTCTTTGAAAAATTCAATTACATCATCTATTGTAATAAGTTGATCGTCTCTTTTATATTTTGATATAAACTGATTAATCATATCTAAAGACTGACGGCCAGAAAACCCCTTACAACCTTCTATATTACCTTCCATTATCAGAGATCTTCTAATATCCTGGTTGAATCTTTTAGTATCAACTTCTGTTAACCACTTAGGTATATTTCCTGCATAAATTTCCATTTTTAAAAGAAGATAATCTTTGTCTATGAAAGCTGAATACAAATTTTTGTCTTTTATCCATTTTTTTATAGCTTCAGATTCAATATCTAACCTGGAAGATATTATCGTTTTAGCAAAAGCTCTCAATACATGAGGCATAAAATAATTCTCAATTTGTCCTGAATAGATATTTTTATAGATTTCTACTTCTGTATGATAATCACGAATGTAGGGAACAGGAACCTGTATTATTCTATCGAGGAAAGATTTTTCTTCTGCTATAACATCCATATCTTCAGGGTTTACTAAAGCTATAAACAATGAATCAATATTTTCTTCAAATGTATCTACTTTATGAGTACCGTCACTAATTATGCTGTGTATATTTTTAAATCTGTCAATATTATTTGATTTTGCATCCATTATGGCATAAACACCATTATTTGTTTTTGCATATTTTGAATAAACATAAGAGACGGTATCACTGCTTTTGAATAGTGTATCTATCCATTTCTGCAATTCTTTATTTCTGATTGGGTTCCTGTCAATAAAGTCACTGGGGTTATAAACACTTATTCCTTCTCCCATTTTTCTGTCAAATTCATAGATTTTTCCGTGAATCATTCCTAAAATTTCTTCAAAAGTGAGTTTTTTAGTAAGTGATTTATATAATGAAGAACAAATAGCACAAGGTGTTTTTTTTCTCAGCCACTCATATTCTTTATCATAAAAAAGAAGTTTTTTTAGATTCTTATCTTCAATTATTTTATCCAGCATCTCCATTCTTGTTTCTATTGGTATTTGAATTATTGGATGGTCATGATTTGGGCAAGGAATGTGAAGATATTTGTCTAAAGATTCGTTAACGGGTATGTTAATCTTGGGTTCATCCGAATTTTTAGCTTTATCGGTCATGTCTTTCAAAGATAAATTTTGAAGTACTTCGAGTAACATAGGAGTTCCGATCTTATTGATATCCAGCTCCCATAAAGTATCATACATTATCCCTTCGGGCAGTTTTGTATATAATTCAAGTTTATGCAGAAGATTATTTAAAAAAGTACTTTTACCGCTTCCATGGGGACCTATAAAAACCAACATTTTATGCGCTAATACCCCTTTTTTAAATGAATTAACATCATTTATTAGCCGGTTTATTAATATTTTATCGGCGAAAAACGGTGAGTTTGTATTCCTTACAAAAAGGTTAGTGTAATCGTAATCAATAAAATTTATAGATTCAGGATCATTAGGATAAATATTTATGCCTTCAGGGATATAGTAGTGTATCATATTGTGAAAAAGTTGAAAAATATTCCTCAAATGGAGGGAAGGGGTTTCTGATACTTTATATAACAGCTCGTCGAAAGTAATTACATCTTTTCTGTCTTTGGTTCGCAGCTTTTCATTAAGCATGTGTAAGATATTAACAATTCTATTTTTAGCCGGCATTTTTAGTCACATTCCTATCTTTTGCTGTATATACAATTTTTTGAGGTTTGCCCTTAACTATTAGATTAGTTTCCAGCTTAACTTCACCGTTCCACAAATACTCTATACCAATCATAGTATTATCAATAAATTCAGGAATTAACTGTTTATGTTCATAATGGTGTGTTAGATATAGAACGCCATCTTTTGTTTTTTCTTTATCAACAGTTATATGTGGTGGGTGAATGAAGTGTTTAATTATATATTGTTTGTAATCTTTATAGTTTTTACTTTTAATATAATATTCTTTGGTCATTCTTGTCTGATTAATTCGTTCACCTATGACCACCAGCTTATACCTGTCAACAAAATCCTGATTTACAAAACTGTTTATAAATGTAAAATCACACCAGTTTTCTCTTATTTTAAATAAGTAATCTTGGCCTTTTCCAGTATGTTTGTTGTATCTCTTTCTTTTATCTCTTTTTAGGATATTTTCAAATTCAAAGGTCAATTTTCCTTTGTCCATCTCCTCTTCTACATATTCCAATAAGGAATATCCGATAGCATAAGGATTATAACCGACAATAGGTATGGAAGCCACAAACGCATTTAATTTGGCAAAGTCAGCTTCATGCCCTTTGATTCTGTCGTCTCGTATAAAAAGGTAATTATGCCAATAAGTTGCCCAGCCTTCATTTAAAGTTTTAGTTCTTCTTTGAGGGTCAAAATAAAGAGCTGTATTCCTCACAATTTTCATTACAGATTTCATCCATTTATTTTCATCTTTGTTGATGAATTCTGAGTTCTGCATCAGGTATTGGATTATGTCAGAGGGTTCTTCCTGTACTTCTTTTATATATTTATGATAGTATGACTCAAATTCAGGATATCTGCTTTTAACTTCTGCCAGGAATTGAGAGTCCGTATTTTTCTTTCCTTTAGCTAGAAAATTATTATAATTATCCAGTTCCTTCAGATATACAGGTACTCGAACTTTTTTTTCTTTCTGAAGGAAAATATCAAAAAAGTAATCAACTTTTTTGATATTTTTTTTATTTTTATCATGGAGAGGTGAGAGAGTATTAAAATATCCAGTTATATTATCTATTCCTCTTGTAAACTCTATTACATAATCCACCCATCTTCCATATTTAGTTCTGAAATTGGAAATAAGTCTTTTATCTGCAAGTGCCTGACCTACAAAATCATCGCTCCATGTATTTTTAAAAAACATGTTATTCTGCATAAAATCAATATGGGCAATTACATGGTAAAATATCATGACATTGAGCCAGTCTGGATTATTGTCGTTATAGAAGGAAATTGCCGGTCTTGAATTGATTACTGTTTCATATGCATTATGCGGATATAACTCATATTCTTTTTTACTTTTAATAACTTCAAGATCATTAATCCAGTAATCATAAAGTGTAGGTATCATGCCTTTAGGAGAGAGTTCTATCATGTCCTGATTTGTAACAATATACTCTAAAGTATCATCACTGAAAGAAAGCCCTGCATCACGAGCCCTGGATTTACACTCTTCCATTATCTGTTTTGTATGCTGACTAATAATTTCCATAATAATATTTTTTGTTATGAATTTGGAATATCAATTTTTTCCTCTGACACTAATTTTTTAATTCCTTCTATCAATCTGTTTCCATCTGCATCCTGATCTATTATATCAAGTCTAATGCTGTCTTCTTTTAGATAATTATTTTGCTCAAGGTATTCTTCAAATTTAGATTTACCTCTGGAAAAGCTGGATTTAATAATAGATATGCCTATTCTGTTAGTATTAGGTATAATATCTTTTAGGACTGCATTAAATTTTTCTGTTTCAGTGTTCCAGTCATCCCCGTCACCTCCGTAGAAGATATAAATATTATAATCTTTAGCAAGATTTTCTTCGCTGATTATTTTTTTTACAAGTTCAAATGAAGATAGTACTCTTGTGCCGCCTGCTATATTTGAATTATAGTATTGATTAAAACTTTTTACTTCCTTTGCATCAGTATCATGAAGAATGAATCTGCTTTCAACCTGATTTTTATATTGATATATTAACCAGCTGAAAATCATTAAGTGCTGAGAACAGACCAGTTCTGTAGGTTTTCCATACATGGAACCGGAATAATCTCTTAAAAAGAAAACTACGGCTTGCGCCTCAAAATCTCTTTCACTGGAGAGTGTTCTGTAGATAAAATCGTTATTGTTGATAATGAATTTGTCTAAATTAATCTCTTCTTCCTGTTTTAATCTTCCCAGAGCAATATTTGTCTTCAGCAACTGTTTAATTGTTCTTTTCTTATCAAGCAGCTGACCTGAACCTCGGTTTTTATCTGTAAGTTCGTATTTATATTTAGTAAGAGATTTTTTATTGCCTTTTTCTTTTAAATTAGGAAGCTTAAATTTTTCAGTTAACACTTTACCTAGATCATAGGCATTGGAAAGAACTTCATGCTCTTCTCCTTCTCCGGTTCCACCTCCAGCCCCCTGTCCTTGACCTTCCTGTTTCAGTGGGGCTTCACCGATAACATCACCTTCCTCACCTTCGGCTGTTCCAGTTGTTTGCCCAGTATCACCTGATTTATCATCATCACTTTCTTCTGTGACCCTGTCATCATGGTAAAATTTATCTTCTGTTGTAGTAGGAACAACAACAATTTTATTTTTACCGCCTTTACTCGGTTTGATGATTTTACCGATATTTATCTTTCTTCTGAAACCATCTTTTTCTCGTTGGTTATCTCTTTCCAGAAGTTCATCAAGAGTTTTTATACTGTAGTAATAGTGTGTATTTGATTCTATTTTAGGAAGAGATGAAAATATGTTCTGAACCATACCCAAACTAAACTTATTTTCAGTTTTTCTTTCTGAAAATGATTTAATATCTTTATTTTTTTTATCAGTTTTTTTCATTATTCCATGCCGGGTAAAATTTACTTAAACTAGTTTTCATCTTGTCTGGTACAGAAATAGTCTATAGTCTTTTGCGCACATGTATTACAGTACCCAAGTTTTTCATGCATGGTTGTAATTATTTTATTGTATAGTTTTTTATTTTCGTCATTTGTTCTGTTTGCCAAAGCACCGACTAGGCTTCCGGCTCCTGCTACGTCTGACTGCAGTCTTACATCTGTAACAGCTTTTACCAAATCATGGTTATCCATAAAATCATAGTTAGGGTCAGTATGAGCTTTCCTTCCGTATATTCTTCTTATAGTGGTTCTGAACGATTCCTTCTGTTCATTGCTCTTTAAGCCAAGCCTTTCTTCTACACTGTTAATGTATGCTTTATCAATTTTTATTGCTCTTAACTCGCCTGTTGATGGATCGGTATATTTCCACATATTATCTGTCCCGATTTCCTGAGAGTCTATAGCAATTATCATATTGACGTAATTTAGCACCTCTTTTTTGATAGCTTTAGGTTCATCCATATAAGCATCAAACATTGCAGTTCTTATTTTTTCTCTGTATAGAGTCTTAGCGACTTTTATATCTTCAATATATTTAGATCTGAATTCAGGTTCCTGTATATAATCGAGAACAACCTGGTTGATAGTCTTAAAAACATTTTCGGCAAACATGCATTTGCCCTCCTGAGTTTCAGAATCTTCAATCAGTAACTGCAGAGCACGGCCTAAATTTCTATGACCGATTCCTCGCTGACCGAAACGTTTAGTTACATCAGGAAGTTTCTGCAGACTGTCAATAAGTTCAATTAATGCTTTAATACTCTTATCTCCTGCAATTTCTCCTGCTGCAAGTTTTCTTATTTCAAGTGATGATAGTTTTTCTGATTTTGGAAGTCTTGAGAGTATAACTGCATTTGATATTGCATAGTTAAGATTGGGATCAATATGAAGCGGTTCATTGGACATTGTTGTTTTATGGTGAGAACCGAGAGCATAGTTTGTTAACTCTGTCTGCAGTCGATAATTTGTATTATGGCTGAAATAACAAATTCTGCATCTATCGACAATTGGAGATTCTTCTTTAGAACTTATAAAACGATAAAATTCTTCATTATTGCTTGTTGCAATTATTAGCGAATCGATAGGCCACTTATAACCGTCAATTTCAATAATTCTGTTTTGTATTACACCAAGGTAAACCTGAACAAGGTCTTTTTTGTTCTTGAAAATTTCATCACTGAAGTGAATGCCGCTGCCGGCGACTCTAGCTAAAGCACCAATTCTTAAATCTATTCTATAGGGATTACTTGTATCTGTTATCGAGAGAAGTCTCTGTACAGATTCTTCTCCAAGAAGATCCTTTGCTGATGAAGTTATTTTATCTTTAGCAGAGTATTTACCCGTTATTGTTCCCATGGTATCACTTAATTTAACAGGTGATATTTTTATAAATTCTTTTATTTTTTCAATATCTCCGCCTGCATACTCTCTAATATCGTTAAAAATATAATCTGTGCACGCACCAAGCGGTCTGTAGTTGGAGTGTATATGTTCAAGTTCTTTATCAGTGAATCCGAATTTAGCAATATAATCTAGACTTTCTTTTTTGTCATCAAAAAGATTCATTGCCAAAATCATAGGGTCTTCAAATGTTTGAGATTCAATCTCTTTGAGTTTTCCGTACTTATTCAGTTTATCAAGGCCTTGAAATTGAAATGTATATTTATGGTTACCGTCAAGAGAGAGAAAATTACGGTAGGCTGAACATATATAGTCGACAAAAAAAGTTTTTCCATTACCTGGTTCACCAACAAGAACGAAAGCCATTTCGGATGAAGAACCTTTTTCTGCAGCATCTTTTACAAATGATACGAAACTGTTAATTTCAGAGTATAATCCTACAAGATGTTTTGAACCTTCTCTGAAAATTTTATAATCATAAACAGATTTTCCGTTTACTTTTACTTTTTCGAAAGCATCGGGCTTGTCAAGAATCATTCTTGTCACAGCCTCAAAGACGTTTTCAAATTTCCTTTTCTTTTTCTTTACTTCCTGTATATGAAAATCAAGTGCATTGCTGGTTTTACCTGGCATGATATCCCTCCTGATTATAAAATCAATTATATCTAAGTTATAAAATTAAGTCTTTTCTTAACAGGCCGGCCTCCTTTTTAGTATTTTTCTATATCCTTAACTACTTTAATTATATATAGTATTATATACAATTTCAGCTCAAATAGGCTATTTAGATGATAATTGTATACTATAATGCAACGAGTTATCCCATTTATTTGGGAAGTTGATAATGAAATATCTTCTAAGCTGAATCCGTAAATTATTGTATAATCCATCAACTTAGATATAATCGAATTTAATGTTGGGCAGTAATAAAAAATATAACAATTGAGAAATAATATGAAGAATTTTGCATTTATTATTTTGCTTTTATCTCTTTTAAACGGTTGTGATTTAATTGATAAAATAGAAAAAGCCAGTGATACTGTTGATGATATTGAATTAAGGTATGATAAGAAACAGGCAATAAATAAAACAGAATATGCTTTGAGTTCAGTTAAAGAAATTGGTCAGTTAAAAAACATAAGCGCTAAGCAATTGAAAGATGCCGACTTAAAAATTGATGAGGCTATATCTTCAGTTCTGGATTATCAGAATTCTTCTTCCGGCAATAAACTAGATAAAATCAGTGCCGGTAAAGCACTGCAACATATCGAATATGCAAAGAAAATTTTAGGGGAGCATGATTACAAAAACAGTTTAAATGAACTTCATTTGGCAGTGAAATATTTGGTCAATGATAAGATAGCTGCCTGGCAGTATCAGAAAAGAGGTAAACATAAATTTCCTGATTACTTAAAATATGGAAGTACGATATCAAACGGGAAAAATATTATTGAAAACCCTGATACACTGGTTTTTTCAGGAGGTGGTGCACGTGGTATAGCTTACGCAGGGGTTCTTAAATATTTACAGAAAAATGATAAACTTGATAATGTAGAAAGATTTATAGGTACCTCTGCAGGGTCTATTATATGTTCTTTTATGAGTTTCGGAAGTTACTATGAAAAAAATAGACAGGTGGGTGATAGGCATTTCTGGGAAATTGTTTATGAGATAATTTCCGAACAGGATCTTTTTGATTTCATAGATAATCCTATATTGCAGGAAGTCATTAAAGCTGACAGTTTTGAACCTGTAACAGGTAATCTACTTGTAAATATGCCTCCTCTTGCGGAAGCAATGGATACTCAATATGCTCTTTGTAGCGGAGATGTAATTTTAAAATTTTTTAAGGAATCTTTTAAAAGATTCGGTATTGATGAAAATATAACACTTGGAGAGCATTATAAAAAAACAGGAAAACATTTGGTATTGGTTTCATGTAGTTTATCATATAGTATGGCAGCATATTTAGATTACAAAAATTCACCTGATCTGCCTTTAGTAGATGCTATGCGGGCATCCATGGCAATACCTTATGTATATAAACCTATAAAATATAATAATGATTTTTTCGTTGATGGAGGTGCAGCAAACAATTATCCAATAGAGTACTTTGATTATTCTATGGCAGAAGAAAAAAAGAAACCTGTAACATTGGGATTTATGCTATTTACAAAAAAAGAAATGCTAAGACCAGAATGGAAATTAGTCCAAAGCCCATTAGGTTATACTCTTGCTCTATTGAAATTAGTAGCAATCAACACAGGGCGCTCTTTGTTTGATGAAAATATTGACAGGACTGTGTTTATTGATTGCTGTGAAATTGATATTTTGACCTTCGATATGACTCAGGAACAGAAGTTGAAACTTATGGAATCAGGATACATTGCCGTCAAAAGCTACTATGAAAAATAAACTTCATACATTTAACTACGGGTAGAATAAACTAGGAATATAAAATGGATTGGTTGATATTATTTATTGCAGGTGGGTTTGAGTGCTGCTGGGCTGTAGGGCTTAAATATACGGAAGGATTTACAAAACTTTGGCCGAGCATGTTTACTATCGTAACAATGGCGGCAAGCCTGTGGCTTCTGTCTATTGCGATGAAAACAATCCCTATTGGCACTGCCTATGCAGTATGGACAGGGACAGGGGCTGTTTGTGTTGTTATAATCGGCATGTTTTTTTTAGGGGAATCAAAAGATATAGCCAGGATTATTTGTTTGATGTTTATTGTTGCTGGAATTGTCGGCTTAAAATTTTTTGCCCACAGTCATTGATTATACTATAATTTCAAATTCCTAACCAGTGCAGTTTTTTGTATTGATATCCAGTCTATCCTTAGATAGCGAGAGTTGTTTATAAAAAATATACTAATTATTTGATTCTACGCATTAATATATTTTTTGAGTAAAAATAAAGATCTTTATCCAGCGTAAACTTTAAAATTCAAAAAATATTCAGTCTATAAAAATATTAAATATCTACAGGATTATATTTGCTCTTTTTTAAAAATCATGTCCATTGGCATGTTTTTTTTAAAAAAGTAAATTTTATCTGCACTTGGCATGTTTTATGTTGTAGTTTTTCTCTTTCTTTTATTATTCTATTTATAAATTTAATACTATTTTTATTACACAAGAAACAAAGATAGTTAAATAATAACTTTAAATTTGATAGAAGGAAATGGTGATTATGAACTTAAACGTTTACTCGGAAATTGGACCGCTAAAGAAAGTCTTATTACATAGACCTTCTCGTGAAATTGAAAATCTTACGCCTGAATTGTTGGAAAAAATGCTATTTGATGATATCCCGTATTTAGAGATAGCACAGCAGGAACATGATGCTTTTGCCAATGAATTAACAAATTCAGGAGCAGAAGTACTCTATCTTGAAAAACTCGCAGAAGAAACTATAGCTCAGAGTAAAATTATTAAATTCAATCTCATTTCAGATTTTTTAGATGAAGCACATATATCAAATGATACTGTCAAAGATGCTGTATCAAACTATTTGTTAGATTTTGATAATAGTGTAATTATTGAAAAATTAATGTCAGGTATAAGAAAAGATGAAGTACCTTATGACATGACTAAAAATCTTACTGAATATGTAAATGCAGACTATCCTTTTATTACAGATCCACTTCCTAACCTCTATTTTACAAGAGATCCATTTGTTACAATAGGTTCTGGAATATGCCTGAATCATATGAGCACAGATATCAGAAGAAGAGAAACAATTTTTTCTAAATATATTTTCAAATACCATCCTGAATTTAAAGAACAGCAGATTCCTTTCTGGTACCATAGAGAAGAAAGTACATATATTGAAGGTGGTGATGTACTCGTACTCGGAGATGGCGTACTGGCTATAGGAATATCACAAAGAACTGAACCAAGATCAATAGAAAAACTTTGCAAGAGATTGTTCAACAGCAGTTTTAAACCTGAAAGACCAATCAATACTGTACTTGCTTTTCATATACCTGCTACAAGAGCATTTATGCATCTTGATACAGTTTTTACTCAGGTTGATTATGATAAATTCACTGTACATGGTGAAATTGAAGGACCACTTGAAGTTTATGCTATAACTCCTGGAGTTGGCGGAAGTATTTCAATTAAAAAAGAAGTTGACTCTTTAGAACATATACTGAGTAATCATCTTAATAAAAAAATTACTTTGATCAGATGCGGAGGCGGAGATAAAATAGTTGCAGGAAGAGAGCAGTGGAATGACGGTTCTAATACGCTTGCAATAAGCCCAGGAGAAGTGTGTGTGTATCAAAGAAATTATGTAACAAACAAAATACTTGAAGATAATGGAATTAAACTTCATGTAATTCCTAGTTCAGAACTTTCAAGAGGAAGAGGAGGACCAAGATGTATGTCAATGCCTCTATATAGAGAAGATATTTTCTAATTCAAAGAAACAAGCTAATTATAAATATCAAAAAATTAAATAATAGATAATTAATAAATAATATTTAAAAAACAAAAAGAGGGTTTTATCATGGCTGTTAATTTAAAAGGAAGAAGTTTCTTATCACTTCAGGATTTTTCACCATTGGAAATACGTTATATGCTTGATCTGTCAAAAGATCTTAAAGAAAAAAAACGTATGGGCATCAAAGGAACAACTTTGGACACTAAAAATGTTGTATTAATTTTTGACAAATCTTCTACAAGAACACGCTGTGCATTTGAAGTAGCTGCTTTAGAAGAAGGAGCACATGTTACATATTTAACTAATTCTCAGCTTCAGGTTAAGGAATCATTAGAAGATTCTGCAAAAGTTCTTGGCAGATTTTATGATGGAATTGAATACAGAGGATTTAAACAGTCTGTAGTTGAAAAATTAGCTGAACATTCAGGAGTTCCTGTATGGAACGGATTAACAGATACAGACCATCCAACTCAGATCTTAGCAGATTTCTTAACAATTGAAGAACACCTGACTAATAAATTGCTGAGTGATGTAAAATTAGTTTTCACAGGTGACACACGTAATAATATGTGCTATGCATTGATGTACGGTGCTGTAAAAATGGGAATGCATTTTGTTGCATTAGGCCCAAAGGAACTAGAACCTGATGCTGAAATTTTAGCTAAAGTACAGGAATATGCTAAACAGACAGGCGCTGTCATAGAGTTTACAGATAATGTTGATCATGCTATGAAAAATGCTGATGCTGTTTATACTGATGTATGGGTTTCAATGGGTGAAAAAGTTGATTATGCTGAAAGAGTAAGACTATTAAAACCTTATCAGGTTAACAGAGAAATGCTTGATAAATCAGGCAATGACAATATTCTTTTCATGCACTGTCTTCCTGCTTTCCACGACATGGAAACTGAAGTTGCCAGAAGTCATAAAGAAAACGGTCTTGATATTCGTGAAGTAACAGATGAAGTTTTCAGAAGCAGAAACTCAGTTGTTTTTGATGAAGCAGAAAACAGAATGCATACTATCAAAGCCGTAATGGTTTCTACAATGGGATAATTTTTATATTATCTTTTAGGTAATACATAAAATTCAGGCTTAATTATCTTCAAAAATATTAAACCTGAATTTTATTTTTAAATAAGGAAATTTATTATGGCAACTAAAAATCAAAAAGTCGGATTTACCGCTCTTGTTGCTATTATCATTGGTTCAATGATTGGTGGTGGTGCCTTAAATCTACCGGCTGAGATGTCTGGTCATGCAGGTACTCTTGCAGTCATTGTAGCCTGGGTTATCACAGGTATAGGAATGATATTCCTTGCTCTGATTTATCAGAACCTGACAAAAAGAAAACCGGAGCTGGACGGCGGTATTTACACTTATGCCAAAGAAGGATTTGGCCACTATATGGGATTTAATTCAGCCTGGGGGTATTGGTTGAGTGCCTTTATTGGGAATGTGGCATATGATATTCTTCTGTTCAATACAATTGCATTTTTCTTTCCTGTATTCGGTAACGGCAGTAATTTATATTCCATAATAGGTTGTTCTATTATTGTATGGGGTGTTCACGCTATAGCTTTAAAAGGTGTAAAATCTGCAACTTTTATTAATACTATTACTACTATATGCAGACTTATTCCTCTGTTCCTCTTTATAGTTATTATGGTGTTCTGCTTTAATTTAAAAGATATTTCTTTTAATTTTTTAGGCGGTGGACTCGGCGGCTTTTTCCCACAGGTTAAAAGTACAATGATGATAACCGTATGGTGTTTTATAGGTATAGAAGGTGCAGTAGTTCTTTCAGGTAAAGCTAAAAGGATGAGTGATGTAGGAAAAGCAACAGTAGTCGGTCTTGTTTTTACTTTGGTTGTATATATCCTTATATCAATTTTAACTATTGCCGCTATTCCAAGAGATGTTTTTATCAAAATGCCTAATCCTTCTGTAGCTTATGCATTGCAGTATGTTGTAGGAACATGGGGCGCAGTTGTAATTAACATCGGTCTTATTATTTCTCTGTTCGGTGCATTACTTGGTTGGACTCTACTGGCATCTGAAGTTCCGTTTGTTGCAGCCAAAGACGGTGTACTCCCTAAGTTTTTTACAAAGGTAAATAAAAACGGTGCTCCTTCAGTTTCATTATGGATTACGAATGGTGCAATTCAATTGTTCTTGATTATATCTCTGTTTTCTCATGGAACATATATGGCAATGTTTTTTGTGGCGAGCGTAACAATTCTGCCTCCATACCTGCTAAGTTCTCTGTATGGATTAAAACTTGTTATTTTAAAAGAGGCATACAAGAAAAATGAATCTATTGTTAAAGATTTAATTATTACTATAGTTTCTTCAATATACGGTATTTGGCTGATTTATGCAGCAGGTTTAAGTTTGCTGTTAATAAGTACGATACTGTTTGCTATAGGATTAATATTTTATATATATGCCAGAGTTGAAATTAAAGAGAAAATTTTTGTTAAAGGTGAATGGATTCTTTTTTCAATAATAGTGATCTGTGCAGTTTACGGTGTTTATATGTTGTCAGTAGGAAAAATAGCAATTTAAAATTTGTTTTTTTAACAGGAGTAAGTTTATGAAAAAGTTAGCAGTTATTGCCATCGGCGGCAACTCTTTAATAAAAGATAACGATCATAGCAGTATCGAAGATCAGTATAAAGCAGTTTGTGAAACAGCAGATCATATTGCCGATCTTATTGAGAGTGGATACAATGTTGTTGTAAGTCATGGAAACGGTCCTCAGGTAGGTTATATGCTTAGAAGGTCTGAAATTGCATCTGAAGTTGAAAATATGCATCCGGTTCCTTTGGTAAACTGTGATGCAGATAGTCAAGGAGCAATTGGTTATCAGATTCAGCAGGCATTGGATAACGAATTCAGAAAAAGAAAAATGTCTCAAATGATATCTATAGGTGATTTTAGCAGAGAATCACTGAAAACAGCAGTCACCGTTGTTACCCAGATTGCTGTAGATAAAAATGACTCAGCATTTAAAAAACCGTCAAAACCAATCGGATCATTCTATTCTGAAGATGAAATTACAGATATAAGAGAAAAACATCCGCATTGGGAACTTGTCAGTGATGCAGGAAGAGGTTACAGACGTGTTGTAGCATCACCTAAACCCCTGATGATTCTTGAAGAAGAGCCTATCGAAATCCTGCTTGCTGCAGGTTTCTGTGTAGTTGCAGCAGGCGGTGGTGGTATTCCTGTTATCAAAACTGATGATAACAGATGGGTTGGAGTTGACGCTGTAATTGATAAGGATTTTGCAACAAGTTTAATGGCTAACCAGTTAAAAGCCGACTTACTTGTAATATCTACAGGCGTAGAAAAAGTTTATGTTAATTTTGGAAAGCCAAATCAGCAGGGACTTGATAATATGACTGTGGAAGAAGCTGAAAAATATATCAAGGAAGGTCAGTTTGCTCCAGGAAGTATGCTGCCTAAAATCGAAGCTGCAATAAAATTTATTAAAAACGGCGGATCTAAAGCTATTATTACTGATCCTGAACATTTAGCCGATGCTGCCGATGGAAATGCTGGTACACACATCACAGCTTAATGTTTAATGAATTTAAATAAATATCAAAAGCCGTAATTCAATATGTTCTGAATTACGGCTCTTTTTATATATTAAATGATTTAATATTCTATGTAAATCATGTTAAAATAAGTATCCATAACAGTAGGACACCAAAAGATGAAACTGCTACTGGAATACCGTATTTTGCAAATTCCATAAAAGATATGTTTACTCCGTAATCTTTAGCACCCTTTATAACAATAATGTTTGCTACACTGCCAATAATAAATAAGTTTCCTGCAAGTGTGTTTGACAACGCAAGAACATATCCATATAGTGGGGTCGCTAAATCAACAAAGTGAACAAGAAGCATTACCGTAGCTGAATTATTTATCATATTACTTAAAATACCTGTTGTTAGAGCTAGTATATATGGGTTGTTCAGCTCAACACCATTATTTTTTAACCACCTAATAGATGATGCGCCTAGTCCTTGATCTCTAAATGCACCGACAACTACAAATAGACCTATGAATAATATCAACAGTTGCCAGTCTACTTTTTTAAGAACATCTCTACTCTCCAGCTTATGGCTGCACAGTAAAAGGCCTGCAGCTACAAGAGCTACTAAATATCTATGCATTGGAGTAAAGAAAAGTATAATTATTATAATTACACATATTATGCCTTTTGCTGCACGCCATGTATTGAATTCGGTTTTATCAATATCATTTTCTGACACTTCAATATCTATAGTTTTACTTAAACTTTTTCTGCTTATTAAAAGTATGATCCAGTATGCAACGTACATAGAAATAGAAACTGGTAATATTGTCCAGAGAATATAACTTCCAAAATCTAAATTTCCCATTTCTCCAATAAGTATATTCTGTGCATTCCCAATATAAGTAAGTGCACATCCTATATTGCTTGAGATTGCCAATCCTATGAGAAAGGGAACAGGATTAAGTTTCTTTTTTAATAGGGAAACTGCTATTATTGGAGTAAATGCATAGCATACAACATCGTTATTTAAAAAAGCCGATGTTATACCTGAAGATAGCATTAAGATTAAAAGAAATCTGCTTGGTTTGTTTATGAAACCCGATATGAAGTGTGCGACTCTATGATAAAACCCGGCATATTGGAGCTGGCTAGAAACTACCATCAGTGCAAAAAGAAGTAAAATTGATTTATAGTTTACAGAATTGACCGCTTCTTTGAGAGTCAAACATCCAAATGCTAATAATGCGATACTTCCAAGTAGTACAATTCCTGTTCTGTCAAGCTTTAGACCCCAGAAGCTGCCGATAGCCACACCTATATAAGTGACTATGAATATAACAAGGGTAGCATAAACTATAAATTCATTTCCATGCTGCATGGACAACCCTGTGGAATTATTTAAATAAATTATTATATGAATATTTCAAAATATTGTTATTTTTGACTCCTTACTTCAGTTTCATGTGATACCTTTTCTAAAGTATTGTTTAATTGACTAATCCTACGTTCGAGCTGAGTTTTATAAACGTCCAGCTGATTATCGTTTGCTTCAATAATATCTTTTTCATCTAGGTCAAGAGTTTTTACTATTTTGAATTCTTCTTTTCTATCTTTATTTGATAGAAAAATACCTATTCCGAATGCAACTATTAGAAATGAAATTAATATCTGAAAATCAACTATTAATTTAGCCTGAATAGTTTTTGGTATCATGTCTCCATAGCCTACTGTTGAGGATGTAACAAGACTGAAATGCAAACAATCTAAATAAGATAAAAGTGCGTTTGACAGTGTACCAAGTTTGTCTGAGTTCTGTTCTACAATTTGTGTAACCCAATCATTGTTAATACCGCTGATTGGATTTTCACTAACAAAACTATAGTGAATATTTCTTCCTAAGAAACTTTTTTTTGCCAGGCCGGTTTGCATTATGAAATATATTGTGCCGAATAGAAGTACAATCTGTATATAAAGAGAAAAGAGGCGTATAAAACTGTCTACAGATTTTTTGAAGTACAAAATGTGATAAAATGTCATCAATATAGGAACAAAAGTTACAATTATTGATATAACATGAAATATACGTGGAAATTTGATTACTATAAGATCGATTTCTAAGTATATTGTAGATAATAATACTACCCAAATAAAAATAATATAGATTAATGTAAAGTATAGTGGATTTCTATTTAGTAATTTGTGTAAAAAATTTGTGCTCTTCAATCTGATCATAATTATATTATATATAAAATTTTAGATCTTACTACTTCTTAAGTTTTTCTTGGTTTATAGTCAAAAAAAACACTTGACAATATAGCTAAATACTTTAAATTAATAATTTATGTCGGTAACGTTACCGAAAATAGTATTCAAAGGGACATTAAAAATTCCTATCAATCAATAAATTTTAAATTATTCTCAATATCCTAGATACGCAGAATAGAACTTTATAGGGAAAGTTATTAAAAAAAGTACTCTAATAAATTCTGAATTGTCTTACTTAGTTGCTACTCTTGGGCACACCGACGAAATTACTATATGTGACGCTGGTTTACCAATTCCAGAAGAAGTTCAACGCATAGACCTTGCACTAGCACACGGAATTCCAAGTTTTATAGATACAGTAAAAGTCATTTTAACTGAATCACAAATTGAAGGTGTTGTGATTGCTGAAGAATTTCAAACGGTTAGTCCTGAACTTCACAGTTTGCTGATAAAAGAGTTAAAAGCTGAGCAAGGACGTTGTGGTAAATCCATAGCAATAACTTATGTTTCACACGAAGCCCTTAAAGCACGTACAGCAGATAGTCGTGCGGTAATTAGAACTGGAGAGTATACACCATATGCTAACGTTATTTTCCAGGCAGGTGTTACATTTTAATATTTTGACGTTAATAATAAAAACTATTATTCACCAACATTGGAGATAAAAATAAGGAGTAAATTATGAGTGGTAAAGGGAATACTGCACAGTGCAGTAGTGGTTACAAAGCAATTGTTTTTTTAGTATGTATTATTGCTGCGCTAGGGGGATTGCTGTTTGGGTTGGATCAGGGTTTTATTGCAAATTCTCTTCCGACTATAGAAAAAGTCTATCATATAGGCATAACTGGAGGAGAAAGTTATTCAGCTATTCTTGCAGTCGGTGCTGCTATCGGAGCATTACTTTCAGGTTTTTTTGCCAGATACTTGGGAAGGAAAAGGACTCTTGTGTTTGCAGGATTCATGTTTGTAGTTATGTCCGCTATTTCTGCCATGTTACCTCCTTTTTATATATTAAGTGCCTGTCGTTTTGCTTTAGGGTTTGCAGTTGGTGTTTCATCTTTTATTGTTCCGCTTTATCTGTCCGAGACAGCGCCTTCTTCTATTAGAGGGGCAATGGGGACTTTATTTCAATTAATGATTACTGCTGGTATTTTTTTAATTTCACTTGCCAATGTAATTATTGTTAAAGTTTTTGTTGATCCTACTGCAAGTCTTCCCATGATGTTTACTGTGATAGTTATTTTTGGTGCAATTATGTTTATTGGTGCCATGTTTTTGCCTCAAAGTCCAAGATGGTTAATGTTAAAAAATCGAAAAGATAAAGCTCTTAAAGTACTTCATAAAACTCTTAACACAGAACAGGAAATACAATTAGAAATAAAAGAGATAGAGGAGGCTATTGGGGGTTCTAAGGGATCTGTTGCAGGCGTCATCTTTAAAAAATATTTTTTGAAAATACTCGTTGTTGGTATTTTTATTCAGATATTTCAGATGTTAGTAGGCATTAATCTTATGGTTTATTACGCCCCAACAATATTTGGATATGCAGGAATGCATGGAATATTAGCTAAGATGTCAATTCCAACAGTTTTTCTTGTATTCACATTTCCAGCTATCTGGCTAGTGGAAAAATGGGGACGAAAAAAACTACTCTATATTGGATCTATAATAATGGGGATAACAATGGCATCAGCAGGTTTTGCGTTTTTAGCAATTGGAAATGTTAACGATCCTTCATTGATAAGTCCTGTAATAAAAGGTGTTCTTCTGATTTCTGCAGTAATATACACTATTGGTTTTGCTTTTACTTGGGGACCTTGTGCATGGCTTATGTGCTCTGAAATTTTTCCTATTGAAGGACGTGAAGTAGGTATGACTATTACTACTATGGTCAACTGGTCATTGGGAGCTGTTATAATGGGAACCTCTTTGAGTTTTATGCATATTTTTGGGAACTATTCAATATTTTTTCTTTTTGCAGTATGTTGTTTTTTATCCATACTATTTCTTAAGTTGTTTGTACCTGAAACTAAAGGTATATCTCTTGAAAAAATGGAATTTAATCTTAAAAAAGGTATAAGACTAAAAAATATTGGCTCTTATTAATTATAAATTTGTCCGATAGCATTAAACCTAAAATATTCAGTTGAGTTAAAATTTATCAATTAAATTATGCTGCTCAAACAATATCAAAAAACTTTAGATTAATTAAAGGTAGTGATAGTATAATACCGATAAGATACTAAATAAAAAAGCCCATGTCCTTCGACAGGGCTTTTTAATGTTATAGGTTTATTAATTATTTAGTTAAGTATACTGGATTTTTATAGTATTTATTAATTGTGTTTGATAACCATCCACCGTCATCATATGGGAACGTACCTACACTTGTAGTGCCTCCGCCGCCCCATAATATTGAGAATACATTACACTCTTTTGCTTTTGGTAATTGATAACTGCTAGACCAGTTATAACCATTTTCAAGCAGCATGGTTTTATAGCCAGCCAATGCAGGTTTTATGTTACTTAGGTCAGCTTTCAATAGAGGGTCACCGAAGAAATAATTCGGAGCTGTTGACAATGCATCTCTTGTATCAACATCATTTACGATTGCAATATGTGCACCAGGGATCTGCCAGAGCATTACAGGAAGGTTGCCAAGTCCCTGTGATACATATATTGCATAGCTCATGTAGTTATCCCAACCATGGTCGTTAAATTGGAATCCGCCGGCAGTTATATCACGTTCATATTTGTCAAATACAAGGAAATCAGGCTTGTAGGTCCCTGTATAAATTTCAACTTGATTCCATAATTCAACTGTTGGAGCTGCAATATTATCTCTAACTTGAGCATCTGTAGAGCTTCCACACCATGCTGAACCGCCGTTTGACCAGATATTTTCCTGCCATCCGAATGTAATATTTGGACCGAAACGTTTAATAATATAATGGTTTGCCTGTATCCATCCTTTTATATTATCTTCAAACTGAGGAACTCCTTTAATTACTTCTTCTGAACCAGCAGGAACAATAGTACCTTCAACGAGTTGTTCCCAATCATATTTTACATCCCAGTCAGACCATTTGCCTTTACGCATTTCTGTAAATATTTCCATAGGATTTAACTGTTGACCTTTATAGTCATATTTATCATAAACAACGTGCAGAGCTTTATACATGGCTTTTTGAACAAGAATTGGTTCAGCATTTATTTGAGGAAGCAGATTCATCTGCTGTACCATTCCCATCATATCAGGATTCATTACATATGCACCAGGATATGGGTTTGATTCACTCTTGAATGACTGCAGAATCTGTGTTGTATGAATCAGGTTGACAAAATGTTTTACCAAATTATCATATACATGCAGATCTTCAAAGTTCGTTCCACCGCTCATTTCACATGTATAAATTACCATTACAGGCATTACCTTCATTCCGAATTCCTGTTCGAGTTCTTCACACATTATTGCGCAGTTTTTAGTGAAAATAGGATATTTAATAAAACCTCTGTCTCCATTTCCTCCATCTCCTGCATACTTGAATACAGCATCAACAGGTCGTCCTGTATGTGCTCCCTTACTCGTGAGTGTTACAGCACCCATGGCAATATATTCAGGCCATCCTCTGACGCTTTGACCTTCATTTGCACCTTTAGCCACTATAGTTATAGTGCTTGAGGCAGTTGCTGTATTCCCATTCATATCGGTTACAGTTGCTTTAATATTATGCTCTCCAAATGTTGTAGGAGTCCATTTTGCATTTATATCTTCAAATGTCTGTCCATCAACTTTTATAACAACTTCATCAATATCTCCGTCAGCGTCATTTGCATCTATATTAATTTGAACTGCAGATAGAGTTGACATTTTTATTTTCTGGTTGTCATTAGGTGACATAATATTTATTGTAGGGATACTTCCAATCTGCTGTTTCTGTTGAATTGTAACGCTGATATTAGTCGTTGCTGAATCACCGTCATTGTCAGTTGCAGATGCCAATATTGAATGAATTCCAAATGTGGATGGAATCCATGAAACTGAAGTTCCACTATATGTATTTCCTTCAACTGTTATACTGCTGGCAACCACTGTTCCGTCACTGTCTGATACAGTAATTATGATATCTACGGCATTCAGTGTTGGTGTTTCAATTATATCACCGTTTTCCGGTGAGACAAAAGCCACTTCAGGTGGTTTGTTGTCAGGATCAGGATTACTGTTTTTAATTGTAACTACAATACTTTCAGTTGCTGTATCTCCTCTATTATCAGTTGCAGAAACCTGAATATTGAATAAGCCGAACCTAGATGGAGTCCATGAAGCAGTTGTACCGCTATATGTATTCCCGTCAACTGCAATACTGCTGGCAACTATTGTTCCGTCACTGTCTGAAGCATCAATTACAATAGTAATTTCGCCCAGTTCAGGTACTTCAATTATCTGACTGTCACTGTGTGATGTAACAGATACTGTTGGTGGAATATTCTCAGGTTCCGGAATATAAGTCTCAAATACGTTATGTAGAGTATCAATTAGGGGTTGAGTAATATTTGTAAATGTTGGAATTTTATCATGATCTACTTTTACGCTTGCATTCGACATGTCAAGATCGGCAAATGCATTCCAGACTATAACTCCTCCTCCTTTATTTTCTACAACATATTTGGCCTTATACTCAATTGACCTTTCATTGTCATAACTCAGGAAGAAATTACCCATGGTCTTATATGGAACCTTGGCTTTATCATCCCAATGTTCTGTCCAGGCTGATGTATTATTTATAATATAGAAATGATATGGAGTACCTTCCCATTCCTTGAAGTTGACAAAATCATGAGCCATGTATAAAGAGCCGTCAACATAGAAATTCTGCCAGGATTTCTTTGTTTCTGCGCCTAATGCTCCTGCGGTTTTTGTCTGCACACTTCTTCCATAGAAAGCCATGCCCATGTTTATTTTTGCCGGATCAATCCCCTTTGTCTGTGTCAGGTATTTAAACGTCATATCCCATGATACATTATTATCAGTATTCGATGCATCTTTCCAATCATATAGTGGTGAGTTATGACCGGCGTTTTCAGACCATCCGCCATCGATATCATATGTCATCATGTTGTAATAGTCAAGATATTTATCTATCTCTGACCATTCAAGTTTTTCTATTTTGGAAGGCATGCAGTTAATTGCAGATGTCAGAAGTTTATCACTGCCTATTGCTGCTCTAAGATCCTGTAAAAGAAGTGTATAGTTGTGATAATCTGCATCAGAAGCACTCTCTATATTCATTCCTCTATGCCCCGGATACTCCCAGTCAAGATCAATGCCGTCAAATCCCATATTAATAAGCTTTTTGCAGTCTTCTATAAACTTAGCTTTCTTAGTCGCATCCGATGCCATTTCAGGGAAATGTTTACACATGCTCCAGCCGCCTATTGCGGCCAAAAGTTTAACACCTTTTTCGCGAGCCAGCTGGAATATTGTCGGCTGTCCACCCTCTTTTGGTACAATAATAGGATATGAACCGCTTTCACCTGTTTTTGTATTTTTCCAGGTCTGTGTATCATTATTCCATTCGATTCCAAGATCTCTAAGAAGGTCTTCTTTATCTGCACCAACCCACCAGATTTCTTCAGTTTCACCAATTAAGAAATATGGATCAAAACTACTGTATTTGTCAGTGTGAATCATAGGTGCCGGTTCCTGAACCGTTCCATCCTGATGAATCTGTTTGTTTCTATAGTCACCTGAATGAAGTGATCCGTCTTTAGCAACTCCGAAGAATGCAAAGTTGACCATTGTATATTTATTCCAGTCAATATTAGTTTGATTCAGAGCTCCTTTAGCAGGTACACCTCTCTCTTCGGCCTTCCAGCCATCCCATTGATTTATATAACCGATTATCTGCTTTTTACTTGGTTCAGGTGTATCCTTATCTCTGATTATGACAGTAATAACTGCAGTGGCTACTGCACCGTCATTATCTGTAGCTTTAGCTTTTATTTCATAAGTTCCAAAAGCTACAGGTGTCCAGCTATGAGTTAATTTGCCGTTGACAAGATTTACACTGTAGTCTTTTCCGCCTGCTGTAACAACCAGATTTTGAACTGTACCGTCTGCATCATATGCTTCACCTTCAATAGTAACTTGAGGTGGTACATCTCCTGTAATTATTTGATTATTTGAAGGTTTTGTTATTGTTACTGTAGGAGCTTCATTACCGCCACTGTTTTTGAATATTTCATAAACTTTATCTATAAGCGGATGACTAATATTATCATAAGTCTGAATTTTGCCGTATTCGGCTATTTGTGAAGCATTTGACATATTAAGATCAGCAAATGCATTCCAGATAATTACTCCGCCAGCTTTGTTGTCTACTATGTAGTTGGCTTTTGCCGCGATAGACTGTTCATTGTCATAACTCAAAAAGAAATTCCCTTTAGTTTTGTAAGGAACTTTTGCAACATCATCCCAGTGTTCAGCCCAGTCTGAGGTATTATTGACTATATAGAAGTGATAAGGTGTACCTTCCCAATCTTTGAAATTAACAAAGTCATGAGCCATTTCCAATGGTCCGTCAACATCAAATGTCTTAAGAGTTTTATGTGTTTCAGCACCTAACGCTCCGGATGTTTTTGTCTCTACACTTCTTCCATAGAATGCCATGCCCATATTGATTTTAGAAGCTTTAATTCCTTTTGTTTCTGTCAGATATTTGAATGTCTGATTCCATGAAATATTATTATCTGTATTTGAAGCATCTTTCCAGTCATATAATGGAGAGTTATGACCTGCTTTTTCTGACCATCCGCCATCAATATCATAAGTCATCATATTGTAATAGTCGAGATACTTGTCAATCTCAGTCCATTCAAGTTTTGCAATTTTTGAAGGCATGCAGTTGATTGCAGTTGTTAGCAGTTTATCAGAACCTATTGCATCTCTGATATCTTTTAACATAACTGTATAGTTGTGATAATCTGCTTCTGAAGCATCCTCAATATTCATTCCTTTGTGACCTGGATATTCCCAATCAAGATCAATACCGTCAAATCCCATATTAATAAGCTCTTTGCAGTCTTCAATAAATTTAGCTTTTTTCACAGGATCAGAGGCAGTAGTCGGGAAGTGTTTGCACATGCTCCAGCCGCCAATTGAAGCCATTAGTTTAACATTATTCTCTCTGGCAAGATCAAATATGCTTTTTGCTCCGTCTGTATTTTTCAAGAAATAAGGATCAAAACTACTGTATTTGTCATCATAGATCAAATCAGCTGGTTCCTGGCTCTCTTCAGGTTTATAAATCATTTTGTTTCTATAATCACCGGAGTGAAGTGAACCGTCTTTTGCAACTCCGAAGAATGCAAAGTTGACCATTGTATATTTCTTCCAGTCAATATTAGTATGATTTAATGCACCTTGTTTAGGAACTCCTCTTTCATCTGCTTTCCAACCGTCCCACTGATTAATATAACCAATGATCTGTTTTTTTGTAGGTTCTGGATCAGGATCTTCTTTCTGCTTGATAATTACAGTTGCAGCAGCAAATCCGGCAGCACCGTCATTATCGATTGCTTTTACAACAATACTGTGATTGCCGAATTTTGTTGGAATCCAGGAGACAGAGTTCTGATTTTCAAATTTCTGACCGTCAACCTCTATTTGTGTAGCATCTACTGTTCCATCTTCATCTGTAGCTGCAATTGATATAATTACTGGTGATAAAGCATCCTGTTCAATTATTTGGTTATTTTGAGGGTTCGTTATTGCAACAACTGGTGCTTTGTTAGCTCCAGGTTTTGTAATATTAACTGATACATTAGCATCGGCTTCTCCACCATTTCCGTCACTTATTGTATAATTGAATGTGTCAGTTCCTTCTGTATCTGAATTGGCGGTGTAAAGAATAGCACCATCTTTTATTTCTGCTGTACCTAGTGCTGGCGCTGTTACTCCTGTAATAGAAAGTTCATCACTGTCTTCATCAGTATCATTAGATAATACATCAATTGTGATTGTTTCTCCTGCTGTGACATTTGCACTGTCATCTTCGGCTACAGGTGAATTATTAGGTTCTCCCTCTTCAAATTCAGCACTAATGGCATGATTACCGGAAACATTGTTAAAAACATAAGTTGTATTGTTGCCGACTGATACTCCATCAACTTTTATATCCTTAACTCTATATCCTGAATCAGGTGTCATTGTAAATGTCTGTGATGCACCTTTATTTACTGTAATATTACCTTCAGGTGTAATAGTTCCACCAGCAGTTCCTCCTCCGTTTGGAATATTTTTCCACCCGGCAGGATAAGCACTAGGAGACCATGAATTATAATCAATAAGTGATTCATAACCATTACCGTTGAAAGTAACTTTATCTCCTTTCATATATGTGTCATGCCCGCCTGTAGGCGGTATATAAGCAGGATAACTTTCACCACCTGCATTTACTACTGAAGATGCTATTGTAAAGGTTGAAATAGTTTCTACTGCAACAGTAATTTGTATACTGTCACTTGCTGTTGCTCCTTTATTATCAGTAGCATTTGCTGTAATAGTAAATGTTCCAAATTTTGAAGGAATAAATGAAGCACTGTTTCCATTATATGTTTTACCGTCAACAGTAATAGAACTTGATATAATTGTTCCATCGCTGTCTTTCGGATCTATTGTTATAGATATTGGAGATAGTGTTTTCTGTTCAATAACAGCACCATCTGCAGGATTTGTCACTTTTACTGTAGGGAGAATATTTGGAGTTTCTTTTTGCTTAACAGTAATTTGTATGCTGTCACTTGCCGATGCTCCTTTATTATCTGTAGCATTTGCTGAGATAGTGAATGTACCGAATTTTGAAGGTGTAAATGAAGCTGAAGTTCCGTTATAGGATTTACCGTCAACTGTGATAGAACTTGATGCTATAGTGCCGTCGGAATCTTTCGGATCTATTGTTATTGATATAGGAGAAAGATTTGTCTGGTCAATCACTGCTCCATTAGTAGGACTGGTGATTTTTACTGTAGGAGGAATATTTGGAATATCTTTTTTACTAACAGTAACATTAATAATCTTACGAGTTATAGCACCTTTATCATCTCTAACTATTCCTTTAATTTTAAAAGTTCCAAATTTTGAAGGTGTCCAGTTAGCATTAGTACCTTTAAATGTTTTACCATCTACTTTAATTTTTACAATTTTAACAGTGCCATCTGCATCATTTGCAGAGACGGAAATCCCAATAGGAGATAGAGCATTTTGGTTAATAAGTTCTCCGTTTACAGGAGATAGGAAGGCTATTGTAGGAGGGGTATTACCTCCTATTGGGGTTCCATTAAAAATATATGATGAAGGTAAATTACTTGAACTTGCAGAAGCTCCATTAAGAGAGAAACCTCCGCTGAAAGAAATAGTTTCGCCAGGTTCAATGCTTTGTCCATTTCCCCAGCCAACATTACTTACGGTATAATGCCCACTGTTATTTGAATTTAAGTTGGCATTATTGAAGTTGTTTATAGTATATGGGAAATCAAATTCTATTTCCCAGCCGTTGATACTTGCTGAAGAATTATTTGTAATTTCTATCACAAGGTCATTCCACCAGATACTGTTACTCTTATAGTTTGACTTAACAGTTACACTTGATCCAGTAACTGTTTTTGCATGAGAGTTTACCGCAGTAAGTACTGTAAAAATAAACAGCACAAACGTAATGATGTTTAGACAGACATTCCGCTTCATTGATTCTCCTCCTGCATTTGTGTAATATTTTATAGTGAATTCTTTACAAATAATTTTAGAGCAATTATTGTGCCAAATGTAGAAGAAAAATTAGAAAGGGATTAGTGTGCAATAAAATACAGTTAAAAAAATATATATTTTTAACAGTGTTAAAATTTACTTTGTATGTAATAAAAAACTACAGCTAACAGTAATATGTTTGTAAATGAACATGTGTTCGATAATGAACGTTCATTAATGAATATATTATTCACAGCGTAATTGATATATGTTAATTATATTGAAGATTTTTATTCTTGATTTTTCAAGGAATTTTTATTTCTGTTAATTTAGTTAATATTGTTATTATTTATTAAATTGTTAACTTTTTGTTAATGTTTGATTAGTATTATGTTAGTTATGTACTTTATCTGTTGCACTATTAACAATCAATGATATTTGTCCTATTCACAAAGAAATTTATTGAACATTAATAGGTAATATTAAAATGAAGAAAAAGTTTTTTACTATAATAAAATGCAGTATGATCGTATCGCTTTTTATAATCAGTACTGTCTATTTTGTTAATATTAATTTAGTAAGAGGATAATTTTTTCTTTGTTTAATTACTCTAAATAATAAGGAAACATAACATGATAAATAAAAGATCGCTAAAAATAAATTGTAAGAAATTGATAAAAAGTTATAAAAACTCTGCTGATAATTATGGAGAGCATTTTGCTAACATTTATTATCATAGATCAAATCAAAACAAATGAAATAGTATGTAAAGGTATATATGAAAATAAGAAAAGCTATAAAAACTGCGGCTATTAAAATATGGGGCACTTACTGTGATGCGACTGTAATTTCTGCCGAAACTACGATGCAAATGCACTTAGAATTAAAATAAAAAATGATATCATTGATTGCAAAGAGCTGTTACCAAAAGCAAACTCTTTGCAATTTTATTTATATTTATATGTTTATTGCTTGTCAACTGTTTTTCCAGAGGCCGTGAACATTACAATATGATCTTATTTCCAGTCCAGGCTGTTTATGTAAATAGAATACAGCTTCAGGTTTATAACCTGGTTTTAGGTACTGTCTGTTTATGTAATCGCCATTCACAACTTCTATCCACTCAATATAGTGATTTTCTTCCATTGGGTGAGGAGTTGAGCCTACTATAACTTTTATAGTTGTACCGTTATCTTCCAGTATCGGGACATGTTTTTCTGTTTTATAGTCAGCTGTCTGTTCTTTACAAAGTGTCATTTCTTCCTTACAGCATCTGAGAGTTCCTGTAGAACCATTTATAATTTCAACGATATTTCCACATTTTTCACATTTGTATACTTGCAGTTTGTATTTTTGAATACCCATCATAACCTCCGCGTTTAATGTTTATTTTAATATGCAAACTGATGAAAAGATCAGTTAATTATTAATAATATATTTTAATTAAATTCCAAATGAACTAATGAAATAATTGAGTAATTAAAGAATCCTATTTCTTGAGATCAGGTTTTAAACTGTTCAGAATTTCCTGATTTTCATTTTTCCTAAAGGTATCTTTGTCCTGTTTAGTCATTTGCTTAACTAGGAGTTTTATATACTCAATAGGCAGATTATTGCTTTTTGCCCCAGTAACGACAAAAGCTTTATACCATTCATATGGTAGTAGTTTTTTAGCTATATCAATGGCATAATAAGTTTTAGCAGTAACAATGTGGTCTTTGTAAAGGACTTTAACTTCTTTTTCGTTATATCCGAAGCCGAGGCCTTCTGCTTTATCCAGAGCTGCCTTGTGAGCAGGGTCAAATTCGTAAAGAACACCATATACTTCATCTGGTATATCATCATTTGGATTGCTTGGTATAATATCACATTTAGCTGAACCGTCTTTGCTTTCCTTATGCCATACAAGTGAGTAGTTATCAAGTTTCGCTACACCTAATGGGATTGCTGAAGGAACACGTTTTTGCAGTCTGGAGTGAAGCATATTTGAACCATATGCAAAATAGATAATTTTTTCTTTCTTTGTCAATGTAATCGCTCCAAGTTTTTCGTTTACTTTTATTTTCATTTCTTTAAATGCTGCATCTTTGTCCTCAATTTTCATTGATTGACAGCCTGCAATTAGAAATAAACATATAACAAAAAAACTTAATACTCTCATAATAATTTATAATATACAGCATTAATAAAAATCAGGCAAGTCATGATATATATCCGGATTATACAATGATTCAAGACTTATTCAATAATTCTAAAGCCTGCTTTTTTATATCGATGGCTTTATTTTTACCATCATTTTGAGATTCATATAAAAAATCAGCCATATCTGCATATTGTATAGCTTTATTGTAATTTTTTTCTGTATTTATACCCTTCAGGTACATTTCTGCTATTTTGCAGTTTGTTTTATATCCCCCAGTATTTGCTGCTCTATTATACCAGTAGTCTGCTTTGTCTGGGTTTTTCTTGACAGCTCTTGTACCAGTAAAATATATTTCTCCCAGTTTAAGCATTGCATTTATATTACCGTTATTTGCAGCCTTTTCATAAGGTAAAAGAGTGTTATCGTTTTTTTTATCCTGGTAAAAATTTTCAGCTAAATTTTTAAATACCGACTCATAAGTTGAACAGGATGCTATAAGTGTAGCAAGAGAGAAAAATATGATTATTTTTATAATATTTTTATTCATATATGAATTATTATTAAAATTTTATTGTGCAATAAAAGATGCTATCATTAAAAAGATACCAATTATTAAACAAGTTATAGATACAAAATGTTTATGTTTACCCATTTTTTTAGACCAGTATGCAGCGATAAAAGGAATAAAAAATACATAAATTACAATTAAAGGTGATATTATTCTTTCAATAAATATTAGTATATTTATGTTTCTAACAATCCAGACCCAAAGAAGAATATGAATCAAAATAATGATAGTTTTTCTGTTTATTCTATCAGCATACGGAACACGTGATGCAATGCCGTCGATTAGTCCTATTATAACTGCATAGTAGGAAGTTAGTATTGCTAAAACTGTAATAAGGTATCCTGCAAAAATACAAAAATCAGCAAAAAATCCTGTAGAAGAAGTCATGCCTATTACTGCGAGAGCTGAAAGGTTGTGGTTTCCAGCATAAGTTAAACTGCTAGGATTTAGAGCAAATAATGAAGATGTAATAAATGCAATAAGGACTACTGAAAGCATTAACATCGCATAAATATTAGTTTTATTTGTTACCTTGTAAAGTTCATCACTGTTTAGATTGTTATATTCTGTTCTAAAATAACGTCCCATAGAGCCTATAGATGGAAAAAAAGTGGCTCCGAATATAAGGACAGGCATAAGTGTAATAAGTCCCATACCTATATCTTCAAAAGAAAAATATGTATAGTAATGGATATTATCTGATTTCCAAAGAGGTATGAACATGAAAACAAGAATAGCCAGTATTATTATTTTAAAAGAAACAACTTTTTCAATCATTGAGAGAAGAAATTTTTCGCCAACGATTAATGGGATTGACAGACAGGCAAGGAGTATAAGTGTATATATCGAATTATTCTGTAATCCTATTCCTGTTATTTTGTAATAATGCAGCATTGCAGCCAGATTATCATTTACTCCAGTACCAAGTAAAACAATAATGGTAAAAAGAAATATAAGAAAAATAGAAGATAGAATGACACCGCCGTATTTTCCCAAATGATATTCAATAGCATCATCATAGCTCGAGCAGTTTTTAGTTGTTGCTATCATTTTAATCATTAGCTTCTGACCAATATATGTTCCTATTAGAGCAATAATTATTGTCAATAATGTAGAATAAATACTTACTTTTCCTGCTTGTAAAGGTATAAAAAGAATTCCGGCGCCAATGGCTGAACCCAGGAATAAAAAAGACCATTCCCTGGTATCTTTACTTTTGATTTTATGTTTGTTTTCCATTGATGTTCCGTCAATTCTATTTATTAAAATATTATTAGTATATATTTCTAAAGGTCTCTTATCCAAAGCAATAAAAAAAAATTAAAGTAGCCTTCAATGTACTTTAATCAAATTTCAATCAGTAAAAAATATATAGATATATTTAAGTCTAATTATAGCTCTTTAAAAATTATAGATTACCCAGTGCAGTAATTTTAAACGCTTTTAGTTTTAACTGATTGCGATAGAGAGCGTAAAGTTTCAGATAATACAGTGAATAAAATAATTACACCGCCCATAATTATTTTTGCTGTTGGAATTTCTCCAAGAAAAATTATTGCGAAAATAATGCAATACAGTGGTTGGATTATTGACATTATACCTACTGTTTTGGCTTTTAAAAACTTCAGGCTTGACATGTATAAACAATGAGGAAGTGCCGTAAAAAACATACCCAATATTATTAATTTAACAATATCGTTTAGTTGAATATTATTTACTATGAGATGAGTTCCAAAATAAAGCGATGGTAGAAGTGCAATTGAAACTATGATAACCTGTAAAAGCATAAGGTGAGTACCATTGTAACTTCTGAGATATTTTTTTGCAAGAATGTTTCTGAATGTATAAAAAAGAGCAGAAAATAACCCCAAGATAACCCCTTGTGTTAAATGATGGTTAATATTAAATTCTGGTAAAACAAGTACTATACCGACTATTACCAGTATACCTAGAAATATGTCATGTATAGTTAGTTTTGATTTTGTGAAAAAAGGTTCTATAAAAACCGTCATTATGTGGTATGAGAAAAAAGATATAATTCCAATTGTTACACTTGAAACCTGAATAGATTCAAAAAGAGTAATCCAGTGTAAGGCAAGTAATATACCAAGAAATATAATCCCAGGAATATGTCTTTTTTGAATCAATAAGTCTGCTTTATATAACTTAAGAAAAATGAATATAGAAACTGATGCAATTATTGATCTGCCTAATATTATGAAAATGGCTGGTAAGTCAATTATCTTAGGAAAAAGTGTAGTTATTCCCATTATAATAAGAGATATATTGAGTTCAATTATACTTTTCTTTACATTGGATGTAGTATTCATTTCGTATTATAACTATGAAATAAGATATTAAAGTTACGTATAGAAAAGTTTAAGCCATTGTTGGAATTATGTATATAATGTTTTCAAAGTTAAAATGCTCAAAATTAAGAATATTGGATTATTTTTAATTGTGAATCATAGTATTTACTGATACGCTGTTGGCTTTTTAGTATCTGTGCTGCTTCTGGAACATTATCTTTAGATATATTTATTCCTATAGATTTTAAGTTCTTATTACTTTGATTAAGTTCTTTTAATAGTTTAGAATGAATGTTTAATATCTGAGTGTCATAAAAACTAATTTTTGAATTTATCTTGTCAAAATTGGCTTTCACGTTATGTAAGCTGTTTGAGTATTGCTTTTCTGATTTTATACTATTCTGGTTTGCGTATAAAGCTGAACTGCTTAACAATAATAAGACAAAACAAAAATACAGAGCGATCCCTTTTTTCATAATAATTTAAGTCCCCACTTTTATTTATTTAATGAATAGATATTAATTTTGATGTTAAGTGAAATAAATCAAGTCAGAGAATAAATATTTCTATGTTTTTGCAAGTGCTAAGTCTAGCAATGAGTTAGTGAGATATGGTACTTCAAATATTATCGTAAATGTAGCCCTGATGATTCTTCAATCTGGTGTAGGATTATTATGCTGCAGACGACTGGGATGTTTATAGATAACTTGTTCAGGTGAATCCTTCGATTTCCGTTATTGATGTATATCCGATTAGGCATATTTATAAAAATGTAATTATGAAAATAATTCTTTTTATAGTGATGAGATTATGCACTTGGAACCGTCAAAGAATTAGCTATAATTATATTCTATTCTTTAAAATTATAAATCCTAAAATCAGTGATAAATAATTATGTTTATATTTAAAAAAATAATATCTGCATTCTTAATGCCTCTACCGGCAGGTTTAATAATTATTGTAATTGGACTTCTCTTTCTCTGGTTGACAAGAAAACAGAAAACCGGAAAAGTAATTGTTACCTTAGGAACGATAATATTGTTAGTTTTCAGCTACTCCGGTATCCCTAATCTACTGATTGGTAAATTAGAAAATAGTTATTCTGCATTCAACCAACCTGATACTTCCATCAAATATATTGTAGTTTTAAATGGCGGTGTAATAAACAATCATAATATCTATACACATACTCAGCCATCTGTTTCTTCTCTGGCAAGAGTCGCTGAAGGTGTGATACTTTATAGAACACATCCGGGTAGTAAGATTGTTTTTACAGGAGGAAGCTTTAAAGAAGGTGTGCCGCCGCAATCGCTTACATTAGCTAAATTTGCTCAGAAATTGGGTGTTGATAAGGTAGATATTATTACATCTACAAAATCTATGGATACTAAGGATGAAGCTAAAAATATTAGAGATATAGTTGGAAATAACAGGTTTATTTTAGTTACATCTGCATATCATATGAGAAGAGCATTAAATCTGTTTGTCAGGCAGGGACTTCACCCTGTTCCCGCTCCTGCCGGATATTTAGTTAATGAATTAAAAATAAAATTAGGTTTACCTTTTGAATTGCCAAGTGCCAGGAATCTGCAGAAAAGTGATTTTGCCGTGCATGAGTATTTAGGTCTTTTATGGGCAAAACTGAATGGACAGATTTAGCAGACTGAATAACTTGGTAAATTATATGGCCAAATATTGTTAGGGTAAGTGAATGGCAGGTTGGTAAGATGATTGGATATTAATATAACTCTACTTTTACACCATAATGGTTATATCAAATACTTGACATTACCTGATTACACAAGGATTAAATAAATGGATAAGAAATATTATTTACCTCTCTGGATATCGATAGGATTTGTTTTATTTATTATTATTCTAGGCATAATCGTCTTTGTTTCATTTAATAAATATAATGAAGAGTTAAAAAATAATTATGCTAAAAAACTAATTGCTCAGAAAAAACATTACATAAATTCAATAAAATTGCTAGAAACCCGTTTCGGTACATTATTATCTGAGAAAGAGAAGCTGATAAATCAATTACAAAAACAATTGTTATCTGCACAAAGAGAATTAAATAATTATGGAAAACATAAAGAGATAATGCTGGATAATGCAGATAGGATAAAAAGAAACTATGATAATCAGATAAAATTGCTTCAGGACATGAATGGCAAAGATAATTTTGTCAAACAAATTCATTCTACAGTTACACCAAATATGATTCAAAAGAAATAAAGAGTCAAATCTAGATACCATTATTGATTTATTATCGTAAGTTAAGTTTTTAATGCTATTGATTTTCAAATACTTGCATGTACTTTTAACGTTATTTATTTACATAAACCGTTAATAATATAAAATTAGGTGAAAATTATGAACATTGAAAAAGCTAAAATGATTAACTGCTATGTTAAAGCAATTTTAATAACTTTAGGACTATGTGCTATAGCTATAGGTTTAATATTCCTTGCTCAGTACTTTTACAATCCTTCATACTGCATAGAACGCTTATGGCCTGTATTTCCTATAATTGCCGGTATAGTGGTTACAATTACTGCACTTTGCACAAGAGTAAGAGTATGCAGCAAAAAATCTGAATAAGAAAGCGAATGGCAAAGTCTCTGCAATATTAAGACTTTGCCAAAAGATTCTAATGAGAAAAGGATTTCTTATAGGTTAAAGATCAACATTTAAAACTTTTACTTAATTATTCCTTTTTTCTTCCACCTGCCAGTTTTATAGTAGAAGTATGCAACAGCTCCTGATAATACATAACTTAATCCAAGACCTATCCACAATCCATGAATTCCATAAATTCTGCTTGATAGTGCAAGAAGCGGTATTCTAAAAACCCATATTCCTATAATAGTGATTATCATCGCTGAAATATTATCTCCTACCCCATTGAAAAGACTTCCGTAAATCATTAACATAGTTAGGAAAATGTAAGGGATGGCAAGAACTCTTGAACCGTAAATGCCAATATTAATAGCTTCAGTATTGCTGTGTTGCAAAAAAATAAGAAGATAATACTGTGGAATTAATAAAGAAATTAGAGTAATTACTATTGCAAATAGAATGCAGATTTTAAGACCTTCTTTCAGGGTTTCCTTTACTCTTTCAATATTTTTAGCTCCCATATTTTGTCCGGCTATAACAGAAACACCTGCTGATATTGACCACGAAATGTAAAGTAATATATTAATCATAACAGAAACAGCAGCCCACGAGGCAACTGCAGAAGTTCCAAACGAGTCAATGAAAAATTGAGAGATACCTATACCTGTACTGATAGCAATATTTTCTATTCCGGTAGGAACACCAAGTTTGAGAATATTTTTAATAATTTCTTTATTATAAACAAAGTTTTTTTTTCTGAGAGAAACTATTCCTCCTTTTTTCTGTAAGAAATAGATAGCAAAAAAGAATGCAACAGCCTGAGAAATAACTAAAGCGATAGCCGCACCTGTTACTTCGAGCCTTGGAAATGGATAAATTCCAAGCATTATAAAAGGATCCAAAATAATATTGACAACAACACTGATACTTGAAAAAATCAATGGTGTAATAGAATCTCCTATTGCTCTGAAGATAAATCCTATCAGTACTTGACCAAATAAAAAAATAAGTCCTAGAGCAGAAATAATTAAATAGTTTTTGGCTTCAATAAAAATTCCGTAAGGAGTATCCATTAATTTTAGGAGAGGACCTGAGAAGAATATGCATATGAAAGTCATTATAGCCGCTATTACCATGATAATTATAAATGACAGAGCTACTGCTTTTCCTACTTTTTTTTCCTGCTTAGAACCAAAATATTGTGCAATTACCGTGCTAGAACCAATTGTAAGTCCGATGGCCAGTGAAAACATTATGTATAGTACAACCATGCTTACAGTAATAGCACTGATTGCATCTTCTCCTAAAAATTTTCCAGCCCAGACTCTATTTACAAATAAGTTGGCAAGCTGTAACAAATTTGCTATTAGCAGTGGAAATGAGAAAACAATAATATGTCTCCTGATACTTCCAACTGTCATATCTTCCATCTTGTTCTATCTCCCCCGTTAGAATCGTAATTCAGATATCTATTTTATAAATTTTACTTAATAAATATAACTCGAAGTTTTCTTAATATAAAATCATTTGAACATAATTAGAAGTAAATGTAATACCTTTCGCGCAGCTGCTAATTATGAAGAATTTGAAAACTGAAAAATACCATTAATGGACATGTAGCAATTTTCTATTATTAGAATGGTTACAAATTAGATGAAATTTCACTATTGATGTTCAAATAGAAAAAAAGTTGACATAGAATTTAACTGCTATATAATGATTAGTATATTAAGCGAGAGTAGCTCAGTGTTAGAGCGTCACGTTGCCAACGTGAAGGCCGGTGGTTCAATTCCATCCTCTCGCTCCATTTTTTTATGTTTTCAAAGAATTATATGGTTAGCGATTTCGGGTGCTATATTCTTGAAAATTACTTTGATATTTTTTAGGTATTCTTGCGTAGATCAGAGTATTATTATCTTCATATTTTGCATTAATAACTTTTCCTACCCTGTATACTTTTGAGCTGATATCGTGTTTATCTACTGGAATGCATAACTGCATAAGATCAGAATCTTTGTTAATCTGCTCAATTAACTTGGATTTTAGAGTATCGATACCTTCACCGGTTTTAACTGAAATGAAAACTGAGTTTTTGTAAAGCGCATTCATTCTAGCTTTGACTACAGGAGATTCAAGTTTATCCATCTTATTAAATACTATAATTGATGGTTTATCTAAAGCATTAAGTTCATCCAAAAGTTTAAGTGTGGTTTTCCAGTGATCTTCTACACTTGGATTAGAAATATCCAATACATGTATGATAAAATCTGCTACTAGTGCAGCTTCAAGTGTTGATTTAAATGCTTCTACTAAGTTATGAGGAAGTTTTCTGATCAATCCCACTGTATCAGTTACCAGTAAATTTTGATTATTGGGAAAATTTACAATTCTGGTTGTCGGATCAAGCGTTGCGAACAGTTTATTTTCAACAAATGCATTTGCCCCGGAAAGAGCATTAAGCAGAGATGATTTTCCAACATTTGTGTATCCGATAATTGCAGCTATCGGAGTAGATTGTTTTTCTCTTTTTGCCCTTTGAACTTCTCTGTGTTTTGATACTTCTTTTAAATCCTTTTTCAGTTGTGTAATTCTGTTTTGAACAAGACGCCTATCAGCTTCCAGTTGCTTTTCTCCTTCTCCACGTGTTCCTTTATTTCCGCCTCGTTGACGGGACAGGTGAGTCCAAGCTCTTTTTAATCTTGGTAGAGAGTATTCCATTCTTGCAAGTGCTACCTGAATAACGGCTTCTCTTGTAGTTGCTCTGTCGGCAAAGATATCTAGAATTACCTCCTGTCTGTCAATTACACAGAGATTGCTTAATTTTTCCCAATTTCTCTGTTGGGAAGGTGATAATTCAAAGTCTACAATGATGCAGTCAGCGTCAAAACGTTTAGCGGCATCTGTTATTTCTTCAACCTTGCCTGAACCAATATAATAACGGGAATTTGGCAATCGTACATTGGCTATTTCAGTACCTACGGTTTTTAAACCCATTGTATTTACAAGTTCTTTCAGCTCATCAAGATGTTCTTTAGAGTTATCTACACTGTTATTTGCAGATTTGCAGCCGACAAGATATGCTGTTTCTACTCTACCCTGCTGCTGATCTTTATTATCTGTACCTATCATAATAGTTTTTAGTTTTAGGTTTTTAGTTTTTTTAGGTTAATTTATTCGATTTTTGGTTATGCAGATTTGAATTAGTTATTGTTTTTATGCTTAAATAACTTTTCTTAAAACCAAACACTTAACACTTAAAACTATTTTTATAAAAAATTCTGATTGAACCTATTAATATTCTTCAATTGTTCTTTTCTTCAAACTGGAATTTTTAGAAAAATGCTATATTTTTTAACTTTGTTAAATATTCTTTTAAAATTTTCTGTATAAATACTGTACATTAAATTTAACTATATAAGCTGAAGATTTATAAGGATTTACTATGAATGACATGAAAGACACTGAACAGGCCAATTTAGAAAGCACTGATGAAATTTTTCAGAAAAATCTAAAAAAAGCCAATGAGTGGCGCGAAAACGGTATCGACCCATATGGTCAGAGATATGATGGCTCAATTTCAATTGATACTTTGCGTTCTTCCTACAAAGAAGATGAAGAAGAAAAGATTATTGGCAAAATAGCCGGAAGAATAATGGCTTTCAGAGCTATGGGTAAATCTATATTTGCCGATATTAAAGATTCTACAGGTAAAATTCAGCTTTATGTAGGTAAAAATATACTTGGTGAAAGCTTTCCTCTATTTAAAAGAATTGATATAGGCGACATTATCGGAGTTGAAGGTGAGCTTTTTGTAACTAGAATGGGTGAACTGACCTTAAAGGTTCATAATTTTACAATGCTCAGCAAGTCAATGAGAACTCTTCCTGAAAAATGGCATGGACTTACAGATATAGAGATGCGTTACCGTCAAAGATATGTAGATTTAATTGTTAATGATTCAGCTAGAGATGTTTTACTGAAAAGATCTCTCATTGTTAGAGAAATTCGTAAATATCTTGAAAACAAAGGATTTTTAGAAGTAGAAACTCCTATGCTGCAAACTCTTGCAGGCGGTGCTGCTGCTAATCCATTTAAAACATACCATGAAGCATTAAGTTGTGATATGTATCTGAGAATTGCCCCGGAACTGTATTTGAAGAGACTGTTAGTGGGCGGATTTGATAAAGTTTTTGAATTAAATAGAAATTTTAGAAATGAAGGTCTTTCCAGAAGGCATAATCCTGAGTTTACGATGCTCGAAATTTATGAAGCATATGGTGATTGCAGAACAATGATGGATCTTATTGAAGGTATTATTACTCATATTGCTGAAAAAGTGATGGGAAAACTTCAAATAGAGAAAAATGACGGCACCGTCATAGATTTGACACCTCCATGGAAGAGAGTAGAATATTGCGATCTTGTAAAATCTAAGTCTGGTGATGACTGGTTTGAGCTTACTCCTGATGAAAGAAGAGCTAAAGCCAAAGAAATGGGTCTGACAATTGAAGATGATAAAGTTGATTTTGAAGTTACTAATGAAATATATGAAAAACTGATTGAACCTACTTTGCTGAATCCTACATTCGTTACTAAAATGCCGGCACAATTGGTTCCATTAGCTAAAAAATGCAAAGATGATGATGCTTTTGTCGATGTATTTGAATTGGAAATCAACGGACAGGAAATTGCTCCTGGATACTCTGAACTTAATGACCCAATTGAGCAGAGAAAACGTTTTGAACAGCAGTTGAATATGGATAGCTCTGATCCTGATTATGAATTATGCGAAGGTAAAATTGACGAAGATTTCTTAAACGCATTAGAGTATGGGATGCCACCTGCCGGCGGTATGGGAGTAGGCATTGACAGGCTAATTATTTTACTGACCAGCGTTGATTCAATTAGAGATGTTATTCTTTTTCCACATATGAAACCTATAAAGAATTAATTGAAGAACTAGAATCATTTTATGATTATGAATAAAGTCCTCATATATTAATGAGGACTTTATATTTTTCTGAATCCACTATAAAACATGTAATTGCTGCTATTTTTCTAATAAAATATATTAAATTAACACTATATAGTTTACCCTCTAAGCTGCCTTACAAAATTCAGAAAAACCAAATAAATAGACTCAAAGTTGAGTTATTTCCTGTAACGTAAGTCCTGTTGATTCAGATATTACAGAAATGTCGATATTTTTATTTTTTAGGTTTTTAGCTATATTAAAGAGTTTATTTTTTAGTATTTTTTCAAATTCTGTTTGTCTGCAATTATTTAACTCCTCTGCTTGTTTTTTATCCTCTGTTATTTCAGTAATACTAATGACTGAGTGCCTTATATTGTTTAAGTTGAATGAACAAATAGTTGTATGGCACAAAATTTCAGATGAATCTGATTTAATTATTTTATGAATGAAATCTCCATATTCCTGTTTGCTGCTTATGTATCTTTCTAATAAAATTCCTTCTTTTGCAGGCACTATCGACCGTAGAGGTTTATTTTTTTTTAAAAATTCGGATTTTGTATATCCAGTGATTTTTTTAATATTGTTGCTTATATAAGTACACTTAAATTCATCTCTTTCATTTTCCTCTACGATGTATAATATTGTTTTCGGCATGCTGTTTAGAATATTATAGAGAAGTAATTGGTGTGATTCAGATTTCACCGTTTCATTTATATCCTTTTGAATAGAAATAATACATTTATCACCCATGAATACTGATTCTGAATAACTGTATTCAAACCACCTGTAATTTCCACTTACAAGCCTTCTTACACGTATAATATCTTTCCAGTTTCTTTCTTTATGGATTTTCTCCATTATATGTACGTCATCGGGATGTATAAAATGGTAAAAATCCATTTTTATAACTTGTTCTAAAGATGTAGCATTGCGTATTTTTAATGCTTCTTTGTTTGCATATAGATAATCATGGGTATCCATGGCATATATGATAATTCCTTCAGACATTGCATTTAGATTTATTTCGAGCAGTTCACTTATTCGAGCAGTTTTTTTCCTGTATGAAATATCGCTTATTATACCCAGAACACCGACAACTTTTTTCTTCTTATCAAAAATTGGCAGTTTTGAATAAATTCCCCATCTTTTCTTTCTCGAGCCAAGTAAAAAATTTTCTTTGTGCTTTATGCTTTGGCATGTTTCAAGGACATGTTTATCTTCTTTTTCATTAGCTTCAGCTTCAGCTTTTGGGAAAAAATCAAAATCAGTTTTGCCTAATGTATTGAAGTTTTCCATTAGCGCAATGTTTTTTAAAAAAGCTTTATTGGCCACAATATATTTTAAGTTTTTATCTTTAATATATAGTAATGAATCCATAGAAGTCAGAATACCTTTAATAATTATTGAAGCATTATTTAGCTTACTTTCCATTTGTAAAACATGTTTAATGATTTCTCTGGAATCATTAAAATTATCATTACTGTTATTGTTTATTCCAGATAATTCATAAATGGAGTTTGCACTTTCAGACAAATTAAGTTTTGATAATGGTGCATCAGGTTGAAGATCTGATATTTCATTTACGGGAGCATTTATCGTTTCCGCTATCTTACGTATGCTAGATTCATTATATATATTTCCGGCGGAGAGCCATTTATAAAGTGTAGGTTTTGATATACCGATTTTTTTTGCTATGGCAATATTGGTCATTCCAGACATTTTTATATACAGTTTTATCTTCTCTACATCAATTTTCATGGGCAATCTTCTCTTTTATTATTTAAATAATAATTATAAATCTTATGCTATAAACATCAATTATTTATACTTAAAAGTTTAATAAAATATACTATTTAGTATAATTTATTTCTATTATCGTCTGTTTTCTAGTATAAAATCAATTATTGCATAGGTTTTATAACTAGCAGTTTAAACTTAGGCATTTATGCAATAATATGAGGGTTTAAAACAATGGAATGTATAAGCGTTAATAATGATCATAATGTTAAATATATAACTTTTGACAGAGATAATAAGAGAAATGCATTAAACAATGAAATGTCTAACGATATTATCACAGCAATTGAAGAAGCAGAGAATGAGGAAGTAAAAGTAATTGTTATTCAGGCAGCACAAAACGCAAAGGTATTTTCTGCCGGATATGATTTATCAGAATTAAACACAATAGAAGATTTATATAAGGGATCTATTTTTAAACTGTTCCATAAAATACGAGACACTGAAATCCCGGTTATTGCAAAAGTTGACGGTGCTGTATATGCCGGAGCTCTGCATTTATTAATGGTATGTGATATTGTTCTTGCTACAAATTTTTCATCTGTTTCCATGACCTTAAATAGAATGGGGATTCCTCTCGATATAGAGAATTATAAATACTGGCTGGATGTTATGGGGATTCATAAAGTTAAAGAATTATTCTTTACAGCACTGCCGATTGATGCAACTGATGCATATATAGCCGGTATATTTAATGATGTTGACTCACTGGAAAATATAAATTTAAAATTAAACACAATAATCGATGGAATATTACATTGTTCTTTTCAGGGAATAGCAAACAGCAAGATGCAGATAAACAAAATAGCCGACTCAATGGTAATTGATAATAAAACTACAGCATTTTTGGAGAAAACAAAAAGTAAAATCATGAAAAGCAAAGAGTTAATACAAAACATAAGAAACTTAAAATATCAGGTAATTTGATATTTAATTAATTTAATAAAAGTAACATAAAAGAATAATTCTTAAGAAGGTGATTATTATGGATAATATTGCAAGCAAGATTAAAAGCGAGGAGACAGATTATAAGCACGTAGATAGATCTGATCCAATTGGGAAACTCTACTTTTTTATTCAATTATTTTCTTTTTTCCCAATATTTATAATTAGAGAAATATTATTAATTTCAGTATTTAGAAAAATTTTCTTTAATTACTTAAGGAAATTGTTTACAAAACAATTGGAAAAAAGACATGAATTTCCACATCATATACAATTGGATAAATATTATTTAATATTATCTATTCTAGATATGATAGAAAAATCTATGTTTAATACTCCTAATATGCATGTAAAAAGAAAAAGGCTGCATTTGTTTATAAATATATTTTTTAAAAGACTTCCAATAATTAAAAAATATAAAAAAGAGCATGGTGAATATCCTCCAGGATTTTTAACTATAGGTATTGGTAAATTCTGCAATCTCAAATGCACTGGATGCTATGCTAATGGAACAGATGCTGCTTCTGAAAAATTATCATGGGATATGATGAACAGAATTATTACTGAAAAAAAGAATCTATGTGGTTCATTCTTTACAGTAATAACAGGCGGAGAACCACTTGTTTGGAGAAGCCAAGGAAAAGACTTATTTGATTTAGCTGAGAAACATTCAGATCAACTTTTTCTGTTCTATACAAATGCAACTTTAATAAATGAAAAAACTGTTAAAAGAATGAATGAGCTAGGTAATATTACACCAGCAATTTCAATTGAAGGATATAAAACAGAAACTGATGGAAGACGTGGAGAAGGCGTTTATGATAAAATTGAAAATGCCATGAATCTTCTCAGAGATAATAATGTTGGATTCGGTATTTCAATTACTGCCACAAAAGAAAATGCAGAAATGCTTTCAAACAGTGAAATTTATGACTATTATTTTCAAAAAATGGGCGCTTCCTTTGGCTGGTTATTTCAATACATGCCTATAGGAAGATCTCATACTATTGATCTTCTTGTTACACCTGAACAGCGTATGAAGTTATTACGTAATATACAGAGTTTAATTAAAGATAAAAAATATTTTATGGTTGATTTCTGGAATAGCGGTACATGTGTAGAAGGATGTATTTCTGCAGGATCTCAAGGCGGTTTTCTGTATATTGACTGGAATGGTAATATTACTCCTTGTGCTTTTAACCCTTATTCTGCAGTTAATATTTATGATATTTATAAAGAAGGTAAAAACCTTAATGATGTTCTGCAGGCTCCATATTTTAAAGCAATTCGTGAATGGCAGAATCATTATGGAGTTCAAAGAACAAAGGATGAAATTGGCAACTGGATTACACCTTGCCTATGTAAAGACCATTATAATGATTTAAGACCTTTAATAGATAAATATAAACCTGTTCCAATTGATGAGCCGGCCAGAGAGGCTTTAAATGATAATGATTACAAAAAAGGAATGATCAAACACGGAAAAGATTTAGCAAAGGTTATTAATCCAATATGGGAAAAAGAATATATAGAACCTGAAAGAAAAGCAAGCTAAATTAGTTTACATTAATATTTAATATATTATTGAATGTATAGTAATATATTAAATATTAATTAAAAACAGTTAGTATAGGGGTATCATGAATAAGTTTATTGCTCTCGACCTTGGAAATGTATGCATTAATATAAAATTTGAAAACTGTCTTGAGGCATTGTCTGAATGTGACAGCTGTAAGCTTTCTGATATTAAGGATTTATATCTCAAACAGGAAATTGGTGTTATTGATACCAAAACTTTTTTGGATTCATTAGTGGCATTAACAGGATTTGAAAGAGAGAAGGTTATTAAATTGTTCTGTTCCATTATCGAAGAAGAAATTCCAGGCGTTTCTGATATAATGAATAAATTAACTGATAAAGGTTATAAAATAGCATTTTTATCTGATACATCTGAACTTCATTTAAATGAAAGCAGAAGGAAACTTTCGTTTGCACACTTGGTGATTGGTGGTGTTTACAGTTTTGAAGTAGGGCACCTTAAACCTGATGTTTCTATGTATAGGGAGTTTGAAAAGAAGTATGGTAAACCTGCTATGTATATAGATGATAAAGAAGTTAACTGCATAGGAGCTGAAAAAATTGGTTGGCCGGTGCATCGTTTTACTTCAGCTGATAAACTGAAGGCGGCAGTCGATAAGTTAATTAATTTAAAATGAATTCTAGCTGTTTTGTAAATATTATAAAAAAAGAATTTCATACAAATAGAACTTTTCTTTTTAAAAGTTCATTCATTAATAAATCAGCTAATGCTGATATTAATAATGAATTATTTGGAAATATAGACTTACTTCTATCCAAATCCAATATTATTAAAGATGATGGTTTAACCAAAGCCGGAGTAGTAGATTTTCATAATACCAAATTATTTATTAAAAAATATTCTGACAATAGACTGAGTTATAAACTTCGATATTTATTTCGTAAATCAAGGCCTTTGAGAACGTTGATAGCCTCGTGTGTATTAGAGAAAAACGGTATTCTGACACCTAAAACTCTTGCTGTATTAATTAATAAAACTTTTGGTTTTATTAATACTGCATATGTTCTTTCTGAGCCTGTAGAGAACATTGCTTCAAAAGATTTTTTTTCTAATATATTGAAAAATAAAAACAATACTGAGCTGTTCTTTGACAGAATAATTGATCTACTAGCAAAGATACATATATCTGGAATAGGGCATAAAGATTGTAAATTAAGTAATTTTTTCTTTATGCCAACTGATAAACTTGATTACAATATTGGTATATGGGACCTTGATGGTGCAGTATATTGTGCTAAATTATCTGTTTATTTAAGAATAAAAGATTTAGGAAGACTGATTGCAGCAATCATTGAGCTTTATATTCTGAACGATTATAAAATTGATAATGCGTTAATTATAAAAGAATTAACAAATAAATATAATGAAATATCGTGTTTTGAACTTGATAGGCATTTGGTTCAAAAGTGCGTAGATAAACATTTAACAAGAAAGGGGTTTATATAACTTTAAAATTTATTTTAAACCTAACCATGAAAGATAACATTTTTGGAAAGATTATTGTTGGTAACAAGGAAGATTTAAGAAAATCTTACGATGAGTTTTCAAATATTCCAATCGACTTAGAACTTCAGCATGAAGATATACTGGATTATTCTCATAAATATATGAATACTATAGCTGAATCTGTTGAAGTATCAGCACCAGGGACTTTTGACCGTAGAGAAGTTAGAAAAATAAAATTTGAACCAACTGATAAAAAAGGATGGTGGTTTAATAGGACTGACCTTGATCTGCCTCCAGTTCAAATATCACATAAAAATGCCTATGCTCTGCTTGAAAGCGGTGTAAATAATATTGTGATCAAAGGTAAAAATAATATAAATTATATGCGTTTGATAGAGCATATAATAGCATTGAAATTAGGTACGGATATAGATAATTTAATGATTTCTGTTGACTCAAACGATCCTCCGTTATTTGAAAAAGGTTCTATTGAACTTATTGAAGCACTGGAAGATGCTGAAAGAGTTGACACTCTTCATGAATGTAAATACTACACAGTAAAAAAATCAGTTTCGGCAATCTGGCCAAATGGAAGCTTTCTAATAGTTACACCTCCTGAAGATGATATTTATGCATTAAAAATTGACTGCGCAGTAAACTTTAACAACTGTCTTGCTCAACAGAGAATTAAATTTCCTGTTAATGACGACAATTTTAAACTGGGTGCAGAAGCAAGAACAAATGCATATATAAAACATGCATTCTTATGTAAAACTATTGGTAAATTTTTCTCTAAAACAAGAAATTTAGGATATAATAGTAAGAATGTAATTTTATATGGCAAAAACAGATATTTTAATACTCCTAATCTTATGTATAACGGTAAATCTCTGGAAGTGGTATGGCACAGAGCAATACTCGATCTACTTGCCGCATTTGCCTTAATTGATGAAGGTCGATTTGTCGGGCATATCATATCCTATAAGGCCGGGCATAGAGAAGATGTAGAGTTTATTAAAAAGCTTTATACTAATGATTTATTAGTAGAGGTAACAGACTAATTATTAGCGCTTAATTGCTAATGGTCAATTGAGTATTTTAAGATTGATAATAAATTATACTCAGAATAAAATTTTTGTTTCATTAATAATTAATCATTTACCATTAACAATTATATATTATGTGTACTGATAGAGAAAATTGGTATTTATGGCAGGACAAATCGCATAATCCTGCTATGAATATGGCAATAGATGAATCACTTCTTCAGATTGTTCATGAAAAGAACATTCCACTTCTTAGAATATATGACTGGGATAGAACAGCTATGTCAATCGGTTATGTTCAAAAGTATGAAGCTGTTATTAAAGAAGGATATGAACTTGTAAGAAGACCTACTGGTGGTGGTGTTGTTTTTCATGATGTTGACCTGACTTATACAGTAGTTATTCCAAAGGGTAACAAAATAGAACGTACCAATAGAGAAGAGAGCTATTACATTATTCATAAAGTAGTCATAGATGCTTTAGGTAAAATGGAAATGGAATCGAACCTTGTCGATAAAACAAATGCACCAAAAGACAGATCATCAATGCAGTGTTTTGTGGCTCCTGTAAAATTTGACGTATCTATTAAAAATTCTAAAACAGGTAAAGACAGCAAGGTAGCTGGCGCTGCACAGAGAAGAACAAAGCATGGAATTCTACACCAGGGAAGTATTGTCCTTGATGATATTAATAATATAAAACAACTTTTAATAAACAACTTAATTGATTCTTTTCGAGAAGAGTTGAATATTGAGTTTATTAACTTTATTCCTGATAACTCGCTTCTTAATGATGCTGAAAAACTTGCAGTTTCAAAATATGGAACTGATGTATGGAATAAGAAAAGGTAGATATCAAATGTCTATTTGATTTGCCTAAATAGTAATTTACATATAAATAGATTTATCTGTCAAAAGTAAAATCTATCAGTTGGTGGAGTTTTACAGTAGATACGCATATGCAGGTATCTGCTCCACCGTAATAGACTTTCACTTCACCATTTTTTTCGACAATAGCACCGCAGGCGAATACTACATTGCCAACATCTCCAATACGCTCGTAATCTGCTCTAGGAGAGAGAGCAGAATTTTCGCATCTTGCTACCACTTTAGCAGGGTTTTCAAGATCTAACATGACAGTGCCTATTTTATAAATTGGTCCTGCAGGCGTCATTTTTACTCCATGATAAATTTCAAGCCAGCCATGTTCAGTCTTTATTGGCGGAGCTGATGCGCCAATTCTGTAACTATCCCAGTAACCTGCACGTGGTCTCATAAGGAGTTCCGATTTTCCCCAGTCAACAAGATTTTTTGAGTAGGATATCCATATGGATCCCACTCCATGTCCAAGAGGGCGATCAAAACGAACATATTCACCATTTATTTTTTCAGGAAAAAGAATACCGTCTTTGTTGCCTGGTTCAGAAACAATAGCGATTCGTTTATAATTAACAAAATCATCAGTTTCTGCCAGGGCTATACGCGGTCCATATTTAGAATATGCAGTATATAACATATAATATGTCCCGTCTATTTCAGTTATTCTGGGGTCTTCTATTCCTCGATTTTCATACTTTGCAAATTCACCTGACTCAGCCGGCAGCATTACAGGCTGATCATCTACAGTAAATCTAAGTCCGTCACTGCTTCTGGCCAGAGCAATAAAAGAATGTCCCTGTTGTCCCTCTACTCTCAGCACTAAATAATAATCATCACCTTTTTTTATTGAAGCTCCATTAAAAACAGTATTAGCTCTAAATGGGATATCCTCGAGTGTTACAATCGGATTACCCTCAAACCGATATAAAATATCTCTTTCATAAGCAAATCCTCTACCCATTAGAACTCCCTTTTACTTTCTATGCAGTTTTCAATAATTTTACCAATTTTAATTGTTCCAATGCATATACAGCTATGCGCTGCACCATAATAAATTTTTAATGTGTCATCGTCTTCAAGTATTGCACCACAAGTATATATTAAATTATTTACATCTCCGATGCGTTCATGTAGTTCTCTGGGAGAAAGCAGTGGTATATTTGTCCTGGAAATAATTTTAGATGGAGTGTCCTTGTCAAGAATAGCAGCACCTATCCTGAATAATGGACCACTCACAGTATCTTTTATTCCGTAATAAATAAGCAGCCAATTTCTGTTTTTTATACGAAAAGGAGGAATCGCACACCCTATTCTGTGAAAATCCCAAAAACCGGGTCTGGGAGACATAAGCACTTTAGAATCTCCCCAGAAAATTAAATCATCGGAATAACTTATCCATATACGTCCTCCTGATTTAGGTCTTTCCAATCGTGCGTATCTACCTTTAATTTTTTCAGGGAACAATGCACCTGCTTTAGTATCAGGCTCTGAAATGTAATTTATATGAGTGACTTTTATAAAATCATTCGTTTTAGCAAGAGCCAGTCGAAATCCCAATGCACTGTTAACCATATAAACAATATAATAAGAACCTTCGAGAAAGGTAATTCTAGGATCCATTACACCGTAAGCGGCATAAGTTTTACCGTCAGGGATGTCATCTGAACTTAAGAATGGGGTCTTTTCAATATCAAAATGATAACCGTTATCACTTCTGCCAATGTAAATTGCCTGACGCCCTTTTTGATCTTCAATATCTAAAAGAAGCAAATATGTGTTTCCAAACTTTACCGCAGCTGAATTATATATGTCTCCGCATGAAGAAGGAATATCCTCAGTTGTAATAATAGGATTTCCTTCCCAGCGGTGAACAACATCTAACTGTTTTTTTCTTCTTCTCATAATATTTTTATCAAAGTATAATGCTCCAGTCAAAAGAGATTATATTTTGTTTTTTTGTTATGACAATTTAATTTTTATTATTAAGTTACATTTATTTGAGTTATTACGACAAATCAAAAAGACTCAAAATATAATCTACAGTAGTTGTAGCGACACAGGAAGTGTCATCTGATGCACCGTAGTATATATACAGTTCATCATTTTTTTCTACAATTCCATTGGAGAAAACTACATTTCCAAAAAAACCATTTATTTCATAATCTGATTCAGGCACCAGTAACGGCTTATCAAGCCTGTCAGTAACAATCCATGGCTTTTTCAAATCTAATAACATGGCAAACAGTGTATATCTGGAATTATCTCCTTTACTGTGATAGATACAAAGCCATCCTTTTGGAGTCTTTATAGGATAGCTTCCTCCTCCGATTTTCATTGACTCAAAGGAAGTGTTTCTTGGTCGTGCAATACATCTATGACCGCCCCAGTGAATAAGATCGGGTGATTCAGCATACCAGATAGAAGCTTTACCAAAACCACTGTTATTTGGTCTATGCAAAGCTGTGTACATTCCGTTTATTTTTTCTGGAAAAATCGCAACATCCTTATTCTCAGGAGGGAAAATAATGCCGAGTCTCTTATGAGTTTTGAAGTCTTCTGTAACGGAAAGCGCCGTAGACCAGCTGTCTCCTGACACAATAGTATAATTTATATAGTATTTACCATCAATAAACGTAACTCTTGCATCTTCTACACCATATTTTTCTTCTTCTCTACAAGGATATATAAAGGGTTTTTCATCAACTTTAAAATTTACACCATCTTTACTCCTTGCGATTCTTATATGACTTAGTGTTGTCAGATAATCAACGCCTTTGTAAACTACTCCTCTTGTATCTTTGAGTTTAACATCAGGATCAGATTCATCAAATTCCAAAATGTCAGGTATCCCATCTCCTTCAACAAATCTGTAGATAGGGACTCTTATCTTTCCTTCCTTGGGAATACAGTTTTCAGCAACTCTAACCAGTAATATAAACTCATCATTATACAAAGCCGCTGCAGGATTCAGTGCGCCAATAACGTTGTATCCTTCAAATGAAGGTTTTACATCTGATGGTTTAATTATGGGATTTTTACTAGATCTATTTAACATTATCTTTAGTTCCTCTTGTGTTAATAATTATCAGTCGCCAATGTAAACATGCTTTGATTTACATATTAACTCTCTGTCATATTTATGATAGATTTCTGATGTTGCCTTGGCGATCAGATCCCAGGATAATTTGTTTCTAACATATTTTAATGCATTTTTTGACATTTCAGAACGAAGATTATCATCTGTAAGCAGTTTTGAAATTTTGTCTATAAATTCATTATCATCTCTGGCTATTAGACCTGCATTTGACTCACCTATAACATTATTAAAGGCCTGTAAATTTGAAGCTACAACGGGTTTTCCTAAACTTAATGCATGAGCCATAATACCGCTCTGTGCTCCTAAAACATATGGAAGTGCAACTATATCTGCACCGCTTAATATATAATCAAATGTTTTTTGCGGAAACTTACCCCGAAATACTTCAATATGATCACTTACCGGAGATTTTTTTATTTTCATAAAAAGGGACTGTCGATATTCATTCAATTCGCTGACTCTGACTTTACTTGCAAGAACCAGACAGGCATCATTCTCCCTTTCAACAATAGATGGGAATAAATCAATTATCCTATGGAATCCCTTTGTTTCTCTAATATATCCTAAGAGTAAGACTACTTTTTTGCCTTCAAGACCAAGTTTTTTCTTTGCATCCTCGTAAGGAGTCATAGTTCTGATACCATGATCGACGTGATATATTTTAGAAGGATTAATACCATAGCAGTCTTTTAATATCTTTATATGTTCTTTTTCATGAACAATTATAATATCAAGTTCACGGCACATGGTTTGAAATACCATTTTTTTTCGGTAATCAAAAGTGTTTCTCACTGTATGAAGAGTTGCAGCTACAGTTATGTTTGAAAATTTCATTCTAAAAATCAGATCAAGGATAGCTATCCCATCCATATCACCATAAAGTCCAAACTCGTGCTGTATATGAACAATATCAGGAGTTATTTTTTTTACTATATCAAAGATCTTTTTTGACAACCCATTTTCACTAGGATCATAAGCAGGAATTACATGATCTCCTCCTGCTCCATACTGGCTGATTACGAAGATTTCATTTTCTGTTTTTTTCAGAGCTTCTGCAAGATATTGAGAATAAGAAGCTAATCCACATTCAATAGGAGGATAAGTTGATACCATAGCTATTCTCATAATAATCTCCTTTATTGTTTTCTTAAATTTAATTTGTTTTCTTTAATAAATTATCATTTCAATCTCTAATAAAGAAGGAAAGAGGGGGAAGAATAATTAATTAATAAAAGTGAATATAACTTTATTGATACTGAATACCAATATTATTTTGTTAGTTTGAACTCAATTTATGTAAAATATATGTAATCCATAGGTAGCAGCCTTCAATTATATTTTTTATTCGTAAGGTTTCATTATAAGATTTCTCTTTTTTTCTCTAAATCTTTTTGTATTTTTATTCCTGTTGCAGTTGCACATAACCCGCCAATACTTGTGCATCTCAGTTCTCTAGGAAGCATATTGCCAACTTCCCACATTGACTGTATAACCTCGTCAAGAGGTATTATCGGTTCAAACCCACATAAAATCATGTTGGCAGAAACGAGTGAGTTGGCTACGCCTGATGAGTTTCTATTTATACAGGGAATTTCTACAAGTCCGCCAATAGGATCGCATATAAGTCCTAACATATTCTGCATAGCAAGTCCTGCTGCGTTAAATCCCTGTTCGGTTGTTCCGTTTAAAAGTGTAACGGCGGCGGCGGCGGCCATGGAACTTGCTGCACCTATTTCTGCCTGACATGCACACACTTCAGCTGCAAAAGTTGCCTGATGAGATATGAAAACACCTATAAGTCCACCAACTAGCATTGCTTCAGCCATTTTTATATTATCTGCTTTGATGTCTTCACCCAAAGACAGTATTACAGCCGGAAGAACACCGCATGAACCAGCCGTAGGTGCTGCTACGACGACACCCATGACGCTATTATACTCCATTATTGCTGTGGCTATTATCATAGCTTTATTCATTATTCCCATGTCTGCAGTTTTTGTGGTTTTAAGCTTTTCATTCATTTCATGAGCTTTAGGAGCTAAAAACCCGCTTTCTTTAGAAACACCTTCTATACCTTTTTCTGCCGAGTGTTTAGTAATGTCAATTATATCAATCATTTTGTCGATTATTTCATCCTTGGACATACTGCTTCTGGCTTTTTCATATTCTATAGCAAGGTCTATTAAGGACAGATTATTTTTCTTTGCAAATATCAGTGCATCTTTTGCTGTAAAAAAGGGCATCTTATAAATTACATCTGATTTTACCGGAAGAATTTCGTCGATATATTTAATCCATGTTATATCTTTGCATGCCGATATTGTATTCAGTATATCTTTGGGAAGATCATATCGGCTTGAAACCTGAAATAAAATTAAATTATTTTTTTCGGATACTGTTACTCTGTATTTATCATGTGGAAGATTATTAATGGAAGCAGCAAGATTCTCATTTTTTTCACTCAAAACAAGAAGTTCTTTAAAATCACCTTTAATAGAAACATTAAATCCGTCAACTTCTATGAGTTCAAACATTCCTCCTCCAGTAGAAAGAGATAATATTTCTATTTTATTCCCGTTAATTCCTTTCAGAAGGAGTTTTGCCGTGTTCGGATGACTGGAGTTCATCTGTTTTTTTCTAAAGATGATTTTTATACCTTTTTTTTGGGCTATTTCTAATGAAAAAGGTATGTTGTGATCTTTTGGTAGATATCCTAACAGTCCACCTACAAAACCTTTATTTGAACCCTGTCCAATATATGTAGCAGGATATGAACCTTTTTCTTCAAATATAATTTCTGCTGTTTTAATATCTTCTCCCAAAAGCATTCGTGAAATTTTTCCTATATGTGCAGGTCCTGCGGTATGTGAACTTGACGGACCTGACATTACTGGACCAATTACGTCATTAAAAATACTTACAGGTTCTTTTTCATTTATAATCTTCATATGAATCACCTTTCTTTGTCAAATGAACAAATAATGTTGTATTATTTATTCATTAAAATTTCTCCCATATAAATCTATTAAGCTAAAAAATTATTGTTATAAAATTATTGTAGTTATATTTTTAATGTAACCTTGCTTAAAGTATTCTGATACAACATTTAAATTATTATTTAAATCTTAATATTACAAGATATAATATCTTATTAATGTGTCTCCGAAAATAATATAAAACAACCTTTATTGTGGGGTTATAATAGTTTATTACTTAGAGAGGATATTATGCAAAAAAAATCAATGGCTTATATATTTGTGGCGCTGGCAATTCTGGTATGGGGTTCAGTACCTGCGGTTGGCAAAATGATACTGGCTAATTTGTCTACTTTACAGGTGATGTTTTACAGCTCACTCATGTCTACAATTGTTGTAGGAGCGATAGTTTTTTCTCAAAAGAGATTCATCACTACTATAGGAGGTTATCATTGGAAAGATTTTATTTGTTTTTTCTATCTTGGCTTTATAGGGACTTTTATGTATTGTCTTTTACAGTTTGCGGGTCTAAAATACACCTCTGCGCAGGAAGCTAATATTATTAATTATACATGGCCCATATGGATAATAATCTTCTCTATATTTATTCTTAAATTAAAATTAAACTGGAGAATAGTTGTCGCTATTATCTTAAGTTTTGTCGGTATATATATAGCAATATCCAGAGGCAGTCTTTCCAGTTTTCCTCTAGCTCATTTAAAAGGAAATATTTTTGCATTAATGGCTGCTGTCTGTTATGGCTTTTTTGGTGTTGCAGCTAAAAAATATCATTTCGAAACGTTCACTTCAATGTTCTTTTATTTTCTTGTAGCTACAGTTCTTAGTGGTATATGTGTTCTGATTTTTTCCTTTTTCCCTCTTCTTAGCTTAGATCAGATTTATGCATTTTTCTGGCTGGGTGGAATTTCCAACGGATTAGGGTTTGTTTTTTGGTTTCTGGCATTAAAGCACGGAGATATTGCAAAAATGTCGAATATTATTTTTCTGACTCCATTCGCCGGTTTAGTCTTTATTTACTTTATCAATAAGGAAACAATATATCCAGCATCTATACTAGGTCTAATACTAATTATATTTGGAATAGTATTGCAGCAGATGAGCTCTAAAAAGGAAATAAAGAACACCTAAAAAATACTTCCATATATATTTATTGAGTGTCGGAAATTAAAGTCCCCCATATATTATTCCCAGTATTATGACTAAAGTGCATATCGGAGGGAAAATATATTTTAATATCGCTTTACTTGTTGTGGATAAAGATTTGTTTGCACCATGATTGATTTCCTCAAATGCATTTTTATTTTTATTAAACCAAAAGAATATTACCTGAATGATTAGTGGAATAATAGTGTCAAATGCAACCTAAATTCCATAGTTGGTATTAAAGAAAATTCCATAGCTCGGATAAAAATTTATACCTCCGTTTTATTGTTTTTAATATTCTTAGTACGATAGCTTTGTCCGTTAATTTTAAATATACTTGAATGA
>PVBE010624034.1_pt1 | contig 66837 bp, 62 predicted proteins | sample 1631181 | NCBI WGS metagenome assembly PVBE01 (sample SAMN08397723, study PRJNA350692) | Marine metagenome, whole genome shotgun sequencing project. | isolation source: water | place: Pacific Ocean | collected 2012-04
AGATCCGTATAGCCTTAAAAGCAAACCCCAGAAGCAGCACAGCAAATACCAACTGCAACATATTGCTGAAACTGATATCGCGAAACAGATTCATATTGGTTGTTGCCTTGACCTTTTCTCTGGCCTGTATCGCCGGATGTTTTTCCGGAGCTTTGTATGGAACATATTTGCCACTGGCAATTGCTTCCACTTTTTTCGATGCAAGATACTTTTCACTGAAAGACTTTTTTGCGTCTTGCTCTCGCTTGATCTGCTCTGTTTTTTCGGTCATAAAAGACACATCAATTAACTTCGATTCTGCTGGATTAAAGAACTGGAGAAATATAACAGCAAACAAACAGGCTATCGGCGTAGTAAAAGCAAGGAACCCCGCCGTAACAAAACCCATTTTCTTGCCCGCGAGGCTGTCGTCTTTTTCTGAAAGCATCTTCGCTCCACCGGCAGCTACGATAAAAATCGCTGAACTCACCAATATCGGCACAACTAGGTTGATAACTGCTTTGAACAGATCGGCAGGAATCGCCATAACGTGCAAGAAATAATACAGGGTGCTTTTACTTGCAGCATCGGGAGAAAACGCCAGCCATCCTAAGAATATAGCGGCTAAGGCGGCAATCAGCATCGCCTTCCCTTGATTTTCGGCGTACATTCTTATTATTTTTGACATTCGTCGCTCCTGGTTTTCATCAAGCCTGATTAGGCTTTCGTATTACATAAGTAGTCATCCTCACTACTTAGGGAACTTATAGGATTTATAGCAAGGCGCTAACCTGTCCCCGGACTTCCTTTCTTAATTGCTGCCTTTAGGTCTATGCAACTGCTGCTGGTTTCCCTGGGTGATGATTATGTTCAAAAGGTCGTCCCTGTTAGCAGACAACTCGGTATCCCCGCTCGGGACCTTATTCTTGTGCAGCAAATAAGCGGTAAGGCTGGTCGTTTCTTCATCGCTCAAACTACCCGCAGCCCCTGGCGGCATGGTATCGCGGATGGTGCTAACCATGTCGCTTAGCGATAGATTGTTCCAGCGACTAAGAAACGGCTTACCGATTAAGATCGTTGCTCTCTCGGCACCGCTTAGGTCATCGAGGTGGCACTGTGTGCATACTTGCTGGTAGACGCGCTGGCCCATTTTAGCCTGACTATCGGTGTATACACCGTTCCAGATGATGGTTTGTGGGGTGCTTGTTGTCTCTGCTTTGTCTTTTCTTGTCCCGGGAAGTGCGTAGGTCAACAGCACGGTATTGGCCACTACCGAAACATACTGATTGCCATCCGTGCCCATGTAAGTGATCGGGTTTGCATTGATTCTCTGCTCGGTTTTGATACTCCACAGTTCTCGTCCGGTCTTGGTTTCAAAGGCGCGAAAGCGTTGATCGGTGGTGGCTCCGATGAAGAATATTCCGCCCGCAGTGGAAGTCGGTCCGCCGAAATTTGCGCGGGTGTCGCCGGTTTTTATGCCCGGTGGAGTGCCCTCCACACTACCGAAAGGGATCTGCCAGGCGAACTCGCCAGTGTTCACATCGACCGCGGTTATCGTCGACCAGGGTGTTTTCCAGCAGGGCCAACCATCGACGGTAGCCGATTTCCATATATGGTTGTAGAGCACGGGGGATTCTTTTGGGCCGACGTAAATGCCAGTATCGCCTTCCTCGATGCGCTCTAGTGCGCTGATGTAGCCGCCGTCTGTGTTGTTGACGATGTAGTATCCCAGGCTCGGATCAAATGTCGCACCGGTGAATTCTATGCCGCCTCCAGGATGGGCGAACATCATCGTACCCTCCAGGGAGGGAGGAGAATAAGGGCCGCGATTGCGTCCGCCGTCATAGCTTTCAAACAGTTTGCGGCAAGCGGCGGTGTGCTCTGGCGTCAGTGTTGCGATATCGTCGGTGGTGAAGCCAACCCGCCCGAGCGGGGGTGGCTTAACAGGAAAGGGTTGGGTTGGCGAATAATATTCTCCGGGGACGGTCCCTTCAGGTACTGGTCGTTCCTCTATTCCATAGATGGGTTCACCGGTGACTCGGTTGAAAATAAAGAGTAAGGGATACTTGGTTATAGCGGAAACCGCCGGGATCGTCTTACCGTCTTTTACCACATCGAACAGAACGGGCGCTGCTGGCATATCCTGATCCCACAGATCGTGATGAATCGCCTGGAAGTGCCATAAGCGTTTTCCCGTCATGGCATCCAATGCCACGATAGAGTTGGCAAATAGATTGTCGCCGCGCCTGTCCATACCATAGAAGTCATTCTGGGCCGACCCCAGCGGCATGTATAGGATGCCGCGTTCCTCATCGATCGCGAAGAAACTCCAGGTGTTGGCGCCGGTGGCATTGCGCCAGGAGTCATCGTGCCAGGTCTCATTGCCAAACTCCCCCGCGTGGGGGACGGAGTGAAAAGACCAGACATGCTCCCCGGTACGCAGATCCCAGGCGCGAGTGTCGCCAGCCGGTCCTTTTACCCCCGCCTCGTCGGCATTGTGAACGGGAGTGAACACTAAATGTTTGTAAATTTTTACGCCCGATCCGATGCCATAGTGAAGGTTCGGGAAACCGTTCATTACGTCGGGTGTTTTTAAGTTAACCGTTCCATTGTTACCGAACTTTGGATTGGGGATGCCCGTTTTAGCATTGAGGGAAATCAGCTCACCTTCTTCGGTACCAAGAACAATCTGTGGAGGTATCGCGCCTTCTCCATGCCAGTAAGCCAGTCCCCGCATGGAACTGCCCGTCCAGTGTTTCTGGTGTTCCTCGGAATTCCAGTCTCCTGGAGCGGTGAATTCCCAGATGACTTCTCCGGTCTCCGGCTGTAGCGCTACCACGCGATAGTACGGAAAAGACAGATAAAGTACGCCATTGACCATTAGTGGGGTCGACTGAGCGCGCTTTGACGCCACACCCCTTTTCACCATGTTGTAGTGCCATACGGGAACTAGTGTTGAAACGTTTTCCGCGTTGATCTGGGTCAGTGGGGAGTGACGCTGATTGCCCGCATCGTGTCCCCATGAAGGCCAATCGCCTTGTCCGTACACTGGTTTCACGGCGAGGCCCATTAGCAGCAGAATTGAAAACCATGCGGTGAGGTGCCGTCTATTTGAGCCAAATTCCACTACGTCTACACTCCTTTCCAACAGTTATTATTACCGGTTTGATGCATTGGGGAACGTTTCGTCCGGCGCCAACAGAAAACTACATCAGCTAATCGTACATCATTATGTGGTCATGAGGGTCGGTAGAGTTCAACCACGACTACTAGTGAGCGGGTCCTTTCCGAGTCCCGACCCCAAAGCTCCGTTGGCACTGTGGTGGCAAGATCCTTTACGCTTAGGGTTCAGGAACGCCGCTCAGACACTGGGTGCAGATTTCGAACAGAGAGGACAGAAAATGAAGGATGCTGATTCAGCCACTGTGCACCAAACACCCAATATAGTGTTCATCACCTGGCATGACGCTGGTAGATGGTTTGGGTGTTACGGGAACGAGAGTGTCAGGACCCCTCATGTGGACCAGTTGGCCGCTGAAGGGGTCCGATTCTCCAATATGTTCTCCGCCTGTGCCCTCTGTTCGCCATCCCGGGCAGCAATCATGACCGGCACCCACGGCCAGGAAAACGGGCTCATGTTCCTGACCTTCTCTCCCCAGGACAACCGAATTCATCGCCATATTTCTCACGTCACACAACTGGTACATGAGAAGGGTTACCACACCGCATTGTTTGGCGTGCAGCACGAGGCGGCGCCGCAGCATGTTCATGAAGTGATGGACTATGATGAGATGTTCAATGCCTGGCCGTGGCCTGAGGCCGATGTTTCTGCCAGTGCATTTGATTCCTGGCTTGATACCCGCGATGAACAGCCATTCTTTGCCCAGATCGGCTTTTTCGAGTCTCACCTTGGCACACAGTTTTATGAGCAGGATCGGAAATCCTACAGGTTCCCCGAACCGGAAACCGAAGACCTGCATATTCCTCCGTACCTGGAGTCAAACGACGTTGGGATGAAGACCGTCGGCATCCTTCAGGGGTACCTGCAGAGGGGGGATGAGGCGATCGGTAAAATACTTGAGAGTTTGAAGACACGCGGGCTCGAGGACAACACGCTCGTTGTGATGGGGGTAGATCATGGTGTCGGACTGCCCCGATCAAAAGCCAGTATGTACGATCCAGGGATTTCCGTGAGCTGGCTCATGCGGCTACCGGGAGTAATCCCTCGGGCTCTGGTCCTGCCGGCCATGGCGACCCACGTTGATGTTCTGCCCACCCTCTACGGACTGCTTGGCTGGGAAAAGCCGGAGCAGTTTCTCGGTCAGGATTTTTCTGGCCAGATCCGCGACCCAGCCAACCAGGAAGAACTGAACGAAATGATCTTTGCTCAGGTTGAAGAAGGTCAGCGTTGCGTCCGAACGAGAGACTACAAGTTCATCCGTAACTTCTATCCGAATCGGATGGAATACCATCCGCCGGTGAAGGCTGAGCTCCACTATGACTCCCATCAACACCGCACGCCGGGCCGGCGCCTATCGGAGATCAATGTCCACTCTGCCCCAGTGGAACTCTATGATCTCAACGACGATCCCAATGAGTTTAGTAATCTTGCCGGGGATCCGGAGTATGTCGCAATTCAGAAACAGATGGATGATGCCCTATGGCAGTTCCTCGTAGAGCACGATGACTTCATCATCCACGGTCCCGCACGGAGCAAACATCAGCAGGCAATTCAGGACGAGCTGGAGCAATACCTGTGCGAGCACAATGGGTCAGAATCCGTCTGACGTCCTAGCCACCGTCCTTCTCGCTGATTGCGCGAATATAGTCGGCGAATTCCTCAGCGCCTGGGGAAAGGTTCTCTCCACGAACATAGTATTGTCGGTAGGTGGTGGTACAGCCCTGTTTGCATGCAGTGATCAGGTCTGCGGATCACAGTATGTTGAAATGCGCGGTCATTGCCGCCTGCGCGGAAGTTACAGAACTAGTCGCCGTGTCGGGTCGACCAGCATTCTCTGGAATAGTCGAGGCAGCCGCCTTGCCACGAATTGAGAATAGGCAGTATAACCCGCATTTCCTGAAGAACAGTCAGGGTTTGGAAGTACGTGGATTACGCGATGGGAACGTTTGTACCAGAGGTGCCTAGTTAGCCATCAATGGCGCCTCGGTTATTCCCGGGGGATGCCCTCTAATCCACCAGCCGGACCCGCCCCGTATTGCCATCCACCTCGACGATCTGGCCGTCCTCGAATTGATGGGTCACGTCGGTAATACCGCTGACGCAAGGTTTTCCATATTCCCGCGCTACCAACGCGCCATGCTGAAGCTCGCCGCCGATTTCCAGGATCACGGCGGCAGCGTTGATGAAGAGCGGCGTCCAGCCAGGGTCAGTGGTGACCGCGACCAGAATGTCGCCAGGTTCCACGTCCTTCTCAAATGGATCGTTGAGTACCTTGATGGGGCCGGTGGCGACGCCCGCAGATACCGCCGTACCAACGAGCGTGCCCTCGGGCTCATCCGTTGAGGGTACTTGCGGCCTGAATAGTCGTCCGCGGGAATCGATGGCGAGCGGAAAGTGCCGTACCTGAGCACATTGTTTGACAAAAAGGGAGCCCTTCTCCGCCACCAATGCCCGGATATCCATACTTGCATCAGCATGTGCCCGGTCGACGTCCTCAAAAGATAACTGAAAGACGTCGTCTGCCCGGTCGAGACGGCCGTCTGCGACAAATTGATCTGCCCGCCGCATGGTGTGCTTGCGATACCGATGATAGAGCTCTGTGATGTGGTGCTTAAAGTACTCTCTGGCGCCGTTATACGACTGGATGTCGGTGTAGAGCTTTTTCAACTTCTTGCCCTTACGGGCAGGTAGTAGTTCGAGCAATTTCTGATAGGCCACCTCCCTGCCTTTCACTTGTTGGGCCTGCATGTCGTGCGGATTGAAGGTGCCTCCGGACCGAGCTAGGGTCGCGATTTGCCGGAGAATCAGCCGGGGCGAATCTCCATAACGAGGATTCAGCAAGTCCATCTCCAACGGTCCTCGGTGGCCATAATCGAAGACGAACGTATCCCACCGAGCGAGAAACTTGTCAGGTAAAGAGCGAGCCTGCAGCGCACTTACCAGTTGCTGCAAGTCATCAAATGCGTCGGTGGGCAGGAGCTGCGCCATATCGAACAACGCATGGCCCATGTTGACCACCATGTCATCCTCGTATCCACTGAGCAACGCGTCCACCAACGCGACCTGTTCTTCACTGGTGTCATCGATCAGTGCCTTGATACGAAAGGTAGCGATCCAGAACACCATGAAAGCCGGATAGGATGAATCCATGGTCACGGTCCCGGCGTGCATCATGTCTTCACGGATGGCTTGCACCAAAGATTGATCGAAGTCGATGGGACGCCGCACATGCTCTTCGAAATCGGCCAGAATCTGACTGTACTCAGCCTGGAAGATCTGCGGCTTACGGCTCGCCCGAACGACGACTTGGACGGCCCGTCGCATACGCCAGAGGATCTTTGGCAAGGGAAGAAAAAGTGCAAGACGACGCATGTGTTTAGGAACCACGGGTGGGCGATACTGCTCGAGCTCTGGCGACGTCAAGATAGCCGCGACGGTGGGATCCATCGATTCCGCCGACTTGGCCAACGCCTTCCCTTTTCCCATCACATGCAGATAAGCAGAGAGATCGACGTACATCCTCCCTCCGGCAATACGAAAGCCGTAATCGTCGAGGCGTAGCTTCTCTACCGGCCCCACAGCCCAGGCAAGCATGTACTGCACGAGATGTACCACCAATTCACTGCCCATAGGCGAAACAGGGCCGCTCATGGTGATGCCGTCGGTCAGGTAGCCATCGAGGTAAAGACGACGAGGCGCACCTGGCTCGGTCAACAATTCCGGCGCCATCGGCACGTACGCGGTAATGGGCCGCGCTTGTAAGACATGCAGGCGCCCGCCGGAAAAGGCCCATTCAACATCCACCGGCGTGCCAAAAAGTTCTTCTATCCTCTTCACTTCTGTGGATAGCTCGCCGATCTGCGCCTGGTCGAGACAAGCCTCTTCGGCACGATCTGCGCCTTTGTCGCCGATGCGGTGCTCAACGATGTCCCCGGTCACCTTGCTCACCACAACTGAATCCGGTGTGATATCGCCGCTGACCAGCGCCTCGCCAAGCCCCCAACTGGCATTGATGAGGATCTCATCGTAGTCGTTGGTGAGTGGATTCAAGGAGAACACGACCCCAGAAGATTCGCTCGGCACTTGCTGCTGCACTACCACCGCGATGGCGGGCGCCAGGCGCTCGAACTTCATCTCCTGCTTATATAGCAGTACGCGGCTATCAAGACAGGACGCGAAGCAGCTTCGGATGGCTTCTTCGATCTCGGCAGTATCCACGTTCAGCACGGTTTCGTATTGACCAGCGAATGAGACCCCCGACAGGTCTTCTTCAGGTGACGAAGAACGCACTGCAAAAGGTCCCATGCCCAACTCATCTAGAGATTTCAGCACGCTGTGTTGTTCGGTTGTGAAGTCGAATTGGAGAGCGACACTTTTCACAGCGTCGCATGCTTCTGCAAGGCGGGTACGTGTGGCAAGATCGGGGTGTCCGAGCCCGGTTTCAGCCAGAATAGCGATCGCCGCCTGCCACTCATTGCAGGTCTCGATGCGGTCTAGCCAGGCGGCAAAGAAGTCGGTGGTCAGCACAACGCCGGTGGGTACCAATGCACCAATACCCTTCAGCCGAATCAACGAGGCGGCCTTACCTCCGACTTGCGCGACGCTGACCGAATCCTCGGTCGTGAAAGGAACAAGCATTAAGCCTCCCTCAGCTAATGTTCTAACTAGTCAATGCACTTGTTGCAGCGCATGGCGCGGGATTGGTAAACCAGTTAGTCGCGGATTTCGAAACCCGTATGTGAGTATAAGCAAGATAGAGACGCTTGTTCTACCAAATCCAACTTACTGTGTGACGTCAGCCCATACGGCACCACCTAGCCCTGTTTGCTAAGAGACACTTCTGCTAATTTAAACTGAAGCAGAGGAGTTTCAAATGGACATGTCAAACACAGAAAAGCACGTTACAGGCACCAGGGACATGTCACGGCTCCAATTTCAATATTTTTAACCTCGCTCCGCCGGGAGAAATGACTTCACCTACTTCGTTCTTCACGAATAATTCAACACTGACAACGGCGGAATCAGCATCAATGTCTACAACGGTACCGCCTGTGGTAAGCACTTCACCCAGATAAGCCGCCCGTCTGTTGCTATAGTTGAAAGACAATAACTCGCCTTGACCCTCCATCCAGTTCAACGCGCATTGGCTCATCCAGTCCCCCTGCAAGGGACCATCGATAACGATTCCAGGATGATGTTCTACCTCTGTTGTATAGCTTTCATCATAGTGAATCCGGTGAGCATTCCAGACTGCTGCGTTGTAGAGAAACAGACTGACATTTGTTGCGCTGTGTTCGCGCTCAGGCAGCGCATCGCCGACATTAATATCCATTAGTTCACTCATATTCACCTTGCTATAGCTGTTTGAATTTCATCAAGCACGGGTTCGCCTGATTCATTGGTTATGGCAAGGGTCCGAACAGTAAATATGAGCGGGCCCGTCGAACCTTGTTTTTCATACATATCAGTTATTCGTTGTGTACCATTTAATCGATCGCCTGGTCTTATGGGTTGATATTGGTGAATTTCCGTCCCGCCAGCCATGACTCTTTTCAGTGGTAATCTTGGCCCCTGCCCGCTTCCCCGGGGTAATCCATCGGGCCGAAGATTTTCTATCTCCCTGATGGTGCTGAAGAGGTTAAATATGAACATAGGTGGTGCCTCATCACCTTCGAGGTACTTCCTCTGACGCTGTTCGGTTGCAACGGCATATTTAATAATATCGCGCCGGCTGATTTCAACGGACCCGGTTGGTTCTGCTTTGCCGATCCAGGCACGATGCTCCTCTGTCAACAAGTCCTGCATTGGTTACCCCTTTCATTCACTTGAACTGACCCTTGGGCTATTTTCATGTTGGCCTGCCCTGAAGGCAACAGCATAAGTATCACTGCTTGCAGGTCATAAGAATACTGTATATATTAACAGGTCTGTATATATAAACAGTCTCCCCATGGAAGTGCGAGATCCTTCGACTATCGCTCAGGATGACGGGCACACGGCTCAGGGTGACGGGCACTCAGCCCAGGGCTATGCGGAGCTGCACTGCATCAGCAACTATTCATTCCTGCGTGGCTCATCTCACCCGGAGGAACTGGTTTCCCAGGCATCAAGGCTCGGGTACGCAGCACTGGCCATTACTGATGAATGTTCAATGGCTGGTGTGGTCAAGGCACATATCGTTGCCAAAGAATGTAACCTCAAACTGGTTATTGGCAGTGAGTTTCACCTGGATGAGAATATCCACCTAGTGTTGCTGGCCAAGAACCGTATCGCCTACGGACAGATCTGCAACCTGATTACCATTGGCCGGCGCAGGGTAAAGGGTGAATACCAGCTTGCAATCAGTGACCTGAAATTCGCCATGGATCAGTGCCTGGTGATATGGATTCCCAACAGAAAAGAGCCCCATCACTTAGCCTGCGGAAAGCAACTGCAGCACCTTTTTCCAGGCAGGCTCTGGCTTGGTCTGGAGATCTTTCCTGACGGAAATGAAATTGAATGCTATGAGCACGCACTCACCCTGTCCAGTCAATTGAAATTGCCCCTTGTGGCTGCCGGTGATGTGCATATGCACCATCCTGACAGGAAGGCCTTGCTGGATATCGTTTCCGCAATACGCATGCGCCAGTCGGTCCAACTTGCCGGACGTTTGTTGTTTGCTAACCGGGAGAAATACCTTCGTCCCGTATCGGTAATTGAAGCCTTCTACCCGGCTGAACTGCTTGCCAACACGTTGAAGCTGGCAAATCTCTGTGACTTCTCCCTGGATGAGCTTCGTTACGAGTATCCGGAAGAACTGGTGCCAGCGCACCTCAGCCCCTCAGCCTATTTGCGACAACTGGTAGAAGCAGGTGCAAGTGTGCGCTGGCCTCATGGAGAAAAGCCTGAAATAAGGGACCTGATTGAGAAAGAACTGAAGCTGATTGAAGAACTTCAGTATGAATACTATTTCCTCACGGTTTTCGACATCGTGCTTTTTGCCAGGAGTCAGAAAATACTATGCCAGGGGCGAGGGTCCGCAGCCAACAGTGTTGTTTGCTATTGCCTCGCAATTACCGAGGTTGATCCAACCAAAATCAATCTTCTATTTGAGCGGTTTATATCAAAAGAGCGGGATGAGCCACCGGATATTGACGTTGACTTTGAGCATGAACGTCGTGAAGAAGTTATCCAGTACATCTATAAAAAATACGGAAGGCACAGGGCAGCTATTGCCGCTACCGTAGTAACCTACCGGCCAAAGAGCGCGATCAGGGATGTCGGCAAGGCCCTGGGTTTGGACCTACAGCTCACAGACCATCTTGCCAAGTCCCTGTCCTGGTGGGACAAGCGTGAGATATTACTGACAAGATTTGAGGAAGCAGGCATTAACCCCCGCAGCCCCATCATAGGTCAGTTTCTGCAACTAATTGATCAGATACTGGGATTCCCACGGCACCTTTCGCAACATGTTGGCGGTTTTATTATCTCCAGCGGCCCGCTTTCCCATCTTGTGCCTGTAGAAAATGCTGCCATGGATGAGCGCACCATTATCCAATGGGATAAGGATGACCTCGAGTCCCTGGGTTTGCTTAAAATTGATGTACTGGCGCTTGGCATGTTGACCTCGATTCGAAAAAGCCTGCACATGATCAATGCCTACCGGGGAGCACAATTATCACTCGCGTCAATCCCTGTTGAGGACCCGCTGACCTACCAGATGCTGCAGCGAGGAGACGGTATTGGCGTATTCCAGGTTGAATCCCGCGCCCAGATCTCCATGTTGCCCAGGCTAAAGCCGGCGAATTTCTATGACTTGGTTATTGAGGTTGCTATCGTGAGGCCAGGCCCCATTCAGGGGAAAATGGTCCACCCCTACCTCAAACGCAGAAATGGCGAGGAGGATGTTACCTATGCGAACGATGCGGTCAGGTCGGTGCTGGAGCGCACGCTGGGCGTCCCTATTTTCCAGGAGCAGGTTATTAAACTTGCGGTTGTTGCTGCCGGTTTTACACCGGGTGAAGCAGATCAACTCCGGCGTGCAATGGCGGCCTGGAAGCGCAAAGGTGGCCTTGATAAGTTTCAGCACAAGCTGGTCAAGGGCATGCTGGCGCGTGGACACGACCGGGAATTTGCGGAACGCATCTTTGAACAGATAAAGGGCTTCGGTGATTACGGTTTTCCTGAATCCCACGCCGCCAGCTTTGCGCTGCTGGTCTATGTCTCCGCCTGGCTTAAATGCCATGAGCCCGCCGCATTCTACTGCGGCCTGTTAAACAGCCAGCCCATGGGATTCTATTCCCCCTCACAACTGATCCAGGATGCGAGGAGGCATGATGTTGAAATCAGACCCGTAGATATTGAACACAGCCAATGGGAGTCAACTCTCGAGCAACCAGTAGTTACCGCGGGCAGACATCACCCGACTCATAAACCGCAACCTTTTGTCCGCCTGGGATTCCAGCGCATCAAGGGATTCAGGGAGGATGCCGCTGCACGCGTTATTTGCGCTCGGAGTCAGTCACCAATTCTGACTGTAGATGACATTGCAAGGAGAGCACGACTGGACCGGGGGGACCTGTCAAGGCTGACGGAAGGTGGGGCCTTCAAAAAACTGTCCGGTCACCGTTACCAGACACACTGGGATGCAAAAGGCATACTTCCGGAAACCCCCCTCTTGAGTCAGGTAGCAGAAGAGAAAAGCCAATACGGCAAAGTCCGGCTACCTGCGCCACTGGAAACCGATGACTTGCGGGCTGACTATACCAGTCTGGGTCTGACACTCGGTCGACACCCCATGGCCATGTTAAGGGATATGGGGGAACCTTTTAGCCACTGCAAAACCGCCAGAGAACTGGAGGGTATTAATCATGGCCGCTTTGTGCAGGTATGCGGCATTGTCACCGGCAGGCAACGTCCCTCCTCTGCTTCCGGTGTATTATTCCTGACGCTCGAAGATGAAACCAACAACGTCAATGTGGTGGTCTGGGCCCGGATTCTTGAAAACTACCGTGCAGCAGTTATACAGGGCCGGCTACTTCGAATAAAGGGCGCAGTAGAGCGCAAGGATTCCGTGATACATGTCATCGCCGGCCATGTTGAGGACCTGAGCCAGTACCTGGAACAGTTCTCGCTAAAATCGAGAGATTTTCGTTAGACATGTTCTGGAGATAAGATAGCAGGACTTCCCCTGAGAGTTCCATGATGCAATTCCCCTTTAATAACTCCTTTGTCAGAATGCCTGATCGCTTTTTCTCCCGGCAATTGCCAACGCCAGTCAGAAAACCTGCCCTTATCAAGGTAAACCAGCAATTGGCTCGACAGTTGGGCATCGACCCGGACTGGCTAGAATCTGATGGGGGTGTGAAGGTTATCAGTGGGAACCAGGTGCCTGAAGGCGCTGATCCTATTGCAACGGTATATGCAGGCCATCAGTTTGGAAGCTGGAATCCGCAGCTTGGCGATGGCCGGGCGGTCTTGCTTGGAGAAGTTATTGGCAGTGACGGAAATCGTTATGATATCCAGTTGAAGGGAGGGGGCCAGACACCCTACTCCCGAATGGGGGACGGAAGAGCACCTCTTGGCCCTGTTTTGCGGGAGTATATTGTCAGTGAAGCTATGGCCGCACTCGGTATTCCAACCACCAGGGCCCTGGCCGCGGTAACCACAGGTGAAGATGTCTATAGGGAGAAATATTTACCCGGTGGCATTATTGCCCGAGTTGCAAAAAGCCACATTCGTATCGGCACCCTGCAATATTTTGCAGCTCAAAATGATATCGAAGGACTTGGGCTACTGGTTGAACACATCATCGCGCGGCATTACCCAGAAGCTGCAGGCAGCTCGAACCCGGTGCTGACGATGTATGAGTCAGCCCTGTCCAAACAAGCCAGTCTTGTCGCAAAGTGGCAGATGGCGGGCTTTATCCACGGAGTGATGAATACGGACAATATGCTCATGTCGGGAGAAACAATAGACTATGGGCCTTGTGCTTTCATGGACACCTACGACCCCGATACTGTATTCAGCTCTATTGATCAAAATGGTCGCTATGCATACTGCAATCAGCCTGGTATCGCACACTGGAATCTGGCCTGCCTTGGTCAGGCACTGATTCCTCTGCTTGATGACAATCGAGATATAGCGACCGGGCTTGCCAAAGAGGTTCTCGACGGGTTTCCGGAATGCTTTTTCCATGAATATATGTCGGGACTAAGAAACAAGCTCGGCTTTTCAACTGCCTGCAATGACGATGAGACCCTGGCAAAAGATTTTTTGAACCTCCTTGCAAAAAACCAATGCGATTTTACTCTGGCCTTCCGCCGCCTCACTGAACTGGCAGGCGACACGTCACATAGCTGCACAAATGCATATTTCGAGTTCCCTCCAGAATTTGCGCCATGGTTAGATCGTTGGGCCGCACGTCATTCTACAGAGGATATTTCAAGGACGGAGCGCCACTCCAGCATGAGCAAGGTCAATCCCGTAATAATCCCGCGCAACCACATTATTGAACAAGCTATTTCAAGCGCATACGACGGAGATTTCAGCCTGTTCCACCAGCTAAGCGATAAACTTTCCTCACCTTTCAATGATATTGGCGAAAATGAAAAAATAGCGAGACCGCCTTCATTAGACCAAATTGTCCATAAGACTTTCTGCGGCACTTAAAGCAGCCTCGCTAGCCACCCATCCATCCCCAACACAATTGCCAGGGTAATGGCTGCCAAAAACAGGAAGCCGGAATCGCGAGCATAGCGGAACGCCGCCGCGGCATACCAAAGTGGCCATACATCCTCTGCATAGTGATCCGGTCTGGCTATTGGTGCAGGGTCTTGAAATCTCTGACAAAAGCCTACTGGTGATAGGATGGACACGGCGATGAGAATCAGCTAATACATGGCCTGCGTCAATATTAATGTGGCCAGCAGACACCACTGAACTGCAACCAGCCCCAGAGCGGTGTATTGAGCAGAAGGACTTCCAATTACAAGGGGCAATGATTGCACTTTTCTGGCCCTGTCATCATCAATCTTATCGATATGCTTACCCAGAATAAGGAGCGCTGGCCCGGTGCCGTAAACAAGGGATATTGTCAAAATACTCGAGCTAAGCTTTCCAGCCATGACGAAATAGCTACCGGCAACCAGCAGAGGTCCCCAGACCAGCAGCACTGATATTTCACCCAGGGCAAAGTGCTTGGGCGGCCAGGTATAGAAAATGACGAAGAAGGTACCGACCAGTGTCAGGTAGACAACACCCTCCCCGACTTCAAAGTAGAGATACAGACCGCAGAGAAGCACAATGCTCCCTGTTACACAGCCTATGACAAGAAAGACCTGACATGAAACCAGGTCATCTTCGAGGACATGAACACCGTAACGCCGCCTGAAATAGTAACTTCATCGATTCCCTTTCGATGGCCTACCCAGTCATTCAGTAGGTTGTTGGTTGCATGCACGAAGGTTAAACCGGTCAACAGAGCTATAGCCCGGTCAAGTTCAAAGTTACCATCGAGTCGGGCTGACAAAATGCCAATCCCACTGGCCATAATTGTCGGGAGCAGCACCACCGATCGAATCATCACCAGCCAGCGCAGGAACCAGGACAGCTTATTCCACTCCTGTTCACCCAGCCTGGGCGATCTAAGAAGTACCTTAGCGATTGTCAGTTTTGAGGATATGGTATTACCAGCCACCTGGTCAGGCCTTAAATCAACGATTGTAATAGCACATGAACAGGAGCAGAAAATGTTTGCCCTGCACCATTATCTCCTGGTTTTGATATTATGGAGGGCAACTCAAATCAATGTGAATCCTTTATCAATGTTACGCTATATCACTCCTGCAATAGTAACCTGCATCATCACCGCTTTCCTAACCGGCTGCTCGCCTGAAGTTGAGCAAAGCCCTGATAAAAACGCCCTGGTTATTCAGGCCGATTTCGCCGGTGAAGTAATGGTCGGCGTTGCCTACAGTGTGCGTAGGGACCTGGACATCTACAACGTGAGACCGCTGATTCCCCTGTATGACATCAGAACTGCCAGCAAAAACCTTGCTTACAATGCGCAGACCTGGCCCGCCGGTACGGTGTTTGTGTCCGTTGTAGACCCGGGTGTAGGAACCGACAGGAAGTCAGTTGTTCTGGAAACCATAAATGGACTGTTTTTTGTCAGCCCTGACAATGGTTCTCTTTCTGACCCAGCAGTTCAGTACGGTATCAGGGCAGTCAGGGAAATCGACGAGTCAGTAAACCGACGCCCCGAGACAGATTGGTCTCACACATTCCATGGACGTGATGTCTATTCCTATACAGGAGCAAAGCTTGCAGCCGGAGTAATTTCCTATGATCAGGTTGGCCCGCTACTCGAGCCACAGGTAATTATGCTGGACACGCTGGGGGCCAAACTGGAAAACGGTATCCTCCAAGGATTCGTCGTTGGTGGAACTGGCCGACTTGGCAATATTTCCTTTAGTATCGACAGGCACCTTTTTGATGATATCGAACCCGTGTACGGTGACATTTTCGAGATCAAAATCAGAAACAAGAATTTGATTGCATGGCAGGGCAATACCCCCTATGTGAAATCTTTTGGCGATGTGCCCGTTGGTGATAATCTTTTGTTCGTAAATTCCAGCGGAGACCTAAGTCTCGCTATCAATCAGGGTAATTTTTCCCACGAATTTGGTATCAAATCCGGAAAGGATTGGTCCATTGAAATTAGCAGGCAGTGACGACTAGATCGAAATTCATAATCTGTGGTTTCATCATTCTGTTATTTTCCGTGCTGGCCCAGGGGGCAAAAGAGAGTGCATGGGGAACATCAAGGTTTTCAAGGGAGGGTGACACTATTTTGGCCACTAGTGTTTTAAGCCGGGGTGCGGGTTGGTTCCCCTCAGGCGCGACCCGGAATCAAACCACGAGGTCGCGAAATTCGAATCGCCCAGGCAGTCTGTTCAACGATATGCATTTAATCTCAATACCCATAATGCATACCAAGGCCTGCGCAAAATCAGAAGTTCACTGAGTGAAAATGGAAAAGCCTTAACGAGCAGTAAAGTTGCAGATGGTCTTGTTAATTACTCCGCGCGGCGCGAGGAATATATAAACGAGTTGCAAGAGATGATCCGCTTCAACAAGCTGGAAAAACTCGATGTGGATTAGGCTCAGTCCGTATAGCTAGTCAGGCAACCCAAGCACACGTTTGGCAATAATATTTCGCTGAATTTCGTTGCTGCCACTGTAGATTGAGCCGGCACGGGAAAAGAAAAACTCGTGCACCATCTCGCGTTCTTCCTCAGAAAATTCATCTTCATCCACACCGAATGCCCTGGAACCACGAAGTCTTGTTTTCAGGTCATGATACTCCTGTACCAGCTCACTGTTCACAACCTTGAAGATAGAGGTTGCCGGACCCGGTGTAGCACCATCTTGTGATTCCTCAACCACCCTGCGCTGGGTGAGGTGCAGAGCTGCAATATTCATCTGGTAGCTGGTAATCTCGTCTCTGACAACAGGGTCAGCAAGTTTGCCGTCGAGGCTACCTATAAATTCGCGTGCAACATCCTGAATTTCCGAATCATCACCCCTAGTGCTGCCGGCAACCAGCGCCTCCATGCCGGACCGTTCATGTTGCAACAGCCTTTTCCCCACGGTCCATCCCTTGTTCAACTCTCCAACCAGGTCGTCCCGTGCAGCAAGCGCATTGTCGAAGAATGTTTCATTGAAGGTTGAAACGCCGCTTAACAGAGCAATGGGCTTTACCCTCACACCTGCCTGGTCCATCGGCAATAGCATGAAGCTGATACCCTCATGTTTTGGTACATCCCTATTGGTCCTGACGAGTATAAACATCCAGTCCGCATGGTGAGCACCGGACGTCCATATTTTAGACCCATTGATGACATAGTGATCACCATCGAGCACTGCAAGAGTCTGTAGGCTCGCGAGATCTGACCCCGAACCGGGTTCACTATAGCCCTGGCACCATTCAACTTCGGCTCTGGCTATTCTCGGTAGATGCCTCTGTTTTTGTTCATCGGTTCCGAACTCCAGCAGTGTGGGCCCAATCATGCTGGTACCAAAACTGGATAGCGCCGGTCGTGCCTGGATGGCAGACATTTCTTCCAGCAAAACGACATATTCAGCCGTGTTAAGCCCACCGCCGCCATACTTTCTTGGCCAGTTAGGGACGGTCCAGCCCTTTTCAACCATTCGATTCAGCCATAACCGGGTATCAGCGTCCTCAACTTCGATCTTAGTGCTGCCGTTTGATATTTCCCCGGGGCCCCTCGCGCCTGGCGGGCAATTATCCTCCAGCCAGGTTCTGGTCTCGGCGCGAAAGTCATTGATATCCATACTGGTCTCACTTCATCAAATTGGGCAAACACTGAAGCTATCAAAAACACATGTTCCCCGCCACCGGCGGACAATACATTTTTCACCCTATTGTGAGAAAGGGGTCTGACGAGGCTCGCTGGTTCCGACTGTCACCCCTGTCTGAACATCTGCTTTCAGATCGAGCAAAATCCATAGCCACTCACCGGGAAGTTGCGAAGCGGTGGCATTTAACCCCCCTCATATAATCGCTCGCCCGGCAATACACTTCACAAACTCTCACCTAATGTGCGAAGCTAAGATACTGGGATCAGCACCCTAATCTTGAGGTATCACTATGGCCGTTCGCACTGCTACCGTTTTTGTCTTCGTTGCGCTTATTGCCGCATGCAATCAAGAGAGCAAACCACCTGAAAGAGAGGAAGCGAAGTCTAAAGCGCCTGAACTGACCATCATGGCACGCGGTGCAGCGATTGCCGGAGCCAACGGCATCCATTTCTCACCAGATAATCTTCTCTATGTTGCCTCGGTGATGGGATCAAATATCACGGTCATTAACCCGGAAACCGGTGAAATCATTCGCCAGATGGGTGCGGCAGAAGGGGTGATTGGGCCAGACGATCTTGCGTTCAATACCGATGGCGACTTCTACTGGACCTCGATTCTTACGGGTGAAGTGGCTGGCTTCACGGCCGGCGGCGAACGATTGGTTGCCGCACAACTGACGCCTGGTGTAAATCCCATCACCTTTTCCGACGATGGCCGATTGTTCGTGTCTCAATGCTTTTTCGGCGTTAACCTCTACGAACTTGACCCGCAGGGTAAGCACCCTGCCCGCCTGATATCAGATCAGCTTGGGCCTGATTGTGGCTTGAACGGTATGGACTGGGGACCCGATGACAGGCTCTACGGACCAAGATGGTTCACCGGTGAAGTCGTCAGTTTTAACGTCGATGACAACAGCATGCGGGTTGAAGCATCCGGATTCACAGTACCGGCTGCCGTTAAATTCAATAGCAGGAACGAACTTCACGTCATGGACACAGGCACAGGTGAAATATTCAAACTAGGTGCCGATGGGAGGTCGGTGATAGCAACCCTGACCCCCGGCCTCGACAATTTCACCTTCGATAAAAATGATAACTTATTCGTTTCAAGCTTCGTTGATGGTTTCGTCACGCGTGTTAACAAAGACGGATCATCCACTGAACTGCTCCCAGCGGGAATGGCCCACCCGGCTGGAATAACCCTGTGGGAAAACCAAGTTGTGGTGGCCGATTCAAATTCAATTCATTTCTTTAACAAGACAACCGGAGAGCCGGAGCTAATACAGAAAAATGTCTTTAGTGTCGGAGAAATGGGGGGCGCCGTTAATATTACAGCGGACGGCAGCAACCTGATCCTGGTCTCATGGCTCGACAATGATGTCAGGGTATGGGATCCAAAGGTAGAGAAGGTCATTGAACGCTATTCCGATCTCGCAGCGCCCACCGCTGCCGTTCGTTATTCCGGCAAAATCATCGCCACAGAACATGGCAAGCATCGTATTGTTACACTTGAAAAATCAGGTGTCACTGAACTGTTTAATATGGAAGCGCCTACCGGGATGAGCGTACATGGTGGTTCCCTTTACGTGACTGATCGTGAACTTGGCCGCATCTACAGGATTGGCTCCAACCATGCACTCCTCACTCAACCTGAAATCGTCGTTGAAGGTCTGGACGCACCCGAGGGCATAGCTGCCGGTAATGATGGGTTTATCGTGCTGGAGGCGGCGAAAGGCAATGTTGTCGCCATCACTGAGCAGGGAGTAAGACAGCAGCTGGCGAACATTCCGGCGGGCAGTGAAGCCGTGACCGATAAGCAGCCTCCTTCCATGTTATTTAATGGCGTAGTTCTTGATGCGGATGGGACAATATATGTCACCGGCGAGGCCAGCCGAATGCTCTACAAAATCAGCCGGCCTTAAGCGCCTACTGTACGGATATGCCACCATCAACGGCTACAACCTGACCGGTGATCATTCTCGCCTTGTCTGACGCGTAGAATACGGATAGATCGCCAATATCTTCCGGGGTTTGTTCGCCTCCAAGTGGCGTCATTCCTTCGACAACCGATTCAAATATCTGCCTTTGTGTCATATTGGCGAGTTCAGGCTGGGTCGCCTGCATCTGCAAAGTTAAGAATTCCCAGGCTCGTGTCCATAGCACGCCCGGACAAATGCAGTTGACTCGGATTCGCCGAGAAGCAAGTTCAATCGCCAGGGTTTTAGTGAGGTGGACCACGCCCGCCTTCGCGGCACCATATCCCGGCATGGCCGTTGAAGGGCCGAGAGCCGCAATGGAAGCGATATTGATGATACTGCCCCCTTCTGGCAGGCTCGGTATTACGGCACGCGAGGAAGAAAAAGCAGTTCTGAGATTAAACATGAGCTGTTGATCCCACATTTCATCACTCATCCCCATGGCAGCAGAATCAGAAGCCGAGTTCTCAGCTGGTGTAATCTTAGGTCCCCCAACGCCCGCGTTGTTAACGAGCACATCCAACCGTGAGAATCGATCAATAACCTTTGCCGTGGCTTCAACCATCGAGACCTGATTGGCAGCATCAGCGACGAGTCCTATTGCATTATCGCCGAGCTCGGTAACTGTGACAGGGATGAGCTCTTCATCTAAGTCCGTAATCGCGACACTGGCGCCCGCATCGAGAAAACAGCGAGCTATACCGACGCCAATACCACGCGCAGCACCAGTAATCATTACTACCTTGCCCTTCATTGTCATGATGTAATTTCCTTTGTTTGACCGCAGCTAAACTGCGGGAGACATGTTTTTCGAGTTGTCAGTATACAGAATGTCTGTCTATAAGATGATCGGCAGGCGGGGTCTGTTCAAGCACCTTATTGATCAATACATCCTGGAACCAATCCGGATCGAGTCACCATATTGATAGAGCCATCGCCAATGTACAAGCAACTCTGAAGAATTGTTAGCAGCAGTCAGCCAGCCCAATCGCTGTCAAAAGCAGCTGCAAGTGCCAATTGGTCGCGCATGATATCCATGCGCGTCTCCAGGCCCGCCATCATTGACTGGAAACTCTTTTCGTTGACTAGGTCCTTGAAGATGGGCTCGAATCCTGGTCGCCAGTGCTGCCGCCAACCTTCATCTACTGCCCGTTGCAGGTGAATAAATGTCATCTGTCTATCGTCTTTGATAGTGGCCAGCAGAGCCTGCATATGCCAGATTTCAGAGTCAATTCTTCCGGACTCCTGCTTCTGGGCCAGCTTTGACTCTATATCTGCAAGTGCTCGCTCCATCTTTTCATGATCGCCCGTTTTCTTGTATGCATAGGCAGAAGCAAGAGCCGCTTCCAGGTAGTAACCTTTGTTCATAGGGTCAGCCATCACTTCAAATACTAATTCTTCTGCAAGGTCATCAAGCTCACCAGCAACGTGAATTTCATCCTTGTCCCAACCGATAATTTCAATCTCACCCCTGGTGTTAACTATTTTCACCAACCCATTACTGGGTACGGCAAGCGTTTTATCAACATCATCGCCGGCAAACGCGGCTATCGATACAAGAAACGCAGCACAAGTCAGTACCACTGGCGATATAAATTGTGAGTTTTTCATAGTGTATCCAGGCAATTCCCTAGAGGTTAGATGCGGGGTACATAAAAAGGTTTATAGATCGCCGTCATTTGGAACAGAATTGCTCGCTGGGTGCTATTCATGACCGAAGCACGATCCTCGCCCTTACCATACCGGGTTGCTCTTCCCGATCTAAGGAGATTTGTTGAACAACAATGCTCCGGTTTGCCTGTAATTTGTTCAACATACGCATCAAAGCGTCGAAGGCAACCGTGTCAAACCAGATGCTTACTGCACCTGATCCCTCCGGTTGAAGTCGGTTTGGTTTTATTCCTGCCTGCTGTGCAGCCCTTGAAACGACAGTCAACAGAGATTGACCCGTTGGTGCCTGTTTAGCCCCCTTGCTTGATGCACGTGCCTCTTTTTCACTGGCACGCATGTATTGGACCAGGCTTAGCTGTCTCTCCAGCTCCGCTTCACTAGCCCGAAGGAACTGGTCCGCAGGACTCCAGATTGCAAAGTAGAAGAACAAGCAGGCAAAAAAGCAGGCGAGGAGAGCCAGCGCAGAGCGCTCCCTCTTATCAAGCTGGGAATAGCGGTCCGTCAGTCTGCTCAGGATTAGTGGCATTATCTCGCCCCCAATGACTTGACTTTTACGCTGCCTCGAACAGAACTCTCGTCCTGGGAGATGGTTCCTATTTCAGCCTGCAGGCCGTCCTTGGTGAGATTCTCAACGAACGAAACCAGTCGCTCACTGCGTGGTGCTGTGAACTGCAGAATCAGGTCACCACGACTTTCATTGTAATTGACATTCTGCAGCACTAGGTCGGACCCGTTGATTTTGACAACGACTTCTGCAAACAGGGGCAGGAACAGAGCGCTCTCCGTACTTGATCCGCCCAGGTGACTTCGCCAGCGTCTTTTAATATCGCGGACATTACGGTCACCCGGAAAAACCTCCTTGTATAGCGTTGCTGCTTCACTTTCATAGTTCGATGCCTGTTCTTCAAAGTACAGACCCTTAGCCATTGTGAACAGGATGTGCAGGGTAAAGACGACACTCGAAAGGATCGCTACTGCACCCCAACTCGTACGGCTTTTTGCCCTGACCTGCTGGACCTTGAATTCGCCCTGCAAAAGATTGATTTTATTCTTATCAAAGTTACGACACATGAACTCAAACGGATAGCATTCAAGTTCATGTTCCTGAAGGTTGCCTGCCTCAGATACATGAATCTGACTCAGGCACAAACTCGAACTTTCCTGCATATCCGGGTGGAGATGTACCTGCAGGCTTTCGCGTTCGCTTTCACTCAAAAGAGATACTGTCAGTGGCAGTTGTCCAATTGTTGTAGTGAAGCCTAGATTGCCAGGGGTCAAAAGATGAGCCCGGTCGCCATCAATGAGGATATGGGTGCCCTCAGCATTTGGAATCATTAGCAGGTCGGGACTCATAAATGCGGGTCTCAGCCCCGCGGCATTCAGCCTTGTCAAAATTGACTGCATCAAAGCACGATCAATAATGGCAATTTCCAGTTCATCATCACCGCCTCGCTTGCCCATGGCGAAGTGGCAGTCATCAACATTCCTGGCCAGTTCCTCTTCAACGGCATAAGGAATGGCCTGTACTATCTGACGCTGCTGTCGGCTTGGTATTCGCACCCTGGTGAGCAGCACATCCTCGCCGCCGATCAATACGCGAGTTTCCCCCGTCCAGCTAGCGCCCTGAATCAACCCCTTAAATTTCTCGAAGCCACCACTTCCGCGCAACCGTATAATTCCGCTGGCGTCATCAAGCAAAAGCCACTCTAGGTGACTTCCACAGAATCTGATGGTCAGGTTCTCAGGCATCTGTTGTCTTCTCTGAAGATGCGTCTGGGTCCTTCACCAATGGTATAATCTTCTTGCTGGAATTTCTGTATATCACTCTCATGCTTCCATCAGTTGGGTTACGTTGAACGATACTTGTGAGGTAGGCAAACCTTTCCCTGAACCTCGCCTTCACCCTAACCTCGAAAAAGGCGGATTGTACACCAAGGCCATTCCCAGATATTCCTGTACCTGCCAACTCGGGACTCTGCAGAAACTCAAGCACGGTCCCGAACCCCTGTAGCTCTTCCCTCTGGGATACTAGCAACTCTGCCGTTTCAAAACCCAGTCCATCTGAAATCGATTGCAGCACCTGTGCTGATGCGGTGTTTACATTTAGAGGTGAACTGGTAGATGGCAGTGCCACGAGGTTTGGCAACAGCTGTTCATAGTCCTCCTGCTCAAGATCGAGTAGTAATCGCAGTTCACTGACATCAGCAATCATCTGACCGCTGGTTCTATAGGGTAATTTCAGCGCCAGATACTCGAAGTCTTCAGCCCCTAGATTTCTTGCATTCGTATCTTCGTCAATCCAGTCGGCAATACGATCGATATGGGCAGGGTCAATACCTAGCCCGGCGAAAAGATTAGTAAATCGAACCCGGGCCAACTGGTATTCAGCAACCTGCCCGCCCAGGCTATTCACATTCAGACGTCCCTGCAGATCTTCGATCTGAATCTGTACTTCACCCTCTTCAAAATCAAACTGCAGATTGGGATTTGCCCACTCTTCCTGTAAATAATCTCGACCTTCTCCCTGTTCAAAATCGTCCCATAGTATCTGTCGTGACAGTTCTTCACCGCCAAGTGCGTATTGCCTGGCTTGGTTCATGGTTAAAAAATTCCTCGTCCGTTGTATCGACATATGCTGATCACTGACCATCGCAGTGGCCAGTACCGTTGCAATCACCACCACAAGAAGAATCGTTATAAGCGCCACGCCTCGCTGAACTCTGGGAAACCTATTCATCTGGGCTGTCCTCACTTTCTCGACTGCTTTTGTCAGTGTTTTCTTCTCCATCTTCACCGCCGCCATCACCTGGGTTTTCACCAGCCACCCCCGCCTTAAAGGACAGGGCCCCTGATGGAAGTGCAAATACGCGGCGGATATCGCCATGGGTTTTGGTTTTAAGCACGATTTCAATGGCAAGGGACATGGTCGTGTCCGACCGAGAGTCTGGCCAGACATCCGTTCCATCACCATCCTCATTTAACAGGCTAACCTGAAAGCTCTCTACACCATCGATCAGGTCCTGCTCCACAGGGTCAGAATCTTCAGCCCGGTCGAGCACGAGCCAAAAGTGTCGGCTGAGTGTTCCATCTGACAATTGATAGGCTACGCGCTGTAAGATACTGCGCTGCCTTTTTGCCGGGTTATTCCAGCCGGTGCGAGTTATCTCAATGTAGTACTCGCCGCTTCCAACCATCAGCGCTTCCAAGGGTTCTCCGTACTCATCACGGACCTGACGTGCCACTATTTGAGAAAAATCACGATCCATTACCGTAACGGCCCGAATCAGGGAGCTGGTTTCCTTGTTGCTGTTTTGAGTAGCTTCATGTGTTTCAATAATCGTTCGCAGCATCTGGTATGCCCCCAGGCCAATTACCGAGAAAATTGACATGGCAACAAGCACTTCCAGCAGGGTGAAGCCTCTGTACATTTTCATCTTCAATGCTTACCCATGAAACCACTGATATGAGCCAGCGGTACTTCACTATCGCTCCCCTTGTATACGAACACCTCAACCCGCCTCATATCGGGGTTCTCCGTCTGAGAGACTTCTACCACAAGTTCCCATTCCCTGCGCGCCATCTTGACGGACAAATGATCAGTGCCGATGGAGGGAAAATTGTCATCATCTCGAGGGACATAGCGCATTTCATTCAATTGGTTTTCAGCAACCCACGAGGCCAATGTACGCTCCTGAACCAGCACTGTCTGATGTACCGTCATGGATGCATTGCGAACGAGGGCGGCGGAGACAACTGCAAATATTGTGAGGGATATCATGACCTCCACCAGAGTGAAGCCTCTACTCCTCATCTTCTTCACCCTGCCAAACAAGCGAACCATACCCATCGGACTCAAGTGTTCGCAGCTGGTCAGCATCGAGTCGTGATTCAATTTGGAGTTCAAATGGCGTAATCTCGCCACTTGAAAGAATCAATATCGGCGGTGCTTCCTCCTCACCGAACTGCAATTCATGGCCTTCTATTTTCACCTCTATTTCAAATTCAGTTGGCAACCGACGTCCCTTGAAGGGTTTCTCCGCCAGCAACTCCCAGGATTGCTGAAGATCATTGTATATATAAAACTGATAACTGTTTCGATCGGGCCGAAAACCATATTCGCTGGCCTGAACCATTGCTTCATCCCTTAGCATTTCAACAACAACTTTTAGGCGATCGGTTTCGCTGTCAAAATCACCGGTTTGTAGAAAGGCTGGCATGTTAACGACTGCGATGCCCGTCATGATTGAAACAATGAAAAGCACGACGAGGATTTCAATTAGGGTAAATCCCTGGGAGAGATAGGTTCTATGTTGGGAGTCTATTAACTGGCGCTGCAAATCAGTGGTTCGCCTGGAAATAGCGGGCGCCATTTATCTGGAGATCAGTGAATCCTGTTGAATTAGAGTTCGGACAACCTGATATCGGCATCGACCCCTTCTCCTCCTTCCTTTCGATCGGCGCCGAAAGAATAAACCTCGATGGTTCGATCTTCGCTGAAGTACATGTAGGGCTGACTCCAGGGATCTTCCGGCAGGCGTTTTAGGTACCCGTCAGCATTCCAGTTCCTGGCTTCCGGATAGCCCGTTGGCTCATCCACCAATGCATCAAGCCCCTGGTCGGTACTCGGATATTGTCCGTTGTCCAGGCGGTAAAGTTCAAGCGCGTTACCTACCTGCTGAATATCTGATCTCGCCGCAGTCATTCTAGCCTCATCAGGCCTACCGATAATATTCGGAATAATAAGCGCACCGAGGACGCCGAGTATTACCACGACTACCATAATCTCGATAAGCGTAAATCCATCTATTCGTGACGCCTTCATATTTCTCCAAAAGAACTGCAGGAAACATTATCTTAACGTGAATCGACCAGGTTAATCATCCTGGCGGCTGCACCCTCAGACAACGAGTTGGTTAAGATTCATTATCGGCAGCAATATTGCCATCACTATCGTAAAAACCGCACCCCCCATTACGACCAGCATAAGTGGACCAAAGAGGCTCAACAAAACGCCAAGCAGCAACTCGACATCCTGCTGCATGTGATTCGATACACGACTTAGCATATCGTCCAGTTCCCCACTGGCCTCACCACTTGCGATCATATAAAGCATTATGGGTGGAAAGTAACCACTTTGTTCAAGGGCAACATTCAGACTGGTGCCTTCACTAACCTTGATCGTTGCCTCGGCAATCTTCTCCCGCAACCAGGTATTTGAAATGACCTCCCCCGCTATTTTCAGGGCGTCCACCAATGGGACGCCACTTCGTGAAAGGATACTCAGGGTGCTGGCAAATTGAGCTGTATTCAGCCCGCGGCTCATTTTGGCGACCAGCGGCAAGTGAAGCAGTCGTCTGTCATAGGCAAGGCGAAAGCGTGATACATGAAGGGTACGGTTGACCCCATATCCAATTGTTACGAGCAGCACAATTACCATCAGACCATAGTCTGTGACGAACTCACTTGCAGCAATGATCATAATGGTCAGTGCAGGAAGTTGCTGGCCAGTATCGGCGAATACCTTGACGATATCCGGCACAACATAGCCGAGCAGCCCGGCAAGGATGGAAACAGTCAGGGCAAATAGTATGACCGGATACACCATGGCCTGCTGAATTCTAGCTCTCGATTCCTGTTGCGATTCAGTAAAATCCGCCAGACGGTTGAGCACAAGGTCCAGGTGTCCAGCCGATTCTCCAGCGGCAACAGTCGCCCGGTACAGGTCAGGAAATGCTTTCGGATATTCGGCGAAACTATTGGCAAGGGAGAACCCCTCCATAACTTTAGATCTCACCGTCGACATCATGAGCTGTGTCTTTAAATTTTCACTTTGTTTCGAAACCGCAAGCAAAGCTTCTTCTACCGGCAGGCCGGCGGCTATGAGGGTAGCCAATTGACGAGTGAGCAGTGCTCTTTCCCTGATAGATAGTGATGGTTTGAAAAACTCGGCAAACGGATTGTTGGTCTCGCTATCACCCTGCTCCCTGGTAACGACCACAGTAAGTGGCGACAGTCCCCGGTCTCGCAATATCTGGCGGACCTGTCGGCTACTGTCTGCCTCCAGGATTCCCTTTTCTTCTTTTCCGCGGTCCGTGAGCGCTGTATATTCGAATGCCGCCAACGCTAGTCCTCCATGGTGACACGGAGAACCTCATCAATAGTGGTCACTCCCTGTAATATTTTTATCCGCCCATCTTCCCTGATACTAGTGGCGGTCTTTCTAGCGTATTTCTCAAGGTCCAGCTCGGAGGTACCGCTATGAATCATGCGGCGCATTTCATCATCTACGACTACAATCTCGTATATGCCGGTTCGGCCTCGGTACCCTTCGTGGGCACATTTGTCGCAGCCAACGGCTTTGTAAATCGTCTGCGGCTCCCTGGCATCACCATTGAGAAATTCAACTTCAAAGTCATCAGCGACATTCTCTTCACGGCAATGTACACACAGTACCCTCACCAATCTTTGTGCCAGCAGGCCAACGATGCTGTTGCTCAGCAAGTAGGGTTGTACCCCCATGTTCTCAAGTCTGGTCAGGGCGCCTATCGCGGTATTGGTATGTATGGTGGATAACACCAGATGCCCCGTGAGGCTTGCCTGGACAGATATATCAGCGGTCTCGTAGTCACGAATTTCGCCGACCATAACGACATCCGGGTCCTGCCTCAGTATTGCCCTAAGTCCCTTGGCAAATGTCATATCGGCTTTTGTGTTGACCTGAGTCTGGCCAACACCCTCTACGTCATACTCAATAGGATCTTCAACAGTCAGGATATTTCTGCTGCGGTCATTCAACTGACCGAGACAGGCGTAAAGGGTCGTAGATTTCCCTGAACCAGTGGGCCCGGTAACGAGCAAAATCCCATGAGGTCTTGCTACCACCGTCTCCATCGCCTTCATGGCCGTCGGACTCATACCGAGGTGCGCTAGGTCTCTCCTGCCCTCCAGCTTGTCGAGCAGGCGCATCACAACCCGTTCACCATTACTCGCTGGAATGGTTGATACGCGCACATCGACTTCTTTGCCACCGACTCGAAGAGATATCCGGCCATCCTGCGGCAATCTTTTTTCCGCAATATCCAACCTTGCCATCACCTTGATTCTCGATACCAAAAGCGGTGCCAGGGCCCGTCTTGGACTAACGACTTCGCGCAGAACACCATCCACCCTGAAGCGCACAACCAGTCGGGTTTCGTAGGTTTCGATATGAATATCAGATGCATCGACTTTAATAGCCTCGGTTAGCAGGCTGTTGATCAACTTGATGATAGGCGCATCATCCTCATGTTCAAGCAGGTCACCCGTTTCGGGAATCAGGTCAGCAATACTGTCAAGGTCCATCTCCTCCCCCAGGTCCTCGATCATCTGCATGGCCTCCCCGGAGTCATCCTGGTAAGTGCTAGAAAGGTTTCGATCAAAGGTTGGTGCATCTACCTCCCGGCACTCAAAATCGGCGCCGGTGAACCTGCGCACTTCAGCCAAAACCTGATTGGTCAGTCCCGCCTTGTAGACGACCTGCAATCCTGAATCTTTGCTTGGCATTAATATCACGCTGTGTCGCTTCGCAAACCCAAAAGGCAGCCGTGATGGGGTTTCCGTCTCATTCATTTTGATATTCATCTAATTAGTGAAAAAAATTATGTATCCCTTTGTTTTATATAGAACATTCCTTGTTAGTTTAATGTACATCAGGGTTTTAGCTGCATCTATTGTAACGCAACCATTGAATCCTCTCTCACCATAAGTATCATTGATTAAAATTATTGGTTTAAATTCAAACAGGTGATGCAAGGGTGAATTGACCCGATGAAAATGAGCGATGTAGACCTGAACCTTTTCGTTGTATTTGATGCCATCTATACGGAGGGCAACCTGACGCGCGCGGGTGAAATTATTGGCATTACGCAACCGGCCGTATCCAACTCTCTTTCGCGACTGCGAACACTCTTTGATGACCCGCTTTTTGTGCGTACCGCGGATGGTATGGTACCGACGCCGGTATCACAAAATATCATCGGTTCCGTCAGGCAGGCACTCAGACTGATTCGGTCGAGTGTCCAGGAAAGTGAGCATTTCAATCCTAAGGAGTCTGACAAGCGCTTTCGAGTCTCAATGACAGATCTGTCCCAGGCAATCATACTGCCATGGCTGCTCGGAAAGGTGGAAGAAGGTGCACCACTGATATCTATCGATTGCTATCAGGTGCATCGAAGGGATATGAATATTGAACTTGCATCGGGAAACCTCGATCTGGCGATCGACGTACCGCTCGCACCGGACCAGCGGATTAAACAGGCGCCACTGTTTTCTCACCCGCATGTGTGTGTGGTGCGCAAGAATCACAGTGTTGTTAAGGACAAGCTGGACCTGAATACGTATTTGTCTCTACACCACATCCACATCTCTTCTCGGCGGGGCGGCCTTGGTCATGTAGACCTTTCACTTGGCAAAATGGGCAAAAGAAGAAAGATCGCACTTAGAACACAACACTATCTTTCCACGCCGCAACTGGTAGCAAGAACGGATCTGGCACTGACGGTACCGCGAATTTTTGCTGACTTTCTGGTCAGCACCGGATCAGTTCACTACCTGGACCTTCCCTTTGATGTGCCCAACCTGGAGAGTTACCTCTACTGGCATGAGAGCACAGACAAGGACCCGGCTAACCAGTGGATGCGAAATTTGCTCTTGATGTTACCGAGTAAACTGCATAGCTACGCCTGATCTGACATAATCGCAGAATGAATTTTGTTGGTAGCCATATTCTCTCCATTTCCCAGTTTGACCGTCAGGCTATCAGGACGGTATTCGAGGTTGCTGACCAGATGCTTCCCTACGCCAACCGTCAGCGCATCACCCGCGTTCTTGAGGGTGCAATACTCGGAAACATGTTCTTCGAACCCAGCACCCGTACACGGGTAAGTTTTGGCTGCGCCTGGAACCTGCTTGGCGGTGAGGTCAGAGAAACAACAGAGGTGAAGGCTTCCGCCATCGCCAAGGGCGAATCTTTATACGATACAGCCCGAGTCCTCAGTGGTTACAGTGACATGATCGTCATGCGTCACCAGCTTGAAGGCTCCGTTGATGAATTCGCTGTAGCGAGTCGGGTACCAGTCGTCAACGGCGGTGATGGTGCCAATGAGCACCCCAGTCAGGCCCTACTTGACCTCTACACCATCCGCAAGGAGATGAAGGACCGGGGTAAAGATATCGATGGGATTCGTATTGCACTGGTGGGTGACCTGCGTTACGGGCGCGCAGTACATTCTCTGTGCAAACTGCTGATGCTGTATGAAAACATGCATTTCATCCTTATTTCGCCACCGGAACTCGCTCTGTCAAAGGAATACGTCGATGACATCAAGCGTGCCGGGCACAAGGTAGAGGAATCGGATGAACTTCAATCTGGTATCGGCCACGCAGACATTCTTTACCTTACGAGAACCCAGGAAGAGCGGTTTCCAAATCAGGCTGAGGCAGATAGGTACAAGGGGCTGTTTCGTCTCAATCAGTCGATTTACACTGAGTACTGCGAGCCAAATACGGTAATCATGCATCCCCTGCCCAGGGACTCCAGGGGAAATGCAAATGAGCTGGACAATGACCTGAACGAAAACCCCAACCTCGCCATATTTAGACAGACGGACAATGGTGTGCTAATTCGGATGGCCCTGTTTGCCCTGATTCTGGATGTGGTAGACAAGGTTGAAGAAACCTCCAGTACAGTCAACTGGTATACGGCAAGACGATTTTAGCGCAGTACATCGGATTGAATGGCCCTGCGCCGAATCTTCAGTGGCATCTGCTGGGCGCCCCCAACTCGGCGCCCCCTTAGACTGGTGGTTTAGGTGTAGCAATCGTTCCAGCTTCAGTAAATGCGTCAACTTCAGCATCCGTATAACCTACAGAGAGCAGCACTTCACGATTCTGCTCCCCCACCCACTGCGCCGTGGTCGGCACATTGGCTGGAGTCCTGGAAAAGCGGAAGAAGTTTGCGATGGCTGTCACCGAGCCGAACCGATCATGGTGAATTCCACTAACATTAGTCCCCAGATCAGAAAAATATGGGTTATCGATCTGGTCAGAGCGTACCACCACCACGGGTGCAACAGGTGCCCCCATTTTGATGAACCGCTCCTTTAGCGTCTCCCTGGCTATGTCGGCAAAAGCAGTGGCAAGTGCATTTGTCAGCTCACTTTCAACGCCCTGTTGCCGAGCCAAATCCCACGAAGTCCAATCCACCAGCTGATCACCGAATGCATCGGTAATTTTCTCCCAATCCTGCGCATTTCTGGCGACACAGATCGCCCAACCATCCTGGACCTCATACAGCCGGTTGACTGCGGATCGTCCAAGGGAACTGGCGGTCACATCTGGCTCTGGTGCTCCATCAAATTTCACAATCTGACTGGTCTGGGCAGCCATCGAGGCCGCCACCTGGTTAGTCGATACGGCGCGGCCCTCACCATCTCTATCTCGTTGGGCGATGGACACGATGATGCCGTACACCGCCATCATGCCTGCGAACAGGTCTGCCATGGGCATGCTGCTGTATACGGGCTGCTCATCCGCCTCACTACCCAATGTAAACATCTGCCCGGACAGTGCCTGCATCAGCAGGTCGAAGGATGGACGCCCATGCCAGCTCTTTGCCGCACCAAAACCACTAATCCAGCAGTAGACAATTTTAGGGTTCAATGCCTTAACCGTCGCATAGTCAAGGCCGAGTTTTTCAGGAGAACCCGGAATCATCGCCTGCAGCAGGACGTCAGCCGACTTGATAAGGCGTTCAACGACCTTGCGTCCTTCAGGCGTACGCGAATCTACAGCAACACTTTTCTTGCCGACATTAATGCCCAGACAGGCAAGACCGCCACTTCTGAAGCCTTCACCAGCCAGCGGCTCTACCTTTATGACTTCAGCACCCAGTTCAACCAATAGTCGACCAGCCGTGGGGCCAGCCAGAAATCCGGTAAAATCCAGGACTCTTATTCCCGTAAGGGGGTGATCCGGCAGCGAGGCTTCGCTCTCTTCCGCTTTGGCCTTCTGATTCTCGAGGGAAGCGATAATCTCTTCCTTTTCCGCACCAAGAACCGGCGCTGGAGCCGGACCCGGCACATCGGCTCCTTCAAATACAAGCGGCATGGCGACCTGCCTGACCTGCCCAACCTCAGGATCCTCCACGACGGCAACCATACCGTTTTCAATTACCAGATCGCTGGCAACAAACTGATCCCGGTTATTGACCGCCGAGCCTGGTACGCCGAATTCAGCAAAGCGCTCTACCCATTCCGCCTGGGTTCTTGCGGCGAAAAGGCCATTTAGAATTTCCTCAAGCGCCGGTTGATCATCAGGTCCAACATAGGGTGCGGTCGCAAATCGCGGGTCATCCAGTAGCTTCGTGTCAAGACAGTCAACGAGTCGTTTGAAAAAAATAGGGTTAGCACAGGCAATCCCTACCCAGCCATCGCTGGCTCGAAAAACACGCCACCCCTGCCCAAGTCCCAGTGGTGACGGGGCACCCAGTGCCGGCATGGGCGGTATTTTGTCTGAAAAGGAAGCCTGGTAGCCGGCGATGTAGGCGCCAATGGTTGTCCAGGGTACACGTACTTCCTGACCGCAACCGGTCCGTTGCCGCACCAGGATTGCTGCGGCAATGGCTCCAGACAGGGTACCACCGGCTGCGATGCTGATAGTTTGCAGCACCGGAAACGCCGGTCCGTCGCGATAAGCAGCTGTGCCGGCCATGACTCCAGCAAGTGCAGACGCAAGCTCATCCTCCTCGGGAAGCGCCGAGTAGGGCTCAGCATCCGCATAGGGTGGCGCAAATGCGAGGATCTGGTCGTTCGTTGGCTGGTAGCCCTCCAAATGCGACCGACTACCGCCGACGATGATGACGTCTGCCGAGGCGAGCAGTTTTCCATATTCTGGATCTTCCGCTTTAAGCACTATGCTCTTTTTGCCACGATTCCAGCTATAGTGGCCGCTTGGCTGGCGAGAATGGTCGCCACCCGCCGGTTCAAGCTTAATGACTTCTGCGCCGGAATCCCGCAGGACTACACCTGCAATTGCGATGGCAATACCTGCGTTGACCTCGACCACACGCAGTTTTTCAAGTGGCGTACTCAAACCGATTCTCCAGACTAGTTTCGACCAAGAATAAGCTACTTGTTCCACTACTGACAAGGTGTTCAGCAGGAATTCCATGGCAGGCCTATCTGCTATACTACGGCGCTCTTATCTTATGGCTCAATTTTTCAGTAATCAGGCGATGCAGGCCCAATACGACAACCCTAATTTCGGCCTCGGCGAAACCATCAAACCTGCTTAGGGATCAGGTCAATCGCTTTGCTGCAGATGAAATCGCACCACGCGCCGCTGAAATTGATACCAGTAACGAGTTCCCACCAGACCTATGGAAGAAGATGGGTGAGATGGGACTGCTCGGCATCACGGTCTCAGAAGAATATGGCGGTGCAGGCCTCGGCTATCTTGCCCATTGTGTCTGCATCGAAGAAATATGTCAGGCAAACTAATCTCGGTATTGGTGGAATCCGGCGCCGACGTTACTGCAGGCACTCCCCTCGTTGTACTTGAAGCCATGAAAATGGAGCACACGATATGTGCACCTGCCTTTGGCACAGTGGAGACAATACACTTTTTTGTTGATGATCTGGTGGAAGAAGGTATCGAATTGCTGGACTTCGCGCCCAGCTTTTGACAGTTTTCATCCCCGGCACCTGAACTGTCGCTCAAATGCCAGGGATGGAAAGTCTACAGCAGGGCATCCAATTCCGGGACGGCCTTAAAGAGGTCAGCAACAAGTCCATAGTCCGCGACCTGGAATATTGGCGCGTCTTCGTCCTTGTTTATTGCAACGATAACCTTGCTGTCCTTCATTCCCGCCAAGTGCTGAATAGCGCCGCTGATACCTACAGCTATGTACAGGTCCGGTGCGACAATCTTACCTGTCTGACCAACCTGCATATCATTGGGAACAAAGCCTGCGTCTACCGCGGCTCGAGATGCACCAATGGCGGCACCCAGCTTGTCTGCAACTGATTCCAGCAGGGCAAAGTTTTCACCGTTTTGCATGCCCCTGCCGCCAGAAATAATAATACTGGCCGCAGTTAATTCAGGTCGCTCCAGTTCGGCAATCTCTTCCTTATCCCATGAGGACAAACCCGCATCCTTGGCGATATCAAGATTCTCGATTGTGGCGCTGCCACCGTCTGCTGCAGCCGGATCAAAGGCTGTGCCCCTGACGGTCAGCACCTTGATTGAGTCAGTCGATTGTACTGTCGCAATAGCGTTCCCGGCATAGATCGGACGCTCAAAGGTGTCTTCACTTACAACGCCGCTGATATCAGAAATCTGGGCAACATCTAACAGTGCTGCTACGCGAGGCATAAAATTTTTACCGGAAGCAGTGGTTGCGGAGAGTATGTGAGAGTAATTTGAACCAATTTCAACAATCAGGGCAGCAATATTTTCTGCCAGGTCATGGCTGTAAGCATCATTGTCAGCAACCAATACCTTGTTCACACCAGCAACCTTAGCAGCAGTTTCGCCCGCCGCCGCACATCCAGCGCCAGCGATCAGCACTTCGATATCTCCGCCGATTGCCTGTGCTGCAGCAATAGCCACGAGGGCGGAAGCCTTAACTGAACTGTTATCATGTTCTGCTACTACAAGAATACTCATGAGATCACCTTCGCTTCATTTTTCAGTTTGTCTACCAACTCTTCAACCGACTCAACGATTATTCCGGCTTGCCTTGCAGAGGGCGGCGTCACTTTCAGTGTTTTCACCGTTGGTGTGACGTCAACACCAAGATCCTCTGGCGTGAAGGTATCGATGGTCTTTTTCTTCGCCTTCATGATATTTGGTAGTGATGCGTAGCGTGGTTCATTCAACCTTAGGTCGGTCGTAATAATAGTCGGCAACTTAACAGTAATTGTTTCAAGGCCCGCATCAACTTCACGGGTAACCGTAGCAGTGCCATCACCAACCTGCAGTTCCGAGGCAAATGTGGCCTGGGATAATCCAGCCAGCGCAGCCAGCATTTGTCCTGTCTGGCTATTGTCGCCATCGATCGCCTGCTTGCCGGTGATAATTATCTGTGCCTGTTCCTTGTCTACGATCGCCTTGAGGACCTTGGCAATAGCGAGGGGCTGTACTTCTTCTTCAGTTTCGACAAGGATTCCCCTGTCAGCACCCAGCGCCAGCGCTGTTCTGATTTGCTCCTGGCAGGCACTCGCGCCTACTGACACGACAATTACTTCTTCTGCGGTGCCTGCTTCTTTCAGGCGAACCGCTTCTTCAATGGCAATCTCATCAAAAGGATTGACTGACATTTTTACGTTATTTAGATCGACACCCGTGTTGTCACCTAGAACGCGAATATTCACGTTGTAGTCTACGACACGCTTGACAGCTACAAGAACTTTCATGCAATTCCTCTGCTAGTGTTAAGTAAATCCGGGGACATTTAGGAACATGCCAAGAATGACATGTGGTCCGCTTTAAAGCGCGCGTATTCTGCCGGTTTCTAGCTCTAGAATCAATAGCTGAAGGTAATATCAAGTCGTCTGATGCGCCCTGTTTGCAGGGCTTATTCTTTACCCTTGGCCTGCTCTATATTATCCCCTATAAATATTAGTGATTTCCTTTGGCTACCAACATTACATACAATACAGGCTGTCTATATCTGTGATTCTAGGAGTGTCTGCACATGGAAAGAGAGTCCATGGAATTTGACCTAGTGGTAGTTGGCGGAGGACCGGCTGGCCTCGCGACTGCCATCAAATTTGCACAGCTTGCTAAAGAAGCCGGAGATGAGTTTACCGTGTGCCTGGTTGAAAAAGGCTCTGAGATTGGCGCCCATATTCTCTCCGGTGCAGTCGTTGAAACGCGGGCACTGGACGAACTGTTTCCTGATTGGAAGGAATTGGGGGCACCGGTGAACAACCCCGTCACAGATGATCATGTCTACTATCTGCTGGGTGACAACCTGGGTATAAAGCTGCCCTCCTTCCTGGTCCCCCCGGCGCTGCATAACAAGGGTAACCACGCAATCAGCCTCGGCAACCTGTGCCGCTGGCTGGGTGAGAAGGCAGAGGAACTGGAAGTCAATATATTCCCGGGCTTCGCCGCGAGTGAGGTTCTATACAACGAAGATAGCGCGATAAAGGGGGTTGCAACCGGCGACATGGGTATCGGCGCTGATGGAGAGCAAAAATCGACCTATACCCCCGGCTATGAATTACATGCCAAATACACCGTTTTTGCTGAAGGCTGCCGGGGGCACCTGGGAAAACAGTTGATACAGAAATTTGATCTGCGCAAAGATGCTGAAACGCAGCACTATGCGATTGGGCTGAAGGAAATCTGGGACATTGACCCGGACAAGCATGTACCAGGCAAGGTCCTACATACCATCGGCTGGCCTCTTGGGCATCTACCGGGGTGCACACTGGGCGGATCATTTCTCTACCACCTTGAGAATAACCAGGTGGCTGTCGGACTAGCCGTTGACCTAGGTTATACGAACCCGCACATGAGTCCCTTTGATGAGTTCCAGCGATTCAAACATCACAAGGTGATAAAGCACTACCTGGATGGCGGCAAAAGGGTTGCCTACGGTGCAAGGTCAGTTGCTAAAGGCGGACTCCAGGCGGTACCTAAGCTCACAATGCCAGGAGCCCTGCTGGCAGGTGATGAAGCCGGATTCCTCAATAACCTGAAGCAGAAGGGAACGCACACCTCAATGAAGACTGGCATGATGGCTGGGGAAACGGTTTATGAGGCTGTCAAAGCTGGCACCAGTGGCGATGAACTGAGCAATTATGAAACGGCCTTCAAAAATTCCTGGGTGTACGAAGAGATGTATGCAGCACGGAACATCATTCCAACACAACATAAACTCGGATTATTCTTCGGCTCAGCCTTTGCCTGGGTTGACCAGTACATTTTCAGGGGCAGGATGCCCTTTACCCTTACAGATTCAAAACCCGATCATGAGCAATTGATGCTGGCCAGCAAATGTGCCAAGCCTAATTACCCGAAACCCGATGGTAAAATCAGCTTTGACAAGCTGTCATCGGTATTTTTGTCCAATACCTCCCACGAAGAAGACCAGCCCAGTCACCTGCAACTCACCGATGAGAATATCCCCATCCACTCTAATCTCCTTCTCTACGATGAGCCAGCCCAGCGATACTGTCCGGCAGGTGTCTATGAAGTAGTCGAAGCAGAGGATGGCAGCAAGAAATTCCAGATCAATGCACAGAATTGCGTTCACTGCAAAACATGTGACATCAAGGACCCGGCCCAAAACATCACCTGGGTTGTACCAGAGGGCGCCGGCGGACCCAACTACGGCAATATGTAGCGGCCTTTTGTTCAGGAGCCCTCTGTTAACGAGCCTCTTGCCTGCCAGGTTCAGGGCAGGCAAGGGAGCAATCAGGAAATTTCTTTCCAGTCGATAATGGCAGGGTCCTTGTCGTGGCTCGGAAACATATCCGGCCAGTGCCTGGCGATAAGGATGTCCATCAACTCAGACTTCTCACCACTGCGAGTTTTTTCCATCTCGGCCTTGAGCGTCTCCAGCGCCTCCAGGACCCTATCGCCAAACAGGGAAATAAGGTATTCGTCGGGAATACGCGATTTACGGGTATCGTGGTCGCCGTCCTTATCAAAGGCTGTCGGCCCGAGGGGTGGTACATAGAACACATTGGGCTCGGTACCATATTCCCCGTGCAGAGGTAGTGCCACTTTCCATTTCTCGACCAGTTTCCACACTGGTCCTTCTTCGTCATCCCGAAAGGCAACGTGCCGCAGGCGACCGGGGCACTGCCTTACACAGGCCGGTGCCACGCCCTGCTCTATACGGGGAAAGCAGAAGATACATTTCTGTGCCGTCTTCTCCTCTTCATTGAAATAGATTTTCTTGTAGGGGCAGGCCGACATACAGAAGCGATAGCCGCGGCACCGGTCCTCATCGATGACGACAATCCCGTCCTCCGGCCGCTTACTAATGGCGTTGCGTGGACAAGCCGCCTGACACGCCGGGTTTGAGCAGTGATTGCAGATCCTCGGTAGATAAAAGAAATATCCATTAGGGTACTCGCCACCGCCCTGATCCTCATCCCAGTTTGGACCCCACTCAGGTTTGTTTATCGGCTTCAGTCGTGTCATGTCACTGGCGCCGTCAAAGAAGAGCGTCTCCTGGTTTGATTTGACCGGCTCCCCAAAGTCAGCACGAGTTGGCAGGTGCCCAGCCTTGGCCCGACCATTGGCGAAACCACCACCCATCGACTCCCAGTCCTTTGGTGTACCGCGCCCCGGCATGGTGTTGACGGTATTCCACCACATATAGTCCATCCCTTTACGCTTAGTCCAGATACGCTTACAGGCTATAGTGCAGGTCTGGCAACCCAGGCACTTGTTCAGGTCCATGACCATTGAAATCTGTTGTTTTGTCATCACCCTACCCTCTCCATCTCGACCCTGACACCACGATCACTCATATTGGGTTGCCCTATCAGAATTCTTGGTTGCAGGTGCGAGTAGCCGCCCACCATCTGAATCGGGTTAAAAGGCGCGGGCATAATACTTTGAAAGTGTTCACGATCCTCAAACTGGTAGGGCTCCCAGGCGTGGTAGACTACCACCTGACCCGGCCTGATACTGGGTGATATCTTGATACGAGTTTTGAATTCACCCACGTCATTGCTGACCCGAACCCGGTCACCATCACTTATTCCCCTGGACCGTGCATCCTCGGCGCTGACCCACATGGTCGGCTCGCCCTGCTGCAATCCGAGCATCATATCGTTGTCCCGCCAGATGGAATGAATGCTCCAGCGCGTGTGACCGCCGGTAAGCTGCAGTGGGTAGTTACCACCTATGGCCGGATTGTCCTTATGGACAGGCAATGCCTCACCCAGTTCAAAGAAGATTTTCTGATCGATGTAGAACTGCATTCTCCGCGTCAGGGTTGGCCAGGGCATTTTCTTCTCCGTATGCCAGGTGCATGCGGTGATGGTTTCGTCTGCTTTAATCTCAGTCGCCATGTCGGGAAAGCTCAGATCAGTGAATCGAGATTGCCCCTTCTGCTGGAGTTCTTCCCAACTGGTCTCCAGATTGGAGCAGGCTTTGATCACATTCTTGAGCAGTTCTTCGTCCCCATCTGCCTCGTAGGTGCGATTGAAGGAGAAATCTTCGTACACGCGATCGAGCTTTCTATCCTGCCCCGCCCTGTCCTTGAATTCAGTTTTATCACGTGCGATGGCTCGCTCCTGAATTTTCTCCATCAACAGGCAGTTGATCGCCCAGTCAGTCTTGGAATCACCAAGCGGCTGGACAATCTGCTGCGTGATGTTCGTGAAGGGTGCTATGGGTGTAGAAAAAACCAGATCATTGGTCTCATACCAGCCCGCCGCAGGCAGCACATAGTCGCTGTAGAGTGCTGTTGTAGACATTCGCCAGTCGATCGTTACCAGGAATGGCAGGCTATCCAGAAAACCCCGCTTCAGCAGATCACCGCGGACCCGGCGCAGGATGTTACCGCCGGACTCAACGAACACCTTGGGTGCCGGACCGGGGTGAACCTGCCAGCCCTTTTCGTAAGCCTCTTCAAGGTGCGCCGTGGCATCCCGTTTTAGGTATGGATCATATTGCTTGGCACTACCGGTCATGGGTGCCAGGCCGCCATGTTCATGAAAGAAAAGGGATGAAGCGGTCGATCCACCACCCATATAGCCCTTGCGCATCATATCAAACACCATGCGCTCAAAGGTTGTGCCGTCCGGGCCCGTCCTCTGCCACAGCGGCGGCTCCTTGGGCATCACGGGAACCTTCTTGAATTCAGGGTCATCCGCATCTGCCCGAATTGCTGACATGGAACCATCAGGGGAGATCATCGGAAAGGCGTTGAGACCACTGCCCTTCTTTCCAAACTGGCCACATAGCACCATGATCAATAACTGCGCCCGCTCCATCTCCAGACCATGGTAGAACTTGGAGAAGTTTGATTGCGTCAGTACCGCCGCACTTTTTGCAGTCGCAATCTGGCGGGCCAGATTCCTGACAAGGGAAGGCCGTGTTCCAGTCGCCTTTTCGGTGATCTCAGGTGTGTAATCCTTCAGGTGCTCACGCAGCATCGCGAATACCGGTGTTACGGTGACCGACCCCGATGATGTCTCTACGCTGAACTCACCTTCCAGGGCCGGAACCAGATCCCCCAGCGCAAGGCTCTGCCGGGGGGCCGCCTGCAATGAGTCCGTAACCTGGTCCCAGATATAAAATACTTCCTCATCACCCTTGGGCTCAATATCGCTGGCTCTCAAGAACCTTTTGTTGTCAGTACGCACCAGTATTGGGAGATCCGACTGCTCACGAACAAACGCCTTATCGAAGATATCTTCTTCAATCACTACCTGTGCCATAGCCAGCCCAAATGCTGCATCGCTACCTACGTTGACGGGAATCCAGTCATCAGAATGAACAGCAGAGGCATTATGGTCAGGAGCAATTGTGACAATACGGGCACCGTTGTAGCGGGCTTCGGTAATATAGTGTGCATTGGGGATCTGGGTGTAGATCGGGTTACCGCCCCAGTTCAAAATTAGGTCAGAATAAAAACTGTCATCACCGGAGCTATGAAAAAACATCTTGCCACAGGTAACATTGATTCCCGGATGGTGATCACCGACCTCGGCATCGATGTCAAACCCTGGCAGGTCCAGCAACTTTGACCGTCGACCTGCTGCCGTACCACCACCGCCCGAAGTGGCCCCACCGCCACCGTCAAAATAGATACTGGCTGGTCCATCAGTGTTCAGTGCGTCTATAAAGCGATCAGCAATTTCAGTCATGGCCTCGTCCCATGAGACACGCTTCCACTTGCCTTCACCTCGTTTGCCAACCCGCTTCAGGGGGTATTTGAGACGGCCGGCATCATACATTCGGTCGCTGTAACAGGCACCCTTCTGGCAACCTCTTGGGTTTGCATCGGGTACATCGGGGCTTGTCTGATCGTAGGTAGCCGACTGTTCCTCACGCAGCACAATACCGTCCTTCACGTAGACATTGAATGTGCAGCCCCGCTGGTACCAGCAGTTAACATGATGAGTCGACTTAACCACCTTGTCCCATTGCCACTGATGCCGGTAAATATCCTCCCAGGAATCATAGTCTGGCATCTCCAGGGAAGCCGCTCCACTTTTACCAGCTGCCAAGGTAGGTGCCACCCAGGTGAGGCGGCGCAGTGACAATGCCAGCGTGGAGGCATTGGTGTATTTAAGAAACTCGCGGCGAGATAGTTTTGACATGAACGTTTCTCCAGCACATTGGAACACTATGGTGACTGCAGCAGCGGACTACATTTTGAATTACTGTAACACGTAATAAAATTGCCATCTATTGTTCTGTCCGCCCGCTATGGATACCATGTTGGCCACATTGCTGCTCAAATATCCTTATCACTTTCAGGGGAGGTATCGTTCAATCTGAGTTCCCGAACGTCGCGCACGAAAAAGAGGGCCGTCGTGGTGACAACAATCATTGCCGCACAGCTGAGCAGGGTCACCCGGTAACCCACCATCTCGTAGAGGTAACCAAAAAACAGGATACCGAGCGGCGCCAGGGCAAATGATCCAAGGAAGTCGTAGGCACTGACCCTGGAGAGCATTTCCGGTGCAACCCGAGTCTGCACGGTAGTCTGCCAGAGCACAATAAAGACCTGGCGTGCCACTCCGCTGACCAGTGCCCCGGCGACCAACCACCAGAGCCCGACAGGCCCTGCCAGCATCAGCGGTGGAATGGCGAAGAACAGGATCAAGGAGGCGCTGACGAGCATGGTGCGTTCAACGCGTATGCGCATGGCGACAATTCCGCCCAATAGTGTGCCTGCACCAAGTCCAGCGGAAATCAGTCCCCAGTCTACTGCTCCATTCATGTGGGAGCGCGTCACCGCAGGACCCAACAGGCCATTCACACTCTGTATGCTGGCGGCAACGAATGAAAACTGAACCACCATGATCCAGAGCCAGCGGTGGGAGATGAAGGCCTGCCAGCCCTTACGGATATCCTCGAAAAAGCTGGCCGGGGGAAGCCTTTTTTGCTCTGCGGGTTTCAGGGTAATGTAGAGGATGCTAGCGATGGCAAAAGTCGCCGAATCAAGCGCCAGAGCTACACCGGGTCCCAGAGCCGCGACCAGCACACCGGCGAGGGCAGTACCGAGGACCAGTGAAGTGTTCCGTGCAATCCCGAGTAGACTGTTTGCATCCTGCAACTGATCATGACTGACAATCAGCGGTATGAGACCTGTCGTTGCAGGAAATGTAATGGCGATGACTACACCTCCCATCAGCGTCAGACCCGTAAGCAACGGTACGGTCGCAAACTCGGCGATAAACGCAACGGCTATCAAGGCCTGAAACAGGGCGGCCCATGCACAGGCATAGATGATAAGCTGGCGCCGGGACGTACGGTCAGCCAGGGTGCCGCTGACCATCAGAATCAACAATTGAGCGACTACCGGTGCGGCAATCACGATTGCCGAGGCGCTAGTTGAACCAGTCAGCTCGAGGACACCAAACGCCAGCGCAATGGGGGCCATTGCACTGCCGAATGTTGTGATAAGCGTTGCAAGAAAGAGGAGAAGGAAATTGCGTTCACGAAGAAGACTCATTCCAGTCAGCATAATGCGAAGTTTACCTGGCCAGGCCCGTCACTGGCATTATATTTCCCGCGGCCTGCACCACGCACACCCCTGAGTTCTCTCGTTATCTGATCTCGCGCTATACGAGCCAGCGAGGCCAGGGAGGCCTGACCGAATATTCGCAAACACCGCAACCCTTTTCGCCAGTTTCTTCGACTTCGAAATCGAAAAACGGCTCGTAGCAATCCAGACGATTTTCAAGGTCGTTCTCACCCCGGTCCCATAGTTTCACCTGGCCATACTTGCGACCTGTTCGCACGTGAATGGTCTCACCATCGGGTAATTGCAGGGTATACCGGAAAGCCGCAGCATCCCTCTCGTTGTCAGACATAAGAACTTCGCAGGTTCCCCCCAGCATGGCCCTCGAGCCGTTGGCATCGGACATAAAGCCACCGAAGGGTGAGTCCGGCTGGTGACGACCGTAGACATTAATATGCTTATCCGCTAACTGGATACTGGGCCAGAAGTGACCCGGTTCATTCTGCTGTGAATATTCCCAAGGCGGCTCATCTGCAAAACGAGTTGACCAGGAATGATCCCGGTGGGACCAGGAATCAAGTTGTCTGACATCACCTTTGTTTGGGCCACCGCGTATCTCGAAGGTTCCGGTGCAGTGCAGACCCTGCTCGAAGTGACCGCCGTAATAGTTGGCGTGGACCAGGGGATTGCCATTAATACTGTCGGCGTAGTCAAAGACTGGAAAGCGACCCTTGAAATTCAGATCGAAGCCAAATCTTGGGCCATCGAAGGTGATCCTGATTTCCTCCAGGGGTTTAACAACTTCGTAGGTCAGGAGGCCATCACTCCAGGGTCCCTTATCCGCATCTTTTGTCAGAGGATGTTTGTTCCCGTACTGCTGCTGGACGCCATCTATCACGTAGAGCGCTTCGAAACGCCCCCAACCTTTATTGGTCAAATGGAAGTGATTGATGCCGAAGATATTGGCCTCACTGTCCACAACACTCACCCAGAGTGTATCGCCGAACAGACCGGCGCTATGTTCATCCGGCGCAGCATGCCGATATTCGTCTTCCGCTTTCACAACCATTTTAATTTTTCCTGCTGGATCAGATGCATCAATGTACCACTTTTATGATTACAGCATCAAAATGGCCAGGCCGCCCAGCTCTGGCTGACAGGCATTTATCTCTCGCTCAGTTGCACAAGCACGCCATTAGCCTCCGATGGATGCACAAAGGCGCCGCCAATCGTCCTTACCCCCTTAGCGTCCAACTCCGCTGCCGTTGCCTGTTGGTCATCGACCGTAAACGCCACCGTGTGAATGCCCTCGCCGCGTTTTGACAAGGGGCCTGCGAGGGGAGAATCATCCGCGGTCGGGGAAACCAGTTCCAGGAAGGTACCATCGGCAAAATGATAGAAGGCCTGGTCAGCACTCAAGTCATCAGAATGCTGCAGATCCGGCTCAAAGCCAATAATCTTGTTGTAACTCGCTATTGCTGCGCCAAGGTCTGACACCCTGACAACAACATGGTCTACACCTTTAAGTGCCATTTGACTATCTCCTGTTTGGGTACAAAATCTGCTTTGAAACCGGGTGAACATTATCCGGCTTCCTTTCGGCTCATATTACACTTACTGGGTGGCAAGGAGTGGGGGCCCGTCAGTCACTCTTTTCTAAATTGCTGTCGCTATCTTTATTGCTAGATCTGTGGCTATTGCTGCAAAGCGGCATTACTTTTTCAGAAAAACCTGCAGCGGCTTCGAGTCCTTCATCGGATTTGGCAGTAAAGCTTGGCCCTGCAACTGAAACCTTACTGATGCCAAGTTTCTCCACCTCCTGCAACCGTTCAATGCAATGCTCGACACCGCCTATAACCGCATAACCATCCATAAACTCATCGGTCATCACCTTTGACTGCTGACTACCCTCGCGGGCATGCATATTCATATCGTAACTGTCGTGAATGGTTCGAAAAATTTCCCGCTGCTTTTCAGACACGGGGCCAGATACGGTTCCGTGCATAACGGAGAATCGAGCAAAAAGACTCGTCCCGGCACGCCCCAGGTCCCTTACCACATCAAGATTGTGATGACAGACGATGTTTATATAGGCACCAAATTTGAGTGATACCGGACCCTTTCCTGCTTTGCTCGCGGCTTCGATTGCGGTATTTATACCCCATTTTAGTCGTTCTGTATCTGCGCCGAGGGCAAACATGATGCGATCAGAATAGCGCGCGGCCATACCAATCACCTTCTCTCCTGTTGCAGCAACTTCATACCGGCACCTTGTCAATTCCCGCTGGCCATTTAATTGAACTCGAGGAGGGTGCATCAGCCAGCCCAAGAATTTCGACAGGCGCTGCCTGCTGGTCCAGGGTCCCAGTATGCTCAAAGTTAACCTCATCACCACGCAGGTATGCCTGAAGACTAACCAGGTATTCCCCGAACCACTTGAGTTTTGCGGGGGAGCGACCCAGATGCGCAAGGGCACTGTCACCCCTGCCAATGCCAACGATCATTCGACCCTTGGATAATTTCTGTACGGACATGGCGGATGTTGCTGTTTCGGCCGCAACGCGGGTAACCGGGTTCGTCACTGAAGTCTGCAATCCCAACCTTGTACTCCCCGTCGCAGCGAGGGCCAAAAAGACGTAGGGATCACCGGACAGGTCCTGAGAATCTACCGTCGTCAACCCATCCCAGCCGAGCCCCTCTGCAACGGCCGCCACGTCAGCGGCACGGGTTGGCGCCGAAGGATGGGAAGTCCAGAATTCCACTAGCGATATCCCTCATCCACTGGGCGTCGAGACAAGGACCACCAGGCTGCCTCGCAGGCGGCTACCGTTTCTTCATCAAGGACAAGGTCAAGGGCTGCAAGGTTTGCATCAAGCTGCTCAGGCTTTGAGGCACCGATAATGGCGGAGGTAATGCCAGCTTGTACGAGCACCCAGGCGATCGATACCGACACTATATCCAACCCCTTTGACTCAACGACCCCCTTCAGGGCCTCGACCGCCTCAAACTGTGAGTCGTGCCAATAGCGTGCCTGATATCGATCCGCGGCCGTGCCAAGCGTAAACCGTGTCCCATCGACGGGAGCCTGTCCGGGTTTGTATTTGCCAGAGAGAAACCCGCCCGCAAGCGGGTTGTAACAGATGACACCAATGCCCTCATCAACACATAATGGCAGGAGTTCAGTTTCAATGTCCCTGTAAAGAAGGTTGTAACGTGGCTGGACAGAGACGTACCCGGCTACACCCAGCCGTTCCGCGGCTCGAAGCGCACCACCCAAACGCCAGGCAGGGTAGTTGGAACAACCTATGTAACGAACCTTGCCGGCAGTAACCAGATCTTCGAAGGCGCGCAGTGTCTCCTCGATAGGCGTATGTGGATCAAAACCATGGGACTGGTACAGGTCTATATAGTCTGTACCCAGTCGAGTCAGGCTCTTTTCAACCGACTCCATGATGTGTTGCCTGGACAGACCCCAGTTGTTCGGGCCTCGTCGAGTTGGTGCGAAACACTTTGTCGCGATTAGAAGCTGATCCCTGTTCCCCTTGTCTTTCACCCAACGGCCAATGATAGATTCGGTTTCACCCATGGTTTCCAGCGTGCCGCCAAGCGGATAGGCATCAGACGTATCAAGGAATGTCAGATCCGCCTCGTAGGCTCTATCCAGGATAACCCGGGAAATGGACTCATCGACCTGAAGGCCAAAAGTCATCGTACCAAGACACAGTGCCGGGACCTCCAGCCCATGCTTGCCCATTCGTCGCTTTTCCATCGCGTGCCTCCCCACTTTGGTCACTTACCCGGAGCATACACACCCATACCAGATACTTAAATCACCCTGCTGGCATGTGAGACAGAAAAACGTTTTACTGTTACGCAACTAAACAAAGAAGAGGTTTGCATTGGCCGTATACAAGTGGCTGGTCATTGGTGCTGTTGTTTTTAGTGTATTGATCATTGGCACAGTCATCTACAACCTGCTAGTCGTCAACCGACAGGTTGCTGAAGAAGTCACGTCGAACCCTGACGGAGAACGCGCGGGAATCGTCACACTCCTGACATTGCCGGACGGAAAGCAAATACCAGTGAACTATCTGCAGGAAGAGGACAAGGTATTTCTCGGCGCAGACGGACCCTGGTGGCGTGTATTTCGCAACGGCGGTGCGGATGTAACCTTACTGATTCGCGGCAGAAGCCTGAAGGGAAACGCAGTTGTCGTACTCGACGATCCCGAGTACACACATGAAGTATTCGCACGACTCCGACCAAAGGCACCGGCGTGGCTGCCAGACTGGCTTAACGGAAAACTGATTGTCATCAGCCTCGAGTCTTCTTAATACGAGCAACCTGATACGAGCGACCCTATACCCAGAACTGGAACTCACTTAGGTGCCGACCGGCAGGGTAAACCATCGAGATTCTCTCGAAGCCATAGTGTCGAGTGGCTGACATCTCCGGATGCTGAATAGATATACATGACATTATTACAATGAAAAGAACCGCAATCGGAAGGTACCTGCTACTTCGGCGTGAAAAGTTGGACAAACTTTTTCGCCCCGGTGGCAAGGTCTTCTTTGGCTGGTGGATAGTTCTGGCCAGTGCCGGCCTCCAATGGCTTGTTGCCCTGACGTGGCTGCAGTCTTTCGGTGCCTACGCCGTCCTGCTACAGGCTGATTTCGGATGGAGCATGTCTGTGCTGTCCATTGCGTTTGCCCTGTCACGATTGGAAACAGGACTGCTGGGACCGATTCAGGGTTGGCTGGTTGATCGATACGGGCCGCGACGTATCCTTGTGACTGGCTTTCTGTTCCTTGGAGTCGGGTTCCTGGCTTTTTCACAAATACACTCGATCCCCAGCTATATCGTTGCCGTCATCCTCATTGCGCTGGGTTCAAGCCTTGGTGGTTTCCCAACGCTGATGGTAGCTATCATCAGTTGGTTCAAGGTACATCGATCGAAGGCAATAGCCTGGTCGCAGATGGGTTACGGCGTTGGTGGCCTCTGCATACCACTCATCGTTTTCGGACTTGAAGAACAGGGATGGCGAACCGTCGCATTTCTATCTGCCATCGCCGTTGTGGCACTGGGCGTTCCTATGGTTTGGCTCATCCGCCGCCACCCGGAAGGAATGGGAGAACATGCCGATGGCATTTCGCCACTAGAAGCCGATGATGTGGTGGATGAAAAAAGAACCATTGAACCGATACACCGTGACTTTACCTGGCGTCAGGCACTTCGAACACCCGCCTTCTGGCTATTGTCCATCGGACACGGACTATCGCTACTGGCGGTTTCCTCTATGATTGCCCACCTGATACCGCACCTGACAACTAGCCTTGACTATTCCCTGGTCGAAGCAGGTTTCGCATTTTCCATCATGACCAGCATGCAGATGTTGGGTGTATTTCTAGGTGGTTTTCTCGGTGACTATTTCAACAAACGAATCACTATTGGTTTCTGTATGATCGGGCACTTCATCGGACTGATAGCCTTGATCAACGCGACCAATTTCTATTGGATTGTGGTATTTGCCGTGTTCCATGGTTTTGGCTGGGGTATTCGCGCTCCTATTATCGTAGCCCTGCGCGCTGACTACTTCGGCTCCAAGTCTTTTGGAACCATCATTGGGATCTCATCATTGATCGCCATGATAGGCATGACCACTGGCCCTCTCCTTTGTGGCATCCTGTTTGATATCTATGGAAACTACCGGCTAGCCTTTGGCATCATTGCAATGGCAACACTGGCAGGGGCAGTGTGTCTGTGGGCGGCGACCCCGCCAAAGCCCGCTCGATCCTAGAAAGCGAAAAAGAGTAAGCTAGCCCGGATTTTATTGGGCGTTAAAGCCACCGTCGACTGGCAGCACGGTACCTGTAATGTAGGAAGCTGCATCTGAGCATAGCCATGCTGCAATATGGGCGACTTCTTCTGCTTCTCCCAATCTGGCCATGGGTGTCGAAGTCATAGCGTAGTCTGCGAAGGCTCCCCCGGAACGATCGATCAGACCATCAACCAGCGGCGTCTTCATAATACCGGGGCATATAGCATTTACGCGGATATTGGTCTGGGCATTTTCAAGGGCAACGCATTTAGTGATACCAATCACACCGTGCTTTGATGCCGCATACGAGACTGCGCCAGCATTCCCATTGAGCCCCATCACCGATGACATATTGACGATAGCGCCACCACCCTGCGCCAGCATCTGCCGAACTTGATACTTGCAGCACAGGAATACACCCTTGAGGTTAATGCTCATAACCAGGTCCCAGTTGCTTTCTGACTCGTTCGCAACGATCGTACCTTCACCGACTATCCCTGCATTGTTCACAGCACTATCCAGCCGACCATAGGTATCAATCGTGCGCTGGACCATAGCTTCCACTGCGCTTGCATCAGCCACATCTACGTGAACAAAACTGGCGATTCCACCTCGCTGCTCAATGGTATTAACCGTTTCCTGACCAGCTTTTTCATTGAGATCTGCAACCATCACACTGGCACCCAGTCCGGCCATTGTATATGCGCATGCCTGGCCCAGCCCCATACCTGCACCTGTAACCAGTGCCACTTTCCCATCCATTTCATACATCGTTTCATGCTCCTGTTAAATTACCCAATAACCTGATTGCGAAGGCCCATCACGTATCGTCTAAATTTACTTCAGCCTGGCTGGCACGAAGTTTTTCTTCTGAGAGTGTGACCCCTGATAGTGGATCCAGTGTAACCATAGCGACACTCCCCCACTCCTCGTCGCCCAGAAACCCTGGTGCAGGACTCCCGGAGTAGCAGGCCTTGGTTGTACGTTGGCTCACCTCGCGGAATACGTGTACGTGACCCAGCGCCAGATAGTCAAAACCTGATTCACCGATTTCGTCATGGGTAATCAGCGAAGAGCGCATTTCGCTCCTGTCCTGTGTCAGGTAGCCATGGGCCACCCCCAGGTGCCAGAAATCACCGCTTCGTTTCGGAATGTCCGCAAGGGGCTGGTTTCTGTGATCGTGATCCACCAGCGCCCTCCCCCACACGGTCGCTTCCAGGTCAGGAAACTCTATAGTTTGTCCCTCCTCGTCCATAAGGACCTTGACGTGGGGTCCTGCCTGCGCGAAATCAACTTGTCTGTAGATCGAGTGGTCGTCATAACAGTCATGGTTGCCGGGAATCAAGACGACCGGACAGGAGGCCCTGCTGAATTCTTCCATGACGAAGTCAACCAGGGCAGTTGCTACCCGGCTCGAATCAAACAGGTCCCCGGCGATCAAAAGTAGATCTGCCCGTTGCCGCTGAGATGTATCAATAACCTCGCTGAGCGCTCTTTCCTCCCGCCGACGATCAAATGGCCCGCTCTCGTTCCATCGCCCTTCGCTGCTGATGTGAATGTCCGAGGTATGGATCAGTTTAAGTGGTTTACGCTGCATGGTTTTCGAATATCGACTTAGCGCCGCCACCTGCTCCAGTCGAATGGGTCGATCCCTGTCTCTGTGATTTGCCAGACAGATGCGTTTGCCCTGTCACCTTCGATTTCGAGAAAACCAATGGTGCCGAGTTGCATCTCGAGGTTATGCGGAAAGGTTGGAGACCCAGGGTTGACACAAAGTATACCGTCTACCATATCAATCGACTCGACGTGTGTATCACCATAAATGATCACATTCGGTTTTCGATCCGGAAAGTGCCGTGCGATCGAACGCTCCAGAGTAAGGTGCGGCGGCATCTCGGGAACGGGTACAACATGGGTTACCCCCACGACGAGCCCGCCCAGTTCCAACGACCAGGCTTCTCGGAGCCGCTCATCGTCAGGCACTGCCGGGCGTCCACCAGAGCCATCATCGCCATTCCCACGGGCTACATAGATAGGAGCAATCTCGTTTAACTCATCGACCACCCGCAGTTCATGGAGGTCCCCTGCGTGCAAGATCAGATCAACACCCCGGAAAGCATCGAATACCTGCGGCCAGAGTTCCTCTCTAGACTCAGGGATGTGGGTATCAGAAATCAGTCCTATACGCATCGTTTTACCGCAGCATTTCCGCCTGGTTCCATATAGAAGGGAGTCCACCCATTAAAGCAACCCCAGACAATCCAGGTCTTCGATTGCGACACCATTTCGTTCCACCATTTTTGCCATCCAGGCATAGCCGCGATCGTTATCCGGGTCCATTGTGCCGGCAGTTACGGTCGCGACACACCAGCTGTAAAGCACGCCCACCCGATAATCTTCCCATGCCTGGGGAAAGTCATAGCCACGCACGCCGCCCTTGATAAGCCCATCGACATAGCTTTGCACCAGTGCTTGTTCATGTTGACGCCGAACTTCTATTTGCGTGCTGTGACATAGGAAATAGGCGAAATCCTGTATGCCCTTGCCCTTCAGGGGACCCTGATAATCAACAATAATGAGTGGGTTATGTTCGACCCTCTGGCCGAAGAGCATATTGTCCATTCTGAAGTCTCCGTGCACCAGCGTAGTGGGCGCCTGATCAAGAAGATTCTGCAGTCTATCAATATTTGCGAGGTAGGCATCTCTGCGCTCATTAATCGAAAAAGGCACCTGGTCACCAAAATATTCGATGAGCTGATCCCATCCCATCTCAGCACCATGGGCCATGTTTGTTGCATTCTCACTGTTGGCTATATGGGGCAACCAATCGACTGCTTCCAATTTCCCCCAGAAGGATGCATGCAATTTCGCAAGCTCGGCAACACAGATTTCACACTCCTCTAGGGTGGCACCAATAACCTGGTTACCCATACGATAGTCCGTTGCATCTTCCATCAAGAGCAGAAAATTTTGATTTTCATCGAGTGACGAAGCATAGATTTTGGGGCTGGCTGCACTGGTCAGTGGCGCCAGTTCTTCGTAAAAACGCACTTCCTTGAGATAGAGGTAGAATTGTTCAGCAACCGCACGATTAGTTTCATTCTCTGCTGGTAACTTAATCACCAGGCTCTCTGGGCTTGACGCACCTTCCTGGTCATAGTCCATTAGAATTCTGGACATACTGCTCATCATGCCAACACCGGCCCCCATGGGTTCCAGCTGAATAGACTTGACGTTGATATGAGAATCGAGCGCACCGGCCTCATGAAGCACCCGTGTCAACCAGCTGCTGTTTACATCACTCAGTACTTTTGGTGCTGAGTCCATAACTATCCTTTTTCCAAATCGTTAAGGTTAAATACCAGACCTTCCGGGGGAAGCACTGACGAAGTACCTGTCGCCATCCGCCTTTGCAGGCTAGTGCGCAACTGCAATCAACTGGCCATCCTGTACCACGGTTCGTGGCGGAGGGCCAAGTGAGCAACGAGAACCAACAGGTGTCACACACTTTCCTGATTGCAGGTCAAATACATAGCCGTGCCAATGACAGCGAACCTGTCCACTTGCTTCAGTCGCCTCGAGCGGACCCAGGAGGTGGGGACAGATAGTTGGGGTTGCTTCCCAGCCCGTAGCACATTCACTCAGAAGGTATTCCCTGCTGTTCATTTCAAAGCGAAACGGTGCCCTCTCACGCAAGGGCGCTACGTCACCAAGATTAACTTCCTTACTAGCATCGCGCTGTTGGTCCAGTCGCAATTGTCGTTCCTGCATCATCGCTTCATCTTCATCCCAGAGTACCGTATACAAGCCGAGATAAAATTTGCCGACTTCTTCTTTTTTGTCCTCTGAGATACCAGCGGCGTAAAACTCGACGCTAATATCGGTCGCACCTCCCTGGTCTGACAGGTGCGTCCATATCTCGGAAAACTGCTCGCCCCCCGCATAGGCTCGTACCACGTAACAGTCCGTGTCAACGGACAGTTCAAAATGCCCACCGTGATCGGGATCGGACCAGACACGCCAACCCCAGCGGCCCGCCTCATCCAGTTCACAGTATTCAAAGGAGGAGTTATGTAGGTGAGGCAGGTGCTCCCAGTCCAGCACATTTTCCCATACACGGACCAGGCTTGCCTGAATTTGACGACAATAGGTCGCTACCAACAGAAGATCCAGCCCATTAGGGTTTTGGGTGAGGGGACTTTTTTGATTGGCGGGCATGAGGGTATCCGTTAGCTCTAGTAGCCAACAGTTTTATCTAATACTGGTGACCTTTTCAAGTGAGCAGGTTTCAATGCCCTGGATAAGGGAACGATATTCAAATTACTCAGGCAACTGACTCCAACACCACAATTGGTGTTTAATACGGCTAATTCAAAACCATTAGAAGAATCCTATGTCGCTAGCTCATCGCTTACCAACACTATCCGCCTTCTTACTGCTGTCTTCGACGGCAGTCGCGGATGCCGAAGGCACGGCTTCGCAGGAGGCTATCACCCGTCAATTGCTGTGGGGGGACACCCACCTGCATACGGCGAATTCATTCGATGCGTTTCTAAATGCCAACATGACGGTGAAGCCAGATGCCGCATATCGTTATGCCAAAGGTGAGCCCGTCGTTCATGCCTACAACCGGACCCGTGTGCAAATCCAGACGCCGCTCGATTTCCTGGTGGTGTCGGACCATGCGGAATTTTTCGGCGGCATTCGAGACATCTACTATGATGGTATCCAGGCAGAGGACCCAAACCTAATAGAAAGTCTGCTCTATTGGTTCAATAAAAATGAGATACGGGATGCAATAGACTCGGGTACAGGCCCTGAATATTTTGCTCACCTGCTACCCGTATCTGAAGATCCAAGGGAGGCGATTAAAAACTGGACCGAGCGGCCGGAAACACCCGGTGCTGAAATATCATTTCGCAATGCCTGGCAGGAACTGACCGAAGCAGCGGAAAATCATAACGCGCCAGGAATATTTACGACTTTCATGGGCTGGGAATGGTCGTCGACGCCCGGCGGCGCAAACCTCCATAGGATTATCGTGTCAGATGCGGACAAGCAGACCGCAACCTCATTCTTTCCCTTCTCGTCCCTCGACAGCCCGTACCCAGAAGACCTGTGGCAATGGCTTGCGAAAAAGGAAGCCGAGACTGGGGTGCGTTTTCTTTCGATTCCACATAACTCAAATGTCTCAAAGGGCATTATGTTTGATGTCACGACCGCCCGTGGCAACCCCATTGATACCGACTATGCAAAGCTGCGGACCCGCTGGGAGCCGGTGGTGGAGATGACACAGATTAAGGGCGATTCCGAGACCCATGAGGCCTTTTCCCCTGAAGATGAGTTCGCCCGTTTTGAACCCTTCCCCTTCTACCTGCAGAATGGCACCGAGCCTTATGTGCCGCGAAAAGGCGACTATGTTCGCGCTGCCCTGCGAACCGGCCTGGAACTGGAACAGCAAGTAGGAACCAACCCGTTTCAATTGGGGATGATCGGTTCCACTGATTCACACACCGGACTATCAACGGCGGAGGAACCAAACTTCTGGGGTAAGTTTTCCCGTGATTCAGTGCCGGAGAATAAATCAGACAGTGCACTGGCGGATGGGCCAAGTGGCTGGACCATGTCCGCTTCAGGCCTCGCAGCGGTCTGGGCTGGAGAAAATACCCGTGACTCGATCATGGATGCGTTCGATAGACGTGAAGTCTATGCGACAACGGGCCCCCGTATCCAGGTACGATTGTTTGGCGGCTGGCAATTAACTGAAAGCGACCTTGCGGATCTCACTGCTAACGGATATGCGAAGGGAGTACCCATGGGGGGTTCGCTTGGGTCCAATGAGGGTCCGGAGGGAGGACCTGCTTTTCTCATACAGGCAATGCGGGACCCCATGACCGCAAACCTGGATCGAATACAGATCATCAAAGGCTGGGTTGATAAAACAGGATCGAGCCATGAAAGTGTTTTTAATATTGCATGGGCCGGCGATCGAACGCTTGATGCGAATGGCAAACTGGCGGCGATCTCTGATACCGTGGACCGTCGAACCGGATCTGTTTCAGATCATGTCGGCGAGGCCGTTCTGACTACTTTTTGGCGCGACCCTGTATTTGACCCTTCATCCAGTTGTTTTTATTACGTCCGCGTCCTGCAGATTCCCACCGCGAGACACTCATTGCTTGATCGCATTGCACTCGGCTTAGAGAACGCCGGGGACTACCCGGATGTCATACAGGAGCGAGCCTACACTTCACCCATCTGGTATTCGAAGGACTAATCGTCGCAAGAATTTCGAGAACTTAATCGGCTTGGCTAACGCTTTTGATCAGCTGTACGGATAACCGAGAACATGAGTCCTGCACCTATGATGAAGCAGGCGACAGCGAACCAGCCATTTAGGACAAAACCTTCTCCGGCATCCGCAAGGATACCGCCTAAAATGGGCGCAACGCCACCACTTAGAGTCACAAACGCAGGGTGAGAGCCGGTGAGTTTACCGCCGGGATCGACCCTCGACAGTGCGCCGAGGAAGATTGGCATCATACCAACCGGTAAAAATAGAAACAGCGGCGCTGCGAGAAAAAACTGAATCGTGTTGGCTGGGTTTGAGATGAATGGTGCCAATATCACCAACAGCAACAATATAGATCCAATCGGGATCATCGATTTGAATTTTGCACCAATCATTCCTGCGATGACGGACATGAATATACCGATGCCACTTGCCGCCATGCCCACAAGACCAATAACCTCCGGTGTCAGATCCACCGTACGGCCGATTCGCATGAAGAACATTGCGATGACGCCATGCCCCATAAAGATAATCCCCAGCCCGACCAGAGCTATCCAGCCACTCAGAGGAGCGGGCGGCTGTTCTGGCACAGAGCTCTCACTGTCGGCTTCACTTTCAGTCCGTGGTGTGGCGCGGATGAAGAACAATGCCACCAGGGCCAATACGAAATAGACAGCGAAAAGACCATCACTCTCGCTAAGACCCTGCCCTGGTGCCAGCTCATAGAACCTCAGGGCCTGGGGCAAGATCAGTGCGAGGACCATGCCCATCCCTGCAACACAGGCGTTGAGAATACCAAAGGTCATATCAGGATTGTTGCTTCTGCCGGCAGTTGACATGACGGTAGCAATGATTGCGCCGAGAGCCAGGCCTGATATTCCTCTACAGATACCGAGGATCATCAAGTCAGGTGCAAAGATAGCCCCAAGGTTCATGGCGGCTACGATGATGATGCAGACAAGGAACGTTCTGTGCGGGTTAAGGCGCCCGGCAAGCTGCGCAAAAATCAACGAATTGACGGCAACACCCAACATTTCAACCGTGGCTATACGACCGGCCATGGCATTGGTGGTTGAGAATGCCAGGACGATGGAGTCCAGGTTGAATGGCATACCAAGCGCGGCTGAAAAGCCAAATAGCATGACGGAGATCAACGCCATAAGTTGGGTTCTTGTAAGATCTATGCGACCACTGATGGCAGGATCTACTGTCATGGATTTCCCCTCTTTTGCAACTGATGCTAGCACAAGGACCATTTGTAAAAAATGCCCTTGCGGTTTGCAGGTCTGTAGTGGATATGAAGATGAGTGGGTTTTAGCTGGATAGTACCAACCATAGGAATATTTTTGATTGCATCATCACTCTATATAATTGTACTGGCGTGGGAAAACGATACACTCTATTCATAAGGATCTGAGCAGGTTCAACTCACCTGTATTCGCGTGAAACCGGACCATTTGTGTTCTGTTCGCACATTTGAAAATAGTTCCAGGAGATAAAGATGCAGTTAGTCGACTCAATTAGACAAAGAAGGAGTATTCGTCAGTTTTTACCCAAGCCCGTGCCTGATCAAATCATCCAGGACATCCTCTCTGAAGCAGTGTGGTCACCTTCCTGGGGGAACACCCAGCAATGGGAGATGATGGTGGTTACTGGTGACAAGCTTGAAAAACTCAAGGATGAAAACAAAAAGGCCCTGCTGAGTGGTCAGAGTGCTCAACCGGAACTCCCTTTTCCTGAATCCTGGCCGGATGCCCATAAAGCAAGGTATGGGGAAGTGGGAAAAGCAGTTCTGGCATCCCAGTCGACTGACCGCGACGATAAGGAGGCACGTCTACAGAATACCGCTCATATGTTTTCCTTTTTTAATTCACCTGCCCTGATCTATTTCATGGTGGACAAAGCGCTCTCACTGGAATATGCAATTTTAGACGTAGGGCTAATTGTGCAGAATGTGAGTCTACTTGCCTGTGACAAGGGACTGGGAACCTGCATCATGGCTGTATCGGTTATGTATCCGGATATCATCCGCGAAGTACTTCCCATTCCTGAGGGCAAACGCCTGATCATAGGTACGGCTTTGGGTTATCCCGATCTTGATGCGCCCATCAACAATTTTGAACGAGAGCGAGACCTGGAGCAGGTTGTTACCTGGGTCAACTGAGGACTCCCGTCGCGCTGGTCTGTGAGAGCGCTAACAGCGCTCTCACAGACCGTTCGTCACAAACTAAGGAATACTGGCGGTAGATACTTTCAGGCTAACTAAAACACCATCCTTCCAAGGCTTTCTGCGACACAGGCGGGTTTTTCCTGGCCCTCAATTTCAACCACAACTTCGGTCATTGTTTCAATCATACCCCCCTTGATCTCAACCCTCTTTAACGTGTTCGTGGTGCGAATACGGGCACCGGCAGGAACGGGTGATGGGAATCTCACCCTGTCGAAGCTGTAATTGATACTCAATTTCTGTCCTTCGACCGGCGAGCCTTGATTTTCAGCAGCGTCCTTCGGGAGATGCCCCATGATTGACAGAGTCAGGTGCCCGTGGGCGATAGGTACCCCAAAGGGCCCCTGGCTTGCTTGCCCGCTCTACGTCAACATGGATCCACTGGTGATCCATCGTCACATCAGCAAATTCTTTGATCCTTTGCTGACTGACCTCAAACCATTGTGTTTGCGAGGCCTGGTTTCCAATACGGCTTTTCATTGTTGCGAATGCTTTCTTAAGGGCATCTGTCATAGATATTTTCCTGTTTAGTTTTGATCCGTGTTTTGATCCCCAGTATAACGCTGAATAAGATGAGCCGATTGCTGGCGAGGCCTAGCGGTGTAATGATAACAAGCGTATAAAACTAAGTGTGAGGTGACATTCAAGGTCTAGGTTGCAACGCACCTTCACTTCGCTAACCTGGCACAAGCCCTTTTAGAAGATGTCCAGCAAACAAAACATTCACGATCAGCACAATTGAGGAAATTGATCATGCATTTTGCAGTTTCAACAACCTGGGGACCAACTGATACTACCCGGGCATCACTACCTTTTATTTTCGCTGCATCAGCCCTACAGTCGGGCGATACGGTAATGATCATGCTGTTTCATGATGCGGTGACAGTCGCCGTAAAAGGCAGTCGGGAAAAGATGATACCCGTTGGACCGCCTAGGCGTTTTGATGAGGTGCTATCACATGCTAATGCAGAAGTTATTGTCTGCAAACCCTGCGCTGAAGCACGTGGTATTACTGAAGATATGCTGGCAGAAAATTGCAGCTTCGGCGGCATGAACGATTATCACGGCCACGTGTCGCGCGATGAGTGCAAAGTTGTTTCGTTCTGACCTGCCCCACTAACGTCAGAAGAGCACTAACTTTTTTCAACTGGATGGCAGCAGACACCGTGCTGGATTGCCATGGGTCATCGCCCGTATCTGATCGTCAGCAATCCCAGCCTCCCGCAGCAAACCAACCACCTGCCCGGGGACAAAACTGAAGTTCCAGTTAGGGGCAACCTGGGTAGACATCGTTTCGAAGGTATCCGCAGGAAACCAGTCCATACCACAGCATGCATCATGAGACAGTACCATTTGTTCTGCCCAGCCACGACTACAGAGTTCGGAAATCACTGAGACCCTTTTCTCAGTTTCCAGTATCATGTCTAGCCCAAACCGATCCATGCCGATGGAGACTTTCTTTTTCAACATACCTTCAAGGTAGTCCAAATCTTCACTGTCACCTGAGTGGCCAATAATGACATGGCTAAGATCAACACCCTCATCCTCGAATATCTCGATCTGTCCAAGGCCAGTCTTTGCGCTGACATCAGTATGAGTTGTGATTGGGATACCCGATGCAAGGTGCAACCTGGCCGTCATTCGCAGCAATTTCTCATTTTCGGGAGTGATGCCATCCGTATCACTGGCGCACTTAATGACACCCGCTTTGCCGTTGGTTCCCTGGATGCCCTGTTCAATGTCCTGTAAAAGGACTTCAACCAGGCGGTCAATTTCCCAGTTACCCATCCAGGGTTCATAGTTGTAGTAGAGACCCGTGGCAGCAACAACATGAACCCTGGACCGTTCCGAGACCTCTCTCATAATATGCACATCACGCCCAAGATTAATGGGCGTTACATCTACCAGGCTGGCTACTCCAAGGTCGCGGGCGGCTTTCATGTGCTCAACGGCCTTGTCAATCACCGCTTCTTTATCCACCCAATTGTCAAACGCTGAGCGCATTGCCCAGTTGACGTTAAAGATGTGTTCATGCATGAGCGTGAAGCCCAGCTCTTCAACTTCAATGCTGCCCAAAACCGTGTTGATTTTCGTCATAGTCAGATCCCCCGAGGTGAAGTATAGTGCAATGCTTTTAACACGACCTGAAAGTATAGGAAACTTGATACGCCGACAAGCAGTTCAGCAACCGCCGGACGCGAGATGCTGGCGGGTAGGACTTGGCTTAGGGCTATGCCCGTTGGAGTTTAAAGAAGGTGCCCTCACTCCATAGACCCAACCAGTTTTCGCCACTGATGGCCTTCTCTTCCACCAGCTCCGCTAACTGGTAATAAACACTGCGCACCAGCCTGGCCTCGAGCCCATCCCTTACCATGACGTAGGGCGAGGGCTCACCCGTTTCTTCATCAAACTCAAATCTAAGGGGATGTCGCTCATCAGCCACCACCTGCTCGGCCATATCGGTGGTAAAGGTCAGGCGTTGCGACCTACCGGACCCAGAACTTTGCAGCAGTACCGCCTGAAAGGGTACATCCTCCACCCTGATCCTGTTTTTCTCAACCGGCGTTACCAGGAAGTATTCATCACCATCTTTCCTCAGTACCGTAGAAAACAAGCGAACCAATCTCTGCCGGGTGATCGGTGACCCCATGTATAACCAGCTTCCATCGCGCTGAATCAGCATATCGATATCTTTGACACTTTCGGGGTGCCAGAGGTGGACGGGCGGCAGCCCCTTATCCTTGACCGTCTCAAGTTCCGCTAACAATCCGTACGGTGCCTGCTCAGTCATAATTAGAACTTGATGACTTCCAGTTCCAGGGACACAAGATCAAGCAAACCGATCGAATTGTACCCGGTCATCATGCCGGCGGACTCGCCCGGGTTAAATGTAAGCTGTGTGTCCGTAAATTCAATTTTCTCAAAATGGGTATGCCCGTGCAGGATGACGTCATAGTCACTGCAATCTACCAAATCAAGTTCAAGGGGGTCGTGTACAATGATGAGACTGCGCCCGGCCCACGACAGTTCAAGTGGTGGGTCAATGAAATGAAACTCGTGGCGATCAATCGCGGCGGCGAGTGATTCTCTTTCCATGTCGTTATTACCGAACACACCCAGCATAGGCGCATCGAGACCCGAGAATACGTCGATCGTCTTCGCCTGGGTGATATCACCCGTATGAATTACCCGATCGACATCAAGGCCATTGAACAGCTCTACAATCCTGCGGCAGTTTTCCAGATTGTTGTGGGTATCACTGACTATTCCGATACGCATTATTCGTTAACTCGTAAAAAGCGACTGCTCAAATTGAAAAAGGCCGGTATTACCCAGCCTTTTTCTAACCTTACCTGGTTGCTAGGCAACTTTTTCCAGGATATGAATCCCGCATGCTGATCCCAGACCAATCACGTGGGTCATGCCCAGGCGCGCCCCCTCTACCTGACGCTTGTCAGCTTCACCACGCAGGTGTGTGCTGACCTCGTAGATATTAGCAATACCTGTCGCCCCCAGGGGGTGTCCCTTTGATAGCAACCCGCCGGAAACATTCACCGGCACCCTGCCGCCCAGAGCTACCTCTCCCTCATCAATCATACGGCCGGCTTCACCGTCTGCGCATAATCCCAGGTTCTCATAGTGCAGAATTTCCGCCGTAGCGAAACAGTCGTGCAGCTCAACCAGGTTGATATCCTCTGGGCCGCAGCCAGCCATTTCATAGGCTTGCTTTGCTGCTATTCGAGTGACCGCATTAACATCCGGCATTGTGAGGTCACGGTCAGTAAACGGATCACTGGCCAGAACAGATGCCTTAACTTTAACCGCACGGTCCATACCAATCTCTCTAGCCTTTTTCTCTGATACCAGGACTGCAGCTGCCGACCCATCAACATTGACTGAGCACATCAGTTTTGTATTGGGGTACGAGATCATTTCAGCATTCATCACTGTCTCGAGTGGTGTCTCTATCTGATACATGGCTTTCGGGTTCATGGTGGAGTGGTGATGGTTTTTCACCGATACCTTGGCGAACTGTTCAAAGGTCGTGCCGTGATTCCTGGTATGCTCCATTCCAGCTTCTGCAAATACTGCAGGCATGGTGCCTGACCCTAATAATCCTTCCTTGGGGATACCGGTTCCACTACCGGCACCGCCAAGCAGACCTTTACCCATCTGCTCTACACCAACGGCCAGAACGCAGTCAAACACGCCTGCCTTGATGGACATCCAGCCCTCACGAAACGCCGTAGCACCTGTAGCACAGGCATTAGCGCAATTAACGACAGAAATACCTGTCTGACCGATTTCCTGCAGAAGCCGCTGCCCTACCATGGCACTGGCCTGACCAAGATTTCCACAGTACAAGGCCTGCATATCCTGGATTTTCAGCCCGGCATCATCAAGCGCCATCAAGGCAGCCTGTGCCCCCAGTTGGGGTACTGTTTTCTCAGGGAAACGACCAAACTTGATCATGTCGACTCCCACTATATATACGTCACTCATTGTTCTCTCCTCTAATTAAAAAGCGGGCTATGCAGCAGGTTGAAAGAAATAGCTGATATAGCTGTTCCCATCTTTGTCTTTCCTACCCAGTGCATCGGCAAACACCACGTCAACTGGCATATCAAATTCGATTTTTGACGGGTCGGGTTCAATATTGATCAGGTTTCCCTTGATCGTTCCGCCGCCATCAAGATCTACGATGGCAGAAATGTACGGCACGTCAATGCCGGGAAAACTGCGATGAACGATACAGAATGAATAAAGTTTTCCGCTACTGGATAGTCGTGTTGCCTCAATCCCTTCGCGTGCGCCACAGCTGGAGCAGTTACTGCGCTCCCCCAGGTAGATTGCTCCGCAACCACCACACTTATGACCTTCCAGATAAGGATCGTCACCCCCGGCTCCCTTGAGCCAATCGACCACTGGCAATGGCCCTTGCGCCTCAGCACTTTCCGACATATCTACCTCTTTGTTCTAAATGAAGGCCCAAGAGTAAACCTCATGGGGTACCTTATTCAAGTGGGCTTTTATGATCATCATCGCCTGTTATTCTGCTTGCTTGGTTTGGCTAATAGAAAGACGGGCAATACGCCCCGTCCTATCCAGCAACCTGATTTCCACCAGGCACTGATTCGCACCTGAAACCTGGCACAGCTGGGTCTAATCAAGGTTATCAAGCTCAATAAAACACCAGCCGATTTCAGGATGAGCCTGTTTCAACTTCAGCTCCAACCCATTAATTAACGCGACTGCCTCACCTACGGATACATCTTCATCGATTACGATTTTTGCCGCCAACATGACTTTGGGACCCATCTGCAGGGTAATCGTGTTTAAAACGCTATCAATCTGATCATGCTCGGCGATCAACTGGTCAATTAGAATACACAGGCCAGGTTCCGCAGACTTGCCAACAAGCAGGCCCTGCAGCCTCACCACCAGGAACAGGGCAACTATGATCAGGATTACACCGATACAGATAGAACCCACCGAATCATAGATGGGGTCGCCCGTGAGCCAGGTCATGCCAAGAAAGCAGAAAGCGATTACCAGGCCTACAATCGCTGCCACGTCCTCACCCATGACCACCACAATTTCTGCATTGCGCGTATGCGCCAGCCACTGAATCAGCGGTTTATCCCCACGCATCAGGCTGGCTTCGTGCATAGCTCCGGCCAGGCTAAAACCTTCAACAATGATCGAAACCCCCAATATCACTAGCCCGATCCAGACCTGGTTGAGCTCAGTGTCACCGGAAAGCTTGTGCAACCCCTCATAAATTGAAAAAAGGCCACCAACACTGAACAGCATTAAGGCAACGATAAAACTCCAGAAATAGCTCAATTTGCCATAGCCCAGGGGATGATCAGCGTCAGCTTCTTTTTCTGAGCTCTTAAGGCCGATGAACAGCAGCACCTGATTTCCAGTATCAGCAAACGAATGAATCGCCTCCGCCATCATACTGCCTGATCCGGTGTAAATAGCGGTAGCCAGTTTTGCGATCGCTATGCACAGATTCGCCAGGAATGCGTACAAAATGGCTTTAACTGGCGATCCTGCGTTTGATGACATTGATTTCTTCCGGGAAGTTATTTGTCCTAATCATAACCTGACTTGTAACTTTTCGTGCCCTCCTGCATCTATTAATTAAATGGAGGGAATATCTCAGTGTCTGACAAGGTCATTACTAACATGGCGACTAAAGAGAGCCGGTATGAAAAGCTTGTAACAGCCTATAGCCCATGGCTATACAGGTATGCCTACTGGCTAAGTGGTGAAAAAACTGCCTCCGAGGATCTGGTACAGGAAACCTTCCTGCGGGCCTGGCGGTTTCTTGATTCGCTAAAGGATGAAGGTTCTGCAAAGAGTTGGCTTACAACAATACTTCGCCGCGAGAACGCACGAAAGTACGAGCGAAAACAGTTTAAATACTCGGATGTGGATACAGATTCGATTTCTATGGAGCCGACGGAGTTCGATGCCAGACCAGAGGTTTCGGCTTTGCGCATCGCGCTGAAGGGTTTGCCAGGGAAGTATCGTGAACCGCTCGTACTGCAGGTTCTTGAGGGCTACCGCCTGGATGAGATAGCCCTGATGTTTGAATTGCCACGCAACACGGTTGCTACAAGATTACATCGAGCCAGGCAAAAGCTGCGCGCCGTATTGCAGGATGATGAAGAAATTAAACAGTGGGAATATCGATGAATTGTCTTGAATTCAGGATTTTGAAGCTAGCAGAACCCTATCGCGCAAGTGAAGAGGCTGTTTTGCATGCATCGGAATGCCCTGGATGCTCCAGCTTCAAGCAGGAGATCCATGAATTGGACGATTCCCTGAGAACCGCATTCTCAGTTGAGGTTCCGGAAGGTTTGGCGGCCAAAGTTTTACTTAACCAATCCCTGAAAGATAACCCGCGCAGGCCCACGCGAAGGTACTGGTTGAGTTTGGCCGCATCTTTTTTGGTTGCGATTACCATGATGCCATTCTTGCCGATGCAATCCCTTGATGCTGAGATAATCACTCACCTGGATCATGAGGTGCACCAGGTTCATGGGAAATCCGGCGATATCGGTAGTGGCGAGGTACGCAATGTCTTGCTCGCTGTCAGTGGAGAAACAAACGGGTCCCTCGGCACGGTGACCTATGCTTCCAAATGCCTTATGAATGGCCAACTGGTTGCACATTTCGTGGTCGAGAATGGGGGCGAAACCTACACCTTGATGCTGATTCCTGAAAAAATTGACAGTCCACTGCCGTTCCAGTCAGAGCGCTGGCAAGGTCTTGTTATCCCGCACTCGGTTGGTAGCCTGGCCATTATTGCCACCCGACAGGCTGAGTCATCGCTAGATTTCCTCCGGCTGGCTGAACAATACAGCCAATCAATCACTCGACTATCTGAACCCCTGCCCCTCAGAATCTCTTCTATATCGATCTCAGCCTATGTTTTGGCCTTCATGGCGCGGCGATGATCATCACCACTCGGCGTGAACAACGCCGTAGTACGGTCAACAACGTCGCCGAATCTCTGCTCAAATTTGTCCGCCACGGCATCTGCCTCACCAACGATGGCAAACTCATTAAGAATGTCATCGCTAATAAGTGTACCCATCTCATCCCACTTGCCTTCCTTGGACAGGCGATTGAGTTCCGGCTGCAAATCACCCCAGCCATGAATACCCAGTACTGGGGCATAGGCAGGTGTCGAGCCATAAAATGCAATCTGTTTGCAGACCGCATCCTTGGTAGCATTGAATTCTTCTTCATTGCGACCACTGACAATGAATGCAGGATAAGAAACTTCGAAATCCTCCATCTTACGCCCGCCACGTGCCAGACCAATCTCCAGGGAGGGCAAAGTAACTTCACGCATGTATTTCTCCGTGGTAAAAGCATGCAGGATGATACCGTCTGCTACTTCCCCAGCGACCTCGGTCATTAATGGCCCCACCGCCGCAAGAAACACCCTCGGCGCCCCATACTGGCTGTCCAGGGGAGTAAACATAGGCGTCATCAGGCTGTGGGTATAAAATTCACCACGAAAATCAAGCTTTTCACCCTTATGCCAACAATCCCAGATTGCACGCATTGCGAGCACGAATTCTCGCATGCGCTTTGCCGGGGAAGACCAGGGCATACCGAATCGCTTGGTTATGTGAGGTCTGATCTGTGACCCCAAGCCCATGATAAACCTGCCCTTGGAAAAACTGTTCAGATCGTGACCAATGTTAGCGAGCAGCATTGGTGTTCTGGCGAAAGCCACGGCAATAGAAGTCATCAGCTCGATTCGTTCACTATTCTGGGCAGCGAGTACCAGCGGCAGGAAGGGGTCGTGACTGGTTTCTACCGTCATGGCGCCATCATAGCCAGCAACCTCCAGATCCTGGATACTCTTTGCAACATCGTTCAGGTCGCCCATCAGGGCGCGGTCTATCTTCATCTTTCTAGTCTCCTGTTATTTTCAACATTTGCTTGCCCATATTCTTGCCCGTGAACAACCGCATCAGGGTTGCTGGTATATTTTCAAAACCCTCCTGAATATCGTCTAGATGAACGACCTTGCCCTCCTGCAACCATTGACCCATCGCTTTTTGAAACTCCGGCATACGATCGAGATAGTCGATGATGATGTATCCCTCCATCGTCGACCGTGTACCAATCAGGTTCATCAGGTTGTTTGGTCCCGGTGGTGGAACCTCCTCGTTATAGCCTGAAATCCCGCCACACAAAACGACCCGGGCATTCATCGCAAGATTATTCAGGGCCGCCTGTAGAATTTTGCCACCGACATTGTCGAAATACACATCCAGCCCGTCCGGGCAATGTTCACGAACCTTTGCTGCCACATCCTCGTTCTTATAGTCGATTGCAGTATCAAAGCCGGCCTGCTCAGTTAGCCAAGCGCATTTCTCTGCCCCTCCGGCAATACCAACAACCCTGCAACCTTCCAATTTTGCAATTTGCCCTGCAACGGAACCCGTTGCGCCAGCGGCACCGGAAACAAGTACCGTATCACCTGCCTTGGGTGCGCCAAGCTCCAGTATCCCGATATAGGCGGTGAGTCCGGTCACTCCCAACACGCCCAGCGCCATTTCAGGCGTCACTCCCTGGGGTAGTTTGGACACGGGCATCGGGCTATCTGCCCCAGAAACGAAGTAGTCCTGCCAACCACCAAAGCCCTGCACGATATCACCAACTTTAAAATTATCGTTCTTTGACTCCACGACCTGACCAGCCGCGCTGCCTTTCATCACCTCGCCCAGACCCACGGGTGGGATATAGCTTTCTCTGTCCATTACCAGCCCCCTCTGCATCGGATCGAAGCCCAGGGTTGAAGTCTTAACCAGGACTTCTCCATCTAAAATGGTCGGAATCTCAGTCTCCCGGTACTCAAAATGTTCCTCACTGAGCATCCCCTTGGGGCGTTCCTTTAACAACCATTGACGATTAACAGACATCGAGATCTCCTGATACTAATTTGCTCGCCATGATACATCTCCACCCACTGCTCTTCTATTTCATTCCTGGCGCAAATGATGTGAAAGAGGCTGGCTAAATGTTCCTTCCCGCTTCCTGCCAGTATTTGTCACGCAATAACCGTTTCAGGAGTTTTCCCGTTGGATG